>CABDYL010000021.1_pt1 | contig 44104 bp, 31 predicted proteins | sample 3131931 | NCBI WGS metagenome assembly CABDYL01 (sample SAMEA5534337, study PRJEB31848) | metagenome | biome: tundra; feature: field; material: soil | place: USA | collected 2013-05 | depth 0.45 m
CGCAAGCGCGGCAAGCTCCACGAGCTGAATGCCCTCCTGCGCGGCTCGACGACGACCGGCATCCTGACCACCGGGAGGCCCGCGTCGACGCCGCCGACGGACGTGCGCTACGTGGTGACGCTCGACGCCGATACCCGGCTGCCTCGGGGTGCCGTGGGGCGCCTCGTGGGCACGATCGCTCATCCGCTCAACCAGGCGACTTTCGATATGCGAGCCGGCCGGGTGACCCACGGCTACGGCGTGCTCCAGCCTCGGATCACCGCGACGCTGCCGGCCGAGCATGAGGGCTCGATCTTCCAGCGGATCTTCTCCGGATCCGCCGGGATCGACCCGTATTCATTCGCGGTCTCCGACGTCTACCAGGACCTGTTCCGGGAGGGAAGTTACACCGGCAAGGGGATCTACGACCTCGACGCCTTCAGCGCCGCGATGACGGACCGGGTGCCCGAGAACACCCTACTGAGCCACGACTTGTTCGAGGGCGTCTTCGCCCGGGCAGGCCTCGTAACCGATGTCGAGTTCTTCGATGAATACCCCTCGAACTACCTGGTCTCGACGGCTCGCCAGCACCGCTGGGCGCGGGGCGACTGGCAGCTATTGCCCTGGATCCTTGGTCGGGCCCGCGACGCTACGGGCCGTGCGAGCTGGCGCTCCATGCCCGGCATCGCCCGCTGGAAGATGGTCGACAACCTGCGCCGGACGATGTCCGCTCCGCTGATGCTGGCCACGCTCGTTGCGGCCTGGACGCTGCCTTCGGTTTCGGCCGGCGTTTGGACCGCGTTCATCGTGGCGTCGGTAGTGCTTCCGGAGGCGCTGCCCGTCGTGGCGGGACTGCGCCCCCAGCGACAGGGCATCTCCAAACGCAGCCACTTTCGAGCCGTGGGCGCGGACTTCTCCCTGGCCGCGGCCCACGTGGGCCTCGGCTTTACGTTCCTGACGGACCAGGCGTGGCTCATGGTCGACGCGATCCTGCGAACGCTGACGCGGCTGTATGCCACCCGGCGGAACCTCCTCGAGTGGACGACAGCCGCGCAGGCCAAGGCCCGGCCCGACCTCGACTTCGCTGGGTTCTACCGGCAGATGGCGGGCGGCGTCGCCATCGCGGCCGCAACCGCGGTCCTCGTTTTCGCGCTGAAGCCGAGCGCGGGCTTGATCGCCTCGCCGTTCATCGTCCTGTGGTTGCTTTCGCCCGTCTTCGCCCGATTGATCAGCCTCCCACCCCCCGAATCGGCCGCACAGCAGCTTTCTCCGGCCGATGTCGGGGCGCTCCGCCTGACCGCCCGCCGGACCTGGCGGTTCTTCGAGGCCTTCGTCGGTCCGGATGACCATGGGCTGCCGCCCGACAACTTCCAGGACGATCCCACGCCGGTTGTCGCGCATCGAACCTCGCCGACGAACATCGGGATGTACCTGCTGGCGACCGTGACGGCCCGCGACTTCGGTTGGATCGGCACGCTGGAGATGGTGGAGCGGCTGGAGGCGACGCTCGCGACCATAGGCAGTCTCGAGCGGTTTCGCGGGCACCTGTACAACTGGTACGACACCCGCGACCTGCGCCATCTCGACCCGGCGTACGTGTCGTCGGTCGACAGTGGCAATCTCGCCGGCCACCTGCTCGCCCTATCCAATGCCTGCCGCCAGATGATCGACCAGCCGCTTCCCGTCGCGGCGGCACTGGCCGGGATCGGTGACGGCATCGCGCTTACCCGCGAGGCGGCCGGCGCGATCGTCGACGACCGGAGAAGTCAGACGCTCACCCGGCGGCACCTCCATGAAGCCCTCCAGCCGCCCGCGGGGGCCGACGCCTCCGTCCCCGCGACGCCCGAACATTGGGCGGCTCGTCTGGACGAGTTCTCCGCGCATGTCCGGACGCTGTCGGACGTTGTCGCGACCCTCACCGCAGAGCGCGGAGAGGGCCCGGGGGGCGAGCTGGTGACCTGGGCCGAGGCGGCTCGGTTGGCCGTGAGCAGTCATGTTCGAGACCTCGAGCTTCTTCAACCTCATTTTGGGGTGACCGCCTTCCCGACGATCGCCGAGATGGCCGATCCGCCGGTCGGCGAAACGGGCGGCGGATCTGCGGCTGCGGCGACGCTCGTGCGGCGGCTGCGGGCGATCGCCGAGCGGGCCCAGCGGCTTTTCCGGGAGATGGACTTCAGCTTCCTGTTCGACCCGACCCGCAAGCTCTTCTCGATCGGTTTTCGGGTCCAGGAGGGCGCGTTGGATGCGAGCTACTACGACCTCCTCGCCTCCGAGGCACGCCTCACCAGCTTTCTGGCGATCGCCAAGGGGGATGTCGCCCCGGATCACTGGTTCCGGCTCGGCCGTGCGCTGACGCCCGTCGGCCGTGGCTCCGCCCTGGTCTCGTGGTCCGGGTCCATGTTCGAGTACCTGATGCCCGCCCTCGTGATGCGCGCTCCTGCCCTCAGCCTGCTCGACCAGACGCACCGGCTCGTCGTGGCCCGCCAGAGGAGCTACGCCGCCCAGCTGGGCGTGCCCTGGGGCATCTCCGAATCCGCATTCAACGCTCGTGACGTCACCCTGACCTATCAGTACTCGAGCTTCGGCGTGCCCGGTCTCGGCCTCAAGCGGGGCCTGAGTGAGGACGTCGTAATAGCCCCGTACGCGACCGCCCTCGCGGCGATGATCCAGCCACAGGCCGCGGTTCGGAACTTCGCCCGGTTGTGCAACGCTGGAGCGAGCGGGCCGTACGGCTTTCGGGAGGCGCTCGACTACACGGCGCGCCGGCTCCCCGAAGGTGCCTCGGTCGCAATCGTGAAGAGCTACATGGCTCATCACCAGGGGATGGCGTTGGTGGCCCTCGGCAATGTCATCAACGACGGCGCGATGGTAGAGCGCTTCCATGCCGACCCGATCGTCGAGGCGACGGAACTGCTGCTGCAGGAGCGGGTGCCGCGCGACGTGCTCGTGGCCAGGCCACGGGCAGAAGAGGTGAAGGGCGCCGCCGATGTGCGCGACCTCGTGCCGCCGGTCCTGCGTCGTTTCACCTCGCCGCACGGCTCGATCCCACGCACGCACCTTCTGTCGAATGGGCGGTACGCGGTCATGGTGACGGCCGCTGGATCCGGCTACAGCCGCTGGCGTGACGTGGCGGTGACTCGCTGGCGTGAGGACGTGACTCGTGACTCGTGGGGCAGCTATCTCTTCCTGCGCGACATGAATACCGGCGTGGTCTGGTCGGCGGGCCACCAGCCCAGCGGCGTCGAAGCGGACAGCTACGAGGCCGCCTACTCGGAGGATCACGCCGAGTTCTCCCGTCGCGACGGCTCGATCACGACGCGATTGATCGTGGTCGTGTCGGCGGAGCACGACGCCGAGATTCGCCGCGTGTCGCTGACCAATCTCGGCTCGCACGCTCGCGAGATCGAACTGACCTCATACGCCGAGATCGCTCTCGCGCCGCAGGCCGCCGATGCCGCTCATCCGGCCTTCCAGAACCTCTTCGTTCAGACCGAGTTCGTGCCTGATATCGGTGCCCTCCTGGCGACCCGCCGCCCAAGATCCAAGGACGAGAAGCCGATCTGGGCTGCCCACGTGGCCGCCGTCGAGGATGAGGCCGAGGGGGTTATTCAGTACGAAACGGATCGCGCTCGTTTCCTCGGCCGGGGCCGGTCCGTCCGCTCGCCGGTCTCGGTCATTGATGGGCGGCCACTCTCGAATACGGTTGGCTCGGTACTGGATCCGATCTTCAGCCTGCGCTGCCGGGTCAGGCTGGCCCCTGGCGCCACCGCCAACGCGATCTTCTCCACGGTCGTTGCCGAGTCACGCGAGGATGTCCTGGACCTGGCCGATAAGTATCGTGAATCGGCCACCTTCGAACGGGCGGCGACCCTGGCCTGGACACAGGCCCAGGTCCAGCTCCATCACCTGGGGATCGAGGCCGACGAGGCCCACCTCTTTCAGCGCCTGGCCAACCGGATCATCTACTCGGACCCGTCCCTTCGGCCCGCGGCGAGCCTGTTGGCCAGCAACCAGCGGGGGGCATCCGGCTTGTGGGCCCACGGCATCTCCGGCGATCTGCCCATCGTCATGGTTCGGATCGACGAAGTGGAGGAGCTCGACATCGTTCGGCAGCTGCTCCGCGCCCATGAGTATTGGCGCCTGAAGCTCCTCGACGTTGACCTTGTGATCCTCAACGAGCATGGCCCGACCTATGCCCAGAGCCTCCAGGAGTCGCTCGAAGCCGTCGTCCGAACGAGTCAGTCCAGCCTCGCCGCTGCGCGGAGCCTGGCCCCCGGCCATCCGGGCCACGGCGGGGTGTACATCCTGCGCGGCGACCAACTCTCCACCGAGGACCGCACACTGCTGCAGGCGGCCGCTCGAGCGGTCCTGCTGAGCCGCCGAGGCAGTCTTTCGGACCAGGTCATCCGCCTGGAGCGTCCCGCCGAGAGGATCGCTCCGCCGTCAGCGGCGCCTGTTTCGAGGGAAACCAGGAGCGAGCCGCCCGTGCCGCGCCCTGAGCTGGAGTTCTTCAATGGCCTCGGTGGTTTTGACCAGGGCGGGCGGGAGTACGTCACCATCCTCGGCCCGGGACAATCCACCCCGGCACCCTGGTTGAACGTGATCGCCAACGCGTCGTTCGGGTTCCAGGTCTCCGAGTCCGGGTCAGGCTATACGTGGTCCGGGAACAGCCGCGAGAACCAGCTCACCCCCTGGTCCAACGACCCCGTCAGCGACCCGGTGAGCGAGGCGATCTACATACGGGATGACGACAGCGGCGAGCTGTGGGGCCCAACGGCCCAACCGATCCGGTGCGAGGAATCGACATACGTCGCCCGTCACGGCGCCGGATATAGCCGTTTCGACCATCTTCACGACGGCATCGGGCTCAACCTCGTCCAGTTCGTTCCGCTCGACGACGCCCTGAAGGTGTCAGTGCTGACCATCGAGAACCGAGCCGGGCATTCCAGGCGGCTGTCGGTAACCGCTTATGTCGAATGGGCACTGGGCACATCGCGCGGGGACAGTGGCCCTCGGATTGTCACGGCGCTGGAGTCGGAGACCGGGGCGCTCCTCGTGCGCAACCCGTGGAACGCCGAATTCGGTGGCCGCGTCGCCTTCCTCGACCTTGGCGGGCGGCAGACGGCGTGGACGGCCGATCGGACCGAATTCCTTGGCCGCAATGGTGGTCCGGACCGGCCTGCCGGTCTGGACCGCGGACACCGGCTGAGGGGGTCCACCGGCGCAGGCATGGATCCGTGCGCCGCCCTGCAGACCACTTTCGAGCTCCCCAATGGAGCGCGGACGCAGATCGTCGTGCTGCTCGGCGAGGCGGACGGGGCAACCGCGGCGGTCGACGCCATACGGAGAGGGAGGACGGCCGACCATGAGGCGACGCTGCGCTCCATAGCGAGCTACTGGGATGACACCCAGGGCACTGTCCAGGTGCGCACGCCAGACCGGTCGATGGACATCATGCTCAACCGCTGGCTCATCTACCAGACACTTGCGTGCCGGCTATGGGCGAGGACGGCGTTTTACCAAGCCGGCGGCGCTTACGGATTCCGCGACCAACTTCAGGACATCATCGCCCTGACGACCTCAAAGCGCGGACTCGCCCGGGAACATCTCCTGCGGGCTGCGGCACATCAGTTCGTCGAGGGAGACGTTCAGCACTGGTGGCATCCGCCGTCCGATCGGGGCGTCCGGACGCGGATCTCGGACGATCGCCTGTGGCTGCCGTATGCGGTGGATCGCTATCTTGCGGTTACCGGCGACATGTCGATCCTGGATGAGACCGTTCCTTACCTCGATGGGCCGGCGCTACGGCCGGACCAAACGGACGCCTACTTCCAGCCGGAAGAGTCACGGGAGTCGGCTTCGCTGTTCGACCACTGCGTGGCGGCTATTGACCGAAGCCTCGTCGTGGGCGCGCACGGTCTGCCGCTCATCGGGTCCGGCGACTGGAACGATGGCATGAACCGGGTGGGGTATGAGGGCCGGGGCGAAAGCGTCTGGCTGGGCTGGTTCCTGTACGCAGTCCTGGCCGCCTTCGCTCCCATCGCGGAGTCCCGCCCTGAGCGTCCTCGCGCGGAGCGTTGGCGGGCCCACATGAAGGCGCTGCGGAAGGCGCTTGAACGCGACGGCTGGGACGGCGACTGGTACCGTCGAGCATTCTTCGACGATGGCACTCCCCTCGGCTCCGCCATCAACGCCGAGTGCCGAATAGACTCGATTGCCCAATCGTGGAGCATCCTGTCGGGAGCGGCGAATCCGGCCCACGCGGAGCGGGCGATGGCCGCGGTGGAGGAGTACCTCGTCCGACGCGGCGATGGTCTCGTCCTGCTGTTCACCCCGCCGTTCGATCACTCCGACGTCGATCCGGGATACGTCAAGGGCTATGTGCCGGGCATCCGGGAAAACGGTGGCCAGTACACCCACGGAGCCATCTGGTCTGTCCTCGCCTTCGCCGCACTGGGAAATGGCGACAAGGCGGGCGATCTGTTCTCAATCCTGAACCCTATCAACCATGCCAGCACCCGGGCCGGAGTACAACGCTACAAGGTGGAGCCGTACGTCATGGCGGCGGACGTCTACACCGAACCGCCGCATGTCGGCCGCGGCGGTTGGACCTGGTACACCGGCTCAGCGGGCTGGATGTACCAGGCCGGCCTTGAGTGGATCCTTGGCTTCCGTTTGCGCGGCACGACCCTCCTGATCGATCCTTGCATTCCCCGCGCCTGGCCGCGCTACGAGATCGACTTCCGATATCACTCCGCCACATACGAGATCGTCGTGGAGAACCCCCAAGGAGTCAGTCGCGGGGTGGCATCCTCGGAACTCGACGGCAGGGCGCTGCCGGGCAGCGGGGCCGCGATCCCGCTGGCCGATGACGGCGCCACGCACCATGTCCGGGTAGTCCTCGGCCAGGTGTCGTCCTCTCCCCCGAACACCGCGCCGGCCTCGGTCTCAAAGGGGCTGCCAGGCCAGTACGGGCTCTAAGCCCCGTCCGTCGCCGACGGCTTGGGAGCGGCCGAAACAACCGGCTGCACCGGTAGCAGGACCGTGACTCGGGCTCCTCGAGGAGCCACGTTCTCCGCCCAGGCTTCGCCGCCATGAGCGCGGGCGAGTTCCCGAACGATCGCCAGCCCCAGTCCGGAGCCGCTGCCGCTGCGCGACGGATCGGCCCGGAAGAAACGCTCGAAGACCTTCTCCGTGGTGCCGGGAGGAAAGCCCGGACCGTCGTCCGTGACGCTTAGCGAGATCCCAGGGGCACGACCGGGCATCGACAGCGGCGTTGCACGCAGCCAGATGTGGCCACCGTTGGGCAACATGGCCAGACCATTCTCAATCAGGTTCTGGAGGATTCTTTCGACGGCGAGTCGATCACCGGTGAAGTCGAGTCGCGGTTCACCGGGCGAGGTTGCCCGAACATCGACCTTGACGCCGGCGGAGGCCGCCCGAACCTCAAAGCGGGCCGCCGCGTGACCGAGCAATTCGGTCGCGTCCAGCGCCTCTGGACGAAGTGCGGCCGCGCCATCGCGCAAACGCTCCACGACGCCGAGTTCGCCAACCAGCCTTTCGAGCCGCTGCGCCTCCTCGGCGATCGTTCGGGCGGCGGCGGTAGCGCGTTCGCCCGAGGCCGTCCCGTCGGCGATTGCCTCCGCAAAGCCGCCGATGCTGGTCAGCGGCGTTCGAAGATCGTGGCGCAAGTTGGCCAGCAAGGCAGTCTCCTCGTGCCGGATGGTCGCCAGCTCGTGGGCCATGGCGTTGAATCGCTCCGTCAGGACTTGGACTTCGTTCGGCCCTTCGAGCGGCAGCGGCTTTGTCTCACCCGGGGCGGTGGGCAGGTCGCGGGCGGCCTGCGCCAGGCGGCGCATCGGGGCGGTCACGGAGCGCGCCAGCAGCCAGGCGATCGGTAGACCGACCAGCAGCAGCACGATCACGATTATCGCGAGGGTCCGGAAGAGGTCGTTGAGCGCCAGTTGGATCGAGTTGTCCGGCATGGCGAAGACGAACCGATAGTTTCCAGTCGCATTGGCGTTTGGTTGGATGTATACGAACTGCTTGCCGTCCGATGTCTTGAGCGTCCCGATAGCGTTCTTCGCGCCGGCGGCCGGCGGCAGCGGCATGTCAATCAAGGAAGCATTGCCGGCTACGACACGGACTAGACCTCGTGGGCCCTGAACCAGGACGAAGCCGCCGTCATCGACGATTGAGGTGGTCAGCTTCGTGATCCGCCCTTCGTACGAACCCTGGTCGGACACCGGGCTGGCAAGCAGACTGGCCTCGACAGCCACCACCTCATAGCCGAGCGTCTTCTTGATTTCGTCCTGGTGCGCGTTGCGAAGAACCACAAAGAGGGATGCGCTAACGGTGAGCAGCATGGCCACGCCGAGCGCGGCGAACGCCAGGAAGATTCTCTTGCTCAGGCTCTTGGGTAGCATCGGTGCGGCCGCCTAATCCGTGTCCAAGTCGGGTGGGGGAGCGGCCACGCCCGTGCCGCGGGGCGGCGGGACGAGCCGATAGCCGATGCCACGGATCGTCTCGATCGCCGGTCCATCGTCGCCGAGCTTCTTGCGCACCTCGGCCACGTGGACGTCTACGGTCCGCGTCTCGCCCGGGAAATCGGTGCCCCAGACATCCTCAAGCAGGGCATCGCGGGTCAGCACAACGCCGGGGTCGCGCGCCAGAGCAGCCAGCAGATCGAACTCGCGGGCCCGGAGGTCAAGCGGCCGATCGCCTACGGACGCCTCACGTCGGCGCGGGTCTATGCGCAGGTTGCCAACGTGTATCGGCCGGCCGCCCTTGGCCGTGACGTCGGTCCGCCGCAGGATCGCCTTAACTCGCGCCACCAGGGCACGTGGATTGAAGGGCTTGGTTACGTAGTCGTCTGCGCCCAGTTCCAGGCCGACAATCGCGTCGACGTCTTCCGACCGGGCGGTCAGCATTAGGATTGGCGTATCGCCGCGCCGCCGGAGTTCGCGGCAGACTTCGAAGCCGTCCATCTTGGGTAGCATCAGATCAAGCACGACCAGGTCTGGGGCGTGGCGCTCGTACATCTCGAGGGCCTTGATCCCATCGCCCGCGGACACGACCGAAAAGCCCTCGGTCTCCAGGTACAACCTGAGCAGGGCGACGATGTTGCTCTCGTCGTCGACGACGAGGATGGTCCTCACCGCGAGAGCATACGTCCGCGGGTGGGGCGGCCGCCGGGCCTTTGTAAGATCGGTGTAAGGCGAACTGGCCACCCGGCGGAGCGCTGGCGCTGTCCGTGGCCGCGCGTCGGCGAACCCGTTACCATGACCCGGCTACGATGTCGGGCCGAGGTCTGGGTTCCGCCATCGTGCACCCGTCGGCCGCTGCCGTAGGAGGAACGATGCATCTATCCGGCGTGACCGAGATCGCGGCCCGTCGCCAGCGCGTCTGGGCTACCATCAGCGACCCGAACCGAGCGGCCGCCGGCAGCTCGGAAGGCCAGGCCCAGATCGAGAAGATCGACGACACGCACTACCGCGTCAGCGTCACGGCCAAGACGGCGATGGGGCCGGTGAATGTCGTTCTCGACCTCGAATTGACCGAGGTCGACGAGCCGAACCGGATCGCGGCCACGATCGCGGGCTCGGTCATGGGCGGCCCCATCAACGGCACCGGCTCCGTCGAGCTTGCGGAGCTCGGACCGAAACTGACGCGCGCCACTTACGTCGCCGACGCGAAGCTCGGTGGGATGCTCGGAGCCTTCGAGCGGATGATGGCGGGTCCGGTGCAGCAGGCGGCAGACGGAGCCATCGCCTCTCTCAAGGCGCGCCTCGAGGCCGAGGAAGCCGCCGCGAGCGCGTAGCCGCGGTCAGCGCTGCCGGGTGTAGAGGCCGGTCAGTGTCGTCTGGGCGAGCAACTTCGACGGCACGGCCGATCGGACCTCCGTCGCCGTAGGCGTCCCGGTCAGCCCAAGCGGGGCCGAGAGCGCGTACAGCGTAAACAGGTAGTGGTGCGTGCCGGAGGGTGGGCACGGACCGCCGTACCCGGTTCGCCCGAAGCTCGTCTGGCCCTGGCGGGGCGTCTCGGCGGTTACGCCCTCCGGGAGCGAACCACTCGTGCCACCCGGTAGATCGAAGACGATCCAATGGACCCAGCCGCTCGCGTCCGGGTCATCCACGATCAGGGCAAAGGCGGCCGTTCCGGCCGGCGCGCCCGACCACGCGAGGGCAGGGGAGAGGTCCGAGCCGTCGCATGCAAACTTGACTGGGATGGCGCCGCCCTCGGCAAAGCTGGGGCTCGTCAGCACGAAACCGGCCATTTGGGTCTCCTTCGATGTCGTCGTTGGCGCGGCCGACGCTTCGCCGCCGGTACAGGCCACCAGGAGCAGGGGAGCCGCCAGCAGGGTGGCTCGGATCCGGTTCGGCAAGCGAACGCGGCTCACGGGGAAAGCATCGGCCGACGAGGCGAGCGGGTCAAGGCCCGCGGGGAATTGCGTGTGGCGGGGGAGCTGCGGCGAGCGCGCGAAGGCCCGCCGCTCCGTCTCGGCGCGGGCGCTATTCCCAGCCGCCGGAGCGTTTGCGGGACTCGCTGTCGGCGGCGGCTTCGCGGACGGCCTTACCGAAACGCTTGTCCTGCTGCCGGCGCACCGGAGCCGGCTGCTCGGTCGACTCGTGAGCGAGCCGGCGGTATGCCTTGGCCCGGGCCTCGTCGAGCCGCCCGGCCTTGACCTCCGCCAGTACGGCGCAACCCGGCTCGAATCGGTGTGAGCAATCGGCGAACCGGCACCGTTGAGCCACCTTGACGATCTCGTCGAAGGTCTCGTCTATGCCTTCGTCCGCATCCCACACGCCAAACTCGCGCATGCCCGGCGTATCGAGCACGAGCGCGCCGTTCGCCAGGAGGAACAGCTCCCGGTGAGTGGTCGTATGACGGCCGCGAGCGTCATCCTCGCGGATCTCGCGCGTCACCATCAGCTCCTCGCCGGCAAGCGTGTTGAGCAGCGTCGACTTGCCGACACCCGAAGATCCCACGAGCGCCAGTGTCTTGCCGGGTACGAACCAGCGAGCGACCGACTCCAGCCCGAGACCGGTTCGGGCGCTGATCGCCACCGCGGAGACATGCAGTTCGGACTCGAGTTGGGCTGCGCGCTCGGCGGCGTCCTCCCCGGCAAAGTCCATCAAGGGCTTTGCCGCGAGGTCGGCTTTCGTGAGGATCACGACCGGCTCCGCGCCCGACTCGCGTGCCATCGCCACGTACCGCTCCAGGCGGCGCGGATTGAGGTCGTGGTTCAGCGAGGTGGCGATGAAGAGCGTGTCCACGTTGGCCGCGATCGTCTGGGCCCCGGGTCTGGACCCGGCCGCCTTCCGCCGGAACGCGGAGCGCCTCGGCAGTGTCTGGTGGATGGCGGCCGCTCCACCATGTTGCGAGTCCAGGCAGACGACCCAGTCGCCGACCGTCGGATAGGCGCCGTCATCGGCCCCGCGACGCAGCTTTCCCGTTGGAGAGCCCGTGGTTTCGCCGTTCTCGCCGATCACGACCCAGACGCCCCGGTGTTGGGCGATGACTCGGGCCGGCCACATGCCGCCATCGGCGAACGGGGCGAATGCGGCCGCCCAGCGCTCGTCCCAGCCCCAGGCTTCGAGATGGCCGGCCTGCTCGGCATTGATGATGGTCATGCCTCAGCCTACTCTCTTGAGCTTGCCGGTCCGCTTCGCATAACGCTCGGCCTGACCGAAGCCCCACAAACCAATCGGGATGAACACGAAGGCCATGATCAGAAGCGGCCACAGGTCCGGCAGCATCTGGCCCACGCCCTCGCCGTCGATCAGAGCGCGCCGAATCGCGTCCAGCACGTAGGTGGCCGGAGATACCCGCGAGATCAGCTGCATCCAGCCGGGCAGGATGTCGGTGGAGTAGTAGACCCCGCTGACGAGCAGCAGGCATGACTGCAGGACGAAGACCATTTGCGATCCGCGCTCCACGGACATCATCGGCAGGATGGCGGCAAGCATGCCGATGCCGATGAAGCTGGCCGAACCGACGGTCATGAACAGAGCCGCCGCGCCGATGTTTGCCCGCCCGAGGTCCAGCGAGAAGAAGAGCGCGAGCACAATCAGCAGCAGCGTGGTGTGGATCAGGCCGTAGATGACCGCGTACAGTGCCGACCCGAGGAGCTGCACCGAGCGACGGACGGGCGCCATCATCGTGTACTCGAGCGTGCCTTCCCAGCGCTCCCAGGTGATCGTGTCGCCGATCGACTGGAAGACCACCGAGAGGTAGTTCCAGAAGACGGCCCCGACCACCAGGGACATGAGCAGACGCCGGCTACCTACCGACTGCCCGATCAGCGAGACCGATAGCGCGCCGGCCACGGCGTATACGAGGAAAGCCACTTCCCAGCCGAGATAGCGTTTGGTCAGGTTGAAGTTGCGCTCGACGAACGCGTAACCGGCACGCGCGTCTCGAGTCAGTGAAATCAACGGAAATGCCTCCTAGTCGACCGGGTCGGCTTCGCCCAAACCCTGCTCGTCAGGGTCCTCGACGTCGTCGTCGAGCGAGCGGCCTGTGTACTTCATGAAGACGCTCTCCAGCGTCGGCTCAAGGCCGTACTCCCGAGCGATGTCGGCCTTCAGTTGTTCGGGCGTGTTTTCGGCCGTCAGTCGCCCGCCGGCCAGGATTCCGATTCGCCCGCACAGCCGCTCCGCTTCGGCCAGGTCGTGCGTGGTCAGCACGATCGTGGCGTCGTGGTCGGCCTGCAGTTCCTCGATGAACGCCTGAACGTCCAGCTTCGACCGCGGGTCCAGCCCTGTCGTCGGTTCGTCCAGGAGCAGAAGCGCCGGGCTCGTCAGCAGGGCTCGTGCGATTGCCACTTTCTGCTGCATGCCCCGGCTCATTTGCTCGACCGGGCGGCTCATCCGCTTCTCGCCGATGCCCAGCCTGGCCATGATCCGGATCGCTTCCTTGCGGGCGGCGCCCGCATCGAGGCCGTACAACCGGGCCGCGAACGAGAGGTTCTCGGCCGGCGATAGCTTCTTGAAGAAGGCGGCGTCGACGCTGACTCGGTTGATCAGCCGCTTGACCGCCATCTCCTCCCGGACCAGGTCGTGGCCAAAGACCTCAACCCGGCCCTCGTCGAGGGTCAGTAGACCGCTGACGAGACGGATGAACGTGGACTTGCCGCTTCCGTTTGCCCCGAGAAGGCCGTAGATCTCGCCTCTCTCCATGCGGAGCGAGACGTTGTCGACGGCCACGACGGGCGGCTTGCGGCGATCCACCTTGAACCGCTTCGTGGCGTGTTCCACGAGGAGTGCCGCCGGCCCGGCGGGGACTGGCTGGATGGTCGGCCGGGTCATTGCCGGCGAATGTGTTTCTTCGAGAACCGCGTTCTTCATGACACCTCCCGTGATGGGAGCTCGCGGAACAGGGGAACCCGCGAGCTGAGTTGGGTTGGGGAATGGGCTCGCGGCTCGCCCTCGAAGGTCAGCGTCGAAACGCGCATCGCCTCTCAACGGGCATGAAAAAAGCCGGGGGCCCGACCTGGCCCACGGCTCAGAAGTTCGTCCTGGCGGCGCTGCCGCCTGGGGCTAACTCTCGGTGGGCGCAGATCTCCCGCACACGACGGGCTTACCGCTCAGGCGAGCGGCTCCTGCCGATGCGTTGGTAGTGAGATTGCGCACGAAACACCTCGCGTACGGCTGCCTGTTCTGGCAGACCTGCGGGATATTACGGATCAACGCCCGTCGTGTCAACGCCCGGACCCATTGGGTGAAATGCGGCGGCGATCCTGTGGTCAGGACGCTGAAGAGGCTTCGTCTCCAGGTAGCGGCGGGCGCCGGGTCATAGCCCCGTCTGAGCCGACCGACCCCACCACGACCGTCCGCTCGGCCACGGTGGAGGGTACAAGCGGCAGGGTGGGGGATCGGCCGGTGCGTGTACCATTTACGAGCCATCCGTAGAACTACGCCTGGCTTCGCGGCGCCCGTCAGTGTGCGCCGGTAGCCGGCATTCTCAGGAGAAGAAACGCATGCCCAAGGTTGCCGGCTCCGTCAAGGAACTCCTCGCCGCCATTGACGGCATCGCGCGTATAGACGGAGAACGCCTCGTCGTTGTGGACGAGGATGGCCTCCGGACGCGCGGCATCTACGACCTCGTCTGGACCGCCACGTTCAGCGAGGACGAGGTCACCGTCGAGGCCGCTCGTTGGATCATCTGGGAAGCCAGCCAGGCCGTCGGTGCCCGGTCGGCCAGCATCCAGGAGCTGTACAACGCCCGCGCCCGCGGCGAGTACGAGGGCATGACCGTTCCGGCCATCAACCTGCGCGCTCAGACGTTCGACATGGCCCGCGTCATCCTCGAGACGGCCAAGAAGAACGACTCCGCGGCCGTCATCTTCGAGCTGGCCCGGTCGGAGCAGACCTACACGTTCCAGCGCGTCTTCGAGTACGCCACCAGCATCCTCGCGGGCGCCATCGCGGCCGGCTGGAAGGGCCCCGTGTTCATCCAGGGCGACCACTACCAGTTCAACGCCAAGAAGTACGCGGCCGATCCGCAGAAGATGACCGAGGAGATCCGCAAGGGCTGCCGTGACGCCATCGCGGCCGGCTACCGGAACATCGACATCGACAGCTCCACGCTGGTGGACCTGTCCTTCGCCACTCTGGACGAGCAGCAGCACGAGAACTACTTCCGTGCGGCCGAGTTGACCGCCCTCATCCGCTCCCTCGAGACCGACGGCGTGACCGTCAGCGTCGGCGGCGAAATCGGCGAGGTCGGCAAGAAGAACTCGACCACGGACGAGTTGAAGGCCTACCTCGACGGCTACCGCCGCGAGCTGGACGGCCGCGCAAAGGGCGCAATCGGCCTGTCTAAGGTCTCCGTCCAGACCGGCACGAGCCACGGCGGCACTCCGCTTGCCGATGGCGGCGTTGCCGCGGTTGCGCTCGACTTCGCCGTCCTGACCGAGCTTTCCACGGTCGCTCGCGAATATGGCCTCTCCGGCGCGGTCCAGCACGGCGCCAGCACCCTGCCGGACGACATGTTCCACAAGTTCCCGGCGACCGGTTGCGCCGAGATCCATCTCGCTACTGGCTTCCAGAACGCCCTTTACGAGCATCCGGCCTTCCCGGCCGAGCTCCACAAGGCGATCGAGGAGTGGGTCTTCGCCAACTGCCAGGATGAGCGCAAGCCCGACCAGACAGACTCGCAGTTCGTCTACATCGGCCGCAAGAAGGCGATCGGCCCGTTCAAGCGCCAGCTCTGGGATCTGGCCACGAAGGACGAAATCCTCGCCTCGCAGGCCGCCAAAGTCGACTTCCTCTTCAAGCAGCTCGGCACCCCCGGGAGGCGCGCCCTCGTCGAGAAGTACGTCAAGCCGGTCGAGTTCCACAAGCCGATGCCGGAGGCCCTCAAGGCCGCTCTCTAGGCTGTCGTTCCGCAATCGCTCGAAGGGCGCCCGCAAGGGCGCCCTTCCCGATTCGCGAGGCTACGGCGGTTGTCGGTCAATGCCTGGCTTTGAGGCCGCCTCCAGGCTGGCGAGCCAAGCTTTGTCGGCGGCCGAAGGTTCGGGCAACGTGAGCACGAAGAAGGGACGCGACTGGCCTGTGCGAGCGGCGGACCGGGCTTCCTGCCGCTACGATTCGCCCATGAGCGAACCCATTGCGACCCCGGCCGAGTTGACTCGCTGGCGCGAAGTCGCCCAATCCATTTGCGACGAGGCCGACAGGATGGCCCTGGCCGGGTTCCGGCGGGACATCGTCGTCGACACCAAACCCGATCGAACGTATGTGACCGAGGTCGACCGGTCGATCGAGCACATGGTCCGCGATCGCCTTCGGGCGGCTTTCGCCGGCTGCGGGTTCGTCGGCGAGGAGGAGGGGACCGAGGGGGCGGATGCGTCGATGCTCTGGTACATCGATCCCATCGATGCCACGGCCAACTTCATCCGCGGGATACCTGTATTCGCGACGCTGCTCGCGGTCGCCATCGACGGTGAGCTACAACTCGCAGTTGTCAGCGCTCCGGCCATGCGGGAACGTTGGGTCGCGTGGCGGGGCGGGGGAGCATGGCGTGGCTCGGAGCGGATCATGGTCAGCAAGGTGGCCAAGATCGAGGAGTCACAGCTCGTCTACGGCAGCCGAGGTGCGGATGTCCAGTCCGGCCTCATGCCGGGATTCGATGCCACGATGGAGGCAGCGTGGCGGGAGCGTGGTTTCGGCGACTTCTGGGGCTACATGCTCGTGGCCGAGGGTGCGGGAGAGGCCATGGTGGAGACGGGCGCCCATCCCTGGGATTGGGCCGCGCCGCTCGTCATCGTCGAGGAGGCCGGCGGCCGATTCACCACGGCGTCAGGGGAGCGGCGAATTGACGGACCCTCGGCCGTCGCGACGAACGGCCTGATCCACGAGGAACTGCTGCGACGCCTCCAGACGAAGCGATAGGCACCGGCGTCGGCCCGGGACCCGGCTGAGCGCGGTCACGAACCGCCTGTGGGCGTGTCAGAATGTGAAAGAGGGCAGCGCGATTGACCATCGCCGCTCCATGTCGAACACGCGGGGCTCGTCGTGAGCGGCCCAATCCCGTCGGACCGGCCCAATCCGTCGAAAGAGGCCTGGATGATGCGCAGATACCTCCGCGAGCACCGCCATTCTCTGATCAACCTGGGGAAGGCCGCAGTTCTGGCCGGCTTCGTCATCGGCTGCTCACCCACCACTACTCCCACACCGGCCGCCTCGGCAACGGCGGCTCCCACTCCCACCGCTCAGGCCCCCGTTCCGGTCAAGGTTTGGGTGACCACCGCCGACCAGACGAAGCTGCTCGCGGCCCAGCCCGACATCGCCTTCGTGGCAAGTGCGCAGGGCGACCAGGTGATCGACGTCAACGAGAACAATCAGTACCAGCAGATGGATGGCTTTGGCGGGGCGATGACGGATTCCTCCGCCTGGCTCCTGTACACCCAGATGCCCGAGGCGCAGCGCAAAGACCTCATGTCAAAGCTGTTCTCGCGCACGGACGGCATCGGCGTCAGCTTCATGCGGGTCCCGATGGGCGCCAGCGATCTGGTCCACGGCCCGGCCTACACCTATGACGACATGCCCGCCGGACAGGCCGACCCGAGCCTCGCCCACTTCTCGATCGAACACGACATGGCCTACATCATTCCTGCCCTGAAGGACGCCTTCGCGCTCAACCCCGATCTCAAGCTCATGGCCAACCCGTGGAGCCCGCCGGCCTGGATGAAGACCAGCGATCTGCTCGGCAACGGCACGCTCCTGCCGCAGTACTACACGGCCTGGGCCCAGTACTTCGTCAAGTTCGTCCAGGCCTACAAGGCCCAGGGCGTGCCGATATGGGCCGTGTCGATGCAAAACGAGCCGCATTACGAGCCGGGCAGCTACCCCGGCATGCGGCTCGAACCCGCCGACGAGGCCACTCTGGCCAAGACGTATCTGGCTCCCGCCCTCAAGGCCACCGGACTCGACACCAAGATCATGATCTGGGACCACAACTGGGACAACACGAGCTACGCCATCGATGTGCTGTCCGATCCGGCCGCCAAGGCCGTCGTCGCCGGCACGGCGTGGCACTGCTACGCGGGCAGCTTCTTCGCCCAGGGAGTCGTCCATGACGCCTTCCCGGACATGCCCATGTGGGAAACCGAGTGCAGCGGCTTTACGTCGCTCGGTTTCGGTGACGGCTTCAAGAACGACATGTCGGACCTGATGATCGGATCGACCCGCTACTGGGCCAAGTCCATCATCAAGTGGCCGATGGTGACCAACACCACCAACGGCCCCAACACCGGCGGCTGCGGCACCTGCATCGGCTTTGCCACGATCGATCCCGCGGCTCCTGCGGGCTACACCTACACCCGCGACTACTTCTCGATCGGACAGGTCAGCAAGTTCGTGCTGCCGGGCGCCTACCGCATCGCGTCCTCCGGGTTCGCCTTCCACGGCTTCGGGACGGTGGCCTTCAAGAACCCCGATGGATCGAAGGTTCTTGTCGCCACCAACCCGTTCAACTACGACTCCAACATCGTCGTTCATTGGGGCAACCGCTCCTTCGCCTACACGGTGCCCGCACAGTCCGCCGCGACATTCACCTGGAACGGCACGCAGGAAGACGCCGCCGCTCCGGTCCCGCCGGTCAAGATGACGCAGAAGGTCAACCCGACCAAGATCGACCTGAAGTGGGACTTCTCTCCGCTGGCCGACACGTACACGGTCAAGCGCTCCGACAAGGCCCGGGGCCCGTACACGGTGGTTGCCTCCGGGATCGGCCTGCCCGAATACTTCGACACGACCGCCACGACGGGTAGCACCTACTTCTACGTCGTGAGCGCCGTCAACAAGCTGGGCCAGAGCCCGAACTCGGATGAGGCCAAGCCGGCGTCCTGAGCACATAGACGGAATGGAGCACCGGCCTCGATCCATCATCCGGCCGGAATTCCGTCGCTCTGGCAGTGCTCGTGCCATCGCGACTTGTCCCAGCGAAATAGTCGAGTGCCCGCGGCTGAGCTACGATGCTAGTGGGCCAACAAGGCCCGCAGATACGCCATAGGAAAAGTGAGGCAAATCATGGGCGACAAGACCCCCAAGCGACCGCCGAAGGTCAAGAAGCCGAAGCCGGCGACACAGCCGCCGACCAAGAGCTCCTAGTGCCGGCTGCCCCAGACCGTCGTTACAGGCGCCGCCAGATCGAACTCGCCGAAGGTGGCAAGCTCGTGCTTCGTGGCGACGGCTCAATAGTCCACACCGATGCCGCCGGCGAGATCACCGGAATGTGGGCCACTGACGACCCGGAATGGGCCCGCCGCGCGATCCGGTTCGGCCTGCGGCCTCGGCCCACGACCACAGTTCCGCAGGCTCCTCGCGTCAGCGAGCCGAGGCCTCAAGTCGGATAGACACGGACCCGGATGCGCGGCATCGCCGCCGGCTCGATACGATCCACGTCTGATTGCTTGTGAATCTGAACGCCGGAGGCCCGATGCTCGCGCCCATCCGTCCCGCAGTCTTCTTCGGTGCGCGGCTGCTCGATGGGCGTTCGCCTGAGGCCGTGGTCGGTGGTGCCCTCGTCACCGATGAGGACGGTCGCATCGCCGCCGGCGGGTCTGCCTCCGCGGTCTCGGCCCCCAAAGATGCGGACCGCATCGATGTCTCGGGCCTGACGGTTCTGCCTGGCATCGTTGACTGCCACGTGCATCTCAGCCTCCGCCTCGAGCCCGTGGCGCAACAGACGCAACGCTCGGCGACAGACCTGGTGGTGCGCGCCCTCGAGACGGGCCGCGACTTCCTTGAGGCCGGCGTCACCACGATTCGAGACGCGGGCTACACCCCGTCCGGCATCAAGCGGGCATTTGCCTCAGGCGCATTCCCGGGCCCGCGGACGCAGGTCAGCTGCACGCCGCTCTCCCAGACCGGCGGGCACGGCGATGGCTGGACGCCATCGGGTGCCGTTCTCGAGACCGAAGTCAGCGATCTGCCGCCCGGCATCGCCGATGGCGTGGACGCGGTTCGACGCGCCGCCCGGCTCCAGATACGGGCCGGTGCCGACTGGATCAAGGTGATGGCCAGCGGCGGCGTCCTGTCGGCCGCCGACTCCCCGGACGCCAGCCAGTTCACGGTCGACGAGATCCGGGCCATCGTCGAGGAGGCGAAGGCGGCCGGCATCAAAGGCACGCTTGCCCATGCCGAAGGAACAGTCGGCATTAAGAACGCTCTGCGAGCCGGCATCACGAGTATCGAGCACGGGGACCTGATCGACGACGAGGGAATCGATCTCATGCTGGAACTCGATGTCCCGCTCGTGCCGACCTTCAACATCAACTTCGCCCTGATGGACGAGGGTAGGGTCTCGCGGGGCGAAGTCCCGCCCTGGGCGATCGAGAAGATGCGCTACCTCTTTGACCGACAGCAGGCCAACTTCCGCCACGCGGTGGAGCGGGGCGTCAGGGTTGTCATGGGTACGGACAGCTTCAGCGGAATGTACCCCCCGGCCGAGCTGGCCTACATGTCCGAGTTTGGCCTGGGCCCGTTCCGAGCCATCCAGGCTGCCACCTGCGACGCGGCTCGACTGTTGGTGCTAGCCGACTTGATCGGCACGCTGGAGCCGGGCAAGCAGGCCGACCTGATCGCCGTTTCCGGAGACCCACTCGCGGAGCCTGAGCTGTGGCGAGATCCGGCGCGGATCGTCCTGGTGGTTCAGGGTGGGCGCATCGTGGTGGACCGGCGCGGAGTCTGAGGCCGTGGTCTTCCACTTGGGCCGCGCTGATCCTGGACGTGTGGTTGGGTCTGAGGCGCACGGTACGCGCCCGGTTCGTCCGTGCGGTTCGATTTCGAGACTGGTGGAGGTCGCTTCCGTGCGACATGCTTGGCCGCCTGGTAATGCGCGGATGCGGAATCCCGGCGTCGACGCGCATCCACCATGTGAGCGGCGTGCACGCCGTGCTGGTGGAGGATCCTCGGATCGCGCTCTGGTTCCGTGCCCACCTGATGCCGGTCCAGGCGCAAACGCTCGGCCGCTACGTACTCTCCCGCGATCCGCTGCCACCGGACACGCTGGCGCACGAAATCGAGCATGTCCGTCAGTGGGAGCGCTTCGGGCCGTTCTATCTGCCGATCTACTTCGGCTGGTCGGCAGTGGCTCTGTTCCGCGGCCGGCGGCCCTACTGGGACAACCGATTCGAAGCAGCGGCGCGGAGACGAGCCGATAGGGACGGGGTCGCAGCCCGGGAGTTAGCGGCCGGGACCTCCGAGGACGAAACCCGACCAAAGACGTAGGATATCGGTAGCAGCCGCACAAGCCTTGGCGCGCCCAGATCGTCGTTTCGAGGAAATCGCCCGATATGCCAATTCTCACCCAAGAAGCCGTTCTGAAGGCTCTATCCACGGTCCAGGAGCCTGAGCTGGGGGGCGATCTAGTCTCCCGGAACATGATTAAAGACGTGGTGTTGGACGGCACTAAGGTCTCGTTCACGATCGAGTTGACGACGCCGGCGTGCCCGCTCAAGGACGAGATTCAGGCTCGAGTGGAAGCCGCGCTTCGTCCGATCGGAGCTGAGGTAGTAGAGGTCGCGTGGGGCGCCACCGTTCGGCGGTCGAGCCAGACGACTCCCCAGATGCTGCCGGGCGTCAAGAACATCGTGGCCGTGGCTTCGGGCAAAGGCGGCGTCGGCAAGACAACGGTCAGCGTCAATCTGGCTGTGGCCCTGGCTCAGGCGGGCGCGTCGGTTGGCCTCCTCGACGCCGACATCACCGGCCCGAACATCCCCATGATGATCGGCGCCGAGGGCCAGCCGGTGGCCAGCGCGGATGGCAAGATCACGCCAATCGAGGCCTACGGCGTCAAGGTCATGTCGATCCAGTTCTTCCTGCCAGAGGGTCAGCCCGTCGTTTGGCGCGGTCCCCTCGTCGGCGGCGCCATCCAGCAGTTCTTGCGCGACGTGGAGTGGGGCGATCTCGACTACCTCGTGGTGGACCTGCCGCCCGGCACCTCCGACGCGCAGTTGACCCTGGCCCAGTCGGTTCCTCTGACCGGCGCCGTGCTCGTGACCACTCCCCAGCAAGTGGCCCTGTCTGACGTGGCCAAGGCCCTGGCCATGTTCAAGCGCGTCAATGTGCCGATCCTGGGCCTCGTGGAGAACATGTCGGGCTCCGTGTGCGCCCACTGCGGCGAGGTGACGGACGTCTTCGGACGCGGCGGCGGCGAGCGCTACGCGGCGGAGAACGGCGTCGACTTCCTTGGAGCCGTCCCTCTCGACGTGACAGTCCGGCAAGGTGCCGACGTCGGTGTTCCGGCAGTGGCCCAGAGTCAGCCCGGACCGGCAGCCGCCGCCCTCGCGCACGTTGCGCGAGCCGTGGCCGGCAAGGTCAGCGTCCAGGCCGCCCGCGAGCAGCCGGTCCTGACGATCTCCTAGCCGGCGTCCGCTCCTTCCGACGGCCCGTCGGGCGGCGTAACATCGGGACGTCCCGAGGAGGTCCCGATGCCCTGTCCCGAATGTGGCACGCCGACGGCTCCAGGAGCGCACTTCTGCCACAACTGTGGCAAACGCCTCGAGTCGGCTACGGATGGCCTGAAAGTCGGCGATCGTCGTGTCGTCACGGCGCTGTTTGCCGACCTGGTCGGTTACACGAAACTCGTGGACGAGCTTGATCCGGAGGAAGTTCGGGCTCGCGTCGATGGCGCCCTGACCATCCTCGGCCAGGCCGTCTCCCATTTCGGCGGGACCCTCGAGAAGTTCATCGGGGACGCCGTGCTGGTCGTGTTTGGCGCGCCTGTTGCCCACGACGATGACGCCTTGCGGGCCTGCTTGTGTGCGCTCGAAATGCAGTCGTCTCTGTCCCGTTACGTGACCGGCGACCAACCGATGGAGTTGCGGGTCGGCATTGCGACGGGCGAAGTCGTGGCGGCGCTGAGGGACGTGGCCGGTAACCGGTCCGTGGCCCTGACCGGGGATTCCATGACCACGGCCGCGCGTCTACAGCAGCTCGCCGAGCCCAACGAGATCCTCCTCGACGAAGCTACGGTCGTGGGCGGGGAACCGCGCATCGGCGCAGAGCGCCTTGGCGAGCGACTCTTGCGCGGCCAACGCCGGCCAGTGCCCGTCTACCTTCTTCGGGGCGAGCGGCGCGGCATGAGCCACGCTTCGCGCCGCGCCGTGCCTCTGGTTGGACGCGACGCTGAGAAGGCCCGTCTGGCCGAGGTGATCCGCCGGACCGGTGCCACGGGCAAGGGCGGCGCCGTCCTGCTGCGAGGCGAGCCAGGCATCGGTAAGTCGCGGCTGTTGTACGAGATGGAGGAGGAGGCGAAGGCCGCCGGACTGGCCTGGCTGTGGATCGACAACGCGCCGCACTCCATGGAGTCGCCGTATCGGACGGTCCGTAACATGGTTGATTGGCTGGCCGACGAGCAGGGTACGAAGGCCGGCATCGTCGCTCGCCAGTTGCTCTTCGGCGATGGCGTGCCGGAGAATCTAGACCCCGAAATCTACCGACTCATGCTCGGTGCCATCGCCGTGCTGGCGCGCGATTCGGAGATGACTCTGTTACCGGAGGAGGGTTGGGAGTCGGGCCTGCTGGCGCTGGCCGACTCGGCCGACTTCCAACTCGGCCTGACGCTGGCCACGCATCTGTGGGTGTCGCGGATGGTCTCCGGCAAGCCGCGCTGCATCGTCGTTGACGACTACCACTGGGTCGACCCTTCGAGCCGCCAGCTGGTGGACATCATGATAAGCATGGCAGGCGATCTGCCGCTCGTCGTGCTGACCGGATCCAGGCCACCGGCTACGCCAGGCTGGATCGACCTTCCGCACGTTGAGGTCATCGACCTGGTGGGCCTCGACGAATCGGCAACCGAAGAGCTCGGCGCGGCCGTCGCAGGCTCAGCCCTGGAGTCCGAGTCAGGCCGCTGGCTGCACCAACGAACAGCCGGCAACGCGCTGTTTGTGGGCGAGATCATCCGCACACTTCGGGACGCGGGTCATCTGGAGCAGATCGGCGATCTGTGCCGCATAGATCGTGGCGCGGCTCGGCGCGGCGTGCCGCTCAGCTTGCGGGCGCTGCTGGGGGCCCGGATCGACGCACTGCCGCCGGCTCAGCGGAACGCGCTGGAAGTTGCGGCGGTGGTTGGGTCGAGTTTCTCGGAGCCGCTGCTGACGGCCTTGTGCGGCGGCAACTGCAGCGAGACAGAGCTAGCGGAACTGGCAGAGGCCGGCATTCTGACTGGCGTCGACGATCCCGGACAGACCGGGAAGCGGTGGAAGTTCCGCCATCAGCTCTACCTTGACGCGGCCTACGGAAGGCTGCTAGCAGACCGGCGACGGGCTCTCCACACTACTCTTGCCGACCTCCTGGAGTCCACTGAGACTCGGCCCGACGTCGCGGAACTGGCTCGCCATCGGATCGCGGCCGGCGACTCAGTACGGGCTCAGCCACTGCTTGAGCAGGCGGCCCGGGAGGCCGCCTCAGTAGGCGCGATTGCCGAGGCGGAGGGCTTCCGGCGAACCCTGGCAGAACTGCGGGGCGAGGCGGCCACGACCGTTTCGTAGTCGAGTGCGCTCGGCGCTCGTGACGGGCGGGTTATTGGGCTGCGCCTTTGGGAATCGGCACGCTCGACCACACGTCGGCGGCCCAGGCGTCCGCCGCCATCCTGGCCTGGCCGGAAAGCGACGGGTGGAAGTAGTCGACGGTGCTCAGGTCGCCGATTAGGAAGTCTGTGTCAGCCAGAAGCGTGGCGTTGTAGGTGCAGTAGAGCTTGCCCGATGGCGAGTCGGTGGCCGTGATGCCGCGACACGCGCCTTTCAGCGCGGCGTCGTAGCGAGTCAGGTAATCGTTGGCCTGGGCCATGGAGAACGGGCCGTTGTCGCCCAGATACGGTGGGCAGCGGTTGGAGTTCTCCGGCAGGGCCAGGTTCGCCAGAGCTGCGGGGTTGACCTGGGTGATGTCGTGGAAGTGGGGGAAGTCCGGCACCGAGAGCATCAGAATTCGGCTTCCGACCGGCAGCCCGGAGCGAAGAGTCGCAATTGCCGTTGCGAGGTCCCGCTCGAACGAGACCGGGTCCGTCTTGGGATCGGGATCGGCACACAGATCGTTAGTGCCCAGCTCAAAGGTGACGTAGGCGGTCTGACCTGGCTTGAGCATCTTCGCCGCGGCGACGACGAGGTTCGCCTGGCGTGGGGCGTCCTTCATCTGCCGGCCCGAGGTGGCGGCGTCCACAACGACCGGCGCGCCCCCGATGGTCTTGAAGCGCTCGTACAGGCTGAATACGCCGTCATTACGGGTTGAGCCGATGACCCAGGAGAAGCCGATGTTATTACCGAGATAGGAAGGGGAGACGCTGTAGGCCTGGCTGTACGAGTCGCCGATAGCCGCGAGCAGCGACGGCAGGGGCGCAGTCGACTTGGGCGCGGCCGGTTTGGCGGTTGGCTCGGCTGTGGGTGCCGGCGATGTTGCGGAGGGGGAAGGTGCCGGAGACGAAACGGGCGTCGCTGTCGCCGTCGTGGTCGTCAATGTGGTGTTGGCTGGCTGGGAACCGGCCGGAGTGGGGGAGGCCGCGCTGCCCGCCCAGACACTCCTGCCGACGATGGCCGCAACGAGACCGATGATCACGATCGCACCGCCGACTACCGCCAGCCCTCCCCGCTGACCGAATGGCAGACTGCGGCCCCACCGCGGCTGGTTTGCAGATTGCATGTGCGCATCGTACCGGCCAGGGCCGTTTGCGGATGTCGGCCGGGGCTCCGGCACGCCTCGCCGGCCGTTACGATGGCGCCATGTTGCAGGCCGACTTCGCCGCGGAAGCATTGGGACGCTGCCGTCTGTTCGATGGCATGACCGGGGAGCCGCTTGCGGCCTTGACTCGGACTCTGCGGACCCGCCATTTCCGGCGTGGCGAGGTTCTCTTTCACGAGGGCGATCCCGGCGACGCACTCTTCATCGTCGCCAGCGGCGCGGTCAAGGTCGTCGTGCCGTCCGAGGACGGTGAGGAGGCTATGCTGGCCACGCTCCGCCGCGGCGATTTCCTCGGCGAGCTTGCGTTGCTCGACGGGGCGCCGCGTTCTGCAAGCGCCATAGCCCTGGAGCCGACCGAGATCCTGGCCCTGCCGCGCGATCAGTTCTGCGCCCTGGTGGCCACTGAGCCGGCGATCCGCGACGCTCTACTGGCGGCCCTGGCGGGCGAGTTGCGGCGCCTGACGGCCCACGTCGCGGAGCTCCACTTCCTTGACCTGACCGGCCGGCTGGCGGCTCGACTGGCTCGACTAGCCGAGGAACACGGTGAGCCCAGCTCGGACGGCTCGGTCCGGCTTGACGCGCCACTGACTCAGAGCGACCTGGCGGCCATGATTGGGGCGACACGCCAGAGCGTGAACAAGCTCCTTGGCGAGTTCGAGGCAAGCGGGCTGATTCGCATAGAGCGCGACAGCATCGTCGTGACCAGTCTGGAGGCCCTCACCAAAGCGGCCCGCCGGTAAGGCACCGGCCGCTCGCCGCCCGCCGCCAGGCCTTCGCGGTCGACTTAGCCGGCCGAGATGACTCCCTCGCGCCCCAGCTGGAGGAGCTGCGCCCGACTCTCGTCGAGATGGTGAGTCGCCGTTCCGAAGAGGCGTCTGAGCAGCATCTTCGACTTGGCGGAGCCGCCGGACAGCAAGCCCAATAGACCATCGGCCTGGACCGACACCAGCACCGCCGGGCCGATCGCTCGGGCCGTCGAAAGGGCCGTCGGATCCTCGCGCAGTGCAGACCAGCCGAGCATGTCGCCGGCGTGAAGTGTCGACACGAGGACCCACCGATGCTCGTGTCGCACCCGAAGCGCGAGCTGGCCCTTTGTCAGCCAATGGACTTCTGATATTGGCGCGCCCATATCAACGAGCGTCTCGCCGTCCGCAAGAATGCGTCGCACGGCCTGCCCCGAAAGGGACTCGAGGTCGGCCTGATCCAGCCCGGCGAACAGCGGCAGGTCTGCCAGCTCGGCGGCGCTGACTCTCTCCGTCGTGCTCATCGTTTGCTCCCAACTCTGCCATGGCCGGCCGACTTCCCCGGTGTCCTCATTGTCCGCTACGTGACGCCGGCCTGCTCAGTGTTTATGGCTGCGCTGCCTCCCGCGCAAACGAGTGCAGGAACGCGGCGGCGGCAATGCCGGCCCGGCGCCGACCCTCCGCGCCACCGAGGAAGGAGGTCATATTTGCGGCGCGGGCACCCCACGGGCTGGCCAGGGCAAGCTCGACCTGAGTGTCCTCGCCCGAATCGACTGTTCTGACAGCGAGGCCGACCGATGCGCCCGACTCTTGGCGGATCTCCTCGGCCAGCTCGGCCAGATCGGGGAGAGGTGCGTCCGGGCCGCGTTCGCCAGACTGATCGGCGGCGGTGGCCCGGGCCGCTCTCAGCCACGGCGCATCGCCAAGGAGCCTGGCCGTGGAGCCACCCGTGCCCAGTTCCACGACCGCAACTGTCCAGTCGAGTGCCGCCAGATCGCGGCCCAGGACCGTCGGCCACGTGTCGTCGGCCCGGCCCCAGACGTATTGGCCGAGGGCGGCCAAGACCACGGTCTCCGCCTCGTCCACCACGGTGGCGGCGGGGCGGCCAGCTTCGGCGATTGCGGAGATGCGGACGTCAACGGCATCGGCGCGGGCATACGTGGCCACGATCGGGTTGGCCGCTCGCAATAGCGCCTCGCCAAGCAGCGCCGCCACGAGCGATTCGCCGATGCCGGTCAGGCGGTAAGTGCGCGTGACTCGCTCCTGTCCCAGGCCGCGTTCTCGCAACCGCGGGAGGACCCAGCCCTGCCACATCGGCCGCATCTCGCTCGGCGGTCCGGGCAGGGCCACCACGACGCGCCCGTCCGGTCGGTCGATCCACCAGCCGGGGGCGGTGCCACGGTCATTGGGGATGGCGGTGGACGACGGGATGAGCCAGGCCTGCTTGAGGTTGGTGTCGGCGAAGCTGATGCCGCGCCGCTCAAAGAGATGGCGCAGCCAGCGCTCCAGTTCGGGATCCACGGCCGGCTGTTCCGCGCAGACGCCGGCGATGGCCTCACGGGTCAGGTCGTCGGGCGTGGGACCCAGGCCGCCCGTCGTGATGACGAGATCCGCGGCCTCCAGCGCGTCGCTCAGCGCGGCCGTGACCGTGCCCAGTTTGTCCGGCAGCGCCGAGATCCAGACCACGTCCACGCCGGCCTCGGCCAGCGAGCGGGCCAGGTCACCGCCGTTCGTGTCGCGCGTCTCGCCCGTGGTCAACTCGCTGCCGACCGCGAGCAAAACGGCTGTCAGGAGTGGCCTCGCGGGGACCGACACTGTTTCCATGGCGGGAGTGTACGGGCAGAGGGCCAATCGCCGCCTCCGGTTCGTCCTCCTGTTCGACCGCCCGTTCGCCGGTTTGCCGTTGTGGTGCCCTCCGCTGCTATGATCATTGTGCTATTCCACATGTATCCGAAGGAGGTCCCTTGGCTGTCCGGTCCTCCTCGAAGCGCCCGGAATCCGACTCGGATACCGCTGCCGGGCCTTCTGGCAAGTCCGATTCCGATCGAGCACCCGGATTGGGTGAGCAGTTGGGTCGCACCCGCAGCGCCCTGACGGGCCTGGTCGCCTCCCACATCGACCTCGCACGGGCCGAGTTCTCCGAGATCGCCGACCAGGTCAAGCGTGCCGCGGCCCTCGGCGGCATCGCCCTGCTCCTGCTGTTCCTGTCGGGCATGCTGATTGCCGTGGGGACGCTGCTGTTTGTCGGTGAAGCGGTCTTCGGGTCGATCGGATGGGGCGTTCTCGACGGCTCGGAACTGCTGATCGCCACAGCCTTGCTGCTCATTTTTGCGATTATCGACCTGAGCTGGGGCAGAGCGCTCTCGGCTCTAGTCGTCGCGCTGGGCGTGGGCCTGGTGGTCGCCGGGGTTCTGGCAGTCGACTGGAACTGGGTCAGCCACCACTACTCGGGCATGCCGGCTGCGGTAGTGCTTGCCATTGCCGCCGGCGTTCTGGCCATCGGCGTCCTGGGCGCCGTGCTGGGCTCCGCCTTCGGCCGGTGGCCGGCCATTGGAGGCCTCGCCGTCGGGACCGTCTGCGGCGTTCTGCTCGGACTCTTGGCTGCATTTGGTCCGGGACTCCGCGTCGCTGCAGCCGTGGGCGTGGCCGCTCTTCTGCTGTTCTGGCCGATCGTGGCCGCCGTCTTCGTTTTCCGCCATGGCATCGACACCGCGAAACTGCGCCAGCGTTTCGTGCCTGAGCAAACCATCAAGACAACCAAGGAGACCATCGAGTGGGTGCGCGAACAGATGCCGCTCGGGCGGAAGTCGTAGCCCGCCGCCAGCTTCTGCTGGTCGAGGTCGTCGGGCTCGAGGCCGCCGGCCGCTCGGCGATAGACATTCCCGCCAAGATCCGGCGAGCGCCGGCCAAGACGGTCGCACTCGCGGCCGGAACCGTTTTTCTCGTTCTGGGCGGGCCCAAACGGTCGTTCCGCGCCGCCAGACGGGCGATCTTCGGACCAACGGCGGATCTGCCGAAGTCGATGCTGCCCGAACAGATCGACAAGGCGCTGCGATCCCTCGGTGACGATGGCGACCGAGTCCGAGGCGTGCTAGAGCGCGAATTCGTCAACTACCTCGACAAGACCAAGCCCACCCGTGAGGCCCGTGACCTGCGCGGCACAATTTCCGAGCTAGGTGGCAACATCCTGCGCCCGGCCACGGCCGCGGCCGGCAAGCGGCTGGCCAAGGAGCTGTTCAAGCCCGATGGCGGCAGATTCCACGAGGTTGTGGATCGAATCCAGACCCGGCGGGGCGCCCGACAGGCCGAGGCCGGGGCTGTGCCGGCCGCCGACGCGTCGGGCGCGTCCAAGCCGACCACGCCATCGCGCTGGGATCGGCGCCCGACTCGGGACCGAAAGAGCGCGCGCCCCAGCTAGGATCGCGCCTGAACGTGAAACACTCAACGTTGTCTGGGGCGACGCTAAGAGCGCGCTAGGGCAGCCTGGGGTGGCCCGCCAACGCTACGATTCTTCCGCGCATCTGCCGTGTGTATGCAACCTGCAAGGAGAGCCCCATTGAGGCGAGACTTCCGTGGCCGTCTGGAGGCTGGCGGGCGCCGTGCATGGCTGGCGCGGCTGGTGGCCATCGCCTCCCTGCCGTTCATTCTCGTCTCCGCCGTCGTCTCCGCCATCGGCTCCACCATGCCCGCGCTTGACGCCTACACCTACCTTGCCGCCGGGGAGCGGCTCAACGCTGACCACGCGCTGTATGCCCTGGCCACCGGGGATCGCGTGATCGCCACGTACAGAGGTAATCCACTCTTCTCTCCACCGCTGATTGCCGTCTTGTGGCGACCGCTCGCGGCCCTGCCGGACGGATCTGGGCGCTGGCTCTGGACCGCCGCTCAGATCGTCGTCATCCTCGCTTGCCTTATGTGGCTGCTCCGATCGCAGCGCCTCGGCGTCTCAGTGGCCGTATTCCTATTGGCGATGCCGATCGGGTTCGAGATGGCGGTCGGCAACATGAACGGCTTCCTGGCCGCCGGCGCGATCCTGGTCTGGGTCTATCGTCGCGAGTGGTGGGTAGGCGCGATCATTGGCGTAATGGCCTCGCTGAAGGTGTTCCCGGTGATCCTGGTGTGCTGGCTTGTCGGACAGCGCCAGTGGCGAGCCGTCGCGGCATTCGTGGCGGCGGTCGGAATCTGTGCCGTGGCAGTTGTTCTGGGAGCGGGCCCGTCGTCTCTCACCGACTACGCTTCCCTCGTGGGCCAGATACCACCGTCCGGTCGCAGCCTCGCGGCGCTGACCGGCATCTCTTGGGCTCCGTACGTGCTCTATGGCGCTGCTGCGCTGCTGGCCCTGGCGTCGCGCAATCGAGCTGGGCTTGGCTTCTCGGCTGCCGTGATCGGCATGACCATTGGCGTGCCGACGTTCAATCTGAACTGGATGGTCGTGGTGCTAGCAGCCCTCGCACCGGTTGCGACGGCAGCCTACGCGAAGCCTCGTGAGAATGGAGGCGACGGGGCGATCTCGGCTCTATCGAAGCACAGCACTGGCACGACCCGCCGCCGGGTGTCGAGCGAGATCCTTCCGCCGCCCTCTGTCTCCGCAGCCCACAGCCGCCCCCAACGTGTTGCCCACGCTCTTGGGGCGCCCCCCCGCTAGACTCTGTGGCCGCGGGCGAGTGGCGGAATGGCAGACGCGCCAGCCTTAGGAGCTGGTACCGGAAACGGTGTGCGGGTTCGACCCCCGCCTCGCCCACCAGAAATCAGCAGGCGGTGACTGCGAGGGATCGCTGCGGAGCCGGAAGGGGACGGATGACGAGAGCCGTCATGTTGGACTTCGATGAGACGTTGGCCCGCCGGTCGGGGCGGTGGAGCGACATGCTCGTGGACGTCCTGGACTTGGAGTCGCCGGGTCATTCTCTGAAAGCCGCGGCGTTCATGCCGGGCCTCTCGCACGGATTCCCATGGCACGACTGGGAGCGGGGACACCCGCGAGGGCACTGATACGAGTCCGCTCGGAATACACGCGGCTCGATCGGTGGACAGTCTTCCCCGACACCGTTCTGGCTCTGGAACGGCTGCGAGTACTGGGCTGGCGCACTGCCATCCTGTCAAATCATTGCCCTGAGCTACCTGAACTCGTGCGCGGGCTCGGTTTGTGGGACTACTTCGATGCTGTTCTGACGTCGGCGGCGACTGGCTTCGAGAAGCCGAATCCAACGGCATATGCACTGGGCGTGAAGGCCCTCGATCGGCCGGATGTCGTGTGGATGGTGGGCGACAGTCCCGAGGCGGATATCGCGGGGGCGCGCCGGTGCGGCATTCCCGGGGTGCTAGTTCGGCGGCCGTCACCCGGCAGCGAGTGTGCGCCGGACCTCACGGCGGCGCTCGAGATGATCCTCGCTAGCGAGGAATAAGCCTACCGCCAGAGATAGGCGAAAGTCGCCACGGACATCGCCGCGGCAACCACGGTCAGCACGCCGAACGTGACCGCCGGTCGCCAGCCACTGCCTTGCCCAGGGACGCGGCGCCGCGCGGCCCGGCGCTCTCGCTGGTCCCACGCCTCCCAGCGTCCCACGCCAATCCGGGCCAACACCAGGAACGCCACCGCCACGATGACAACCCCCATCGCCCACTCGCCGATGAGTGGCAGCGCGCCCGGCCAGCCGGCCACCTTAGACAGACCGTCGAGTGGCCCGGCGATGATCTCGTGGCCGGGAATCGTGGCCCAGCGCGCCGCGAAATCGGCGCCGAGCCGCTCCGGCCCTTGCCGACCCACGGTACCTGCAACTCCGGCCGCACCCGCCGGGGCCACCACGGTCGTAGCGGCCACAGGAACCCCGGCGCCCAACGTTGCGATCCACCGCCACAACGCAAGGACGGCCACTCGCTGGCGCCTCCAGGCCGACCGCACCGTGCCCAGGTTGTTGTCGCGGAAGAAGCGCGAATCCTCAGGCCCGCCCGAAGGCGTATCGATATGTTGGAGGAGCGGGATGAGGAACTCCTCGTCGTTGTCCCAGTAGGAGCCGTGATCCTCCAGGATGCTCATGCGGTTGACGGTCGAGTGCGAGCGATCGGCCACGGAGACGCCTGCCGGCGGGCTAATCGGGCCGGCCGGCGCCGGATCGTAGGTTGACCAGAAGTCGGCCCAACGGAGATCCGGGCGGAGCTTGGACAGGTCGCCGAGAAGACGCGAACCGGGCGGCAAGCCCTTCGACGCGTCCTCGATGCGCCAGGCCAGGGCCAGCTCTTCGCCCAGCGTAATCAGCTTGTCCACGCCGACGTCCATGAATGCCGGGTCGCACAAGGTTGTGAAGGTCACGATCGCCCCGCCCGAATGGGCCACGATGACGATCCGACCGCAGCCCTCGGCCTGAAGACCCCGAATGGCTGCTACGAGCCGAGCCCGCACGTTGGCCGACTGGACCGGGTCGGAGATGATGTCGGGCAGTTCGCCGAACCAGCGGGTCAGGAAGTTGTCTGCGGTCTTCAGGGCGGCCATGTTCTGGATCGGCGCGATCGGAATTGCCCGAAATGGCGCGTACGCCAGCAAGGCCAACCGCCCGAAGACGAGCGCGGCCCAAAGGCCAGGATGGTCAACTCCTTCTGAATGCGGTCGAGCGACCGGTTGATCCGGGCCCTGTGGACATCCCTCGCTCAAGCTCCGGACCGCAGTCGGCTGCGCCACCTATAATCTGCCGACGATGCAGACCACAAACACGCCCCTTCCCCAGTCACGCCTCCAACTTGAGTTCGAGGTTCCGCCCGAGCGCCTCGCCAAGGCCATAGATCAGGCCGTTGTGCGTCTGGCTCGCCAGACGCGAGTTCCCGGCTTCCGGCCGGGGAAGGCGCCGCGTCTGATGATTGAAAGAGTCCTTGGCCTCGGCGTCGTTTTGGACGAGGCAATCGAGCAGTTGGTGGATGACAGCTATCGCGAGGCAATGCGAGAGCAGGACCTCCGGCCGCTCAACCCGCCGGAAGTCGAGGTCACTCAACGCGAGGAAGGCAAACCGGTCATCTTCAAGGCGGTCGTGCAGGTTCTGCCTGAGGTCAAGCTCGGCGATTTCGAGCATTTCCCGTTCGTGCCAGAAGTCAAGCCGGTTGACGAAACGATGGTCGAGAAGGTCGTTGATGAGCTGCGCGATAACGAGGCCCACCTGGAGCCGGTGCCCGATCGCCCGGCCCAGATCGGCGACTACGCGACCGTCGCTTTCCAGGGCACACGCGACGGCGCCTCGTTCATTGGCGGCTCGTCGGAGCAAATGCTGCTTATGCTGGGCCAGAACCGTCTCTACCCGGGCTTCGATGATCACATCGTGGGGCTCCAGAAGGGTGAAGAGCGAGAGTTTGACCTCACGATTCCCGAGGATTTTCAGGTCGAGTCGATGCGCGGCGCCGAGATGCACTTCAACTTGACGCTGAAGGATTTGCGCAACAAGGTCGCGCCTGAAGCCAGCGACGATTTCGCCCGATCCATCGGTAGTTTTACGGACCTGGACCACCTCAAGGCCGAGTTGCGCGAGCGCCTCGAGGCGAATGCTCTGGATCGGGCCCGCCACGAGTTTGCCGACAAGATCGTCGAGTACGCTGTCGCGAACGCCACGGTTGATATGCCCGAGATCCTGGTGGACAAGGAAGTGGAGGTAATGCGCGACGAGATGCGCTCCGCCATTGCCCGTCAGGGAATGAGCGAGGAGGCGTTTCTGGAGGCCGCGGGCAAGACCGAGGCCGAGATGAACGAGCAATACCGGCCACAGGCATTGACGCGGGCGAAGAGCTTACTGGTGCTGGCGGAGATCGCCACCGTGAAGGGCGTGGAGGTTTCTGAAGCCGAGATCGAGGCCGAAGTGCAGGCTGCCCGGACCAGCTATGCGAATGATCGCGACATGGTCCGATACTTTGACAGCGAACGCGGCCGCAGCTATATCAGAACCACCTCTCGGCGCTCGCGAACCGTGGAGCAGCTCGTAGACGAGTGGCTCGCCGCCCATCCCGATGCGCCGCGACTGCGCCATCACCAGGCGGCGTCGGCAAGTTCGCCCATGGCCGACCGGTCAGCCGAGGCCGCAGCCCCAATCACGCCCGAAGCGACCGCCCCGGCGGGCGCGTAAGCCAGCTCTCTAGAGAGGAGACGATCCGATGCTCGTGCCAATGGTCATCGAGTCATCGAGCCGTGGCGAGCGCGCCTACGACATCTACTCGCGCCTTCTGCGTGAGCGGATCGTCTTCCTGGGCGATACGGTCGAGGACAACATTGCCAACCTCGTGATCGCCCAGCTCCTCTTCCTCGATGCCGAGGATCCGGAACGTGATATCAGCCTTTACATCAACTCGCCCGGCGGGGTCATCACGAGCGGCCTGGCCATCTACGACACCATGCAGTACGTGCGGGCCCCGGTCAGCACGATCTGCATCGGCATGGCGGCCAGCATGGCAGCCGTCCTACTCGCCGCCGGCGCGCCCGGCAAGCGCTACGCCCTTCCGAACAGCAGGATCATGATCCACCAGGGTTCGGGCGGCTTCCGCGGCAACACTCCAGACGTCTTCATCCAGGTCAAGGAGATGGAGACTCTGGTCAACGCAAATCATCAGATCCTGAGCCGCCACACTGGGCAACCGCTAGAGAAGATAGTTGCGGATACCTCCAGGGACTACTTCATGTCCCCAACGGATGCCAAGGACTATGGCATCATCGATGCCGTCTATTCTGCCTCGGCACCGGTCATCAAAGGCCGCGACGGCGAGGTCAGTGAGACAGCCAAGTCGACGGACCACTCGGGCGACGATAATGGCCCCGCGGCTGCCGTTGAATAGAGGGGCAGAAGCTAGGGCGCGAAGGACGGGTCAGGGCTCGTGACAAATACGACCAAGAGCGGTCCCAAGGTTCCATATCGCTGCAGTTTCTGCGGCAAGAGCCAGGAACAGGTTCGCAAGCTGATTGCGGGCCAGGGCGTCTATATCTGCGACGAGTGCATCAACCTCTGCCAGGAAATCATCGAAGAGGAGATGCTTGAGTCGCCGCGCGTGAAGCCGCAGGCCGCAAAGCTGCCGAATCCCCACGCGATCAAACTCGCCCTTGACCAGTACGTCATCAGCCAGGACAAGGCCAAGAAGGTCCTCTCGGTCGCCGTTCACAACCACTACAAAAGGGTGAACGCCGGCCACCAGATCGACGACGTCGAGCTTCAGAAGTCAAATGTTCTGCTCGTCGGTCCAACCGGATCCGGCAAGACTCTCCTGGCCCAGACGCTGGCCAAGATCCTGGATGTGCCCTTCTGCATCGCCGATGCCACCTCATTGACCGAGGCGGGCTACGTCGGTGAGGACGTCGAGAACATCCTGCTGCGGCTCATCCAGTCGGCGGACTTTGACGTTGCCAAGGCCCAGCGGGGCATCATCTACATCGACGAGATCGACAAGATCGCCCGCAAAGCGGACAACCCCTCGATCACGCGCGATGTCTCCGGCGAAGGTGTGCAGCAAGCCCTGCTCAAGATCCTTGAGGGCACTCTTGCCAACGTGCCACCCCAGGGTGGGCGCAAGCACCCGCACCAGGACTTCATCCAGATCGACACCACGAACATCCTCTTCATTTGCGGCGGAGCGTTCGACGGCCTGGACCGGATCATCGAGGAGCGGGTGGGGAAGCGGTCGATGGGCTACGGGGCCGAGAATCACATGCCCATAATCGACCGCGAGCGGATGCTCGAGCGCCTCATGCCGGAGGATCTGCTCAAGTACGGCCTCATTCCCGAGTTCGTTGGCCGCCTGCCGGTGGTAGTGACACTATCCTCGCTGACCGCGGACGACCTGGTCCGTGTCCTGACCGAGCCCAAGAATGCGATCGCGCGGCAGTTCCAGAAGTTCCTGTCACTGGACAAGGTGGACCTGATCTTCACGCCGGGTGCGCTGCGGGCCGCGGCGGAAGTCTCGATAACGCGCAAGACCGGGGCCCGAGCCCTTAGATCGATCGTCGAAGAGTCGCTGCTGGACGTGATGTATGACGTGCCGGACCACAACGAGATCCGCATGTGCATCGTCACCGAAGAGACGATTCGCCAGGGCCGGCCGCCGCTCTTGCTGACAAAGAGCCAGGTGGACTCGGGCGTGGACGAGACGAACTACGAGAAGCTCATCGAGGAACGCGGCCAGACGGCGTAGGCTCAGTTGGGGGCGCCCGACGGTGTGGCTATTCGCCGCTCGGGGCCAGTGCCATCTCCAGGACCTCGGCCAGGTGAAGGGCGTGGCGGCCGCCGGATTGGGAGATCTGCTCGCGGCAGCTGAAGCCGTTGGCGATGAGCAGGGCGTCGGGGGCGGCGGCGCGGACCGCTGGCAGGAGGGCCTTCTCGCCGATCTTCACCGACAACTCGTAGTGCTCGCCACGCTCGAAGCCGAATGCTCCGGCCATGCCGCAGCAACCTGGTTCCGGCTGTGTGGGCGTCAGGCCGATTGCGCGCAACGTCGCCACCTCGGCCGCCATCCCCACGGTCGCCTTCTGATGGCAGTGCCCATGGAGGACAGTCGGGGCGGTGAGTCGGCCCGTCAGCACGGTCGCGAATTCGCGCGGATGGGCCTGGACGAATGCGCCGAGGCCAACAGCCATCTTGTCCAGCTGACGAGCGCGGAGGTCGGCCGGGAACAGGTTCAGCAGCTCGTCGTGGAAGACGGCCTCGCACGACGGCTCGAGGATCACGATCGGCACACCTGAGTCGATCTCCGGCTCGAAGGCGTCCATGATCTGGCCGAGCAGTCGGCGGCCCTGCTTGAGGAAGCCGCGGTCATAGAGCGGGCGGCCGCAGCAGAGGTCGGCGCGCGGCACCTCAACGCTGAAGCCCGCTGCCTCCAGCACGCGCAATGCGGCCAGCCCCTGCGACGGGACGAAGCCCTCGGTGAAGGTGTCGGCGAAGAGGACGACGCGCCGCTCCGCCGTGCGCGCGCCGCCGAGGTCCGCCACTCCTTCGGGGAGTTGCCGTCGGAACGTCCGGTTGGCAAAGCCCGGGAACTGTCGATGCGAGTCTACGCCCGTGACGAGCTTGGCCAACCCGGCGATCCCTGGCATGGTTCCGACGGTGTTCACCAGGCCCGGGGCGATACGCGCCAGGTGAGCCCACCAGTGGATCAGGCCCATCGAGTAGGCGACGCGTGGCCGCAGCCGCCCGGCGAAGTGATGGGCCATGAACTCGGCCTTGTAGGTGGCGATGTCCACCCCGACGGGGCAATCGCTCTTGCAGCTCTTGCAGGCGATGCACATATCCAAGGCCTCGAGTACTTCGTCGCTCCGCCACATGTCCGGCAGCGCCTCTCCCCGCAGCATCTCCCACAGGAGGCGGGCCCGGCCGCGGGTTGAATGGCGCTCCTCGCGCGTGGCCTGATATGTCGGGCACATGGCGCCGCCCGACTCGCGCCGGCACTTGCCGACGCCGACGCATCGCGCCAGGGCCGTTGACAGCGAGCCGCCGTCATCGGGGAAGCCGAAGATCGTCTCCGGGTCCGACAGCACCATCGCCGGACGCAGGTCCGCGTCGAGCGGCATCGGATCCACGACCTTGCCCGGGTTCATGCGGCCCCTGGGATCCCAGATCGACTTGAATTCGCGGAATGCGGCCACAAGCTCCGGCTCGAACATGCGCGGCAGCAGCTCCGCCCGGGCCTGACCGTCGCCGTGCTCGCCCGATAGCGAGCCGCCGTGCCGAACGACCAGGTCGGCCGCCTGCTCGATGAAGGAGCGAAAGTCGCGCAGACCCTGGGGCGTGCGAAAGTCGAACTCGGAGCGGAGATGCAGGCAGCCGTCGCCGAAGTGGCCGTAGAAGGTGCGTTCGAAGCCGAACCGGCCGATCAGTGCGTCCAGCTCGCGGAGGTATGCGCCCAGCCGAGCCGGCGGGACGGCCGAGTCCTCCCAGCCGGGGTATGTCGCAGGCTTGCCGGGGACGACCGCAGTCGCGCCCACGGCCGACTCTCGCAGCGTCCAGAACGCTTGCTGCTCAGCCCGGTCCACGACGACTCGCGTGGAGTCACGGCCGCCGAACCGCTCGGCAGCCCCGTGCGCCTTCGACTCGGCTTCAGCCGCGGTCTCGCCGCCGAACTCGACCAGCAGCCAGCCGCCACCCTCCGGAAGTCCGGCGATGGTGGCAAGGTTCAGGCCCTTGCGGCGACAAGCCTCGACGAGTCGGTCGTCGAAGCCTTCGAGCGCGATCGGGCCGACAGTCATGACCTCGGGCGTCCGATCGGCCGCCTCGAATACGTTCTTGCAGCCGAGAACAAGCAGCGTTCGACCGGGGGGACTTGGGACGAGACGAAGGGTCGCCTCGAGAATGGTGACGCAGGTGCCTTCGGTGCCGATCAGAGCGCGGGCGACGTCGAAGCCGTTCTCCGGCAGCAACGCCTGCAGCGGGAAACCCGACACGAGTCGCGGCAGTTTGGGGAAGCGCTCGCGGATCAAGGTGGCGTGGCGGTCCCGGAGGGAGCGGAGGGAGCGGTAGATCGCGCCGTGTGGGCCGATCTCCGCGCAGATGCGGTCCAATTCCTCGTCCGTAGTCCGGCCCACCGTCAGCCGCAGCCCGGCGTACGTAAGCACGTCGAGCGACTCGACGTTGTCGCTCGTCCGGCCGGCCATGATCGAGTGGGCGCCGCACGAATCGTTGCCGAGCATGCCGCCCAGGGTGCAGCGGTCGTGGGTGGCCGGATCCGGGCCAAAGGTCAGGTTGTTCAGTTCCGCCGCCGCCCGGAGGTCGTCCAGGATCACGCCCGGCTGAACGCGGGCGATGCGACGCTCCGGGTCCAATTCGATGATGCGGTTGAGGTGGCGCGAGACGTCAACCACGACGGCACGGTTCGTGGCTTGGCCGGCCAGGCTGGTGCCGGCGCCGCGTAGAGTGACCGGGGCGTCGTGGTCGCGGCAAACCCGGATGACCTCCGCCAGATCGTCCGTGTCGAGCGGCCGCACAACGCCGATCGGGAGTTGGCGGTAGTTCGATGAATCGGTAGCGTACAGCGCCCTTTCCCCGGACCCGAATTGGACCTCTCCCCGGACGCGAGCGCGCAGGCCTGCAGCAAGGGCGTCGCGTCGGGCGGTGGCTTTGCCGTCTGAAAAGGCCTCGATTCTCACAGGCTCAGCATACCGGCCGACGACCCATGGCGATCCTTCGGACCCTGCAACTCCGTGTGCTACGATCGCGGCCCGGTCGCCGGGACGAGGCCGAACCAGCAGGTGGTACCACGACCCGTTCGTCCGCTTGACGAGCGGGTTGCTTGATTGATGGAGCGAGTGATGGCGGACCGATCGGCGAAGAAGACGGACGAGGCGGCCGGGTCGGCCGAGTTGGCCAAGACTTATCGGTCCTCTGAGGTCGAGACGGCGGTCTACCAGCGCTGGCTCGACGCCGACGTCTTCGCCCCGGACGGGGTCGGCTCGCGCGCCGACTGGACAAAGCAGCCGTTTGTCATCATCCAGCCGCCGCCCAACGTGACGGGTTCGCTTCACCTTGGCCACGCCCAGCGCTCCACGGTCGAGGATCTGATGACTCGCCACGCCAGGATGCAGCGCCGGCCGGCGCTCTTCCTGCCCGGTCTGGACCATGCCTCAATCGCCGCCCAGTATGTGCTGGACAAGATCCTGGCGAAGAAGGGCCAGACTCGGGCGAGCCTGGGCCGCGACAAGTACCTCGAGGCCATGTGGGAGTTTGTCAACGAGACTCGCCAGACGATCCTGAGTCAGCAGCGTCGTGTCGGTGCATCGTTGGACTGGGGCCGGCTGCGCTTCACCATGGACGAGGTCTCGGCGGCGGCCGTCCGCGAGGCGTTTCTGCGCCTCTACCGTGAAGGCCTCGCATACCGAACCGAGGCTCTGATCCACTGGTGCCCCGGCTGCCGAACGAGCGTCTCGGACCTGGAGGTCATCCCGAAGGAAACGACGGGCAGCCTCTGGACGATGCGCTACCACCTCATCGACGAGGCGTCAGCATCCGCTGACGGGACCGGCGCTCCCGACCCGGCTGCCTGGATCGCCGTCGCGACCACCCGTCCGGAGACGCTGCTGGGCGACACAGCCGTGGCCGTGAACCCGGACGACCCGCGCTACACGGCCCTCATCGGCCGGCAGGCACTGGTTCCATTCGTGGATCGGGCCGTGCCGATCATTGCCGACCCGGTCGTGGACGTGGCCTTTGGGACGGGTGCGGTCAAGATTACGCCGGCCCACGACAACGACGACTACGAAACCGGCAAACGCCACGGCCTGCCGATGATCACCGTGCTGGACGACTCCGCCCGCATCAACGAGAACGGGGCTCAGTTCGCCGGCCTGGACCGCTACGAGGCTCGCCGGCAGATCGTGGCGGCCCTCGAGGCGAGCGGCGACCTGGAGTCGATCAAGGCCCACGAGATGCTGCTGGGCCGCTGCCAGCGCTCTGACGACGTGGTGGAGCCGCGGCTCAAGACGCAGTGGTTTGTGCGCGTTGCGCCCCTGGCTGCGGCCGCCCTGGACGCGACGCGCTCGGGCAAGACGCAGATTCTGCCCGAACGGTTCGTCAAGGTCTGGGAACACTGGATGACCGAGATGCGCGACTGGAACATCAGTCGGCAGCTGTGGTGGGGCCATCGAATCCCGGCCTGGTACTGCCCCGACGGCCACACCTCCGTGACCGCGGATCCCGCGGGGCCGTCGGCGTGTGAAGTGTGCGGCCGACCAGCGGCCGAGTTGCGCCAGGACGACGACATCTTCGACACCTGGTTCAGCTCCGGCCTGTGGCCCTTCTCGACCCTGGGCTGGCCCGAGAAGACGGCGGACATGGCGCGGTTCTACCCGGGCTCGGTCATGGAGACGGCCTACGACATCATCTTCTTCTGGGTCGCCCGGATGATGATGCTGGGCATCCATCTGACCGGCGAGGCGCCCTTCCACACGGTCTACCTATCCGGCCTGATCCGCGACCCGTACGGCAAGAAGATGTCCAAGACCACGGGCAACTCCGTCGATCCACTCGAGACGATCGAGGAGGTGGGCGCCGACGCTCTGCGGTTCGCCCTGATCAACGGCACGGCACCCGGCAACGACTCCCGACTCGGCGCCGAGAAGCTGGAGAACTCCCGCAACTTCACCAACAAGCTCTGGAACGTGGCTCGCTTCGTGCTGGGGGCGCGACCCGCGTCCATTCCTGCCGCCGCCCCACGCCAGAAGCCAGACCGCCGCCTCCTCGGCCCGGCCGATCGCTGGATCCTGTCTCGCGCCGCGGCGACCATCGGGGCCGTTGACGAAGCGATGCGGCAGTACGGCTTCGGTGACGCGTGCCAGATCCTGTATGAGGCGATCTGGAACGAGTACTGCGACTGGGGAGTGGAGCTGGCCAAGATCCGCCTGGGCGACGAGAGCCTCACGCCGGCCGAGCGTGAGGCCACCTGGTGGACGCTCGTTGGCGTCCTGGACACGTATCTGCGGCTTCTGCATCCCACTATGCCGTTCATCACCGAGACGATCTGGGAGCGCCTGCCACATGCGGCGGACGATCCGGAATTACTGATTGTCGCCGACTGGCCAACCGTCGTCGCCGACGCCGTCGATGCAGATGCGGAAAGGGAGGTCGACGTCCTGCTGGACCTCGTTCGAGCGGTGCGTAACGCTCGGGCGGAGGCTCGTATCGAGCCCGCTGCCTGGCTGCCCGTGGACGTGTATGTTCCCGATTCGCTCGTGTCCACTCTGGAAGCGCTCCGTCCGGCGATCGAGCGCCTGGCCCGGGCCAGGCCGCTCGGCCGTGCCGCGTCAGTGGAGTCTGTCCGTGGTGGCGTGGAGGGCGGCCTATCCGTGATTGTCGGCGACATCGAGGCCGTGGTCCGGCCGGCGGCGCGCGACGAGGCCCAGGGCGAACGAGACCGCGCCCGTCTGGAACGTGAACTTGCTGAGGCCGAGGGCCTTCTGGTCTCTGCGCGCGCCCGTCTCGCCAATGAGGCATTCATGAGCAAGGCTCCGGCGGCCGTCGTCGAGGGCGTCCATGCCCGCGCCACTGAATTGGAAGAATTGGTCTCGCGCCTGACGGAGCGCCTCAGGTAGTCTGCCTCGACGCGAACGTACGGGGACAGCCGATGTGAACGCGCTGCTAGGATATATGTGGGTTCTGTCTCGCACATTCGGGAGGCCCTGTGCCGCTCTTTGGCAAAAGCCGCAAGACGCGTCCAGATCAAGTACAGCAGCAGCCTCTCGTTGAAGAGGTCAATTCGCGCGAGTTTTCACTCAAACTCTCGTACGGGGCCAAGAGCTCTGAGTCGGTTCGCCTGAAGGGCGGATCGGGGATGGACGAGCGGCTTGGGAGCATGCTTTTCGGCTATGTTCAGGGCGAGTCGGAACACGTCGAGCCCTTGCCGGTGGAACTCGGTGGCGCGACTCCGTCCATCGCCCTCATGCCCGGCAGCGCTCAGTGGCTGAAGTACCACCACAACCGATCTCCGGTTACGCGGCACGCCCTCGTCGTCCTGGAACTGGTCGACGCAATCGATCCCGTATACGAGACGCTCGTCCTTGGTTTGCTCGATGGTCAGGTCGACACGACCGGTTTCCCCGACTACAACGCCATCGTGGGCGGTGTCGCCTCGCACTGGGACGAGATCACCGGCGACCTAGTCGTTCGCGCTGTCGTGGGCTGGGGGGGTAAGGGTGTGCGCGGCGATACGGATCGCAACGCCGCCCGCATTCTGGCCGGCCTTTTCAACAACGTCGCCGGCGATAGCCACGCAATCGGCACCGTCGTCGTTGAACGGCCACAGCCCGCAGTAGGTCCGGGTGGAGTGGTGTGCGCCCATTGCGGCTTCACTTCCGGTCACGAGCGAGCGTATTACTGCCCCAAGTGCGGCATGCGGATGTCGCGCGCGTAGCGCGTTCGCCTGGAGGACTCTTTGCCGATCCACGATTACGTCTGCTTGAACTGCGGTCACGCGATGGAGGTAATGCACCCCGTCCACAGTCACGGACCGGCTGCCTGTCCGCAATGCGGCGGCCCGATGAAGAAGACCCTTGCCGCGCCGTCAGTTCACTACAAGGGCACGGGTTGGGCCCGCAAGGACCGCGCGGGAGCGGGCAGGGCCAGCCAGACCGCTGCCAAGGAGTCGGGATCGAGTTCCGGCGAGGCAGCTGGTACCGACTCAGTCCCTTCGCCTGACTCGGCTCCAGCGCCCGCCCCCGCCGCAGCTTCTGCGCCATCGAAGGAGCCGGACTGAGAGATGTCAAAGCCACCTGGCGACTGGATCTCACTCTCGGAGGCGGCTGAATTGCTGGCGTCTTCAAACGTCAGGTTCACGGCCGGAACGATCGGCCGGTGGGCCCGTGTTGGCCAGCTGCAGAGCATCAAGGTCGGAAACAAGCGTTTCGTTCGGAGGGCCCAGGTGAGGTCGTTGCTGCGGCCGCACAGGCTTGCTAATTCGGGCGATGAACTCCAGCCGGGGCTCTTCGAGGAACTGGACGGCTGATCGGCGTCGTCGGGCGGCGACCCGCGAGGCGTAGGGATACTTCTGGCCCCGGCCGTGACCGTGTCCACGCGGCGCAGGGCCACCCGTCGAGGTTCTCGGAAGTAGTCGACTGTGCGGTAGCCGGGGACTCGACGGTCCGCGGCTCGGTCAGGCTTGCTGGGTCCCGCAGCGTCGGCAGAAGCGAGCCTGCGTGGAGACCGGCAATGCGCAGCGGTGGCACACGCGGACGGTGCCACGATTCATGACTTCTTGTGAGGACTGGGCCCACATCTCCGCTGCAAACAGCGGTTGAGATTGATGGGCTGCCACGACGGCGGGAAGGGGTGCCGCGGGGCCGGGCCACGTTCCGCCGTGATGATCCGGGGCGGGCCAACTTGCAGCGAACGGAGGCCACGAAACCGGGGGCCTTGATGGCTCGGCTGGCGAGGCATCCGCAGCGTGACGGCCAGGGGCCGGCTGCGATGTGGTCTTTCGGCGCTCGACTTCGGTGACCTGTGCGTCCGCTTCGGGCCGGGCCGTGGCTTCGAGCTGCGTGACTGGTTCCGCCGCCGCGGCGACTTCGTGGGCCTGGCGGTTCGCGGAGTGGGTGGCGGCCATCTCGCGGATCGCGGCCGCCAACCGGGCTTCGCTAGGAGCGGCCGGTTCCTGCGGCTCAGCCGCGAGTGTGGCGTCAGATCCGGCAGGCTCACGTTCATCTGGCGCTGGTCTGTTGGAACCTTTGTCGGCCGGTTCTGGCACGGCAACCGGCGTCAACGCGGCCTC
>CABDYL010000022.1_pt1 | contig 43559 bp, 34 predicted proteins | sample 3131931 | NCBI WGS metagenome assembly CABDYL01 (sample SAMEA5534337, study PRJEB31848) | metagenome | biome: tundra; feature: field; material: soil | place: USA | collected 2013-05 | depth 0.45 m
CCCCGATACCGGCCCCGACCGACACCCCGATACCGGCCCCGACGCCCTGATGAGCCCGGGCGGCTCACGATGCAAACACCATTTGCGTCTACCGGGATCCGGGGTCGCAGCTAACGGCTCCGAGCCCCGGTGAGTTACACCGCCGCGCCGGTGTCGGACACGGCCATCGCCCTGAGAACGAAGCTCTTGCGTCCGTCCAGCCTCACCCGAAGGCGAAGCCCAGGATGCTCCAGATTAGGGCCGGTTCCCATGGAATGTCCGGTCCGCGTAGCATCCGGGGCGCCTGGAATGTGGGGCTCCAGCCCAGCCGTTGTAGCCCATCAATGCCCGCCAAGTTCGTCGCTGGCACGGCGGCGCGGACTGACTTGATCCTGTCGCGGCCGGCATATCGCAGCTGCTGGAGTAGACAAGCGGCATGGTCGATCTTCGGTGCCACCACTGCGCCGCTGCCGGGCAGGATCGAGCCGACGAAACCGAGCAGGTCGCCGTCCGCCTCGAGCACCCAGACGTGCCCCTCGAGCGAGCCAAGTAGCCCCCGCCGATCCTCGCCGGTCGCTCGGAAGTCCAGCTCGCACACACGGGCGACGTCGCCGCGCCGCATCGGCCGCAGCGTAGTTCCGGGCGGAGGGGTCGGCACGGTCGCGACCGGCCCCGCCTCCAGGATCTGGTAGAGCTCGTCAACGCGGAAGCCCATGCTCTCGTACAGCGGCTTGCCGTGCTCCGACGCGATGAGGGCCTGGGTCTCGCAGCCGGCGGCGTCGAGGCGCGCGCAGACGGCTTCGGTCATCGCCCGGCCGTAACCCTGGCTTCGCATCGTCCGGTCCACGAAAATCGAGCCAACCCAGCCGACGCGGCCGTTGATGGTGGCCATCCCCGTTCCCACCAGGGATCCGTTTCGTAGGCCAACGAGCGGTTGAGTGGCCGGATTGGCCAGGACCCACTCGAAGAACTCGCGCCGATCGTCCCGGCCGCCGGCCATGTACATCGCCCTGACCGGCCCGAGGTCGGCGGCGGTCATGTCGCGGATCTCAAACTCGATCATGGATTTCGCCCTCGATGCGTCGGCGGAAGTAGGAACTGTAGGGCGAGGCGTTCCGATCGGCATTGAGACCGCCGACCCGAGCCCTCTTCAGGGGCGCTATCAGGCCCTGATCGCTTAGGTGGGGTGCTGTCCGGTATTATCCCGCAATGGCCAACCTGACCCGTGCCGATGTAGAGCACGTCGCCCATCTCGCGCGCCTCGGTCTCAGCGAGGACGAGTTGTCGCGCCTTGAAGGGCAGCTGAACCACATCCTCGATCAGTACGTCGTGCTGACGGCCCTCGACACCGAGCACATTCCACCGACGGCCCAGACGATCGAATTGCAGAACATCTTGCGCGAAGACGTGGTCCAGCCCTCTCTGGCGGTGGAAGACGCCCTGGCTAACGCCCCCGAGCGAAGTGGCGGCCACTTTGTGGTACCCGCGATCCTGGGCGGCGAGGGGGCGCCTAGCCAATGGCCGACCTGACCCGCCTCCACGCCCATAGGATGGCCGCGCTCCTTCGCAGCGGCGACATTTCGTCGCGCGCGCTGACCGAGGCGCACCTTGCCGTCGCCGAGCGGCAGAACCACGCTCTGAACGCGTGGCTCGTGATATATCACACCGACGCGCTGGCCCAGGCCGACGCCGCCGACGCCCGCATCGCCGCCGCGCGCCGTGACGGCCCGGCCGCCCTCCGAGCGCTCCACCCGCTTTGCGGCGTCCCGATTGGGCTCAAGGACCTGGTCTCCGTCAAGGGCGGCCAGGCGACTGCCGGTTCCAAGATTCTGAAGGGCTACATCGCCCCGTTCGATTCGACAGTCACCGCCCGCCTCCGAGCCGCCGGAGCCGTCTTCATCGGTAAGACCAACATGGACGAGTTCGCTATGGGGTCGTCCACAGAGCACTCCGCCTATGGGCCCACGGCCAACCCCTGGGACCTGAATCGAGTTCCCGGCGGTAGCTCCGGTGGCTCTGCGGCAGCCGTCGCCGCCTACCACGCCCCGCTCTCAATCGGCACGGACACGGGCGGCAGCATCCGCCAGCCTGCCTCGTTGTGCGGGATCGTCGGCATGAAGCCGACATACGGTCGGGTCAGCCGCTTCGGGATCGTGGCCTTCGCCTCCAGCCTGGACCAGATCGGCCCGTTGGCTCGGGACGCTCGCGATGCCGCGATCCTGCTCCACGCCGTCTCGGGCCGAGACGAGCGCGACGCCACTTCCGCGCCCGTGACCGTGCCGGACGAACTGCTCAGCCTGCCTGCGAGCGACGATGAGGCGGCGAGCTATCTGAAGGGCAAGCGCCTGGCGCTCCCCAAGGAGTACTTCGTGGAGGGCATGGAGCCCGGTGTGGCCGCTCGCGTCCGTGAGGCGGTTGCGGTAATGGAGCAGGCGGGCGCGATCGTCGAGGAAGTCTCGCTGCCGCATACGCACTACGGCCTGGCCACCTACTACATCATCGCCCCGGCCGAATGCAGCTCCAACCTGGCTCGCTTCGACGGCGTTAGATACGGCCACGCCGACCGAAGCTCGGGCGAGTTCATCGCCGACTACCTCCGCACCAGAGGCGCCGGTTTCGGGCCGGAGGTCAAGCGCCGGATCATGCTTGGCACGTACGCCCTTTCGGCCGGCTACTACGATGCGTACTACCTCAAGGCGCAGAAGGTCCGGACCCTCATCAAGTCGGACTTCGACGCGGTTTGGGCGGCCGGCTTCGACGCGATCTGCGCGCCGACCAGCCCCACCGTGGCCTTCCCTCTGGGCGCCAAGCTCGAGGACCCAGTGGCGATGTATCTCTCGGACGCCTGCACCCTACCGGTCAACATGGCGGGTCTGCCGGGGCTATCGATCCCGGCCGGTCTGTCAGATGGTCTCCCGGTCGGCCTTCAGATAATTGGGGCGCCGTGGAGCGAACTTTCGATGCTTCGCCTGGCCCGCGCCTACGAAGGGATCACGGCCAGAGCAACCTGGCGGGACCTCGATCCCGCCGAGCTGTCGCTGACCGACGATCCCACGACGCCCAGCCCCTTGCAGCGGAAGGAGCGCCTCGAGAGCGCATCCGCCGGGGGCTCGGGTGGACAAGCATGAGGACCTGCCGATGACTACGCCGACCCGTCCCAACAATCGACTCGAGACCGATCCGTCGATCCTGAACTCCGAAGCCGAGCCGACCCGCCCGCCTCTTTCGACGCGCGTCCTGGCGCGCCGGGTCGATGAGGTTCCTCGCTCGGGCATCCGCCGCTTCTTCGACATCCTCGCGACCATGACCGACGTCATAAGCCTGGGCGTGGGAGAGCCGGACTTCGATACCCCGCCCCAGGTCATCGAGGCCGGCCGCCACAGCCTGGCCTCCGGCCGTACCCACTATGCGAGCAACTACGGCACGATCGAACTGCGGCGCGCTCTCGCTCACCACCTCGAGCGGCTGTACGGCGTCCGCTACGATCCGACCGAGGAGATCCTGATCACGATCGGCGCCTCCGAGGCGCTGGACGTGGCGGTGCGGGCCACGCTGGACCCGGGCGACGAGGTCATTACCCACGAGCCATCCTATGTCTCCTACCGCCCGGCGATCATCTTCGCGGGCGGCGTGCCGGTCGGCGTGAAGACGTCCCTGGATGAAGACTTTGCCCTCGACCCGGCGAAGGTCGAGGCTGCGATCACGCCGAAGACGAAGGCGCTGCTGCTCAACTACCCGTGCAATCCCACCGGCGCCGTGCTTCCTCCCGGTGTCCAGGACGAGATCGCCCGCATCGCCGTCCGCCACGACCTGCTCGTATACAGCGACGAGATCTACGACCGGATGGTTTACGGCGGCTACGAGATGCGGACGATGGGCTCTCTGCCCGGCATGCGCCGTCGGACCGTTCTGATGGGCGGTTTCTCCAAGGCCTATGCCATGACCGGTTGGCGCATCGGGTACATCTGTGCCCCCTCGGAGATCCTTGAAGGGATCCTCAAGGTCCACCAGTACGTGATCATGTCCGCCCCCACGGTCGCCCAGGATGCCGCGCTAGAAGCGCTCAAGACCGGCGAGCCGGACATTGCCCGAATGATGGGTCAGTACGACCGGCGTCGACGTCTGCTCGTGGACGGGTTCAACGCCATCGGCCTGCGCTGCTTCGAGCCGCGGGGTGCCTTCTACGCCTTCCCGCAGATCACCTCCACAGGACTCTCGAGCGAGGCCTTCTCCGAAGCCCTGCTCAAGGAGGAGTCCGTGGCCGTCGTGCCAGGCACCGCGTTCGGCGAGGCGGGCGAAGGCCACGTCCGCTGCTGCTACGCCACGAGCGAAGCCGAGCTGCGAGAAGCGCTGGTCCGTATCGAGCGCTTCGTCAAGCGGCGGAAGAAGGCCGACGATGCATGATTTCTGGGTGGCCCTCGCCATCATCGGCTGGATCGGCTTGATCGCAAGTATATCGATCGGGGTCGCAGCCAGGTCGATCAACATGATTCGGGGCATGTCCCGGATGGAGTCCCGACTGGCGCGCCTTGAGCGACGCGTGGACGCGATCGCGGCGCATGTGGGTCTGCCGCCGGAGCCGGTTCCGGCCGGTATGGACGAGGTGCTCGCGCTCCTCGCGGATGGCCGGAAGATCCCGGCGATCAAGCGCTACCGCGAAGTGACCGGAGCCGGCCTGCGCGAAGCGAAGGACGCGGTCGACGAGATCGAGCGTCACAGGGCGGGCGCATGACCATCGCACAACCGGTCGCCACGCGATACGAAGCCGTCATCGGCATCGAGATCCACTGCCAGCTCAAGACCGCGAGCAAGATGTTCTGCGGCTGCTCCACCGAGATCGATGGGGCAGCGCCGAACAGCCACTGCTGCCCAGTCTGCCTGGGGCTGCCCGGCGTGCTGCCGACGATCAACAAGGCTGCTGTCGAGTGGGTCATCGCCACCGGCTTCGCGATCGAGGCCACCGTCGCGTCGACGACACGCTGGGATCGCAAGAACTACTTCTACCCGGACCTGCCGAAGGGCTATCAGATCAGCCAGTACCAGCTGCCCCTGGCAGCTCATGGGAAGCTCACCTTCGACACCAGCACCGGACCGTTCACGGTTTGCATCAATCGAGCCCACCTCGAGGAGGACACCGGCCGACTCATCCACGAGGACCAGGGCGGCCGAAAGGTCAGCTTCGCCCGCAGGAGCCTCATCGACTTCAATCGCTCGGGCATGCCGCTCATGGAGATCGTTACCGAGCCGGATATCCGCACCGCCGAACAGGGCCGCCGCTATGCCGAGGAGCTGCGCCTGCTGATGCGCACGATCGGCGCGTCCCACGCGGAGATGGAGAATGGCCAGATGCGGGTTGAGGCCAACGTCTCGATCCGGCCGCGTGGTCGGGAGGCGTTCGGGACGCGGGTAGAAGTGAAGAACATGAACTCGATGCGGGCGGTGGAGCGAGCAATAGCCTTCGAAATCGAGCGGCAGGCTGTGGCAATCGACGCCGGCGAGACGATCCACCTGGAGACTCGCGGTTGGGACGAGGCGCGTCAGTCGACGTACCACATGCGGCCCAAGGAAGAAGAGAACGACTACCGCTACTTCCCGGAGCCGGACCTGCCGCCACTGCTGACCTCAGCCGAATGGCTGGCCGAGATCAAGGCGCGCTTGCCGGAGTTGCCCGCCGCGGTGAGGACTCGCTACCGGGCCTCGTTCGGGCTGTCCGCATATGACGCGACCGTGCTGGTCAGCGATCCCGCAGCGAAGGCTCTCTTCGAAACGACCCTCGCGGCCGGGACGGGCGTGCCTGCGAAGCTCGTCGCCAACTGGGTCACGGGCGAGTGCATGCGGTTGGCCAAGGCCGAGGTCGGGGCGGTCGGTAGGGTCGATCCGGCCGAGTTGGCGGCGCTCATCAAACTCGTGGCCGACGGCGCGATCTCGGGGACCAACGCCAAAGAAGTCCTGGCCGAGCATTACACGTCCGCCCGGCGCGTCGCCTCGATTGTCGAATCGCGCGGTCTCCGCCAGATCTCAGACACAGGTACGCTAGGCACGGCTATCGAGCGGGTGCTGGCCGCCAGCCCGGCTGCCGTCGCGGACTACAAGGCGGGCAAGGGTGCCGCTGTCGGCTTCCTGGTCGGTCAGGTCATGAAGGCCACCCGTGGCCAAGCCAACGCGGCCATGGTCCAGGCGGCTCTGCGCGAACGTCTCGACAAGGTCGAGTAGTCCCGACGAAGGAGCCGCAAATGGGTCCGATCAACCTGATCTTGTGGGGCCTCGGAGTGGCACTGATCGTCGTCGGCTACCTCGGCGCCCGCGGTCCCTGGAGCCGCTACCAGGAGCTGAAGGCCCAGGAGGCCAACATCACCCGCTACGAAGGCTGGCGCGGCTCCCGGCTCCGTGACGACGGGCCCAGTGCTGCCTCGCTGATGGCTTCGCAACTGCGCCGCAAGGCCCAGATGTCCGGGCTCGTGGCCGTGGCCGGTTTCGGCCTGGTCTTCATGGGCTTCGCTTTCCGCTAGCCGGTCAGGCCGGCACGTGACTTATACCCCGGACGCTTTCGGCGACGCGCTCGACGCGCTCGACGCGCTCGACGCGGGCGGCGCGCTCGGCGCGCTCGGCGTTGGAGTGGCGGGTGCGGGAGTTGGGCGCGGCGGGCCGTTCTTAAGAGCGGCCACTACTCCCGCCAGTCCCGTCCCGAATCCGGCGGGGGCGTCGACGTGGAGCTCGCTTACTGCGATGCCGCCGTTCGAGGCGTCGTTCATCACTTGTTGGGGCGGGCCCTGCCCGGCGGCCAGAGCCAGCAGGGCCGTCGCGACGGCAGTGTCATATCGATTCAGTACGCTCGCGATCAGGCACGGCCGCACATCCGGGACAAGCTGCCACGCATCGGAGCCGACGGCGACGAAACGCGTCTTGCGGTCGCAGGTCTCGCGCATCGCACCAATCCCAGACAGGCTGGGCATGGCCAGGATGGTGTCGTTGCCGCTCTTGATCAGCGTAGCCGCGGCTGTCCGACCCTTCTCCGGCGCGTCGGCGGTGCCGGCGTAGCCGACGGACACGGCCGTGCCCGGCTTGGCCTGCGCCACGCCGGCGCGGAAGCCCACGGCGTAGTTGGCCGTCGCGGCGTCTGCCACCGCGTCTCCGACGATGCCCACATTGCCGGCTCCCGAGAACGAGGCCGCGATGTATCCCGCCAGGTATCCGGCCTCAGCCTGGTCGAAGAGGAGACCGTGGACATTGGCCGGAGCGCCATAGGGCACTACCACATCCATCGCGAGAAATGACGTTGTCGGATGAGCGGCAGCGGCAGCCAAGACCGCGTCTTCGGCGTCCGAGCCGACCGTAACGACGACCGCCCGGTCTGCTTTGGCAGCCGCCTCGATCTCCGCGGCAAGGGCCGCCCTTGTAGCCGGCTCCACCAGCGTGGCGATCGCGCCGATTCGACCAGCTGTGGCCTGGATCCCTGTCCAGGTCAGACCGGCGGCAGTGGCATCTTTGGGCTGACCTAGGGCGGCGACGAGAGTGATCGACTTAACCAGCGCCGGAGCCGGGCTTGGGGACAGGGTAATAGTTGGCGCGCTCGGGGCGCCGCCGCTGGCGACCGAAGATGGGTCCGGAGTCGGTCCGCTCGTGTTCAGGCCGCAGCCGACCGTCAGCAGGGCAGCTCCGGCGAGCGTCGCGAGGAACCTGGCGGTCGCAATCGAGGATCGGGTCATGGTGGGCGAATTGTAGGGCGGTTCGTCGGCCCGCTCGGTGGGACGTACCCGCGTCCCCTCCCGGCGCTGCGGCGCCCCGGCCAGACTTGCCGGGCGGGCTAGCATGGCGACAGGAGATGAACGTGCAGGAACAGGCTGAAACGGTGGATCAGCGCGCCAGAGTGGCCGACGGACTTGAGCTTCGGATCATTCGCCGGGAGCCGTTGTCGGGCGACTCGCCCCGCGCCGAAGACGGTTCGCCCTCTCCGGCGCCGTTCCTCCTCGTGCACGGGTTGGCCTCGAACGCGCGGCTGTGGGACGGTGTGGCGCGGCATCTGGCCGTGGCCGGGCGCCGATCCGTGGCCGTAGATCTCCGCGGCCACGGCCACTCCGACAAGCCGGACACGGGCTACGACTTCGCCACGATCTCCGAGGATCTGCGGGCTTTGATCGGCGGCCTCGGCCCCACATTCGACCGGCCGGTGCTCGTTGGGCAGTCGTGGGGCGCCAACGTGGTCCTTGACCTGGCAGTTCGCCATCCCAGCCTGGCTCGCGGCATCGTCTTGGTTGACGGCGGCCTCACCGACTTGGATGACGCCTTCCCGACCTGGGACATCTGCTGGGATCGGCTTGCGCCACCGCCGCTGATCGGCGTGCCGCGTTCGTCGGTCGAGGCCTACTTCCTCTCGGCCCACGCCGACTGGCCGGAGGAGGGCCTCGAGGACTCGCTCGGCAACTTCGAGATTCGGCCGGACGACACCATCGCGCCCTGGCTAACGCGAGATCGCCACAAGGCGATTCTCGAGTCGATGTGGGGCCAGCGGACGGCCGAGCTGTGGCGGGCTCTGCGCGTTCCGGCACTCATCGTCCCGGTCGACGGTAGCGAGAGCGACTGGACGAAAGCAAAGCGGGCCGGAGCGGACGCTGCGCTGGCCGCCACCGAGGCCAGTGGCGTGCCGGCTCGCGTCGTCTGGTTCACCGGCGATCACGACATCCACGCCCAGCATCCGGCCGAGCTGACCGAGGCCATCCTTGCTGCCGATGGAGACGGCCTCTTCTCGGGGGACGTGCCCGCGTGACGGCCCTGCCCCGCATCCTCACGATCATGGGCTCCGGCGAGACCACGCCCACGATGGCCCGCGTCCATCGGGCGTTGCTCGAGCGTCTGGGGGAAAAGCCCGTGCCGGCCGTCGTGCTCGATACCCCATACGGGTTTCAGGAGAACGCGAACGACATAACCGACCGGACGGTCGACTACTTCCGGGCCACTGTCGGCGCGCCGTTCTCGGTGGCCTCATTCCGATCCGCCGACGCCGACGCCTTGACGCGCGAGACGGCGCTGGTCCGGATTCGGGAGGCGCGGCTCGTCTTCACCGGCCCCGGCAGCCCGTCCTACGCGCTCCGTCAGTGGGTTGGCTCCGATATTCCGCGGCTGCTTGCCGAGAAGCTCGCCGTTGGCGGGGCTGTCACGATGGCCAGCGCTGCGGCTCTGACGCTCGGCCGCTACACGATCCCCGTCTACGAGATCTACAAGGTCGGCGAGGCGCCAAGCTGGCTTCCGGGCCTGGATCTTCTGACGCCGCTGGGCTTGCCGGTGGCGGTTGTCCCGCACTACGACAATGCCGAAGGCGGCAACCACGACACGCGCTTCTGCTACATGGGACAGCGACGTCTGGCAGTGCTGGAAGACGCGTTGCCTGACGAGGTCTTCATTCTTGGCGTGGACGGGCACACGGCATTAGTACTGGATCTGGACGCCCGGTCCGGGTCCGTCGTTGGGCTGGGCAGCGTCACGGTTCGGAAGGATGGCCGGAGCACGATCTTCCCGGCCGGCAGCAAGGTCTCGATCGCCGAGTTGGTCGCGGCTGCGCATGGCGGCGCGACGGCCGGCGAGTCTTCGGCAGCCCCGATCACTTCGGGCATGCAGACTCTCGGCGCCGCTACGGGTTCGGCACCGTTGCGCGAGGAGGTAGCCCGGCTGGAGGCGATCTTCGCCGCCTCGCTGGATGAATGCGATGCCCCGGCCGCGGTCCGCGCGGTTCTGGCGCTGGAGGAAACCATCCAGTCCTGGGCCCACGACACGGACCAGTCTGATGCCCTCGCCGTCGCGCGTTCCGCGTTACGCGCCGCTATCGTCTGCCTGGGCGAGATGGCGGTGCGAGGTTCCGCGGACCCGGCCGACCTGGTGCGGCCGTTCGTTGACGCCCTCCTGGAGGAGCGGGTTCGGGCTCGCGGCGCCCGCGACTGGGCTGCCGCCGACACCATCCGCGATCGTTTGCTGGCCGCCGGCATCGAGCTCCACGACTCCCCGGACGGAACCACCTGGGAGTTGCGGGCCGAGGGGGGCCCGCCAGAGTCGCAGGCCGCCGAGCCCATCTCCTGACGAGCAGCCGCCGTCCTCGACCAGCCCGACGCGGTACCCTTATCACCCGTGACTGTCGCCCCGAACGATTTCGTCCACCTCCATCTCCACTCCGAGTTCAGCCTGCTGGACGGGCTCGGCCGCATCAACGACCTCGCCGAGCATGGCTCCAAGCTCGGCTTCGATGCCATGGCGATCACCGATCACGGCGCGCTGTATGGAGCCGTCGCGTTCGTCCAAGCCGTCTCCGCCAAGGGCATGAAGCCGATCGTTGGCATCGAGACTTACGTGGCCAGGCGGAGCATGCGCGACAAGGAAGGCAAGGCAGATAGCCAGCCCTTCCATCTCGTTCTGCTGGCCGAGAACTGGGAGGGTTACCAGAATCTTTGCCGCCTGGCCACCGACGCTCATTTGGAGGGCTACTACTACAAGCCCCGGATCGACCGTGAGCATCTGGCGAAGCACTCGAAGGGCCTGATCGGCCTATCCGCCTGTCTGAGCGGCGAGATTCCCAAGGCTCTCGAAGTCGACGACTGGGAACTGGCCCGGAAGTTGGCCGGCGAGTACAAGGACATCTTTGGCGCGGAGCGCTTCTTCCTCGAGCTGCAGGACCACGGCCTGGCCCAGCAGCGCCGCCTCAACGAGCAGCTGCTTCGTCTCGGCCCGGAAGTCGGGCTCAAACACGTCGTCACCAACGATTTGCACTACGTCCGGCGCGAACAGTCTGAGGCTCACGACGTCCTACTGTGCGTCGGCACCGGCAATAACCTCGATTCACCGGGGCGGATGCGGTTCGACTCGAACGAGTTCTATCTGAAGTCGGCGACCGAGATGGCGGCCCTCTTCCCGGACAACCTGGACGCCATCCGCCAAACCCGCACCATCGCCGAGATGGTCGACCTGAAGCTGCCCTTTGGCCAACTCCGAATCCCGAGCTTCCCGGTCCCCGAAGGCCAAACGAGCGAGTCTTTCCTCCGTACGGAGTGTCAGGCCGGCCTCGCCTGGCGCTACGGCACCGTAACTCCCGAATTGCAAGCTCGTCTTGACTACGAGCTGGACGTCATCTGCCGCATGGGCTACGCGGGCTATTTCCTGATCGTGGCCGACTTCACCAGGTTCGCGCGCGATCAGCGCATCGCCATCACCGTCCGCGGCTCCGCCCCCGGATCAATCGTCACTTACACGCTCGGCATCACGCCTGTCGACCCGATCCACTACCAGCTGCCGTTCGAGCGGTTCCTCAACCCGGACCGCGTGACCATGCCCGATATCGACGTCGACTTCGAAGACGGTCGGCGTGAAGAGGTCATCAACTACGTCAGCCGCAAGTACGGCGCCGACCACGTCGCCCAGATCATCACCTTCGGTACGATGCTTGCCCGGGCGGCCATTCGCGACGTGGCTCGCGTCGTCGGCATGACCTACGGCGAGGGCGACCGTATCTCCAAGGCGGTCCCGAATCAGCTCGGAATCAAGCTCGAAGAGGCGATCGAGACGAGCCCGACGCTCAAGGAGATGTACGAGAACGAGCCGCCGGTCCATCGCGTCATCGAGTTCGCCAAGCAGTTGGAGGGCGTGGCCCGCAACGCTTCCACGCATGCCGCCGGTGTCGTAATCAGCCGCGAGCCGCTGACCGACCTGATGCCGTTGCAGCGCGCCACCAACTCGGACGCGGTCATGACCCAGTACGAAATGCACGCTGTCGACGCCTTGGGTCTGCTCAAGTTCGACTTCCTGGGACTGTCGAACCTGACGATCCTGCGTCAGGCCGTCGACCTGATCCGAGAGCACCGGGGCGAGGAGATCGACCTCGAGAAGATCCCACTCGACGATGCCAAGACTTTCGAGCTGCTCGCTTCAGGTGAGACGACCGGCGTATTCCAGCTCGAATCCGCGGGCATGCGGCGCTACATCCGCGAGCTTCGCCCGAGCACCGTCTTCGATCTTGCGGCGATGGTGGCCCTCTACCGGCCCGGTCCGATGGACAACATCCCGGCCTACATCCGGCGCAAGCACGGTGAGGAGAAGGTTACCTATCTCCATCCGCTGCTCGAGCCGTATCTCAATCGAACCTACGGTGTTTTCGTTTACCAGGAAGACATCATGTCCGCCTCGACGGCTCTGGCCGGCTTTACCGGTCCCGAGGCTGACATGCTCGGCTACGCCATCCGCAAGAAGAAGTCCGCGCTCATGAGCCAAATGCGCGAGAAGTTCGTGCGCCAGGCTGCCGAGCGCGGGGTCAAGCCGCAGGTCATCGATGCCGTGTTCGCCGCCTTCCAGCCCTTCGAGCGGTACGGGTTCAACAAGGCCCACGCCACCTGCTACGGCCTGATCGCATACCAGACCGCGTATTTGAAGGCGAACTACACGGTCGACTACATGACCTCCGTGCTGACGGCCTTCCGGGACAATGAGGAGAAAGTTGCTGCGGCCGTAGCCGAATGCAGGCGTCTCGGCATAGATGTTCGAACGCCCGACGTACACCGCTCTTTCGTCGAATTCACGGTCGAGGACGACGCCATCCGGTTCGGTCTGCTGGCCATCAAGAACGTCGGCGAGAACGCCATCCAGTCGATCATCGATGCCCGAGGGACCGACGGCGACTTCCGATCGCTGGCCGACTTCTGCGCCCGAGTGGATCTCCGGCTGGGCAATCGGCGCGTGCTCGAATCGCTGATCAAGGTCGGGGCGATGAACCGGTTTGGGCATCCCGCGCAACTGCTCGATGCCCTGGACGACGCCATGGCCGCCGGGCAGGCCACGCAGCGCGATCGGCTGAGCGGGCAGACGTCGCTCTTCGACATGGGTTCGTCCCCGGAGGCGCTGGAACGACCGCTGCCGCAGGTCCCGGAGGCGCTTTCGCGCGAGCGGCTGCGCTGGGAGAAGGAGCTGCTGGGCCTGTACCTGTCCGAGCATCCGCTCAGCTCGCTGGCCGAACAGATCGCCCAGTTCGTGTCGGCCTACTCGAGCGACCTCAAGGACGAGTCGCTGGACGGCCAGCGCGTGGTTATGGGTGGCATCGTGACGGGGCTGCGCATGGTGACCACGCGTGCCAAGGACACGATGGCGGTGGCCACGATCGAGGATCTGCAGGGGACCGTGGAGGTCGTGGTCTTCCCGCGGATGTATGTGACGAGCGGCGCGACCTTCGCGGAAGGGGCGATCCTGCTCGTGGCCGGGCGGGTTGACCATCGCGGCGAGGAGGCGTCGCTGCTCGCCGACGCCGTGTGGGTCTGGGAAGACGCAGCCGCTAAGGGCCCCGCGACGATTGCGGCTGAAGTGGCCGCGGGCGAGCGAGGGCGCGGTGGCGGCCGCCGCTGGGGGAGTGGCAACGGGAATGGGCACGCCAACGGCCATGTGCAGGGCAAGGCGCCGGCCGCGCCGGCCGCGTCCGCCCCGGCAGTGGAACCGCCCGCCGCCCCGTCCGCGGTCGCGGTCCCGGTCCGCGTCTCGCCCATCCGCGTCTCGCCCATCCGTAGCGCGGCGGTGACACCCGCTGAGGCGACGCCCGCAACTTATACGGGCCCATCCCGCCCGTCCGAGCCACTCTCGGCCGTGCCCGCTCCATCGGACATGGACACGCTCGCCCCCGAGCGCGAGGAGCCGCCACTGCCCGATGAGGCGCGCGATGTTGCAGCCCGTGCCTCAGCGGCGCCTACCACGTCACTGGAGGCGCCCGAGTCCGGCATTCTCAACGTCCGATTCACGCGCGGCGCCGAGACGAGCCGCATCGTGCTGGCCATGGAGGAGTTGAGAGCCGTGTTCAAGGACCGGCCGGGCGCCACGCGGGTCATCTTCCACATTCCGGGTGCAGGCGGCTCCGCGCTGCCCATGGAACTGCGGGCCGGTGTCGCTTACGACGTGGAGCTTCTGGCCGAGGTCCAGCGCCGGCTGGGTGAGGGTCTCGTCCGGCTGGAACTCTCCACGCGGAGCGATTCGTGACGGGATCTGACGCCCGCAGCGCCGGTCGGCAAACTCCCAGGACCAACGCCTCTGTGGCGCTGAATCGGAGCGTCTTCCTTCCTAACCGTATTGGCCTGGTCGTCGCGGGCCAGCTTCTGGCGGTCGCCATTGCCTTCGCCTTGTCGTTGCCGGCCGTTCTGTTTGCCGTGGTGATGCTTGTGCCGGTGCCGTTCCTGCAGGCCATCGTGGTGTTCTCCGGCCGCCGTTTGTGGCCGGCCCAGGAGGCGACCCTGTGGCTGTACCTGATGACCGCCGACGAATGGCGGCGGAAGCGTGGCGAGCCGATGCCCCGGACTCCCTCACAGGCGAAGGCCTGGCTGCGGAGAAACCCGGAGGGCTCAGCTCCGGACGAGGTCAGAGCGGGAATTCTGCTCGCGGCAGGTCGGTTGGCCGAGGGCGGCGAAGCCATTTCGCGCCTTCCCACTGAGTCGGCTCGCGACCGACTCCGACGGCTGGACCTTGAGCTGGTCCTGGCCACGATGCAGGGCTGGCCGCTGGACACAACAGCGGCCGATGACGCGATCCGGGCCGACATCGAGACTCCGTCGGTGGAGCGGGATCTGCACCTCGCCTACCACGCGGCCCTGAAGGCGATCGACGGTGGCGGCGATGCCATCGAGTCTCTGGCGCGGGCTCGTTTGGCCGCCGGCCGACTGCCGGCCGCGTACGCGCGGCGGATCTGGACCGGGCGGTTGATGAGCGTGATCGTGGCCGTCGCTATCGGCGTCTGGGTGCTGGCGGCCATGCTGGTAGGCCTGGCCACGGCAGGTGGAGTCGTCTGGTTCTGATCCGGTGCCGTGGGCCGGCACTGAAGCTCGAAGACGTTGGCCCGGGCATAATGCTGGGAGCCCAGACGCGGCCTCGGTAGGCCCGGCGGCCGTGGAGGGCAAGGGAGACAACCGCGCGTATGAAGTTCCGAGACCTACTTCGAAAGCCCCTTGCCGCTGCGGCATTGTCTTTCGTGTTTCCGGGTCTCGGTCAGGCGGCGGCCGGAGACAGGCGTCGCGGGGCGATCGTCGCGATTCCGGCGTTTGCGCTTCTAGGGACGGTGCTGGCCGTAGCGATCGTCGATCGCAGCGCGCTTTTCGGTCTGGCCGTCGATCAACAGTGGCTGACGAGCCTGCTGCTGCTGGACCTCGTGACCTTGATCTATCACGTATGGGCCATCGTGGATTCGTACATCGTGGCCGGCCTGGCAGCGCCAAAGAAGAAGAGGGCAGACGCGCCCGCCAGGAAGTGGGCGCCCATTCTCGGGATCGGGATTCTCCTGTCCGGCACGGTCGTGGTCCACGGTGGCGTGGCAAAGGTGGACACGGACTGGCAGCACGCCCTGTACTGCCTGACCGCCAAGATCCCGTGCTGGGTCAGTGACAACCCCGTCAGCTTCGACCCGAACGCGACCGACATCGCCCAGGGCTCGAATGGGCCGGGCGCCGCTTCGTCCGGCTCGACGGCGCCGGCCACTCCAATTCCGACCTACGACCTGAGCAAGATCGCGACCTTCTCCACCACAAGCGACGCTCAGAACTGGGATGCCGACGGTGAGTTGAACGTGCTCCTCGTCGGACTAGGCGTCGACGATGTCCCCAGCCAGCTTGGGCCCGACACGATCATGGTCCTGCACACCAGCTTGACCACGGGCCAGGCCGAGCTGATAAGCCTTGGACGAAACAACCAGTGCACTCCCATGCCCACCCAGGAGATCGCGGCGCATTATCCGAGTCCCCCGTACAACTGCCCGGCGGGCACGTGGGGACCATTGCTCAATGACCTCCCGATCGAGATCCTGGGCCACTGCGACCGATGGCCGATCCCGGAATTCCAGTCCACGTGCGGACAGGCCAACGACCCGAATCGCTATGCGCGGGCCTACAAGGGTTTCGAGATGACGATCGGCAACCTGTTGGGGATCCGAATCGACGGCTCGATGTGGATCAACCCGATTGGGCTGACCACTCTTATCGATGCGGTCCATGGCGTCGACATAACCGTGCAAACCAGGCTGTTTGACAAGCCGTGCGGGCCGGCGGGAACGCAGCAGCAGAAGCTTGGATCGCAGCTCCAGGTGCCGGGTAACGCCACTTGTCAGGACACTTCACACTGGGGCTACTTCGTGCCTACAGGCATGTCGGGCGTCCAGAAGATGAAAGACGCGGCGGCGGCATCCGGTGGTGGGCTGGTCGTCTACTCGGTCCCAGGGCACGACCCCGATGTGGCCATCATCATCGCTCCAGGTACGTACCACATGAACGGTGACTGGGCCCTTGCCTATGCCCGGACTCGTATCTTCGACGCGGGCGGTGACTACAGTCGTGCCGCACGACAGCAGGTCCTGCTCTCATCCCTGCGCAAAGGCTTGGATCCGTGCAAGTTCGCGTCCTTAGACAACGTCCTGCCGCTCCTCGGCGCGGTCCGGGCGGTTCCCTACGGCTTCAACACCGACATGGACATCACGAATCCGCAGAACATCAAGAGTTGGGCCGGTCTCGCCAAGAGCGTTCTCGGGGAAAACGTGCGGCAGTTGGTCCTGGACCCACAGAAGGTCGGGATGTCGGACAGTGCCGCGTACGTCGCCTGGGATGCCAACACGATCTCCAAGGCGCGGGCGCTTGTGAAGGACAACTTCCAGAGCGCGCCAAAGACCAGCCCGGGCTCGGGTGGGTCTACCTGCGGATAAGTCCGTCCGGACCTGATCAGCGCCCTTGACAGCGTGTTCTGGACCAACACGCCTCTGACCGACGCCTCTCAGTGGGCGGGCATGGCGAAGTGCATGGTCGGCGGGGCCGTCAAGAGCATCACGCTCGATCCGGGGACACTCGGGTTCAACACCACGTACATCAACAGCACGACGTGGAACAACGCCGAGGACATAGTGGCCCACAGCCTCGACAGCGTCCCGACGGCCTTAGGCGGCGGCGCGAGTGGCGGCCGCTTCAGCTGCTGAGAAGCGACTACAGGGTCCGTCGGCCGGGCTGCGAGAGCGGCTCCGCCATTCGGGTCGACCTTCCGAATCGTGCGATAGTAGGGCGACGTCGATCCCGATGGAGGGCTGCCGCGAAGGTGGTTCGCCGTCTGGCTCGCCTCGTGGAGGAAGACCTTGAGGTTGATTCTTGGGAACCCGGCCCTGGCCGCCTTCCTGTCGTTCCTGCTGCCCGGACTGGGGCAGGCAGCAGCTGGTAAGCCGCGCCGCGGGGCGATCATCGCGATCCCGGCGGTTGCCCTGTTCGTTGTGTTCGCCTTCGTCTTCCTGTTCGCCAGGAGTGCCCTCCTCAACGGCCTCGTGACTTCCGAGTCGCTTTTGGTGAGCCTCTTGATCCTTGACGTGCTGACCGCTTGCTATCGCGCCTGGGCGGTTGTGGACGCATATGTCACTGCGGCCCAGGCTCCGTTGAATGGACTGGCGTTGCGTGGCCAGTCAAGGCGCAGGACGCAATCGTCTGGGGTCGGTGTCGCGGTCCTGATGGGATTACTGGTGGCCACCATGGGCACGCACCTCTTCTTCGGGATAGCCGATGTCACCACAAAGGACGCGATTAGCTGCGTCTTCCGCCCGGGTGCTCCGTGCGGGGTGGCGAATGGCGGCAACTACCGCCCCGGCACGAGCGTCGCTGACCTGCCCCTCGATCCAGCGGAGTTCGCGACTGCAGATCCCAGCGCCTCGAGTGCGCCTGCGGGCACGCCCATTCCTGGCTGGGTCTCGAACACGGACGGCGTCAAGGTGCGTTCGGGCGCAGGACTCACATTCCCGATCAGCACCGAAATCGCCGCCGGCACGGTGATCACCGGACAGGTCGTCACCGGAGGCTCCTATACCAGCTCCGCGGGGACGAGCACCGACTGGATCAAGATTGACGATGGGCAGGCGCTCGCGGGCGGCTATGTCGCCAAGTCCTACTTCGACGTGAAGATGATCGCGCCGGCAACGCCGGCCCCTGGGTCGAGTCAGGCCCCCATCGTATATCCAGCCTCCTCGCTGCCGCCCGCAAGCGGAGTGGCCACCAACTGGGATGCCGACGGCTACCTGAACGTCCTCCTGGTGGGAGCGGATGCGGGGGCGGGCCGGGCCGACATGCGAACTGACACCATGATGCTCATGCAGGTGAAGATCGCCACGGGCCAGGCCGCGCTGTATGGCATCCCCCGAAACCTGTTCAACGTTCCTTTGCCACCGCAATGGCAGGACGCCTGGTCGTGCCATTGCTTCTTTGGCTACCAGGGATCGCTGGCTGACGGCGGCAACTACATGCTCAATGCCCTGTGGCAATGGGCAGCCTGGCGGGCTCCGGACAAGTTCCCGGGCACCGGCGCCACGAGCGACTTCGAGCGCGGGTTCAAGGTTCTCGAAGCCACGGTCGGCCAGATGACCGGCGTCCAGGTCGACGGCGTCGTCTACATCAACCTCCTCGGGTTCGTGAAGGTCATCGACGACCTGGGCGGCCTGGATATGTACGTCCCTGAGAAGATTCATGACGCCACGATGCCGTTTGCGGATCGGCCCGGAACGTACGTCCTCGACATTCCCGCGGGGCAGCATCACTTCAGCGGCCTAGAGGCCTTGGCCTACGCCAGGACCCGACATCAGGACGACGACTTCGGCCGCATGGCCCGGCAGCAGGCTGTGATCAAGGCAATCCGCTCGGACGTCAACCCCTGCTCGATACTGCTCCGGATTCCTTCGCTCGTGAGCGACCTGGGCGGCATGCTATGGACAGACCTGCCTCAGCAGGCTGCTCCGAGGCTGGCCGCCCTGGCCCAGGCGATCGGTGGCAACAACGTCCAGAGCTACGCCTTCACCCCCGCGAACGGCTATGACGAGTACGTCACGCCTGCCGAAGTCACCAAGATGCAGAACGCGGTTGCGCACGGCCTGGACAACGCGCCCAAGTCCACCTCTACCGGTGGCGGCGGCGGCGGTGGCGGCGGCGGGCTCAGCTGCTAAAGGCCGGCTGGGCTGAGCTGCTAGAGGCCGCGCGCGCCTCGCCACAGCCTCGGGGCCGCTGCCCGGGCCTGTGCCTCAGAGGGGATGGTGCCGACGGCGGGAGTCGGCACCGATAGGGCCCAGTCGTGCTCAGAAGCACCCCGAAAACGGCCAGTGTGTTCCCATGGGTGTTCCTATCGCGTCCGGAAGTGCGCTCCGAGCCCCCTACGACGTCCGCCTCAACGCACGCTCGACTCGGTCCGCTGCATCGCGCAGGCTGGCGTCCAGGACGCCGGTGTAGTGGTGTGTCATCGCCTCGGCGGCATGGCCCAGGGCCGCCATCGCGACGCGCTGATGAACGCCCTGCGCCGCCAGGACGGTCGCGAACCCGTGCCGGAGATCGTGCAACCGGATGTCGCCGAGACCCGCTGCCAGCATCGCGTCGCGGAAGTGGCGATCGAGCGTGTTTGGATGCCAGGCGAAGATTCGGCCGTCGATCGGCGCTGGCTGCGTTTCGCGCCAGGCGAGGTACTCGCGGACGGCCTCGACGGCGAGCGCCGGCATGGCGACGGTCCGGACGCTGCTCGCTGTCTTCGTGTCCCGTATCCGCGCACCCTGACCTGGCACACGGCCGTACTGGCCGCGGACCGTCAGGACCGCTCCCTCAAGATCGACGTCCCCAGCGCGAAGGCCGAGGATCTCCCCGCGGCGGAGGCCGCAAGCGCCCGCCAGCACGACGATCGGGTACAGCCGGGTCCCCGCGGTCGCGTCGAAGATCGCGCGGAGTTCGTCGGGGCCCATTGTCGGGACCTCCCGCTTCTCGGCCGCGGCAGGCGCGTCGACGAGGGCGGCGACGTTGCGCGCCACCAGGCCTTGGGCATGGGCATAGCGAAGGGCGGACGACAACCGAGTCAGCGTGTGAGCGCCCGGCCCACCCCAGGATCGGACGGCGGCACGGACGTCCTCAACGGTTAGTTCGTGCAGCCGGATAGCGCCGAGGGATGGGCGGATTCGCAACTTCGCGTCCAGTTCGTACGCCTCAAGCGACAACGGCCGGACACGGTCCTTGCAGCCCTCGAGCCAGGAGTCGACAACGTCAGCCACGGTCGTATCGATCGAGCGCAACGAGACGCCCGACTCCTGCAGCTCGACGAGGTCGCGAAGTAGCTTCGTGCCGGCCCTTTCCGCCTCTCTCTTCGTCGGATACCCCGCCGTCCGGGGTCGTCGTCGCGTGCCGGTCTCGTCGACGTAGCTGCCCTGCCAGCGCCAGCGGCGCACGCGGTACTTGTCCGTCGACTCGACGACGGAGCCCTGGCCGCGGTGGCGGGTTTGCTTGCCATGCTTGCCGTTTGGGTTCGGCATGTCTTCCATCGTAGCCATCCTCCAGTAAATCGGCGAGGCGGTCGCGGCGCGCATACGCGACGCGCTTGCTGATGCGCGTGCAGGATTCGGGGTGGCGACGCATCAGGACGCGGACGTGGGCGGCCGGGATGCCGAGCTCGCCGGCGACCTGGGCGACGGACAGAAGCGGTTGCTCGGTCATGCCAGGCCGCTAGCGGCGACTGGAGTTGCCGTCTGCGAGAAGGTCACGGCGAAGGTCGGGCGGGATGCATCGATCCTTGCTCTCCGCTGCTGACTCGCCAGATTCCGGTGGCTCGAAAGCTCGCGGCCACGGCCCGCTCAGCCGGACTCAGTCCCGATCCGGCGTAGTGGAAGCTCCGTCGGATGACGACCTGGTCGCCGATGGCTTTGGCGCGGATCTGGGTGAGCCAGGGATCGGCCTGGGCTCGATATTCGGCCCGGACGCCTCGCAGGGTAGCGAACGTGACCGAGTAGCGGCGGGCCTTGGTCAGGAAGTGGCCACGAAAGCCGAGGTTGTGGGCCCAGCGCGGGCTCAGGCGCCAGGCCGATCGCATCAGCGCGCGGGCATGATCGGAGAGCTCGGCTCGCTCGATCACTCCCTTGACGCGGATCCGGCGATCGAGGCCGCCGCCAATCCCTGCGTCCTTTGTTGCGTACTTTGCTAGGTACCCTGCGACTGCGACACGATCTGCGTCGCCGCCGCTGGTGTTGCGCGGGATGGGACGGATGTCGACCTGCTCGCCCCAGCGGACGATCAGCTCGCGACCGTCGGGTCCTGCCACCGTGACCGCTACTCGCGCCGCGGTGCGGGCGACGGCCTCCGCTAGCCGCTGCGCCGTCGCTCCGCCCGCCGGCGCGGTGTCGGGACCGTCGGGTCCGTCGAGCCGGATGACCGCATGGACGTGCACGGCACCACGGGCCTGGAATTCCGCAACCTTGGCGTAGGCGACGCGGACCTGCGATCGCAGTGCCGCAACGCTCAGACCCGACAAGGCAGCGAGCTCGCGCGGCAGGTAAGTGATCGTCCGGCGCCACAGGGCTCCAAGGTTCGCGTTCCAGAGAGCCGCGGCCTCGTAGTCGTAGCAGTCCGGACAGAGTGCCTGGCCGATCCGGGGATCGCCCTCGGCATGACGGTCCAGGCAGTGCCTCGGGATGCCGTGTTCACAGCGGTCGGACGGGCCACCGAGCCGGCAGCGACGAGCACCGCCACCGGCATCGACCACACGGCGATGGACCGCACCGAACGATGGTGCCGTGAACGTCGCGAAGACGAGCGGACGTGAGGCGACCGATGCTGACACGCCTCGGCCCTCGTTGCCTGCAAGGCCAGCCGCGACGAGGAAATAGGCGTCCCGGCGGTAGCGCTCCGAGCAGGGAGGACACCGCGACTCCCGCCGGTTGCCACAGGCGACGAGCACGAAGCCCGGAGCTTCCGACCGCGTGGACCGGCGGGCGAGTACTTGCCTCGTCGACGCCGAGACGGCGACCGACTCGCCTTGCAGGCGGATCGGCGAGGTGCAGCCGCCGGTCCGGCGGATCAACTCGACGGCGGCCGGTGCGCCGGCGCCGTAGAGGCGCGAGAGCACCCTCAGGGACGCCGGCTCGACCAGTGAGCGGGACGCAGGAACAACCACGGACCCGCTCCTACCCGCCCTGCTCGGGACGGTGGAGCGGCTGCGGGACCTGCGCCTTCGGAGACGCGCCGCGAACGGTCGTCGCCCGGAACGACCAGGCCAGGCGCGGCCGCGACCCCGAGGTATCCACGTAGGGAGTGGCCGTGAGGCCTTCAAACGCCACCACCGGGAACGGCGAACCTGCCGGTGCAGACGGCAGCACAGGCGGAGTGCGGGACGAAATCTTGACCCGCACGACCTTCGCTCGCGCCTCGGGATCGGCGTCGAACACCGAGATCGCCCAGGTCGGCAGCCCCGAGTCTCGATCGTGCGCCTGAACCCGCTGCTCACGAGTCGAGGCCTCGAAGTCGACGACCTGCTCGACGCCTCCAACCGCGTATGCCCCTGCTGGGAACACGAGCTCGTTGGTGATGGGAATGCGCCTGCCAAGTGCCATGTCATGCTCTCCTTATCTGATTTCGACCAGCCGGAATCAGCCGACGCTTTGCTCACAGCTATCGCCGTGAAGAGCTCGCGTAGCGGCTCCGAAAAGTGGGGGCGAGCGGTCTGTCTTGCCCTGGTACGAGTTACCGGGACCTGGGCCGGTCGCCACACAAGACGCTAGGCCGACCAACCGGGAGAGTCAAGGGTTTCTGCGTACCATCCTGCGTACCAAATTCGCCGGTCCGCGGTGTAGCGACCGTCAGCCTGTGTGGAAACGGCAGTCCTGAGCTCGGACGACGGCGGAGATCGCGGACCGAACCACGGCCAGCTACGATCGGTCGGATGGAAGCGTTCTCGACGGACGTCGCTAGATCACTGCGACCGGCGAGTATGGCCCGATGCACGGGGTCATCGGGCGGGTTCGCCTCTTATCTCCGCGATCCGTTCTTAGGAACTTACCGAGAGGGCGGGGCTGGTGATGATGTCCGCGCAGTCGAGTGCGTGCGCAGGCTGGACCCGAACCTTGGTTGCTGAGCCTCGGATGCCGCTTGTTACAACTTTCTCTACTGCATCAAGACCGCCATCAGGCGCGGCGTCCGGACATCGACGACGCTGTGTGCGGCCCCTGATGGCCCAGAGGGCAAGAGCGCACGCGATGCATGTCTTACCCACGCCGGTCGGGCCGACGCGTCAGCCCGCCACGATCAATACGGCCGGCGGCGTTCGACCACCAGGGCCGTAGCCCCGAACGCCAAGAGCGCCACCGCGCCCGCCAAGCCAGCTGCTGTGAGTGTCGCTATGGGTGCTCGGTCACCGGCTATTGCCAGCCCGACGGCTCGGTAGTGCCCGCCCACCCAGTCATACAGCGCGCCCGGATCGAGGCCCGCCGGTGCCTTGGCCGCTGCCTCTCGAAACGACAGGATCGTGCCGTTGACGTCGCGCCAGCCAGTGGACACTGAGATCGAACCCAACGCTAAGGGCTTGCCGCTTTCGTATACCGTTGGGGGCTGCGGCAGAATCGCGATGTTTGGGAGCGCGAGGTACAGCAGCGCTGCGGCCACAACTGATACGAGTAGTGACGGCAAGACACTGCCCAGCAACGAGCCCGCGAGCATACCCACCGCCAGAGCGGCGACGGCGCCAGTTATAAACAGCGGACCCCAGAGCCCAAAGTCAATGAAACTGCGCCAGATATCGAGATTCGGGTTCTTGGCAGATTCGAGCATGGTTGTGGCGACGGCAGACGGTACGAGAAGAACGATCGTCAATAGGCCAAGCGGCACCACTCGCTCCACCAGCCAACGAAACCGAGACGTCGACAGCCACCAGGCCAGTTGGGCACTTCGATAGTCGACGTCGCGGGCAATCAGTTGGCTTCCGAAAAGGGCTCCCGCCACGAAAGGAAGCACGCTCGCCGCGACTAGGATCAGGCCTCCGGTGGAGTTCAAGCTCATGAACTGCTCCAACCCTGGACAGCGCGCTAGATCTGACGGTCCATAGCCTGAGGAGATCAACGCCCGGCACTGGTCCGAGGGGACGGAGCTGCGGAGTTGCCACGCAAGAAATATGGCCGCTACGGTCACGAGGCTAGACGCAATTGCCAGAGCAATGATCTCGAAACGCGACAAACGCCAAGTCAACCGCGCGATTGCTATCACGCTGCAGCCCTTTGGGCTGAGCGCCCAGCGGCGAGGTAGCCGAGCACGACGTCCTCCAGTGACGGGACTCCCCCCACGCGATCCGATTCGGACTTACGAACGAGCGCGCGATCCGTTCCGTCCTCTCCCGGGATTCGAGCGACGAACCCAGATGGTGGCGGTGACCCATCCGATAACTCGATGACCGCGTGAGCCGCGAGTTCGTCGGCGATCGAGCCGTCAAGCATCTTGCGTCCGTTCGCGAGAACCAGCAGTCGGCCACATGCCCGCTTGACGTCCGAAATTACGTGTGACGACAGCACGATCGTTCGTCCGGTGCCGCGGTTGTCCTCGATGAGAATCGTAAGGAAATCATGGCGAGCCAGGGGATCTAGGGCCGCAAGGGGCTCATCGAGGAGGAGTATCGGGGCCCTGCAGCCGATCGCCAGCGCCAACCCGACCTGCGCCGCCTGGCCACCGGATAGATCCCCCGCCCGATGGCCGAGCGGAATTGACAGGTCATCGAGTCGGCTGACTGCGGTCGCTCGGTCGAAGTGGGGTCGGTAGTGGGCAGCGAGATCCAGATGATCGGCGACGCTCAGCTGCCGATATAGAGAGGGCGACTGCGACACGTATCCGAGCATGCTAAGGGCGCCCTTGCGGTCGCGCCATGGATCGATCCGGCGAACCCGCACCGACCCGTGCGTTGGTCGCTCGAAGCCAATCCAAGTCTTCATCAATGTCGACTTTCCGGCGCCGTTTGGGCCGACGAGCGCGGTGATGGAGCCCTCAGGGATGTCCAGATCTAGGCCGGTGACGGCGAGAATTCGCTTCCCGTAAGACTTGGCAAGTCCTCTAGCCGAGAGCGCCGGCATATCGTCCGAACTGATCACAGACTAGTCCCCTCTGCGCAGGCGTGTCGGATCAAGTTTCCGGGGGAGTATAAGGCTGAGACACCCGCGTGGCGAGTGACTCAGCCTCGGTTCTACTGGCTCAACTCGTCGTGCATGTGTAGTTGTATGTTGCCACGAACAAGGACGACGCTTGGTTGTCGGGACCAGCGCCGACGTACATAAGTGTGTTGTTGCCCTGCAGGGTGCTGTTCCTGGTCGCATCGCTGTAGTTGAGGTAGTTGTCCTGGACAAGGCAGGCTCGTCCGGAGGACGTCTGGTTAAACATCTGATAGGACGTAATCCGATCGTTCCAGTTAGCGAAGAAGCCGAGATTGTCGGACTTGTCGCCGAGAACCGGAATGTACAGCGTCCCACCTGACGTGCACCACGTGGCGCTTGGTCCGCTTATGTTCGAGTCCTGCCAAACGGTGATGCCGGCGCCGCTGCACCGACTGTCCGCAAATACGCTCTGTACGACGGGTGCCGACAGACTGCCTCCCAACATAGCCGCCACTGCGAGCGCCGCCATGACCCTCCTGGGCGCGCGGAAACTAGCCCTAGCGTTCATGGGTTCCCCTTAACTGCTTTGGAGAAGCTCGCCACCTAAGCGCAATGCCGCTCCGGGCACTAGGCTAACAGGGTGCGACCAGGGTGTACAGGGTCACTTGACCTAGATTTGGCGGTCGGCAAGATCGGGGTTCGGAGGCACGCCGTGAAGTGGAACGGACTTATTACTTGACTTTGCGCGGTCGGATTCGTTCGTGGGACATGCTAACGGCTCTCGCGTTGACCGTGGCGGTGGTTGCTGCCTGCAATCCCGTAACCCAAGGATCGCCCCGTCCTGCGTCGGCCAAGACGTATTGGTACACACGTTCGCTCCGGTACGATCTTGCCGTTGTATCAGGGGACCACCCGTATATGGCGTTCAGTAGCGCGGTGCGAGAACTCTGGATCTCGGCCGACGGGTCAGGCAGACTGAGAATAGCCGTCCCGGCGCTAACCTTCGCCAGTACAGTTGACGAATCGGCGTGGGAGGCGGCGGGCCGTCCTTCACAGCGAGCAATTGACCAATCATTCGGGCCTGGAGGTCTCAAGTACGAACACGTCGAGCTTCTCCCAACTGACACGTCGTCCTTGAAGAAGGTTGTAGCCGCGTCTACGGCAGCCCACGTTAACGAAATCGGTCGGATTGCCCAGCTTCTGCTCGAAACGCCAGCAAGCGCCTCGTTACGAGGAAGCCTCTTTGAGGTTGCCTCTGGCCTACCCAACACGACCGAGAAAACTGGGACGGACAAACTGGGGCGTGAAGGAAGACTCCTGTCAGGCCCCACGACCTTCGACGGATTGGCCGCGACGCACATGCTGCTGTTCGATGCGTCGGACTTCCGCCTGCTCGAAGACACGACAATTCTCGATTCACTCCCGCTCGGGTGGGACATCGCGGGCCCAATCGTCGTATCTCGGGCAACGGTCGAAGAGAGCCGGATCGCGACCACGACCGATCTTGTGCCGGCGGCGACGTCCGCCGTATCTCGACCGGGCGCTCCTTGAACCCACTGCAGCAGGTTGAGTCCCACAGCCTCTCGGTGATGCTGGCGTACGCGAGCCCAGATGTGGCACAGAGGTGCAGTACGCGCCGGCCGGCTGTAGGCCCGCTGTGTGACCGACTCGGGTACCACGCAGGTCAATCACCCTAAAGCCCTGGATTGATAGCCTGTGGTTCATCCTGGATCACGCTCACGGGTCTGTGATCCAAACAAGGCCTCGGTTTGGGAAGCCGACGACTCTACGCCACCTCGACAAGCAGCCCGGCTGTCGGCGCGATGACGTAGGTCAGTTGGAAAGTCTCGGCGCCACTCCTCTCGCCCCGACCATATCCAGCAGATCCCGTGCCGTCGCGCCCTTCCGCTGGCGTGTCCGCTGTGTTTCTGCCTCTCCAGCTAGGCTCACTGACTCCAGCGAACCACCTGAGCGTTGCTCCGCCGGGTGTTCCCATGGGTGTTCCCATCTCCGCCAGATTGCGGCGCGAACACGTCAAATGGGACGGCTTCCAGGCTCTATCTGAGCACGAATCGGGCGTTGTCGAGTCGAGGAAAGGGGAGTGGTGCCGACGGCGGGAGTTGAACCCGCATGACCTTACGGTCACTCGATTTTGAGTCGAGCGCGTATGCCAGTTCCGCCACGTCGGCACGTCCGGCGGGCATGGTACAGCCTGCGGGGTCGATGGCGCGCGGCGTCGTTCGCATGGTTGGCGCCGCTCGCGAGACCCCGTGCTATCCTCGCGCCGCCGCCAGGTGAGGCGTTCGTGGATGAGAGAGTGGCTGACGGGCAAGTCGTGACCGACGCGAGGGCCAAAGACGATCGAAGCGCCGCAGCGCTCGATGCTGCAATCGACGTCGCATTGGTCGAAGAGGCGCTCGGTGGCCGGCTCGAGGCCTTCAACGAGTTGGTTCGCCGCCACCAGGACCACCTCTTCGGCCTGGTGTACCGGCTCGTCCCGGACCGCGACGGGGCTTCGGACGCAGTTCAGGAGGCCTTCTTCAACGCCTACAAACACCTGGCGTCGTATCGCGGCGGTAGCGTTCGGAGCTGGCTCGGGCGCATTGCCGTCAACGCCGCAATGGACATAGGCCGGGCGCGTCGACGCCGGCCAAGTCAGCCGTATCCCGAGTTCGAGGATGACAGCTGGCAGCCGCCGGCCGGGGATGAGGATGAGCCCGAGTCGAGGACGCTCGCCATCGAGCGCGCTCGGGCTCTAGCGACCGCTCTCGATGCCCTGCCATTCGAGCAGCGGACCTGCATCGTGCTCTACGACGTTCAGGGCTACGACTATTCGGAGATTGCGATCCTCCTGCGCGTGGCGGTTGGAACGGTGAAATCTCGCATCCACCGCGGGCGTCTCGCGCTCCGGAGCGCCCTGGAACCCCATAGGGAACTCTTCCGTGGGTGAGGGCGTCTGAGGATCGTGATGGACCGAACCGCCACTCACTCCAACCACGATGAGTTGCTCATTGTCCGCCTTTTCGGCGGCGATGTAGACGATCCCGAGCGCGCGCGCGCCCTCGACCAGCTGGGCGGATGCGACGATTGCGCCACACTCTTCGCCGATCTCCGGGCCACGGCCGACGCGACGGCCGCGCTTCCGATCCCGGCCAGGCCGCGAGACTTCGTTTTGACCGAGGCCGACGCCACGCGACTCCGCCGGGCGCGCCGCGGCCTCGGCTTCCTCTCGGTGCTCCGCCGGACACGAACCTTGGGCGGGTCACTCGTGGCCATCGGGCTGGTGGGAATCGTGGCTACCAGCTCGCTTGGGATTCTGGGCGGGACGGCGGGGACTTTCGGGGCCCACGGAGTCACTACCCGCAGCGCCTCCCAGCTCTCCGCCGCTACGGCCGGATCGGCGACTACGGTTGCTCCGGTGGCCATGGGGGCGGTCGCCGCGAGCAGTGCGGGGCCGGCCCCCTCGCCCATGAAGGCGGCCGTGCCCGAGACTCAAGCGAGTTTGCAGGGCGATCTGGCCGTAGCTAGCGCCTCCCCACCCGTGCCCGGGGCCCAATTCGGCGCCGTCGACACAGGCTCCGCCGGTAATGGCGTCGGCTCGCCGGATGGGCTGACCATTGCGGCCGCGACCACCTCGCCCGGGCTGGACGCCCGACTGGTCTGGCTGGGAGGCTTCGGCCTGCTCTTCGTCGCCGGCCTGGGGGTGCTGATCGTGCCCCTGATTCGCCGACGCAGAATCCGCTGAGGCTGCCGTCGGATCCGTCCGTGGGCGCTGCCCGCCGGCTCGTGGCTCGGCACGGGTAGACTTGACCGGCCGGCCCATGCTCCGCCGCCGGCGCCGAAGTCGACCGAGGCCCGCATGACCCGATTGATGCTGCTCGACAGCAACGGCCTCATCTACCGTGGCTACCACGCCCTGCCGCCGCTCACCACGAGCAAGGGAGAGCTGGTCAACGCCGTGTTCGGCTTCTGCAGCATCTTGCTGCGCGGGATTCAGGACCTGCAGCCCGAATACGTCGCTGCGTGCTTCGATCTGCCGGGCCCAACTTTCCGCCACGAGCAATTTGCCGATTACAAAGCCACGCGCGCGCCGATGCCGGACGATCTGCGTTCGCAATTTCCACTTGTGCGCCAGGTTGTGGCCGCCCTGCGCATCCCCGTCTACGAGATGGCCGGCTACGAGGCGGACGATGTCATCGGCACCATCACTCGCGACATGGACGCCCGCGGCATCGACACCACGGTCGTGACGGGTGACATGGACATGCTCCAGATCGTCAGCGAGCACACACGACTGATGACGACGCGCCAGGGCGTGGACTCGACCGTCTACTACGACCCGGCCAAGATCTGGGAGCGATTCGAGCTGCGGCCGAACCAGATGATCGACTACAAGGCCCTCAAGGGCGACCCAACCGACAACATCCCCGGCATCCCCGGAGTGGGGGAGAAGACAGCCGCCAAGCTGGTCGGTCAGTTTGGGTCGCTGGAGGGGATCTACGAACGTCTGGGCGAGGTCAAACCAGACAAACTGCGCTTCAAGCTGGTCGAGGCCCGCGAGCAGGTTTTCGTCAGTCGCGAGCTGTCTCGAATCATTTGTGACCTACCGATCTCGTTGGATCTGGAGTCGGCCCGCCTTTCGGACTACGACCGAGCCGAGGTGGTTCGGCTATTCCGCGAGTTCGAATTCCGCACCCTGATCGATAGGCTGCCGCGACTAACCGGCGAGTCGGCGATGGAGGCGGCCGCGGCGTTGCGCTCAGTAGTTGGGAGTGTGCCCGCGGCTCGGGTCGCGGGCGCGCCGGGGAGTGGCGGCAGCGGCGCGGGCGGTAGCGGGGCCGACGCATCCAGCCAGGCTGGCAAAGCCAGCGAAGCTGGCTCGTGGTCCCGGCGCGAGGATCGTCGCTCCATCATCGGCGACGCCGACGGACTGCAGCTCTCGATGGACTTCGGGGCGACTGGGCTGACCGAAGCCGCTCCGGGGCCGATGCCCGCGTCCACGCGCGCCCGACCCGCCGGCGAGATGGCCGGGCCGGTGGATCTGCCCTCGGCTTTGCGGGCGGCCGTTGCCGACCCCACTCTTCTGGACCGCTTCGAGGCCACGGACGAGGACGCCGCGGAGGCCGCGGAGTGGCTCGTCGGACGTGCGGAGGTGGGCGCCGCGCTCCTGATGGACGACCCACGGCCGATGCGCGGCATGCCCCAGGCGCTGGCGCTGGCCGGCCCGGATGGCCGCGTGCTGGTCGCTGAGGGGCACGAGGCTGTCAGTCGTCTCGGCGAGATCCTGCTGCGGTCCGGGGCGCGGGTGATCGGGCACGAGACCAAGCCGCTGCTGGTGGCGAACATCGCCGGCGGCGCGACGCAGCCGCTTTCCGTCGCCTTCGACACTCAGATCGCCGCGTACCTGCTCAACGCCTCGCTGCGCAGCCAGACGATCGCCGACGTAGCCAACGAACGGCTCGACGTGACGCTGCCGCCGGCTGGAGACGTTCCGCCTGCCGTCAGGGTCGGCCTGGACGCACTGGCCGCCCTGGCTGTTCGGGAGCCGTTGGAGAAGGCGCTCGCAGATTCGGGTCTTGACCGTCTCTTCCGCGACATCGAGATGCCGCTCATTCCGGTCCTCGCCGAGATGGAGGCTGCCGGCGTCGCTATCGACAGCGCCGCACTCGCCGCCCTCGACATCGAGTTTGGTGCCGAGACGGCCCGCTTGGAGGCGGAAATCTACGCCGACGTCGGCCACGAGTTCAATCTGGGCTCGCCCAAGCAGCTAGAGCAGATCCTCTTCTACGAGCTGAACCTGCCCAAGGGCAAGCGGACCAAGACCGGCTACTCGACCGACGCCTCGGTCCTCGAGGAGTTGAAGCCGGCGCACCCCATGATCAGCAAACTGCTCGACTGGCGGCTCTACTCGAAGCTTCGATCAACCTACATCGAGGCTCTGCCGGCGCTGGTCTCCGAGCGTGACGGTCGATTACACACGACATTCCATCAGGCGGTGGCGGCTACCGGGCGGCTGAGCTCGTCCGACCCGAATCTCCAGAACATCCCGATCCGTTCTGACCTGGGTCGGCGCATTCGTCGCGCCTTCGTTGCCGGCTCCCCGGACGTGACTCTGCTCGCGGCCGACTACTCGCAGATCGAGCTGCGCATCCTCGCCCACGTGTCGGGCGACGAACACTTGCGCGACGCCTTCGCCCGTGGCGCCGACATCCACCGCGAGACCGCTGCTCGCGTACTTCACAAAGAACCGTCGGACGTGACCCACGACGAGCGATCGATGGCCAAGATGGTCAACTTCGGCCTGGCCTATGGCATGAGCGATTTTGGGCTTTCGTCGCGGGCCGGCATTTCGCGCGTCGAGGCGAAGGCGTTCATCGACAACTACTTCGCCACATATAGCGGCATTAGCTATTACATGATCCAGATCAAGGAGGTGGCGAGGCAGCAGGGCTACGTGACAACGCTTCTGGGTCGGCGACGTTCCATTCCCGAACTGCGCATTCCCGCCCTGCGCGCGGCTGGGGAGCGGATGGCGATCAACATGCCGATCCAGGGCACGGCCGCGGACATAATCAAGATCGCGATGATCAGGCTGCCGGAGCGGCTCCGTGCCGCCGGGCTCAAGGCCCGGCTACTGCTCCAGGTCCACGACGATCTCGTGCTGGAAGTGCCGCGTGAGGAAGTGGACGCGGTGGTGCCGATCCTGCGCGACACGATGGAGAGCGCGCTCAAGCTGGACGTGCCGCTCACGGTTGATGTCAAGGTTGGCGATAACTGGGAGTCGATGACGCCGCTCACCCGCGAGGACGCCGTCCTGGCCGAACTGAGCGAGGGGACCTGAGGGCGGGGCCCGGCGGGGCCGTTTGTGCGCGTCAGGCGTGGCAAGCGCCGCCCCGCTACCCTCTAGCTATGCCCGAACTGCCCGAAGTCGAGACGATCGCCCGCGACCTGCGTGGCCTGGTGACAGGCGCGCGGATTGTCGGCGCCCGCTCGAATTGGCCACGCACGCTGCGCAGCCACTCACCTGAGGGCTTTGAGGCCGCGGTTGCGGCCCGTGAGGTCGAGGGAGTGGGGCGGCGCGGCAAGCAGCTGCTGATCTGGCTGGGGTCGGTCAATTCGCCGGACGCCGCACCCGGCGCCGCGGCCCGCCAGACCGCGTCCGCGCCGACTGCCGCGCCCAGTGCCGCGTTCCCCGCCGGGCTCACGGTCCTGACCGTTCACCTGAAGATGACCGGCCAACTATTCGTGGTGCCGGCTGGTTCGCCGGAGGATCGGCACGTCCACGTCGTCCTGGCTCTGGCCGATGGCCGCGAGATCCGCTTCCGCGACATCCGCAAGTTCGGGCGGATGGGGCTGTATCGCCGCGACCCGCTAACGGGCCTGCCGGCCGAGGGTGAGGCCGTGGGCGTTCTTGCGACGGGCGTGGAGCCCCTCTCCGACGACTTCACCGCGGCCGACCTTGGCCGGCTGCTCGCGCGGCGCCGCGGCCGCCTCAAGACTCTGCTGCTCAATCAGGACTTCATCGCCGGCGTGGGCAACATCTACGCCGACGAAGCGCTGTGGCGGTCGCGACTCCATCCGCTCCGTGACGCGCAGAGTCTCAGGCCAGACCACGCCCGTCGGCTTCACCGGGCGTTGCGCGACGTCCTGGCCGAGGCGGTCGAACGGCGCGGTAGCTCCGTCGACGATTACACCGGTCCCGACGGCGACGGCTCGATGCAGGAGCACCTCCAGGTGTACCAACGTGCCGGCGAGCCGTGCGACCGGTGCGCCCGGCCGATTCGGCGGATCGTCGTCGGCGGCCGAGCCACACACTTCTGTTCGTGGTGCCAGCGCCTGCCGGCCGGCCACACGCCGGGGGCGGCAGCCATGCCCGGCGCGAACCCGCTCCGGCGCGGCCCGCGCTGGACCGGTCTCTCCGGCGAGGGAGTTCTAGGCCGGACCGGTACCGAGGAAGCGCGCGCCAGGCGAGTTGCCGCCAACCGCAAAGCCGCGGCCACACGCCGCGCTGCCGCCCGCTCCGGCTTCGAAGCCACCACGACCGCCAGCGCCGGCCGGATCGCCTGATGTCGATCCTCCGTCTGGAAGGCGTCCACCGCGAGGTCGGCGACTTCACGATCCTGGACCACGTCGACGCGTCTGTGGCCCATGGCGATCGGATCGGCCTTGTGGGGCCAAACGGCGCCGGCAAGACGACGCTGCTGCGGCTGGCTTTCGGCCTGGACGAGCCAGATATGGGCGTAATACATCGCAAGCGCGGACTGACGATGGCGATGCTCTCCCAGGAAGCCCATGTCGACTCGGCCTTCATGGGCGCCCCGAGCCTGAGACAGGCGGTCCGAGCGGGTGCCGGTCGGTTGGAGGAGCTGGAGTTCACGCTTCGGCAGCTCGAACTCGACGGCCGCGTCACCGAGCCCCAGTACGAACACTTGCAGCACGAATTCGCCGTCAAAGACGGCTACTCCCTCGACCAGCGAGTCGAGGCCGCGCTGTCCGGCCTGGGCTTTGAGCGTGACCAGTGGGATAGACCGCCGGCCAACATGTCGGGCGGCGAGCAGACGCGCGCGGCGCTGGCCAAGCTGCTGCTCTCGGACCCGGAGTTGCTCCTGCTCGACGAGCCCACTAACCACCTCGACCTGGCCGCTCTCGAGTGGCTCGAGGGGCATCTCAGCCGGCGCCACGGCAGCCTCGTCGTGGCCTCGCACGACCGCGCCTTCCTGGACGCCACGGTGACGCGCGTCTGGGAGATGCGCGATCGGAAGTTGTCGCCCTTCCGCGGCACGTACTCCGCCTACGCCCGCCAGAGGGAGGAGCGCGATGTGCGGGCCGTCCAGGACGCGGAGGATCGGGCCGGTCAGATGGCCCGCGAGCGGGAGCTGATCCAGCTGTACCGCCACCATCGCAAGTACGCCAAGATGCACGAGCATGAGGCCCGGCTCGAGGCCCTGGAGCCGCTCGAGAAGCGCCGGTCGGACGCACGCCTGAGGCTGCCGACCGAGGCGCTGGCCGGCGGCGCACCCGCCCGATCGTACGAAACAACAGTCCGGGCCGAGGGCCTGGTGGTGGGCTACCGAGCCTTTCCGCAGGCCACTGAGGGCGTGGCCCCCAGGCGGGCAAGTGCCCCGGCCGCGGCACCCATCGAAACGCCAATCGCGACCGTTCCGTGGCTTGAGTTGCGGCGCGGCGACCGCGTCGGCATCGTCGGCCCGAACGGCGCCGGCAAGACGACTCTCCTGCGCACCATCGCGGGCGAGCTGCCGCCGCTCGATGGCGCCCTGGACATCGGCCGAAACGTCCAGCTGGCGTACCTATCCCAGCTCCGCGACGCGCCGATTCCCGGCGCCACCGTCATAGACGCGATCCTCGACGAGATGCCGCTGACGCAGGGCGCGGCGCGTGGCCATCTGGCGCGCTTCCTCTTCCGCGGCGACGACGCCCTCAAAGAGGTCTCGGCGCTCTCCGGCGGCGAGCGTTCGCGGCTGGAACTGGCCCGGCTCTTCCTGCTGTCTGCGAATCTGCTCCTGCTCGACGAGCCCACGAACCACCTTGACATTCCGGCGCGCGAGGCCCTCGAAGCGTTCATGAATTCCACCGACGCCACCCTCCTGATCGTCAGCCACGACCGGCGCCTGCTCGAGAAGGTCTGCAATTCGCTGTGGGTCGTCGACGGCGGCGCGGCCGTGGCGTTCGATGGCGGCTATCGGGCCTGGCGGCAGGCGGTCGCCGACGGTTGGACGGTGAAGGCGGCGGTTGAACAGGAAGCCAGGCGACTCCATGGCGGAAATTCGCGGGAGCCCGGCGGACGTCGGCCGGCCGGCACGGTTGGGACATGGACTCCCAGAGCCGGCGGGAAATCTGCCGCCCGCGGCAAAGCGTCACAGGGGAGCGGCACGGCCACGTCGGCGAACGGAGCGACCCCGGACGGAGTGCCCGCTCCGGCACGCCCCCGGCTCCGCGCCACGAAGCTGTCGAAGGATCTTTACCGGCGACGCAAGGCCCAGATCGACGAGGATCTGGCCCACCTCTACGATCGTAAACGGCAGTTGGAGACTGCCCTCGCCGACCCGGCGGTGCACGGCAACTTCGTCGAATTGCGCCGCGTGACGAGTGAGTTGGCCACTGTGAACGAGGGACTGGTCGCCGCCGAGGAAGCCTGGCTCGAAGTGGCCGAGGCGGCGCCGTGAGTGCCTCTCGACGCGGCTCCCTCAAGACGCGTGCCCCCCTGATCGGCCTCATCGGCCCGATCGGTTGCGGCAAGTCGACCGTGGCCGGCTGGCTCGCCGAGCGTGGTGCGGCCGTCATCGACGCCGATCAACTGACGCGGAGCATCATGACGCCCGGCTCGCCGGTCACCGATGCCATCATTGCCCGCTTCGGAGGGGAGTACCGGCTCGCCGACGGCTCGCTCGATCGCCCTGCGTTGGGTCGCCTCGTCTTCGCCGACCCGGACCGCCTCGCCGAACTTGAGGCGATCGTCCACCCGGCCGTGGCTCGGATCGAGCAGGACGCGATCCGCGCCGCCGACGCTTTCCGGCCGGCCGCCATCGTCATCGAGGCCATCAAGCTTGTGGAGGCCGGCCACGCCGGATGGTGCGACGAGGTCTGGCTCGTCGCCTGCGATCCGGAGGTCCAACTCGCCCGCCTCATCGGCCGTGGAATGTCCGACTCGGACGCCCGCCAGCGGATCGCCGCCCAGTCCGCCTCGCTCTCGCTGTGGCGCGCCGCCGCCACCCGCATCCTGTGCACGGACGGTGACCCTGCGTCCGTGCAGGGTCTGGTCGCGGCCGCGTTCGAGGAACTGTTGGCACGCGTTGAGGGTCGTTCGCTAAGCTGATGGAACAGGTCCGTACAATCGACCCATGACCGCGTCTCGTACCGCCGCTCTCCGCTTGGCCGTCGCCTTCGCATCGATCGCCATGGTCAGTGCCATCGTTTCGTCGGCCGTGCTCATCGTGGTGCTGCCGGGCACCCCGTCTGACCCGACAGGAAGTCGGGGGATCGCTGTCGGTCCGACGCTCGGGCCCACCGCTACTGCGACCCCGGCCGTCACCGCGAGCGTGCTCCTGGTCCCCGGGACCGTGTCCCCAAGCCCGACACCCGGCTCGACCGCCCCGGTCTTCCCGCCGCTTGACGTCTTTCTCACGCCCAGTCCTGCCCCACACAGCGGCGCAGGGACTCCCGCGCCGGTATGGGTAGATCCGGGGCGTCCGTTGCCCGTGCAGTCGCTCGATTGGCTGGAGCTCAAGGCCGCTGGCAGGGTCGCCCTCGTCGGCGGGAGACTCACGGTTCTTCCGGCCGGATCGGACCCGCTGTTCGACCCGTCGACCGGCATCCATGTCCCGGCCAAGAAGCTTCTCGATGTCTCGTGGACCCGCTGGGTAATTGAAGTTCCCGGGAGCGGCACAGATGAGAAGGGCCATTACTTCTCAAATCTGAATTACTGGGAGTTTTGCGGGGACGGTGCCATGACGGTGACGCTGTGGTACTGGCAGAAACTCACCGGCCATCCCAATGTGACCGACACAGCCGGCTATTACGTCGACCCGTACGCGGCTGAAGGTGTGGCCTGGCCTGCACGCGGGCCGTCGGTCCCCGTCTCCGGTGGCGTGCGTCTTGGCACGTACTGGTCCGGATCGGATCAGGTGAGCGGCTTTACTGCTCATGGCCGCGGCTTCGAGTTCTACCTGGCGATGGTCGCGCAGCCGGCGACGTGGACGTCGAAGGGCCTCTCCATCTTCGCGAAGGACGGCAAGGCGGCCTACCCGGCGCTCGGCACTCCCATAACAAACATACAGGCCGGGCTCAACTGGGAAGTGTCCGGCCGAGATCCTGCCACCTGGACCGAGGCCTACTACGCGTCCGTGATCAAGGACAGTCCCACCCTGGCCCGCGACCTGACGGCGGCCGTGACGCTGAACGTGGGACGTGACGGCGTGCCGGTCATCGCCACGGTCGATAGCTTCTACCTGCCGAACTGGCAGGACGGTGCCTCCACGCCGCACATAGGCCACGCAATCTCCATCGTCGGCTACGACAACACGGCAAGCCCGCCGACCTTCACGTACACGGAGACCTGCGGCCGTGCCTGCAACAGACGCGGCGGCAACCAGAACGGCGACATCCACGTGATCCCGCAGTCGCAGCTGGTGCTCGCCATCCAGGGCAAGGAAGGCTCGGGCTTCACCTGGTAGGGCGGCCGCCGGAGGCCGCTTGCTCCGCGAATAATCGCTTCGCGATTGGCTCGCTCCGTGATCGACCTCCGGCGGCCCTGATGTTGTAGCCTGGCAGCGGCCGGCGTTCAGCAAGTCTGCGGTTCAGTTGAACGCGGCTGCAGCGGCGATGCTGCCCGGATCTGTATACAGAATCGACCAAAGCCGCCGCGCTGGGCCGGGGGGTTGCTCACCAGGCGGTCACATCCGACCATCGTCGGGTGTTCGGGCTGAAGCTACGGTCAAACCTGCTCATATTCGGCTACGTCTTCGACGAGTGCCGACTTGGGAAACCCTCGAACCGGTCGTATCGGTCGGATTTGTACTCCGACCCGGGCAGGGCCGACACTCAAGCGGCCGTCGCCTGCGCCGGGCTCGTCATGTGTGCTCACCACCAGAGCAAGGGAGCGGGCCTCGCTCCCGCCAGGCACGAGTCAACCGTCTCGTGGGCTGTTCCTGGCGCTCGGTGACACGCTCCCTACAATCAATCGATGAAAGCGTCCCAGGCAGGCCGCCGCCCTTTGATTGTCGCCGCGGTGGCGGTAGGCCTGCTCCTCGTGATCGTCTCCTCGGCCGTGCTGGTGGGGATGCAGCCGGGCGCGTCCAGTGTGCCGACTGCCGGCGGAAGCCAGGTCATCGCGTTCGATCCGACCGCCGATCCCGCCCCGAGCGCGCTTCTCGTACCCGGCACGATGTACGTGGACCCAACGGCCACAGAGCCGTCCCCGACCGAGTCGCTCGGCCCAATATTCCAGCCCATCGACGTGTTCGCAACGCCCAGCCCGGCGCCTGCGCATGGCGCGCTCCCAACCGACCCGAGCTTCGCCCAGGACGCGCGCCGGCCGCTGCCGGTCCAGTCGGTTGAGTGGCTTCGTCTCAAGGCCGCAGGGCGGATCGCCCTCGTCGACAGCAAGGTCGTCACCCTGGACGCCCACGCCGACCCGCTGGTCGATCAGGGGACCGGCCTGCCCGTGCCCGCCAAGCGAACGCTCGACGTGGCGTGGACTCGCTGGGTGGTCGAGCCGCCCGGCTATGGCACCGACGAGAAGGGCAACCACTACTCGAACCTGAGCTACTGGAACCTATGCGGTGACGGCGCCATGACAGTGGCGCTGTGGTACTGGCAGCAGCTCGGCGGTTACCCCGACGTAACCGGCACGGCCGGCTACTTCCTGGATCCGTACGCGGCCGAAGGGCTGGCCTGGCCGGCGCGCGGGCCGGCCATCGCCGTGTCCGGAGGGATACGTCTCGGCACCTACTGGTCCAGTTCGGACGGGGTCAGCGGCTTCACGGCCCACGGTCGAGGCTTCCTGATGTACCTCGCGATGGCCGCCCAGCCGGCCACGTGGCAGTCAACCGGACTGTCCGTCTTCGCCCGGAACGGCAAGCCGCTCTACCCGACCTCCGGCACTCCCCGAACCAACATCCAGACTGGGCTCAACTGGGAGGTCTCCGGCCGCGACCCCAAGAACTGGACGCAGGCGTACTACGCCTCGGTGATCCGGCCCGACCCGACGCTGGCGCGCGATCTGACGGCCGCCGTGATGCTCGACGTGGGCCGCGACGGCGTGCCGGTCATCGGGGCAGTCGACGCCTTCAACCTGCCGAACTGGCAGGCCGGCTCTGCCACGCCTCACACCCGCCATGCGATCGCCATTGTCGGCTACGACAACACGGCCAACCCGCCGACCTACACCTACATCGACACATGCGGCCGGTCGTGCAACAACCGCGGCGGCAACCAGAACGGCCAGCTCCACGTGATCTCGCAGGCGGCCATGGTGCTGTCGATCCAGAACGTGTTGGGCTCGGGCTTCGTCTGGTAGGGCCGCCTGGGTGGCGCGGCCACAGAGACGGATCACTAGAACGCCCGTGCTATTAGGCCGTCGCACGGTATACTCAACTCCCACGCTGACGAGGTTGAAGTGCCCGATTTTCGGCTAGTTGCCGACTTCAAACCCACCGGCGACCAGCCCGTTGCCATCGAAAAGCTCGCCGACGGACTGGCGCGCGGCCTGCGCCATCAGACGCTGCTGGGCGTAACCGGCTCAGGCAAGACGTACACGATCTCCCAGGTCATCGAGCGGCACCAGAAGCCCACGCTCGTGCTGGCCCACAACAAGACCCTGGCTGCACAGCTGTACGCCGAGTTTCGCGAGTTCTTTCCGGACAATGCCGTCGAGTACTTCGTCAGCTACTTCGACTACTACCAGCCCGAGGCCTACCTGCCGCGCAGCGACACGTACATCGAGAAAGACTCGAGCCGCAACGACGAGATAGACAAGCTCCGCCACGCGGCCACGAAGGCACTGTTCGAGCGACGCGACGTGATAATCGTCGCCAGCGTCAGCTGCATCTACGGCCTTGGCGCCCCGATCGACTACGGGGCCACGATCCTGCGGCTCCGCGTCGGCGGGCAGTATCGCCGCGACGCCGTGCTGCGCCACCTCGTGGATCTCCAGTACCAGCGCAACGACGCGGCCCTTTCGCGAGCCCGCTTCCGCGTCCGCGGCGACACCTTGGAGCTGATCCCGGCCGCCGAGGACCACCTGGTCCGGGTGGAGTTCTTCGGCGATGAGGTGGAGCGCATCACGGAGCTGGATCCGCTGACCGGCGAGCTACTGGCCGAACGTAAGGACCTCAGCGTCTATCCGGCGACTCACTACGTCACCCCCGCCGACAAGTTGATGGCCGCCGTCAAGGCGATCGACGAGGAGATGGAGGCTCGAGTCGGCGAGTTGGAGGCTCAGGGGCGCGTGCTCGAGGGGGCCAGGCTTCGGCAGCGCACCACATTCGACCTCGAAATGATGCGTGAGCTGGGCTACTGCACCGGCATCGAGAACTACTCGCGCCATCTCTCCGCCCGCGAACCCGGCTCTCGGCCGTGGACGCTTCTGGACTACTTCCCGCCCGATTGGCTGCTAGTCGTGGATGAAAGCCACATGTCGATCCCGCAGGTGGTCGGCATGTACAAGAACGACCGGACGCGAAAGGAAATCCTGGTCGATTTCGGCTTCCGGCTGCCCTCGGCGCTTGACAATCGCCCGCTCACCTTCGAGGAGTTCGAGGCCAGCGTGAACCAGGCCGTGTACATGAGCGCGACGCCCGGGCCGTATGAACTCGAACGCAGCGAGCAAGTCGTCCAGCAACTCATACGGCCGACGGGCGTGGTCGATCCGCATATCACCGTCAAGCCGACCGAAGGCCAGATCGACGACCTTTTGGAGCTGATTCGTGGGCGCGTCGAGCGAAATGAACGGTCCATCGTGACGACGCTGACGAAGAAGATGGCCGAAGACCTGACCGACTATCTGCACGAGCTGGGCGTGAAGGTGCAATACCTCCATTCAGAGGTCGACACCTTGGAACGGGTGCAAATCCTGCGAGACCTGCGGCTCGGCATCTACGACGTCATCGTCGGCATCAACCTGCTGCGCGAAGGTATCGATCTTCCGGAAGTCACACTGGTCGCGATTCTCGACGCCGACAAAGAGGGCTTTCTGCGGAGCGCCTGGTCGCTGATCCAGATGATCGGCCGGGCGGCGCGCAACGTCGACGGTGAGGTCGTGATGTACGCCGACCGAATCACCGACTCGATGAAGGCAGCGATCGGCGAAACGGACCGGCGGCGCGCCGTTCAGGAGCGATACAACCGCGAGCACAACATCGAGCCGGTGACGATAGTGAAGGGCATCCGTGACATCAACGATCGGCTGCGGGCGGTGGCGGAGGCTCATGGCACGTACGCCACGGCACCGGGCCAGGAGCGCGCGTTCACCGAGATGGCGAAGGGCCAGATCGAGAAGCTGGTGGCGCAGATGGAGGCGGAGATGCGTCAGGCTGCCCGCTCGCTCGAGTTTGAACGAGCGGCGGCACTCCGCGACGAGGTCCAGGAAATCAGGCTGCGCGTGCTCGACGAGGACGCTTCGGCGGCTGTCGCTCGGGCGGCCGAACGCGCGGCCAAGACGCGGCCGGCCGGAGCAGTCGGCCCTCGAGAGGCGCCGGCGCGGGCAGGTCACACGATCAAGCCAGTCCGTCAGGTGGCCCGGCGAGTGTTCGAGTCCATGTACATGGGTGGCAATTCGCCCGCGTCGCTTGATGTCACGGAGGTCAAGGTTGTGGCGGCCTCGGAGGAGCCCGGTGGAGACGCCGCCGTCGACACCGCGTCGGACTGGCTGCCGGGCATTCGCGACGAGCACGAAGACGATGGCTGGGCCGCGAAGTGGCTGGAACGCCCCACGTGGGACCATACCGTCACGCCGAACGTGATCAAGCGGACGGGGACGCGTCCCCGCGGCCGCCGGCGCTAGAGGAGATTCGATGGATCCGTTGAGCGAGGCCTTCCAGCACCACACCTGGGCCACTGAGCAGCTGATCCGGCACCTGCGCACGCTCCCGGAAGCGGCGCTGACGGCCACCGCGGAGGGCGTCTACGGGCAGGTGCTCGCGACGCTCTCCCACCTTCTCGATGCGGACGCTCGCTATCTCGGCTACCTAGAGCGCAACCCGCCGGCACCGAAAGCCGGCCTGGACGCAACCCGAACGCTCGCGGAGCTGGACGACTCCGTGCGCGACCAGGCGGTTCGCTGGCGGATCCTGCTGGCGCGGATCGATGAGATCGACGTGACGCTGCCCGCCCGCCATGAACGCCCGGAGTTGCCGCACGCCACCAACCTGCTCATCGCGCAGGCGCTGCACCACGGCACCGACCACCGGACGCACATCTGCACCGTGCTCAGCGCAAACGGGTACGAGGCTCCGGACCTGGACGTGTGGACGTACTGGATGGCTCGCCGCGCGGATAGGTCGAGCTAGGTCCGCGGCTGCGAGAGCGCCCGTCTGCTGGCCACGGCGAGGATCGCGAGCATCACCAGGATGATCATCAGCGAGCCGCGCAGGGTGACCACGTGCGCGACCGTGCCGATGAGCGGCGGACCGGCGAGGCCGCCCGCGTAGCCCATTGTGGAGACGGCGGCGATGCCGACCGAGGATGGGATTCCAGGCTGGGAACCGGCGGCCCGGAAGAGCGTCGGCACCACGGCGGCGAGGCCCATCCCCATCAGGCCGAACCCCACGATGGCCATCCGGGGCGTCGCAAACGCGAGGGCTAGGCCCAGTCCGAGCGCGGCCAGCGCCGCTCCTCCGCTCACCAGGCGGCCGGGACCGAGCAGGACCGTCAGCTTGTCACCGAACAGGCGCGCGAAGGCCATCGAGCCGGTGAAGGTCGCTACCGCCAGCGCGGCCATCACCTCGGTCGACTCGAGGGTGCGGCGCAGGTAGACGCCACTCCAATCCGTGGCCGATCCCTCGGCGAGCAGCCCAAAGAGTGCCAGGCCTCCAAGCAGCAGCAGCCGGCCAGTGGGACGGCGCAGCCGGCCGCCCTCGGCGTGGCGATCCGGGAGCATCGCGAAGCGCAGGACGAAGCCACCCAGCGCGAGCCCCACGCCGACGACGGTGAATTCAGGCAGGACGCCGACGCCCGCGGCCGCCACCTGCGCGCTCACGAGCGCCCCCGTGAAGGCGCCTATGCTCCAGGTCGCGTGGAGTCGCGACATGATCGGGCCGGATCCCGCACGTTCGACCGCGAGTCCGTTGGCGTTCATGCAGACATCCATCGTTCCCGTCCAGATGCCGAACAGGAAGAGGCTCGCAATGAGGCTCGTGAAGTCCGAACTCGCGCCCATGAGAGGCATCGTCGCGCCGCAGCCGATGAGGGTCAGCGAGGTCATGACGTGGGTGCCGAACTTGCCGCCGAGCGCGCCACCGATGGTCATCGTCAGCACTGCGCCGATGGCGGTGCCGAGCAGGGCAAAGCCGAGCCCGGCCTCGTCGAGATGCGTCTGGGCCTGAACTGCTGGGATTCTCGCGGCCCAGACACCGAAACTGAGGCCGTTGAGCAGGAAGGCCGTGGTCACGGCAGCGCCCCGAACGCCTAGTTGGGGGCGATTTGAGGGGTGAGTGGAGGCGCTGGCCATCGGCGCATGGTATGGCATCGTGGCTGAGCCGACTGGTTGAGTGTCGGACGCGCCCGGACGCCCCGCCTCGAATTCACGCCTCGCGCCATGAGCGGCAGATAAGCGCGGCCGCGGCCGGTCAGCGCCAACAGCGGCCCGGGAGATCACGGAGGTCAGGGTGGTCGGCGGCGTCGGTAGGACAGTGGACGTCACGCCACCGGCGCGGGCCGGTCACACAATCAAACCGGTCCGCCAGGTCGCGCGGCGGACCTTCGAGTCCATGTATATGGGCGGCAAGTCGCCGGCGTTACCATCGACGCAGTAATGCCGACCAAATTGACCAGGTCCCCAGAGGCACGGGAAGCGTGGAGTGGTTCAAATGAAGATTGCCGTTACAGGCGGAACCGGAAAGCTCGGTAGGAGCGTGGTTCAGAGGCTCAACCACGAGGGACACGAGGTGCTGAACCTTGACCGCGCGGGTGAAAGAAGCCCGGGCCTGGTCTTGGTGGACCTGAAGGATTACGGACAGGTTGTCGATGC
>CABDYL010000033.1_pt1 | contig 39314 bp, 36 predicted proteins | sample 3131931 | NCBI WGS metagenome assembly CABDYL01 (sample SAMEA5534337, study PRJEB31848) | metagenome | biome: tundra; feature: field; material: soil | place: USA | collected 2013-05 | depth 0.45 m
CCTCGGGGCCGGCCGCGCGCTCATGATCCGGCGATGGGCGCTGCTGCCAGTCGTGCCAACCGCCGCTTCCCAACCACCGTCCCCAGCTCGACCACCCGGGCCAGCCGCTGACCGGCCGCCGCCACCAGGATGGGGGCCTCGCTCATGGCTCTCTGCAGTGTCATCGGCCGATCGGTCATCGGCACAGCCACCGCGCCGACCTTGGCCAGCGCGGCCACGCCCTCCGGCGTGATACCGCCGCCTACGGCCAGGCACGGCACACCGGCCGCGGCCGCTCTCCGAGCCACTCCCAACGCCGTCTTGCCGTACGCGGTCTGCTCGTCTATCCGGCCCTCGCCCGTCACCACGAGGTCGACCGCCCTCAGCCGCTCGGCAAAGCCCGTCTCCTCCATGACCACATCAATGCCCGGAACCAGTTCGAAGGAGCGCATCCGCGGAGCCACGCAGAGCAGCCCAAAACTTGTTCCGCCGGCGGCTCCTGAGCCCGGTATGTTCCGCGCCTGAGTGCCGGCGGCCTTCTCGAGCAGGTCTGCGAAGTGGGTCAGCCAGGCCTCGAGCGCAACCACGTCCTCCGGCCAGGCGCCCTTCTGCGGCGCGTACGTCGCCGCCGCGCCGTGCTCGCCGAGGAGTGGATTCGTCACGTCGCAGGCAATGCGCAACTCCATTTCGCCCAGACGTGGATCCAGGCCGGCCAGGTCCACTACCGACAGGTCGGTGATCGGCCCCGGCAGCGGCGCCTCCGAGCTGCCCCGATACCAGGCGCCCAGAGCACCGAGCAGGCCGGCCCCGCCGTCCGTGGTGGCGCTGCCGCCCACGCCCAGCAGGACGTGGCGCACGCCGGCGTCCAGGACGGCCGCCAGAACTTCGCCCGTCCCCTCGGTCGTGGCGGCCAGCGGGCTGCGCGGCTCGCCGTCGGGAAGGCGCGACAGGCCCGAAGCCTCGGCCATCTCCACAGCGGCGCGGTGCCCATCGGCTGAGAGCAGCCAGCTCGCCGTCAGCGGCCGACCCAGCGGGTCGTGCGAAGCGCACTCCTGCCACTCCCAGCCACCCGTTTCGGCGATTGCCGCCAGCGTGCCCTCGCCCCCGTCCGCGAGCGGCGCCAGGATCAACTCGTCGGCGGGACGGGCGCGCGCCCAGCCCTCGGCCAGCGCCCGCGCCACTTCCACGGACGAGAGCGATCCCTTGAACGAGTCGGGGGCAAACAGGACGCGCAGCCGGTCGCCGTCGCCGCTCATTCGTCGACCCCGTCGCCGCTCATTCGTCGACATACGGAATGCCAACTGCGGCCGGCGCGGCGACCGGGCCGGCATCCCCGCTGCTCCCCGCGGCTCCCGCGATCACCCCGGCTCCCGCTGCCCGGCGCTTCTCGAGGTACTCGGGGATGCTGATCATCGGCGGCCGCTCGAAGTCAGCCAGGTCGATCACCTCCAGGGACAGTTCCCCGTGACCAGATCGGGGCAGCTTCATCGTGGAGCCGAGTTCCGCGAAAAGTCGCGTCTGGCGCCTCTCCTCGAGCCGCTTCATGACCGCCTGCAGGATGACGAAGCTCATCCGCGACAAACCCTCGAGCTCCTGGTTGCGGTGGATCCGGCGCTCCAGGTCCACCTGGCCGAGTCCCTCGAGCCCAACCCGATCGGTAACGTCGATGAGGTGTCCGATCTCGACCGCGTAGCCGGTGAAGAAGGGCAGCGTCTCGAGCAGGCTTCGACGCCCGGCGTACTCGCCCGACAGGGGCTGGATCAGACCGGACAGTTCGGGAAAGAAGAGGTTGATCAGTGGCCGAGCGACAAGTTCGGTGACCCGTCCACCCCCGCCCTCCTTGAGTAGACCGCCCTCCACGATCGGGCGCCGGTAGTAGCCCTTCACGTACTGGATCCGCTGCTCGGTGATCAGCGGCCCGACCGTGCCGTAGACCATCCGGGGGTGCCAGTTGCGAACGTCCGTGTCGGCCCAGACGACGATGTCGCCGCTCGTCTCGTAAAGGCTCTTCCAGAGGGCCTCGCCCTTGCCGGGGAAGCTGCCATAGCGGGTCAGGACCTGTTGATGGACGATGACGCGTGCGCCGGCCGCTTCGGCCACCTCTCGGGTCCGATCGGTCGAGTCGGAGTCGATGACGAGCAGCTCGTCGATGAGGCTATGGCGATCGATCAGCTCGCGCCGGGCCCGCTCGACGATGATGCCGATCGTCTCTTCCTCGTTGAGCGTCGGCAGGACCAGGCTCACCGTCAGGCCTTGCTTCTGCTTAAGGCCGACCAACCGATCGAGGTCCCCGAACTCGCGATGGTGGAAGTTGGATTCGCCGAACCAGCGCTCGACTCGGAGCGGGATCGTGCGCGCCTCAAGGGCCGCTCGTTCGGCTGCAGCGAGGGTTTCGGCTAGAGCCTCGAGTCTTTCGAACGTGGCTTTGCCGATCGCCTCCCGCGTCTTGACGACGATCACCGTCTTGGTCGATCGGGCTGTCACGGCCTCCGGCAGCGCCCCGAAGAGGTACGTCTCGCCGCCGCCGGTGGCCGGCGCCGCTGATGCACCCATGACCACGACGTCGGCGTTCGCGCTCTCGCGCAGGATCGCGTTGCGGACGTTGGCCGCCTCGCGAACTTGCTGCTCAACCTGCCCGTCGGCGTGCTGGCGGATGAAATGGGAGAGCGCCTGCTGAGCCTGGGCCCGAATTCCCTCTGAAGTGTTCTGTGGGATCAAGTGCAGCGCCACCACCGTGCCGTCGTTGCGGCGGGCCAGTGCGTCGGCGAAGCGCAGTGCCAGCACCGCATGAGGACCGCCACGGATGGGGACGAGGACGCGCTTGATCTCGGCCGGGCCGCGCTGCTTGACCACCGCAATGTCGCACGGCGCGTCACGAACAACCTCGTCGATCGTGGGCGAGAAGACCGCGGCCGGGGCACCGGGCCTGGACGGTGGCTTGCCGCCCCAACCAAAGATGATGAGATCCGATTCCAGCTCCGTGGCCGCCTCCACCACGCCCTCGGCGGCGCGCCGCCCGATGCGAACAATGGGGTGGATCGTGACGCCCTCAGGCGCGAAGTCCAGAACGCGCTGGAGCAGCCGGCGAGCCTGTCGGGCCCGGGTGGCACCCTCGCTCAGGGGCGTGCCTTCGGGAACCTCGACGATGCCCAGGACGGTCAAGCTGCCGGTGCGGCGGTCCATTAAAGACGCCCCGAGACGGACCAACTCCTCGGCGGTGAGCGGGTTGGCGACAGGGATGAGAATCCGGGACGGTAGCGGCGGGCGGGTCATCGGGCCGCGCCTCCGCCGGCGTCCCCGGCCGCAGCGCCCGCGACGGCGGTCGCAGCGCCCGCTTTCGCCTCGGCCTCGTGCCAGCGCTCCACGAGGTAGGGCTTCAGCCGTTCGAACTCCCGTGCCTGCCGCTCCACGTGCTCCTCGGCCTGCTCCTCAGAGAGACGCCGGGCCTCGATGACCAGGCTGCCAACCCGGCCGAAGTAGATGGGCACGAGCGCCGCCACGAGCCGCTCAGTGGGCCCGTTGCCAAAGCTGGCCGAAACCAGGAGATCGTAGAAAACTCGCACCCACAGGTCGTCAGGGAAATGGAACGCGGCAACGGCGTCGGACATCTCGTCCGTGGTCGGCATCCTTCCGCCGGCCGTGCCCTCGCCGGACTCGCGGCTCAGCCCGAGCCGACGGGCCGCCGCCTCGGCCAGCGCGCCGGCCTCTTCCGCCAGAGCCAGCACCTGCTGGCAGTTGTCGGGGGCGATGAGCGTTCCCCACGTGTCGGCCAGCGTCAGCGAACCCGAATGGAACTGCGCCAGCAGACGCAGGGTGTTGACCTCCAGCGGTACCGGGTCCACGAACCGCTCGAAGCCGTATGCCGGCACTTCGTGGCTGCCGCTGATAGGCAGCCACCGGGCGGCGTTGTCGCGGGCCATCGTCATGAGCGTGCCCACAACCTCGCGGAACATCGGTCCCAGGTCTGAGCCCGGATCCTTTGGATCGTGGATCTTGGCGCCCAGGCGTGTCTGGCAGACGGCGAACCCGCCGGTCAGGGCCGTCGTCGTCATCCAGATGTCGATGCCGAAACGCGAAACGTCTGCCGTCCAGGTCGGCTGGTCGAGGTAGTAGCGGATCAGGTCGCCGCTGACGCCAAAGTCGCCGCCGATCGGCTGGCGGATGCGATGTCCGTACAAAGCCCGCGTCACGGGGTAGGTGACGGTGTTGGTGATGGTGCCGTCGTACTTGTGGCGGCCGTACAACGGCGCGACGAAGTCGTAGCCGCCCTTGAGGATCGGCCCAGCCAGCAGCTCGATCCACTCCGGAACGATGGACCGCAGGTCTGAGTCCACCACGACGAGCGCTTCCACCTTCAGTTCCGCGGCGATCTCGAAGAGCGTCCGCAGGGCCGCTCCCTTGCCGCCGATGCCATCGACTTCGGGGTAGGTGAGGCTGACTCGATCGAGGCGATTGGTCGGGTGGACGAGCAGGATCTGTTCGATGTAGCCAGGCGGTTCCGTCTCAACCACCACGCGCTGCGTTCCGTCCGGCGAGCCGGCGTCAGCGTTGACCAGGATCGGTCGCAGGTCCGGGAAGTATTGGACCAGCCCGGCCTGAGCCGCGCGCACCACATGACCGATCGTGGCCGCGTTTCTAAAGCTCGGAATGCCGACCATGATGTCGGCGCTACCGAGCCGGGCGATCTCTTCCTTGATTGCGGGGGTGAGCGCGCTCGACGGCATCGGGGGCACCGTACCACGCCGAGCGGGTGGACGGCATCCCGGAGCGGCGGCGCCTACTTCACCGGCATCGGGCGAGCCGACCAGGCGTCGTTGCGGGCGTTGGGCAGATAGCGGCTGTTGGGATCCTTGAAGAAGAGGCTCAGAAAGCCGAGTCCGGGCCAGGAGACGAGGAAGGACCCCAGGGGTTCTCGAACGTACGGCGTCACTCGGATCAATTCGCTCGGCTCGAGCGAGCCGTCCAGCAGCCGTTTGCGCTCCAGCAAAGGCACGTCCAGCAGCGCCGAGCCGTCGATTCGCAATAAGTCGACGCGACGAAGGCGACCGGTCGGTTGGGGTCGAGTGGATGGGCCGAGACCATCGGCCGGAAGGCGCGCCCGCCCACTACCATCGAGGCCATCATCTGGCCGGGGGTCGGCGCCTCGATCGTCGACAGCGGCACGCCGGCCGTAATCTGAGTCGGCTGCACGGTCAGGTAGCCGTCGAGGATGAGGTCGTCGGCTCGGGCTGCGGCCGCGAGAGCCTCCGCCACCGCCGCGAACTCATCGGTGCAGTCGTGGCCCTCTTCGTCACTGAGGCGGCAGCGGCCGTTTTCGTGCCGGGCGAGGACGCGCACGCCTTCCCAACCCGGCTCGACGATGGCTCCTGGAATGGCTTGCAGTCCACGCCGAAATTGTTGGGGCCGCCAGTCGTCCGGGTTAGTCGGCGGCTGCGGCGGAGGGGATCGGCGAAACGGCGGCATGGCCTCGATCCTAGTCGGCGTAGCCGGTGGGATGGCTGCGACGCCACTCCCAGGCCGAACCGACAATGTTCTCGAGATTGCCCTGTCGCGGCTGCCAGCCCAACTCGCGGCCGGCGCGCTCGGCGCTCGCGACGAGGACGGGCGGATCGCCGGCTCGGCGTGGCCCAATCTTGACGGGGATGGAGTGGCCTACGACCGTTTCCACGGCGGCGACGATCTCGCGGTTACTGAAGCCGCTGCCGTTGCCGAGATTGCAGATAAGCGGCTGGCACGGTCCGGAGGTGGGGCCGGTGCGGGGGTCGCCGGTGGCCGTGGCAACCAGGGCCAGGAGATGAGCCGCAGCCAGGTCCTCGACGTGGATGTAGTCCCGCACGCAGGTCCCATCGGGTGTGGGGTAGTCGTCGCCGAAGATTGTCATCTCGCGCGACTCCTGGGCCGCGATCAGGACGGCAGGGATCAGGTGAGTCTCCGGCGCGTGCTGCTCGCCGTTGAGCCGGCTGGCGCCCGCGACATTGAAGTAGCGCAGGATCACGCTCCGCAAGCCGTATCCGTGGCCATACCAGGTGATCGCCGCCTCCACGCAGCGCTTGGACTCGCCGTAGGCGTTGATCGGCCTGACGGGATCCGTCTCGAGGATCGGCGTCCTCTCGGGCATGCCGTAGGTCGCGGCCGTGGAGCTGAGCACGATTCGCGTGACGTCGGCCAGCCGCATCCCTTCGAGCAGGCTGATGCCGCCGCCGACGTTCTCGCGGAAGTACTTGGCGGGGTCGACCATCGATTCCCCGACGAGGGATTTGGCGGCGCAGTGCAGGACGGCGTCGATCTGGCGGCGCTCCAGTAGCTGGGCCACGGCTTGACTGTCGGCGTAGGTGCCCACCACGAGAGTTGCGCCCTCGGCCACGGCGGCTCGGTGGCCCGTCGAGAGGTCGTCGAGCACGGTGACGTCGTGACCGGCAGCCAAGAACGCCTCGACGGAGACCGAGCCGACGTAGCCGGCGCCGCCGGTGACAAGGATGCGCATCTAATTACCCCTAAAGCGACGGAATAGACCCTTCTTTTTGCGAGGTGCGCCCGCTTCGGCTTCGGCCTCGTACGGGGCCTCGCCTCTGGACGCGTCGACGGCCGGGACTTCGATGATCGGGAATTCCACCGCCGGAACCGCGGCGCCGCCCGCGGGTGCCGCATTGTCCTCGCTCCCAAGGGCGACCTCCAGGGCCTCGCGCAACGCCCGAGCCACCTCCTCGTCCTCGAACGCCTCCTCGTCGTCGGCGCGGGCGTACGCACCCAGTGGCGCCTCGCCGGCTTCAGGAATGGCCTCGGGGGATTTGAGTCGGGCGGCCTCAACTGCTGCCAGCGCCGCTCGGGCCTGTTGCGCGGCCTGGTGCCCAGCCAGGAATTCGGCGGCCTCGAACTCGTCGATGGCCTCCTGGGCGGCCTCGTCGGCTTCAACTTCTCCTTCCGCTGCCCCAAACCCCGCTGCTTCCTGGAGAAGCGCGATCCGCATGGCGATGGCTTCCTCGGCCTCTGCAGGTCCGGCTTCTGTGGCCTCGGGATCTCCCGAGGCTGGGTCCGCGGGCTCCGCGGCCTCGAGCATGGCTGCATCAGAGATCAAGGCGATCCGCATAGCCACGCTTTCGTCTGCCTCGGTGGCCTCCATGGCCTCCAGCGTTTCGGCTGCGTTGTCCGTGTCGCCGCGTGTCGGACGCCCCTCCGGCGCCGTCATAGCCACGTCATCGACCGCCTCAACCGCCTCAATCAGGGCCGCCATTTCAGCCTTGGCAAACTGGTCCGCCGGCGGGGCCCTCAGCACCTCCGGCTCAAAGTAGCGTCGGCCGACCGGCATGGCGTGATGTGGCTCGTGCCGCGCTCGGACGGGCGTTGGTGCCGCTTGTGCGCTGGCCTCCGCCACTGTCGGCGCCGGCATCGTGTCGTCGAGCTCGGCCGCCGCGTCGATCTCGGCCACCGCGTCGAGTTCGTCCTCGTCGTCGGACGCAATTCGAACCGGCGCGCTGTCCGCCTTGTGTCGGCGGCCCAGGACCTCCAGGCTGCGAGCGGCGATCATTTGCTGGGCATGGGAGTCGAGGAGGTCGGGTGCGACCTCGCCGTGCTCCAGCACCTCCAGGATATGCCGGGCGGCCACGTTCTCAGGGTCGATACGCAGGGCCCGATCCGCGAAATCCTGAGCGAGCCGCTGATCGCCTCGGGCCAGGGCCACACGGGCCAGGCCGGCCAGCGCCATCGCGTTCGACGGGTCCAGGTCTACGAGCTGCCAGTACGTACGCTCGGCCTGTACAAGCGCGCCGACGGCGAGCGACTTGTCGGCTTGAAGGAGCAGTTCGAACATCAGGCCACCCCGGGCCTTGGAATTGTGGGCGTCTGCGTGGCGGTCTTCACAATTCGGGATTCTCTACCAAACGGCGCTCGGAAATCAGCCGACGCGACAGGTCCAAGAGGATCTCTCGGTCGTTCAGCGCTGGCTCGGAGACTACTCGCTCGGTCAGGTCGTCCAGCAGGTCGCCGAGGAGCGGCCCCTGCGTCAGGCCGAGTTCGGCCATCAGGTCGTCGCCGTTCAGGGCCAGGTCGTTCCTGGTCAGCACGAGGTTCATCGCCAGCTGGGCCCCGATTCGAGACGCCAGCTCCGGCAGGTGGCCGGCGTCGACGGGCAGCCCGCTGCCTTCATTGTCGGCCGCGCGGAGTGCCAGCAAGCCGCCAATCGATCCGGGCCCCACCTTGCCGATGAAGCGTCGGACGGCCGCGTCGGTCCAGTTTGGTTGGTACATGAACATGTGATGGAGCACCAGATGAGCCACTCGCTCCTGCAGGACGCGGGGCGCGTGCAGTCGGCCGAGGTAATCGCGAGCCATCACCGCGCCCACGGACTCGTGATTGTGGAAATGGCCCTCAGCCAGGGTGTCGGGTTTACCGACATCGTGCATTAGCGCGGCCAGACGGACGAGCGGCCGGTTGGGCGTCGCGTCCACGGTCCGCAGAGTGTGATCCCAGAGGTCTTGGCCGGCGACCTTGTTCTGGCTGACGCCCCGTTGGCGGTCAAGATCAGGCGCGATCACCGCCAGCAGCCCCGACTCGGCCATCAGACGCAGGCCGACCGACGGCCGGGCAGAAAGCAGCAGCTTGCCGAGTTCGGTGAAGATGCGCTCGCCCGAGAGATGCTCCGCCAGCCTCCCGTTGCGGCCGATGGCGGCCAGCGTTTCGGCCTCGACTTCGAAATCGAGCGATGAGGCCAGCCGGACGGCCCGAATCATCCGCAGGGCGTCCTCGCGGAACCGGCGATCGGGCTCTCCTACGGCCCGGAGGAGGCGGCGGGAAAGGTCGTCTCGGCCACCGTGCGGATCAACGAAGGCCGGTTCCTCGCCGGATCTGGCGCCCCAGGCCATCGCGTTGACTGTGAAGTCGCGCCGAGCCAGGTCCTCCTCGATCGACTCACCGAACTCGACGGCGTCCGGATGGCGGAAGTCGGAGTACGAGACGTCGCGCCGGAACGTGGTGATCTCGTACTGGCTGCCGGCGTAACGCACGACGACGGTGCCGAACTGGTTCTCGTAGAGCGAGTGCGGGAATAGCTCCTGAATCCGATCGGGCGGAGCGTCCGTGCTGAGGTCCCAGTCGGCCGGCTCGCGGCCCAGGAGCGCGTCGCGCAGGCAGCCGCCCACCACATACGCGGCCTGGCCGCCACGCCAGAGAGTAGCCAGCAGATCGGCGACAGGCGCCGGAATGTGCGGGCGTGACTCGCGACTCGGCGGCGGGGGCGTCAGCCGGCCCCGGCCTCGCTCAGTGGCCAAGGAAGAGGTACGAGCGCCAGGTCTCGTTGCGATCGTTGCGCAGGTACGGACTGAAGAGCGAGTAGACGTTGCAGCGGGGCTCCACCGGTCGACGAGCGAGGCGTAGCCGTGCGTCTTCGAGCAGCTTGCCGCCCTTCTTGTGGTTGCAGGCTTTGCAGGCCGTCACGAGGTTGTCCCAGGTATGGGAACCACCCCGATGGCGAGGCATGACGTGGTCCAGAGTCAGGTCGCCCGAATGGTTGCCGCAGTACTGGCAGGTGTAGCCGTCTCGAATGAAGACTTCTCGCCGCGTCAGCCGAACGCGCGGCCTGGGCCGCCGTATCTGGTTCTGGAGGCGGATGACCGCCGGCGCGCGATAGCTCTCGCGCGGCGTCCGGATCATCTGGTGGTCGTACTCGAGCACTTCGGCCCGTAGCCCGAACACCAGCCGGAAGGCACGCGGCAGATTGCACACGTTGAGCGGCTCATAATTCTGATTAAGGACCAGTACGACGCCCTCCATGGCCGCATCCTACCAGAGCAGGGCCTCGCGCCCCCGCCCGTGCTTGACGGGTGCCGTCTATGACTTATGATCAGCACCATGCATACGGAGCATGAGATGCAAGGAAAGCAGTTTCTCTCGCCGGGAGACGTCGCCGTAGAGCTTGAGATTAGCTCCGCGACAGTGCTTCGGCTGATCCACGCCGGACATCTGCCGGCCATTCGAGTGTCCGACCGGATATACCGTATTCCCGCCGCCAGCTTCGAGAAGTACAAGAGTGGGACGCTGGAGAAGCCGTTCGTCGCTCGTGTGGGTCGGACGGTACGGTCACGGCCTCGTTTCGGGGCCGGCGAAGACCTGCCTCAGCCTGCCGACGTAACCGTTCGCGCCCGAGCGCGGTGAGCGCCTCGAAGCTTCAACTTGCGCGCTACCTCGGTGAACTCACCGTCTATCTGCGCAACTTGGGAGCCATCCTCCCCGAGCCCGCGATCGACCCCTATGACTCGGGCGAGATCGGCTTCGCCTTCGAGGCGACGCTGCCAGGGCCGGACAAGCCCAAGCCGGCACTCATCGCCGTGGGCGAGATATGGAGCCCGGTAGGGCATGAGTCGTACGAGCGAGCGGAATACCGCTACGAACTCATCGAGTATCCGCTGAACAGACGGCGTGCCTTCCACATGCACGACACCGACGCGTTCCGGCGTCGAGCGGACGCGCTGGTCCACGAGCACTGTGAGGAAGTCCTCGGGCACCCGACCTGCGACCATTACTTCGGGCTCCCGTTCAACTCGGGCTACGATGCGCTCAACGCGTTGCTGTCGCTTTGGGGCCAACCCGGGCCCATGGGCTGCTCTCGTCTCCGCTGCATGGGTTGACACCAGTCCAAACAGCTGACTGTCCTGCTTGACTGGTGCAAATCGAGATGCATGCCGGCGTGTTGAGGTTTCTCGGCGAACAGCTCGGCTGAGCCGGTCCGTTCGGCAGCCACTCACGTACGCTTCGGGGTAGGCGGGAGCCGGCGTGTCGGTGTCGGTACAGGTGAAACCGATCGGGATCCACTTGCCAAGGTCGGCCGGCAGGCTCGTGCCGTAAGTGTCCACGGGCTGGGGATTCAGCGCGATGAGCTGGGCTGCCCACTGGGCGCTTGCGGCGGCAGCTGCGTCCTTATTGCCGGTCGCGGCGGCGTCTCCGTGGATTTCTCATGAGTCGCCTTCCATTCACCCCGACGAGTGGGCGTGCCTGGGCCAAGGTGTAGGAGCCTAGGGCCGTTTCCCTGCAGCTACCATAACGGAGTCGATATCGCGTTGCGCGCTGGAACCCGAATCGGTGCCTCCAGGCGCCGTAGGTACCAAATGCTGAGCGGCCACTGCGTAACGTCCTGCCGACCTCGCGCCGATCGAGTGGTTCCGCACGGATGCAGGCGCCTCACGGCCTGAGTCCGCCAGTGTTGCGGCGCAGCTCCCAGGCCGCCAGCCTGTAGCCGCCCGCCGGATCGGTGACCAGGTGATGCGGGTCGTTAGCGTTGAACTCGAGCTTCTGGCGGAGCCGGCGAACGGTCACCCACACGTAAGCAGGATCGGCCGCGTCCGAGTCGGCCCAGACTTTGCGCAGCAACTGGTCCGTGGAGACGGCCTTCGGCATGCTCGCCGCGAGAGTGGCCAGGAAGCGGGATTCGGTTGGGGACAGCGAGATGTGCCGGCCGCGAATGATCGCCTCGCGCTTGCGCGGCACGAGGACCAAATCTCCCAGGGCCAGTTCTTCGACGGGGATCTGGTCCTGCAGCCGGCGCAGAACGCGGCGGATCCGCGCCACCAGCTCGGCATAGTCGTAGGGCTTGGTGACGTAGTCCTCGGCAAATTGGGCGATCAGGTCCGCCTTGCCCTCGGCGGCGACGACGGCGGACAGAACGAGGATCGGGATATCGGCCCGGCTCTTGATGCGCTTGGCCAGGGTCTGGCCGTCCATCTCCGGCATCATCAGGTCCAGGATCACGAGGTCCGGCCAGGCCTCGTCCAGGCGCTCCAGGGCCTCGGCGCCGCTGCCGGCCCGGGCCACATCGAAGCCGTCGCCACTCAGGCGCTCGGCTAGGGCGTCGAGGTGGGAAAGGTCGTCGTCGACGAGGAGCAATCGCGCTTCGCGCATGTCGATCAATCTTACGGCGCGTCGAGGGCCTTCGAACGTCGGGCTGGCGCCCCTGCGATCCGGCCGCTCGAGCGCCCGTCAGTCCAGATCGGCCAGCTCGCGGGCGCGAGTCATCACCGCATCCAGCATCGATGGCGTCAGCCGGCCGGTGAACGTGTTCTGCTGGCTGGGGTGGTACGAGCCGAGCAGCACGTAAGGCCCGATCCGAGCTTCTTCCAGGTGCCCGAAGCGAGGCCGTGACGGGGCACGATGGCCCAGTTCGCGGATGGCCCGTAGGGCGCCGTCCCAGGCGAACGCGCCCAGGGCCACGATCACGCGGACGTCCGACAGCAGCCGCAGCTCCCGAACGAGATACGGCAGGCAGCGATCCCGCTCGTCGGGAAGCGGCTTGTTGTCGGGCGGGGCGCAGCGCACGACGGCGGCGATGTAGAGCCCACTCACCGTAAGTCCGTCGTCCGGGGAAATCGATGTCGGCTGGTTGGCGAAGCCGGTTCGATAGAGCGAGGCGAAGAGGAAGTCGCCCGAGTTGTCGCCGGTGAAGATGCGGCCGGTGCGATTGCCTCCGTTTGCGGCCGGGGCGAGCCCCAGGGCCAGGACGCGGGCTTCGGCGTCGCCCCAGCCGGGCAGCGGCCGGGCCCAGTACTCCTCTACGGCGAAGCGGTTCGGTGGGTTCGCGGCCGCTGCCTCACGCCACGCCACCAGGCGGGGGCACTGACGGCAGGCGACGACTTCCGCGGTGAGTTCGGTCAGGGTTTCGTGAGCCATGCCGGTGACTCTACCCCGAGTGCCGCCAGGATTGCAGCCAGGCGGCCCCGACTCAGCCAGCGCCAGATGAAGAACGCGACGACGGCTCCGGCGGCGTTCATGATCGCGTCGTCGATGTCCGTGATGCGGTAGCTGAAGCCTTCCAGTAGCGACCCGGCGTATTGGGCGAGCTCGATGCTGACGCCCGCCGCCACCGCGACGACCGCAAACCGGCGCCAATCGCGCAGCGCCGGCCAGAGTTCCGGCCCGTAAACGCCGAAAGGCGTGAGCGCCAGGACGTTCCCGGAGAGCTGACGGATCGTGCTCAGGTTGAGGTGCTGCAGCTGCGAGACGATCGTCGCAAACGGCACGACGTTATCGCCGCTCATGCCCCGCGTCTGGCGGTAGAAGTCCTGACCGCCGATCGGAATCGGGAAGATGGCCAGGGCCACGACGGCGGTGACGTGCACGAGCGCGAGCATCGCGAAGGGCGTCCACCGCTCGTCCGCGCCTCTGCGCAGGATCCAGATCGCGATTGGAATGGCCGGCAGCATGACGAAAATGCCGGGTATCAGGGTGAGATAGCCGTCGGTGAACGCCATTGGGAGCCCCTCATCAGCAGGTGTCGCCAGAGAATGACAGATACAGCCGGCGTTCTAACGGCTCCAAATGTCGCGTGGCTGTGCGTCCGGTTTCGGTCGGGCAAAGGTTCGGAAACCTTAAAGCCTGGCTGGCGTGTGCTTGCAGCCAGGCTCGAGATCCGCGGCGCGATGCCCCACCCGGTCTGCAACGCTGGGGTCCTGGGAGGTGCCGGTATAATCAGGATGCGAGGCGGGCCGCTGCCGCATTGGAGCACGTTCCGCACACCCGCCGCAGCCACAAGATTGGACACCAGAAATGACCGCCGAAACCTCCACCTGGGCCACCAAGAAAGGCCTTGCCCAGATGCTCAAAGGCGGCGTCATCATGGACGTCGTTACCCCTGAGCACGCCAAGATCGCCGAGGACGCTGGGGCCTGTGCCGTCATGGCACTCGAGCGAGTCCCGGCCGACATCCGCGCCTCCGGCGGCGTGGCCCGCATGAGCGACCCGGCCATGATCGAGGGCATCATGGCCGCGGTCAGCATCCCGGTCATGGCCAAGGCCCGGATCGGCCACTTCGTGGAGGCCCAGGTTCTCCAGGCCCTCGGCGTCGACTACATCGACGAGTCTGAGGTCCTCACCCCCGCTGACGAGGTCAACCACATCGACAAGCACGCCTTTAAGGTGCCCTTCGTCTGTGGCTGCCGCAATCTCGGCGAGGCGCTCCGCCGCATCAACGAAGGCGCGGCCATGATCCGGACCAAGGGCGAGGCCGGCACCGGCGACATCGTCGAGGCCGTCCGTCACATCCGCACCGTCCTGGCGGAGATCCGGCGCCTGCAGTCGATGCGCGAGGACGAGTTGTACGTGGCCGCCAAGGAACTCGAGGCTCCGTACGAGCTGGTCAAGCTGGTCGCGGCCGAGGGCAAGCTGCCCGTGGTCAACTTCGTTGCCGGCGGCATCGCCACCCCCGCCGATGCGGCCCTGGCCATGCAGCTCGGGGCGGAGGGCGTTTTCGTCGGCTCGGGCATCTTCAAGAGCGAGAACCCGGCCCGGACGGCCGAGGCGATCGTCCAGGCCACGCTCCACTTCGATAACCCCAAGATCATCGCCGAAGTTTCCAAGGGTCTGGGCAGCCCGATGCGCGGCATCGCGGCCGCCACCATCCCAGATGCGGAGCGGCTAGCAACCCGAGGCTGGTAGGCCCGGCGAAGCATCGGCTGGCCGAAGGTGTCCGACGGTTCGCCGGGGTCAATCCGGAGCGCGTGATGAAGATTGGCGTCTTGGCGCTTCACGGCGCCGTCATCGAACACATCCAGACCCTGCGGGCAATCGGCGTCGAGCCGGTTGCGGTTCGGCTGCCAGAGGACCTCGAGGGCCTCGCCGGCCTGATCCTGCCGGGCGGTGAGAGCACGACCATGCGCAAGCTCGTCGCCCGCTGGAGTCTGCGCGAGCCGATCATGGCTCTGGCCCGCTCCGGCGCCCCCATCCTCGGCACCTGCGCCGGCATGATCGTCGTCGCGAGGGAGATCGCCGGCGGCGAGGAGCCCGTCTTCCCGCTCATCGACGTGACGGTCGCGCGCAACGCCTTTGGCCGCCAGCTCGATTCGTTCGAAACCGACCTACCGATGCCCATCCTGGGCGACCGGCCAGTCCACGCGATTTTCATCAGAGCCCCCATAATCGAACGCGTGGGACCCGATGTGGAGGTTCTGGCTCGACTGCCCGATCAGCGGATCGTGGCGGTGCGGCAGCGTAATGTCATTGCCATCTCCTTCCACCCGGAGCTGGCCGGCGAAACCCGCATCCATCGACTCCTGGCCACGATGGCGACTGAGTACGCGGAATCGGGTGAGGGGTCCGTCGTCGCTGGCAGCGGTCGCCGGGCCATCGGGCAGGCCAGGTGAGCGGACGTGTCCGCCTCGCCAGGCTGACAGATCTTGCCGCTCTCGGGGAACTGTCGCGTCTCTCCCAGGCGGAACACGTCGATGCGCGCTCGCTGGGACTGCCGGTCAGCGGCCCCCGAATGGGCGTCTTCAGTCTGTTCCGGCTGCCGCTCGGTGCCTTCCGGCCCAACGATCTGCTTTTCGTCTACGAGGACGAGCGCCGCATCTCCGGCCTCGTGCGCGTCGAGCGCGACGCCTCGCGTGACGAGTGGACCATCGTGGAGCTGGATGCGATCGGCTCCGGGGATTCGGGCGATACCCGCTTCCGTCTCGTCCAACATCTGCTGCGAGATGGGGCCAAGCGCGGCGCCATCCGATTCCACGTCGCCTGCTCCGACCGCCAGGGCAATCCCGAGTTGTTCATGCAGGCCGGCTTCGCCCGGTACGGCCAGGAGCGACTCCTGTTTCGCGGGTCGGACGCGCCCCTGCCACTAGCCTGGACGGAGGAGCAGACGCGGGCGGCCGGTATCCGGCCGTGCCAGCCCCTCGACGCCCTGTCGCTGGCTCGTCTTTACTCAGCCGTGACTCCCCAGCCGGTGGTCCGGCTGGAGTCGTATCGCCTGACCGACTGGGAGCGACAAGGCTCCAACTCCAAGGTTCCTCGCTCCAGCCTGGCCCCGATCCTGCGCTTCGCCGAAATGGAGGCCTACGTGCAGATCGCGACCGACGACGGCGCGGGCGAACTGCAGGGCCTTCTTCAGCTCGGCGTGGCCCGTGAGGAGCATCCTCATTACCTCAAGGTCCTGGCCCGGCCGGAGACTGACGTCGCCCCGCTCGTGAGCTTCGGGTTGGGACTGCTGGCGGCGCGTATCGGCAAGGGCGGCAGCTGCTCCAACAACGGCATCCTTTCGCCCGTTCGAACTTACGAATCGCCCGTCGATCGCCGCCTCGAAGAGGCCGGTTTTGCGAGCCTCGACACCGTCACCCTATTCATGAAGGAGGCCGTTGTGCGAGTAGCGGAACCCGCTCTCGTTCCGGCGGTAGGCTAGTCGCTATGGCAGGAGGAGACGTGGCTGAACCGGGCGCGACGCATCGCCGACGCGAGTCGATCGACGACCTGGGTTTGCTTCTCAAATCGCTTCCGCCGGACGTGCTGGAGGCCGTCCAGGCTCTGACCGATCCATCCAACCTGATCGAGATTGTGATGGACCTCGGCCGGCGACCGGAGGCCCGCTTCACCGACGGTGAGAAGACCCTCCTCGAGCGTGAGATTACGCAGGCAGACCTGGGCTATGTCGTCGATCACATCGGCGTCTTCGGTGAAGACAACCGGGCCGGCATCGAGCGGACACTGCACCGCATCAGCGCCATCCGAAACAGGACGGGCAAGGTCGTCGGCCTGACTCTGCGAATCGGTCGAGCGGTCTACGGCACGATCGAGATCATCAACGACTTCGTGGAGTCCGGGAAGTCGATCCTAATCATGGGCCGCCCCGGCATCGGCAAGACGACGATGCTGCGCGAGGCTGCCCGCGTCCTGGCCGACGACCACGGCAAGCGCGTCGTGGTGGTGGACACCAGCAACGAGATCGCGGGCGACGGCGACATCCCCCATCCGGCCATCGGTCGGGCGCGGCGGATGCAGGTCCGGATCCCCTCGCTCCAGCACGAGGTCATGATCGAGGCGGTCGAGAACCACATGCCCGAGGTCATCGTCATCGACGAGATCGGGACGGAGCTGGAGGCCCACGCTGCGCGAACAATCGCCGAGCGCGGCGTGCAGCTCATCGGCACTGCCCACGGCAACAACCTCGACAACCTGATGCTGAACCCAACGCTGACGGACCTGATCGGCGGCATTCAGACCGTGACCCTCGGTGACGAGGAGGCGCGGCGCCGCCGCTCGCAGAAGAGCGTCTTGGAGCGCAAGGCGCCGCCCACCTTCGACGTCATCGTGGAAATCCTTGACCGCGAGAAGGTCACCGTGCACTCCGACGTGGCCGAAACCATCGACGCCATGCTGCGGGGCGACCCTGTCGCGGGCGAACTGCGCTGGCGCGACGAGGGCGGCGTCCACCGCTCGCAGTCACGGCCCAAGCCCTCCCCGCGAGAGGCGCTGAGCGGCGGCGACCGTTTCGGCAGCGACCGTTTCGCTGGTCTGGTGGGCGCGAGCCCGGGTTGGCGGACGGAGCCCGGCTGGCGCGGCACAGGTTCCTACCACGCCCCCACCGACTTGCGTGAAGCCGAGCGGGGCGCTGGCGGTGGCGTGCGGGCCGGGTATCGCCCCGGCGGAGGCGGTGGCTGGCGGACGCCCGTACGCGGCGGGCGCGAGGTTCGTGACGTGGCCCGCCGCGGCCATGGGGACGCGGGCACTGGCGGTTCCGGAGGAAGTGGGGCCGGCAGCGGCGGGGCTGGAGCGCCTGGCCAAAGTTGGCCTGGCGGAGGTCCCGATGGGCGGACGATGCCAGGCGAGCGGTTCGCTGAGTCGTTGGGCGACGCTGTGCGTGGCCCGAGCGTGGCCGCGCGCCCAGGGCCGGGCGTGGCCGGCACCCCGTTCTACTCCGGCGAGATAGCCGATCGTGGCCCCATCGAGCGGCCGGCGACGCCCCTCCCCGAGCCACGGGCCCGCGAACTCCGCGAGCTGGAGCGGCAGCGGGCTTGGGCCACGCAGGCCACTCGCGCTCTCAACGACTACCGGGCCGACGGAGTCGATGAGGCGTCGGCCGAAGCCGAAGACGGGCCGAGCGCGCGGCTGAATGAGGAACTGGCTGCGCGCGCTCCTCGCGCCGCCGTGGTCGGCGTGTCGGCCGATGGCGGTGAGGAGGACGAAGGCGAGGACGAGGGTGACGGCGAGTCATCGGCAGACGCCGAGTCATTGGCCGCAGCCAACGACTTGCCGGTGCTACGCATTCGCGAGAGCGATTCGATTCTGCCGACACTGCGCGTCCTGCCCCACGGCGTCAACCGCAAGCGGCTGGAGCAGGCCATCAAGGAGCTGCGGTTGCCAGTCATCATCGCTCGCGATTCGGCCGAGGCGGACGTGGTCATGACCCTCAAGGCCGAGTATCGGCAGAAGACGGCGGGACTCCGCGAAGCCGAGGATCGAGGCTTGCCGATCTACGTCCTCAAGAGCAACACCATCGTCCAGATGGGAGCCAGTCTGACTTCGATCTTCTCGCTCGAGATCGACCCGCGCGAGGCCGCCCTACACGAAGCCGAGGAGGCCATCGGGCTCGTCATCCACGACTCACAACCGATCGAACTATCGCCCCAGAACGCCTACATCCGGCGACTGCAGCACCAGATGGCGGAGCGGGCCAACCTGATATCCCGCTCACGCGGCCGCGAGCCATACCGCCGGGTTCGCCTCTACCCTTAGCGGTGATCAGCGCGGGGTCGAGCCGGCGGGCGAGGCGCTGGGCGTCGGCGACTTGATGTGGAGGCTTGCGCTGGGACTGCCCGAGGTGGATGCCGATGACTTGGCGCCCGTCAGCGCGTCCAGGTCGACGGACGGCAGCTCGACACTCCAGTGCATGCCGGCGGCGCTGGCGATGAGCGCGACCCCTGCAATCCAGATGCCCGCTTCCGCCGAAAAGGCAATAGCGCTTCCTAACCTGCTCACCCACTTACCTCATGTCGGCCTGAGTTCCCTGCCCTGGGCCTGACTCACAGCCGCAATTGCCAACAGGATAGAGACCTGCCCAGGCCTTCGGGACCCGATCATGGTCACGGCCGGGCTGGCCCGGGAGTACCACTCGCCGGTCTATCGACCCGGCGCGCCGCAACCCCGGCGTGTTCTCCCACTCGCGATCGCCCGGCTGGGCTAGACTCGGCCGATGCAGCTTGACGGCGGCCGGCGATGCGGCTTCTTCGTGACGCTTGAGGGACCTGAGGGATCGGGCAAGTCAACCCAGGCCCACCGGCTGGCCGGCCGGCTGACGGCGGCTGGCTACCACTGCACGGTCACGAGAGAGCCGGGCGGGACGCTTCTGGGCGAGGAAGTGCGCAAGATCATCCTGCACGAGCTGTCGCCCGTTCCAGCGGCGGATGCACTTCTCTTCAACGCGGCGCGGGCTCAACTCGTGGCGGAGGTCATTGAGCCGGCCCTTGCCAGAGGCGATGTCGTCATCTGTGACCGATTCGCGGATTCGACGCTGGCCTATCAGGGCTATGGCGCCGGCCAGTCGATCGAGGCCTTGCGCGCTTTAGCCGGCTACGCCGCCGGCGATCTCGTGCCCGACTTGACGATCCTCATCGACCTACCGGTAGAAGAGGGATTGAGCAGAAAACGGAACAGCGCCGAGATCAACCGCTTCGAGTCCACATTGGACCTCGCCTTTCATCGGCGCGTCCGCGACGGTTTCCTGGCCCTTGCGGCGGCCGAACCGGATCGTTTCGTGGTCCTCGATGGTCTTCTCAGCCCTGAGCAGACCGAAGTCGCCGTCGCTGATGTGCTCCGGCCCAGACTGGCCAACAAGCAGGAGTCGCGTCGGAGCAACACTGAGCCCCTTACTCATGACTTGCGTGTCGATTCGAGTGAACCGAACGGCGCCTCCGTGCGAATGAACAAGTGAGAGACACAGTGGCACCGCCCTCGCCCCTGGTCGCTCCCGACGGGCTGTCGGAAGGACAATCGGAGGCCGAACTGATGCGGCAGGTAGCCGCCGGCGAGATCGGTGGACTCGAGACCCTATATGACCGCTACCACTCGATGGCATATGCGCTTGCCCTGCGCATCACCACCGAGACGGGGCTGGCCGAAGATGTCGTCCAGGATTCGTTCCTGGGCGTGTGGCGCAATGCCTCTCGATATGCCGAGGACAAGGGTAGCGTGCGTGGCTGGCTGCTTGCCATCGTCCGGCACCGCGCCATTGACGCCGTGCGCCGCCATCGGGCAAGCGTGGCCATCGGCGATGGAGCCGATGAGGCCGTGCCCGCCGCTCTCACCCTCCCCGACATCTGGCCGGAAGTCGCCGGCCGTCTTGATGCCGAGCAGATTCGGCGCGCTATGACGGCTCTGCCGCCCGCCCAACGCGACGTCATCGAGCTTGCCTACTTCGACGGCATGACACAGCGCGAGATCGCCGAACGCACCCACGCCCCCCTTGGCACGGTCAAGAGCCGAATAAGGCTGGGGCTGGCCTCGCTTCGCGACCAGCTCGTTGGTCTCAACGAAGGGACCATCGCTGCATCGGTTCCCAATTCCAAGAAGGGCGGGGCCTGAGATGGCGGCCATGACATGCGACCGCGTCCGCGAGTTCGCTTCCGGATTTGTGCTCGGAGCACTCGATACGAACGACATGATCGCAGTCCAAGATCACCTGGACTCCTGCCCCAAGGCGCACCCGGAGGTCGATGAACTGGGTGGCGTGCTTCCGTACTTGGCCCAGTCGCTCGAACCGGTCGAGCCGCCGGCCTGGCTCCGGAAGTCGGTGATCGAGGCCGCCAAGTCGGACTTCCTCGCGCGCCGCCTCGTCGATATGTCGTCTGAGCGCCTCGTCGCCGTGCCGGTAGCAGCCGCCGCTCCGGTCAGGGTCATTTCGCTGAGTGCCTCCAGAGCCTCTCGACGCCGCCGGGCCGCGGTTTGGCTCGGGCGCGCGGCTGCTGCAGCCCTGATCGTGGTCGTGGCCGGCTACGCGGCCGTGGTCCAGACAGGCGTCGGCAAGCCTAGCGGCACAGACGATATCTTCAACTACCTTGGACCGGACACTCGGCAAGCAGTGCTGGTCGCTTACGATCACAGCCAGGTTGGCGGTCTGGCTGTTCTGCGACCTTCCGGCAACATAATCGTCTCGGTCCACAACCTCCAGCCCACCAAGGGCGACGAGGTCTACGTGGTCTGGCTGACCGCCGACAACGGCGTGCCGTCCAAGGTCGGGACGCTGGCCGTCGACGACTCCGGCGTGGGAAGGCTCAACGTGGAGAACGCTCCGACCTCGGAAAGCCTGTGGATCTTCGTCTGCAAGGAGCCGAACTCCAACGTGACGAAGCCGACCGGGCCCACGATCGTCAGCGGCACCATCTCGCTGTAGCGTCAGCGGATTCACGAGCGTCGCTTCGGGCTACCGTCGCCCCCCAGGATTGCGCCCTTTTACTCCGCCGGAATCGCCATCAATCGGCCGCCGCCGGCGTGGCGGGCCGACTGCATGGCCGTCTCCGCGACCGCCATCAGCTCTTCCGGGGTGCGACCGTCCAGGGGGAAGCTGGCAATGCCTGCCGAGACGGAGATAGCCACGCCATCGACAGGTGGTAGCGCGGCGATGCCGCGCACGAGCCGTTCTGACACTACCAGCCCGTCCGGGCCGGGAGCCACCAGGACGAATTGTTCATTGCCGTAGCGAGCGATCGTGTCCACCAGCCGGACCGACTCTGCCAGGATCTGGGCCGCTCGCTTGAGAGCCTGGTCCGACGTGGTGTTCCCTCCGGCCTTCTGAATCTCGGAGAAGTGGTCTATCTCGAAGATCGTGATGCTCAGCGGCACGCCCTGGCGGCCGGCTCGGGCCACTTCCAGCTCCAGGATCCTGTCCAGCGTGCGGCGATTCGTCAAGCCGGTGAGCTGATCGATGTGGGCCAATCTGTCGAACCACTCGGCCCGCTCTGAGCCGAGCGACAAGGCCAGGGCTCGTTCGACAACCACGGCCGCCAGGTCCGCCAGCGGCTCCGCACCAGTCTGTGCCTCGCGCGTTGGGAGCGGACCCGCGAATCCCAGGGCCATCACACCCAACGAGATTTCGATGCCGTCGCGCCGCACGACCAGTGGCAGAAGCAGGGCCGTCTTGGCAGTTCTCAGCACGGCTACGTGGCCCGCGTCGTCCACCTTGAGTGGACGCCGAGAACGGACCACATCGGCCAGTGGGTCGTGGCTATCTGACGCTGACTTGACCGCGTCGGCTTCGTCGGTCGCCGCGTCCTCGATGCCATGGCTGACCGCGAGTTCAAGCTCGTCATGGTCGGCATCCAGGAGGTAGGTCGCACCCTGGGTTGCGCCAAGGTATTCGACGGCCAGCCCGAGCAGCACGGCCAGTTGATCGTCCAGATCGTCGCCACGGGCGGTGGCGGCAGCAGCGGCCGCGAACATCTGGCTATCTGTTCGTTTGTGAATCGGTCGATCCCCCGACACATGTCCTCCGTGGGCGACGGTTTGTCTGCCGATTGTACGGCCCGTGCCGTGGCCCCGCGACCAGATTGTCTGCCGATCTTCGGCCTTCTTGGCCTTTGGGTTGGCCGAAGAGTGGGATTTGTATGCAGTCTGCCGCGTCTTGCGTCCTATACTCGGCTCGTGAAGCTTGTCGTCGCGGTAGTTCACAACGAGGATGCCCGCACCCTCATCGATGCCCTGCTCGCTGCCGGCTACCGGGCCACGTGGCTGCACAGCACAGGCGGGTTTCTCAAGCAGTCCAACGCCACGATCCTGCTTGGCGTCGACGAAGCCCAAGTGGAGGACATCGTGAGCGTGGTGCGCCAGCACTGCCACTCCCGCACTCAGACCGTGAGCCCCATCATGCCGATCATGGAGCCGGGCGAGTTCTTCATGCCCTACCCACTCGAAGTGGAGGTGGGTGGAGCCGTCATCTTCGTGGTCCCCGTCGATCGCTTCGAGCGCATTTGACAGCCGGCGCGGCGACCGCCGGCGCGGCGCGCGATCGACTGGAGTGAGGAGCGCATGAGCCCCTTCCGTCCGGACCTGGTCGAGGTCTGGGTTTTCCGGGATCGAAGCGGAGCTTCTTCTCCGGCCTCCGCTGAGAAGGCGAAATCCGCACCGTCGGACACGTCCACTCTCGAAATCCTGATGATGCGACGCTCGCCCGGCCGCATCTTGCCGGGGCTGTGGCAGTGCGTCTCGGGCTCTCTTGAGATGGGCGAGAGCGTGGCGGCGGGCGCGCTTCGAGAACTACGTGAGGAGACCGGCTTCGGGGCGCTCGAAATCCTTGGCTTCTACGACCTGGATCAGGTCAATCAGTTCCACGAGCCGTCTGTAGAGGCCATTCTCAGCGGCGCCGTCTTTGCCGTTCGTGTCGGTCCACTAGCCGAGGCTGCCCTCTCCCACGAGCACGATGCTGGGCGCTGGGTCTCGGCGCAGGAAGCGCTTCGTTTGGCCGTGTGGCCGGCCTACCGCGAGTCGATTGGCCGCATCGTCGACAACCTTCTCGACTCCGAACGCGCCATCTGGTTCGAGCTGACCATCGAGGGAGCGCGAGCTCGCTGCTAGGCCGAGGCTTGAGGCGGTGGCTCGGTCTTCGGCTCCGAGCGTGGCCGGTGGACAAAAGGAAGCGCCTGAAACCGCGAATGGTCTCCGGCGCTGTTCGGTCGCCGGACGGGCTGGCGGCGTTTCTCCGCGCGCGGTAACCTCCGCATGCAATCGAATAGGCCGCTCGTATCAGGGAAGCCGGTGTGAAACCGGCGCTGTCGCGCAACTGTAAGCGAGGAGCGGCTGGCGAGTCATTGGCGAAGCCAATGACTTTGGCGACTGAGCGGAAGCTCAATCGCACGCCACGGGGCGAAAGCCCGGGAAGGCGGCCAGCAGCGACGATAAGCCATTGGCGGAAGCCAATGGCTTTGAAGATCCGCAAGCCAGGAGACCTGACCGAACGGCGCATGTCACCCACCTGCGCGGATCGGATGGGAGGCCTCCGGCGGCGAGGTCCCCTCCGGCAGGCGGGCTATGCCGCCGGAGGAACAATGCGAAGACTGTTCGTCGCCAGCGCGATACTGGCGACCCTCCTCATCCTGCCGCTCGCCGGAGTGGCGGCGGCTCCCAGTGCCCTACCCTCGACAGTGCCGACCGACACCGAGCGGGCGACGGCAGCCCTGGGCTACTTGCTGGCGGCCCAGAAGACGAACGGATCTATCGACGGGTCGATCGGCGAGACGGCCGACTTCGTGATCGGGGCGGCGGCGGCCGGCTACGACCCGGCAACTCTCCACGGATGCGCGAGCACCGCCACGGCGCTGGACGACCTCGCGACCGCTTCGGATGCGGCGGCGGGCGATGCGGCGAAGACGGGCAAGACGATCCTGGCCGTGGTCGCGGCGGGCGGCGATCCGGCCAGCTTCGCCGGGCGAGACTTGAAGAAGCGATTGAATGTGCTCTACCACTCCGCGACCGGCGCGTTCGGCGATGGCTCCACGTTCAGCCAGTCGTTCGCGGTTCTGGCGGTCGTCGCTGCCGGTGACACGGTGCCGGCAGAGGCGTCGGCCGAGCTGAAGGCGCTGCAGGATTCCGACGGCAGCTGGAGCTACGGGACGACGCCGGTAGCTGCGGGCCAGGGCGACACCAACTCAACGGCGATCGCGCTGATGGCGTTGGATGCCGCAGGCGTTCGTACGGCCGACGTCGCGGGTCTGGCCTACCTTCACACGCAGCAGCTCGCCGACGGCGGATTCCCGTACCAGAACTCGTCCAAGCCTTCGGCAAGCGATCCCGACTCCGACTCGATCGTCCTCCAGGCGCTTGTCGCGGCCGGCCAGGACCCCCAAAGCGCCGCCTGGCTACAGGGCGGCAAATCGGTGCTGACGCATCTGTGGTCGATCCAGGCGGCTAGTGGCGGCTTCGCATTTCCGGGGTCGGCGGGCGAGGATGCCTTCACGACGAGCCAGGTTCCGGCCGCCCTGATGCGAGCCCCGTATGGTGCGGCCGTTCACTGGACCGCCGGTCGAAGGGTGGCGACGACAGCTTGCGGGGGTCCGACCGCTGCCATGACTCCGGCCCCAACCGCTACGACAGCGGCCGCCACCGGCTCATCATCGATACCGTCCGGCGGCGTGCCCGCGATCCTCATCTATCTCGTTGCGGCTCTGGTCGTTGTCGTTGTAGTCGTCGGCCGCTGGCTGCTCTTTCGGCGGCCGGGGAAGCGCTGATGCGGCGGGCCTTGCAACTGCGGGTCGGGCTCGTACCGGCCCTCCTGACGGCGGCAATGGCAGCGCTCGCTTCGCTCGCGCCCGTGGCTGCGGTCGTGCCCGGCTGCGCGGCTGCCGGCTCCAACCACGCGCCCCTTGTCGTGGAGCACGCCAACGGCTCGGTGGTGACCCGTTGCGTCGCCTTTGACTCGGGCTCGATCTCCGGCGAGGAACTGCTGAACCGGTCTGGAGTGGCATGGTCCGGCCAGACATTCGGTGGCTTTGGCGCTGCCGTCTGTGCCCTCGACGCGGAGCCGGCGCGATACGCCTCCTGCCCCGGCCAGGACCACTATTGGGCTGTCTTCGTTTCACGCGGCGGCGGTACGTGGCAGCTTGCCAATATCGGCATTTCGGCGCTTACCCTCGCTGATGGCGACGCTGAAGGCTTCCGCTACGTGCCGAGCGCAGGCACTCCGTCCGCGCCGGTCGCGCCCGGGGTGTGCAGCTTGCCGGCCGCGGCGGCCGCGGCGGCCACGGCCCAGGCGGGGGCGACGGCCGCAGCCACGATTGGCGCCCCGGCCGGAGTCACGGGCCGCGAGTCGCCCGCTCTGGGGGTGGCCGGAGTTGCGGCCGTGGCGAACGCGCCGTCTCGTCCGAGTGACGGCAGCCCTGGCTCGGGCTCGGGCCTGGACTTAGGGTTGCTGGCGGCGGCCGTGGCCGGCGTTGGATTGGCGGGGCTGGCGCTGCTGCGGCTCTTCGCCATGCGGGTGCGGCCACGGTGAGCTCCCAGCCTGGCCTGGCCCCTCGGGCCTGGCTGGCTTGGTCGCTTGCGGCCGTGACCGTGGCCCTGTCCACTACCAACCCGATCTATCGCGGCCTGGTGGCCCTGGCGGCCCTGAATGTTCTATTGACGTGGTTGCCGCCGGGCCGCCGCGTCCGGCCGCTCGCGCTGGCCGTGGTGCTGGCAGCGGCCTTCGCGGCCTTGGTCAACGTCCTGGCCAGCCACACCGGGGCGGACGTCATCGTGCGGCTGCCCTCCGACTGGCCGCTCGTCGGCGGCCCGCTGACCGTGGAGTCGCTCGCATTCGGCGGCGCGCTTGGCCTCGGCCTGGTGGCCGCCCTCCTTGCCGTGGCTCCGCTCTCGCTGGTTCTGGAGCCGCATGACGTCGTCGACGCGATGCCCGGTGCACTGGAGCGGACCGGCATTGCCGTGGCCACATCGCTGAACCTCGTCGGCGGTCTGGGCCGAACATTCACGGCCGTGCGAGACGCCCAGCGGATGCGTGGCTGGCGGCCCCGCGGGATTCGATCGTGGAACGAGGTCCTGGTTCCTGTAGTTCTGACGGCGATCGAGGATTCGGTCCTGCTGGCGGAGGCGATGGAGGCGCGAGGCTTCGGGGCCGGCCGTCGGACGTCGTACGCCCGGTCGAGTTGGGGCAAATGGGAGAGTGCAGTAGTTGCTGGGGCGCTTGGCAGCGCCGTCCTTTTCATCGTAATCCGTCTCCTAGGAGCGCCGGTGGACTGGTACCCGTATCCGACGCTGGCCTGGCCGCCGATCCATCCCGCCCTCGTCGCCGGCTGCCTGGCTCTGGCATTGCCGGCCTTCGTGCCGCGCCGACCGTCCGGCCGCCCCACCCCTGGGGGCGCCGACTGATGGCCGGCCAGATCGCCCGACTCGAGGGCATCACTTACACCTACCCGGGAGCCGACTCGCCGTCCCTTCGGTCGGTCGATCTTGACATCCGGCCTGGCCTGACGCTCGTTGCGGGCCCATCCGGTGGCGGCAAGTCCACGTTGCTGCGCCTGTTCGACGGGCTCGTTCCGCAATTCCACGGCGGCCGCATCTCCGGCTCGGCTACCGTTGCCGGCCTCGATCCGCTGCGAACGCCGATCCCTCGGTTGGCCCAGCGAGTCGGCCTGGTTTTTCAGGACGTCGAGACGCAGTCCGTCTACGGGGTGGTGGAGCGCGAGATCGCGTTTGCCCTCGAGAACGTGGCCATGCCACGCGCCGAGATGCATGACCGGGTGGACGAGGTGTTGGCCGAACTATCGATCGAGCATCTGCGGGGGCGGCGGCTTACGACGCTCTCCGGCGGTGAGCGTCAGCGGGTCCAGCTGGCTGCGGTGCTGGCTCTGCGGCCCGAGCTGGTGGCCCTGGACGAGCCGACGTCGCAGCTCGATCCCGAAGGTGCGGCGGCAGTGCTCGCGGCGTGTTTGGGGCTGGCCCGCGCCGGGCGGGCGGTTGTCGTGGCCGAACATCGCCTCGAGACGCTACTGCCGGCCGCCGACCGACTACTGCTTGTCGAGGACGGGCGGGTCGAGGAGGAGGCGCTGGCCGGGCGCTCGGCGCGGTTGGCCGCAGCCTCGGCGCGGTTGGCCGCGGCCTCGGCGGCGCGTGCGCCCCGCTTTCGCCCGGCCGGCAATTCCACGGTCTGGGAGATGCGAGGCGTTGCGGCCGGTCCGGCGGGCCGGGCCGGAGCCGCCATCCTGGAGGGCGTCTGTCTGGCCGGAGCGGCGGAGGAAGTCGTCGTAGTGATGGGCCCGAACGGCTCCGGCAAGACGACCCTGTTGCGGACTCTGGCGGGTTTGCTCGCTCCGCTGGCGGGCACGGTCAGGCGACCCGAGGGCCGGACGGCGTACCTGCCGCAGAACCCGGGCGCGCTGCTACATCTGCCGACCGTCCGGGCGGAAGTGGCCCTGACCCTGCGCCGCACCGGCCATTCCGGCCGCACCGGCCCAACCGGCCCCACCGGCCCCACCGGCCGCTCCGAAACGCCGGACGCGATGTTGGCCGCGTTCGGCCTGACGGCCCTCGGCGATCGGTACCCGCGCGACCTCAGTTCGGGCGAGCGGCAGCGTTCGGCGCTGGCGGCGACCCTTGTCGGAGCCCCGACGCTCGTCCTGCTCGACGAACCGACCCGCGGCATGGATACGGCCGCCCGCAACTCGCTCGTGGCGGCGGTTGAGGCGCTCGCGGCCGGTGGCTCGGCCGTGGTCGTTGCCACTCACGACGCTGCGCTCGCGGCCGCCCTGGCGGACCGGACGATTCTCCTCGGCGGCGGCCGCGCGACGGAGGCGACCCGGCCAGCCGAGACGTGGGCGAGTGCCGCCGCCGCACCCGGGACCGCGACGCGATGATCGCCGTCGTCTCGATCGCGGGGCTGGCCCTCTTCCTGTGGCCATTCTTCGGCCTGGGGCTGCCGCCCGAGGTTCCGGCCGTGGCCGTGACGCTGGCGGCAGTGGCCTCGCTGACACTTATCGAGGCCGGCACTCGCCGCCTGGATTCCGGGCGCCTGGCCCTGCTCGCCGCCCTAGCCGCGATCGACGCCGCTCTCCGGCTCGCCCTAGTCAACGGGATCGGCGGCTTCAGCCCCATCTTCTTCCTGGTCATCCTCGCCGGCTACGAGTTCGGGCCGTCTTACGGCTTCCTCGTCGGCAGCTTTTCGCTGCTCGTCTCCGCCGTGGTCACCGGCGGAGTCGGGCCCTGGCTGCCCTACGAAACGTTCGCTCTCGGCTGGGTCGGGCTCTCGTCGGGCGTCGCCGGATCGATGGTCCGTCGTATTCGGCCGGCGCGTCGGAGCTGGCTGCCGAGCCGTCTGGACATCACCGTCCTGGTGGTCGTTGCCGTCGTAACCGGATTCGCCTATGGCGCGCTGACCGATGTCTGGGGTTGGGTGGCCTTCTACCGCGGCGTCGAGAATGTCGGCTGGATAGCCGGCCTGTCGCCCGGGGAGACACTGGCCCGGTTCGGCCGGTACTACGTCCTCACGTCGTTGACGTGGGACGCTTTCCGCGCCGTCGGCGACGCGATTGCGGTCGTGGCGCTGGGCACTCCGGTGCTCATGGCGTTGGGCCGGCTTCGTGCTCGTCTCGGCTACGAGATCGTCGCCGTCTGAGCCGCCGGAGCGTGAGTGGCGCGAAGCCGCCGGAGCGTGAGTGGCGCGAAGCCGCCGGCGCGTGAGTGGCGCGAAGCCGCCGGCGCGAGTTGCGCGATCTACTTGAAGGGCGACGATCACAACGGAACATGTCGACAGCCATATCCCCCCGTCGCTGAGCCTCGACGGACGTCCGACGCAGATCTATCCGCTGGCCCTCGCACCCTGCACCGCGTCAAGCGCGAGTTGGCGGACGGCGTGATGATGCGAGACAGTTTCCATGTCGCGCGGCATCGGATCCAGCAACGTGCCGACGCTCGTGTGCCAGCGCGAAGAGACCTCCCGCGGGTCCTCGCCGCCAAACGCGGCGGCCGCCTGGACGGCGGCTCCGATGGCTACGAACTCGGTGGACTCTGGTACGGAGATGGCTCGGCCGGATAGACGCTGGACTACGCGCCGCCAGATTTCGCTGCGGGCGCCGCCGCCGATGAGGACCAGTGCGGCCATGGGATCGATGCCCGACGAGCACCGGTCGATGGTCTCCAGCGCGTCCAGGAGCCCGATCACCGCGCCCTCGTATGCGGCCATAAGGATCGACCGTGGATCCGTATCGTGACGCAGTCCCAGGACAGCGGCCGAGGCGTTCGGCAGGTTCGGCGTCCGCTCGCCGTCGAAGTAGGGGAGCGTCACAATCCCACGGCTCGGGACCACGTCGTCTCGATCGAGCCTGAGCCACTCCGCCATCCGATCGACTGCCAGAGTGCAATTGAGTGTGGCGGCCAGCGGCAGAAAGTGGCCGGAGGCGTCGGCGAACCCGGCGACGTCGCCCGACGGATCGGCGATCCTCGTCGCCGATACCATGTAGACGGCGCCAGATGTACCCAGGCTGATGACGGGCGTTCCGGGTCTGAGACCGAGCCCCAGGGCCGCGCCCATGTTGTCGCCCGTGCCGGGGCCGACGAGCGCGCCGGCCCGCAGCCCCGTTGCGGCCGCGGCCGCCGAGGTGACCACGCCCGCGGCTTCGGTCGGCTTGTACACGCGAGGCAGGAGTTCCACTGGCAGTTGCATGCCGGGGAGCCCGAGTACTTCGGTCGAATAGCTCTCGGTTTCGGTGGACCACCAGCCCGTGCCCGACGCATCGCCGCGGTCTGTCGCACCCACTCCCGCGAGCCTCTCCGTCAGGTAGTCGTGCGGCAGGCGGATCGCCGCCGTTCTGGATGCGATCTCTGGCTCGCACCGGCGAACCCAGGCCCACTTCGACGCCGTGAAGGAGGCAACCGGTACGACCCCGATCCGGGCAGCCCACGCCGACGCGCCGCCCAGTGCCTCGATCAGACCGATCGCATCGGTGGCGGAGCGAGTGTCGTTCCAGAGCATCGCCGGCCGCAGTGGCCTACCCGCGGAATCGAGGCAGACGAGGCCGTGCTGCTGCCCCGCGACCGAGATCGCAGCTATCTCGTCGGCCAGGCCGGTCTGGGCGAGAGCATCGCAGAGTGCGTCCCACCAGATGTCGGGATGAGTTTCGCGTGCCCCGCCCGTTCCGGTCACGGTGTGTTCGGCGCGGCCGGTCCCGACGATCTTGCCGCCCTCCGAGTCGACCACGAAAACCTTGGTCGACTGAGTCGAACAGTCGACGCCGGCGATGAGAGTCTTCATCTACCCGGTCAGTTGGCGGCGGGAGTTTCGGCCCGAGCCCGGAGCTCTGCCGCCCAGATATGCTGGTTCACCAGGTTCTCCAGGAGTTCCTGCCGGCCCGACACGGGTTTGGGGTCGATATCGCCGGTGGCGACCCGCCGCTCGAGTTCCTCGAGCGTAACCCCGCCAGATAGGATCGACGTGCCGAGCCCGCCGGCCCAGCCTGCGTAGCGCTCCTCGCGCAGCCGCTCCAGCATCCCGTCCTGGACAATCTCCGCGGCCACGAGCAGGGCTCTGGCGAGGGTATCGATTCCACCGATATGGCCGTGGAAGAGGTCGGTCCGGGCCAAGCTCTGGCGGCGCAGCTTGGCGTCGAAGTTGAAGCCGCCTGTTGTAAGGCCTCCGCCCCGCAGGATCTCGTACATAGCCAGGGCGAGTTCGTCGACAGAGTTGGGGAACTGGTCGGTGTCCCAGCCGTTCTGGTAGTCGCCCCGGTTGGCGTCGACGCCGCCGAGGATCCCGTTGGCGACCGCGTAGGCAATTTCGTGGTGGAAGCTGTGGCCGGACAGCGTGGCGTGGTTCGCCTCGATGTTCAGCCGATACTCGCCGGCCAGGTCGTGCCGAGCGAGGAACCCGTGAACGATCGCGGAGTCGTGGTCGTACTGGTATTTGGTCGGCTCATGGGGCTTGGGCTCGATAAGGAGCGTGCCCTGAAAACCGATCCGGTGCTTGTGCTCGGCAACCAGGCCGAGGAACCGGGCGAGCTGGGTTTCCTCACGGGTGAGGTCGGTGTTGAGGAGCGTGTCGTAGCCTTCGCGTCCACCCCACAGGACGTAGTTGGCGCCGTCGAGTCTCTTCGTCGCCTCGAGCACGAGCTTCACTTGAGCTGCCGCGAACGCGAAGACCTCGGGATCGGGATTCGTGGCGGCGCCGGCAGCGTAGCGCGGGTGACTGAAAAGGTTGGCAGTGCCCCACAGCAGCCTCACGCCCGTCCGAGCGGTGTGCTCCCCGGCGTAGTCGACCATGGCTTCCAGATGAGCCTTAGTCTCGGCGAACGTCCGGCCCTCGGGGGCGATGTCACGGTCGTGGAAGCAGTAGAACGGCACGCCGAGCTTGGCCATGAACTCGAATGCGGCGTCGAGCTTGGCCCGGCCCGCGGCGATGGGATCCAACCCTGATTCGAGCCAGGGGCGGTCAAAGGTGCCCGAGCCGAACATGTCCGAGCCGGACGAGTTGAACGAATGCCACAGGCAAACGGCGATCCGAAGGTGGTCCTCCATGCGTTTGCCAAGCACCAACCGATTGGGCTCGTAGACCTTGTACGCCAACGGATCGCTCGATTTGATGCCACCGAAGGTGATGCGATCCGTCACTTCAGTGAAGAAATCCTGAGTCATGGCCTGTCCTCCATGCGCCTGGCCTCCATCTTAGTGCGCCGATGCATCGAGTATCCCCGGCAGCGAAGCCTCCGGCGACGGCGGCGGCAACCATTCGAGCCGCTCATAGCCCTGCCCGCAACGAGGCCGGGTCGAACTCGCTGCGTTTCGCTATCGTCTACATCACAAACCCCCATCGATTTCAAGGAACGCCCGTGGCCCTGCCTCTTCGCTCCCTGTCGCCAGCCCCGCCCGACCCCATCCTGGGTCTGACCGAGGCTTTCAAGGCCGACCCTCGGCCCGAGAAGGTCAACCTCTCGGTGGGCGTCTACATCGATGAGACAGGCGTCACGCCGGTCATCCCGTCCGTCCTGCAGGCGGAACGGCGTCTGCTCGAGAAGGCAGGCTCAAAGGGGTACCTCCCGATCGATGGCCGCCCTGCGTTCAAGTCAGCTGTGCGAGACCTCGTCTTTGGGGCCGACAGCGAGATCGTGCAGAGCGGACGGTCGGTGACGGCCCAGACCCCCGGCGGAACGGGCGCTCTGCGTGTCGCAGCCGATTTCCTGCTTCAGACCGGTTCATCGAAGACGATCTGGCTGAGCGAGCCGACCTGGCCGAACCACCCTCAGCTCTTCTCCATCGCCGGCTTCGCGCTGCGGACATATCCGTACCTCGACGACTCGGGTCGTCAGGTGGACGTGGGCAAGATGTTGGGTGCGCTCCGATCGGCGGTCCCCGGCGACGTCGTCCTGCTCCACGGCTCGTGCCATAACCCGAGCGGCGTGGACCCGGACCAGGCGACCTGGGCCGCAATCGGCGAGGTCATCGTTGAGCGGGAGCTCCTGCCCGTCGTCGACTTTGCCTATCAGGGCTTTGGCTTCGGACTGCGCGAGGACGCCGACTGGCTGTCCGGTCTGGCGCGCCCGGGCCTCGAGTTCCTCGTCTGCACGAGCTACTCGAAGAATTTCGCGCTGTACAACGAACGCGTTGGCGCGTTGACGATCGTGGCGGCGGATCCGTCGCGGGCGGCGTCGGCATTGAGCCACGTCAAGATCGCCATCCGCTCCAACTACTCCAACCCGCCCGCCCACGGCGCGGACATCGTGGCGACAATCCTCAACGATCCAGCCCTGAGAGCTCAGTGGGAAATCGATCTCGCCGGGATGCGCAACCGCATCCTGGGCAACCGCGCCGCGCTGGTGGACGCGCTCGTAGCAGCGAACGTGCCGGGCAACTGGGAGCCGATCCGGCGCCAGCGTGGGATGTTCGCGCTTCTCGGCCTTTCAGCCGAACAGGTGGCCCGCCTCCGCGACGAGTTTGGCGTGTACGTGGTTGGGCGCGGCCGCATCAACGTGGCCGGCTTCACGGCCGCGAACCTGCCGCAGGTAGTGGCCGCGCTGAAGACGGTGATCGAGGGTTAGGTATCCGCGATGCGGCGGCGTCGAGGTAGGCCCGGAACTCATTGCGCGCTCGCGGCGTCTGGGGGGTGGACAATAGAGGCAGCCGCAGCGGGGACCACGATGCCTTCAGCCAGCAGTCGATCACTCACATCGCCAGTTCGAGTGGCAGCCGGCCTTCTAATTGCGGGACTGGTGCTTGCCGGGTGCGTTGGCTCAGGCTCGGGCCCCGGTTCGCCCGCGCCCTCGGCTGCCCTGTCCGGCCCGGCCTCAGGAGGCGGCTTCTATATGCGGGCTTGGCAGACCCAGGCTCTGGCACCCCAGAACACGTTCAGCTGGCTCTCGCCCGTGACGATTTCCGACGGGCAGTTCATCGACGGCAACATCGCTATTCCGATGATCTACCCCGGGCCAATCTACGCGGGCCCTCAGGCGCGGCCGATCAGCGCTGCCGGCATCGCGGCGATAGTCGCGGAGGCCCGGAAGGACGGTCTTGTGGCCGACAAGACCGACTTCGCCACAGACGCCGCTCCCGGCTCCGTCCTGACGCACATCGAGCTGAGGATCGACGGCGTGACCCGTGAGTTGAGCGGCCCGCTGCCAACCGGATCCGTCCCGGACTCCGCCGCCCCCGGCACGGCCGCGGCCTACCAGCACTTCTGGAATCAGATTACGAGCATCAACGCCTGGCTGGCCACCGATCTGGGTCAGGGCAAATCGTTCACGCCGACCAGCCTCGCCGTGCTGGTGACGCCCCCAACGGAAGCCACTGCCGGTCTCGCTGCCAACGAGAAGCCCTGGCCGCTGGCCTCGACCTTCGCGACGTTCGGCAAGCCGCACGGTGGGTCTGTCTATCGCTGCGCCACTGTCACGGGTGCCGACGCAGCCGCTCTTCTGGCGGTGGTCGCTGAGTCGAACCAGCTGACCCACTTCACGGATTCCGCCGGCGCGAAGGCTTCGCTCCAGGTTCGCGCGATGCTGCCGGGCGAGCCCGATCCCTGCCTGTAGGTCTGCCAAGGGCCGCACCGCCCAGCCAGCCGGGCACGTCGAGTAGGGCCGAACGGACGTTGCCTCGACCATAGGCTCGGGTGAATGCTGGGCCCATGAGACAGCTTCCTCGATCGCTGAAGGAACTCCGGCCCGCCGGCATCCAGCACGTTCCATTCCGCGGGGCCGAGCTTCTGACTCGTCCGTTGCTCAACAAGGACACGGGCTTCGACGCCGGCGAGCGTCTCGTCTTTGGGTTGCGTGGTCTGCTGCCACCCAGAACGGCGACGATCGAGGAGCAGGTCGGCCTCGAACTCGAGCACATCCGCACCAAGAGCGACGACCTGGAGCGCTACATCGGCCTATCGTCGCTGCAGGATCGCAACGAGACCCTCTTCTACCGGGTCCTCCTCGAGAACCTCGAGGAGTTCCTGCCGATCATCTACACCCCGACGGTCGGCCGCGCCTGCCAGACCTTCAGCCACATCTTGCGACGGCCCCGCGGTTTGTGGATCACTCCAGCCGACATCCACCGGATCCCCGACCTGCTCCACAACGCCCATCCCGACGGCGGTGGGACTGGTTCGGCGGCCGACGACATCCGGCTCATCGTGGCCACGGACAACGAGCGAGTCCTGGGCCTGGGCGACCAGGGCGCCGGCGGGATGGGCATCCCCGTCGGCAAGCTGGCTCTCTACACCGCGGGCGCCGGCATCTACCCGGCCCACACCTTGCCCGTCTCTCTCGACGTGGGCACGGACAACGCGGACTTGCTCGCCGACCCACTCTACATTGGCCATCGCGCCCCCAGGCTTCGCGGGGCCGAATACGACGACTTCATCGAAGCCTTTGTCGTCGCCGTGCTCGACGTCTGCCCCAAGGCCGTGCTGCAGTGGGAAGACTTCAAGCAGCACAATGCCATTCGGATCCTGGACCGCTATCGGAACCGCATTGCGAGCTTCAACGACGACATCCAGGGGACCGGTGCCGTGGTGCTGGCCGGAGTGCTGGCGGCGGTTCGGGCGCTCGGCCGGCCCATCGCGGAACAGCGCTTCGTATTCCTCGGCGCCGGTGCTGCCGGCGTCGGCATCGCCCGGATGGTTCGCGCCGCGATGGTCGCCGCCGGCATGGACGAGGCCGCGATCAAACGGGCCATCGCCATGGTTGACACAAACGGGCTGGTCTTCGCCGCGCGCGATCAGCTCGACTCCGACAAGCTCGAGTTTGCGCTCGGAGCCGACGCGCTGGCCGCCCACGGTCTCGCCGGGCTGCAACCGACTGACCGCCGCGACCTCACGGCCGTGGTTGCGGCCGTGAAGCCGACCATGCTCATCGGCACGAGCGGCGTCGCGGGCGCGTTCACGGAAGCGGCCATACGTGAGATGGCCGCCCACACCGAGCGGCCCGTAGTCTTCCCGATGTCGAATCCCACGGCCAAGTCGGAGGCCGTGCCTGCCGACATCCTGGCCTGGACCGATGGCAAAGCCATCATCGCCACGGGGAGCCCATTCGAGCCGGTGGTCAGGGACGGTCGGACTCACATAATCGGCCAGGCCAACAACGTCTTCATCTTCCCGGGCATGGGGCTTGGGGCAATCGTGGCCGAGGCGCGCGAGATCACGGACGAGATGTTCCTGCTGGCCGCGCGCACCCTCTCCGAGATGGTCTCGGCCGAGCGGCTGGAGTCCGGCGCCCTCTATCCGGCGGTTTCAGATCTCAGGAATGTGTCGCGTCAGATAGCTCTGCGGGTGGTCTGCCAGAGCCGAGACTGCGGTGTCGGCCGGCTCTATCGCGATGACGAAGCCGCCGACGCCATCGACGCGGCGATGTGGTATCCGGAGTACCTGCCCTATCGGCCAGTTGTGTAGTAGGGGTTCAGCCGCCACTCGCCGAGAGTAGGTTCAGCCCGTTTGCGGACTCGCACCATTGCCTTTTCGACCTATGACCTCCAGCGGGTACCCGAAGGACCATAAGTCCGTCAAGGTGATGGGCATCGATACCGATACCTTGACAAGATCCGCCCTGCAGCGATTCTGGTTTGGCTCATGTCCGTGCGGTTGGCTCGACCGGTCGGTCGAGAACAGGACCCAGCGGACGCAAAGGAGAACGCAATGGCCGTAAGCGCATTCAACCCAGTTGCGGGGGCGGCAGGCATCGTCGTCACCCGAAAGAGGCCCGGCCACTTCGTCGTGCTCACCGAAGACGGCCGGATTGACGCGATCCTCGCGCAGAGCGGTGTCAAACTCCCCGACGCACTCGAGAAACGGGCCGCGATCAACGTGAATAGCGCCCGGCAGGGACCGAACGACGGATCGTCGCTCAGCCCCGCCAGCGGCGTGAAAAACGTAGACCCCTACGACGTCATGATCGCCATGCCCGCCGAGGATGGCGAGCCGGTGGTCAGCGCCGCCGATCGCGAGGCCTGGAGCAAGTTCCGAGTCGCCTACAACGTGACCTTCGAGGCCACGCCGTTCAAGGTGTCGGGCATCTTGCTGCTTCTTCCGTCGGAGGACCCGATGTCTCTGACCGAGCGCGGCACGGAGCTTTTCCTGCCCGTATTCGCCCCTTCCGTCCTGGTCGACGGAGTGGCTCTCATGGACATTCCTCGCGACGCGATCCTCGTCAACCGATCCCACATCCGGCGAGTCAACGCCAGCATGCGGCGCTAGTCGCAAACGAGGGGGGTTCGTCCCCGACTCGTCGGCAAGTTCTGGGGCACGTGGCAGAATGGCCGAGTAGCCAGGTCGCGAGTCGAGCTGACGCTCGACTACGCCGCAGAGGTCGAGATGCTTGTCGGTGTACCCCGCGAGATCAAAGACAACGAATTCCGCGTCGGGATGACGCCGAGTTCTGTTCGGGAGCTGGTGACTCACGGCCACAAGGTCATCGTTCAGTCCGGTGCCGCTGAGACGATCGATTTGAGCGATGAGCTTTACCGAGCTGCCGGCGCGGAGATCGTCCCGGACGCAGCCGTCGTATTCTCTCGGGCCGACATGATCGTAAAGGTCAAGGAGCCGCAGCCGTCGGAGATCGGCATGCTGCGCGACGGCCAGATCCTCTTCACCTACTTGCACCTCGCCCCGGATCGTCCGCAGACCGAGGGCCTCATCAGGTCCGGTTGCGTCGCGATCGCCTACGAGACGGTCACCGACGAGCGCGGCGGCCTACCTCTGCTCGCCCCAATGAGCGAGGTCGCGGGCCGAATGTCCATCCAGGCCGGAGCCCATGCCCTTGAGTGTGAGGCCGGCGGTCGGGGAGTTCTGCTCGGCGGCGTGCCGGGCGTCCCGCCGGCCAAGGTCGTCGTGCTGGGCGGCGGCGTCGTCGGCATGAACGCACTGCGCATGGCCCTGGGTCTCGAGGCAGACGTGACGGTAATCGACAGGTCGCTGCCACGCCTCAAGGAGCTTGACCTGGCGTTTGCTCCGGCCCTGAAAACTCGCTACGCCACGACCGATGCGGTGGAGGAGAGCGTGCTGACGGCCGACCTTGTCATCGGCGCCGTTCTCACGCCGGGTGGAACTGCCCCGAGACTGGTCACCCGCGAGATGGTCAGGGGCATGCGCCGTGGCTCCGTGATCGTGGACGTCTCGATCGATCAGGGCGGCTGTTTCGAGACATCGCGGCCGACCAGCCACTCGAACCCAACCTACGTCGTCGACGGCGTGGTCCACTACTGCGTGACCAACATGCCGGGAGCCGTGGCCCGGACATCGACATTCGCCCTCAATAACGCCACCCTGCCCTTCACTCTGGCTCTGGCAGACAGAGGTTTCCGCATGGCTATGGCCGACGACTGCCATCTCCGCGCCGGGCTCAACGTCTTCGCCGGCAAGGTGACCCACCAGGCCGTCGCGCAGGCACACGGACTTGAGTACGTACCGGCCGAGCAGGCGCTGGTCGGCTGACGATGCGGTTCGAACTGTACCTGGAGTCCGGCCCGCAGCACCGCAAGACCTGGGTTTACGTCCCGAGTCTACCGGGCTGCTCCACCGTGGCCCCGACCTCCGAAGCCGCGGCCGAGGCCGCCCGAACGGCCATACGCGAACGCATCGACTTCCTGCGCCGTCACGGCGAGACCGTGTCGGATCCCGAGCCGATCGAGCTGCCGGTGGCTGATCACGTCATCGAGCGCAAGGTGCTGGGATTCGGCCAGGGTTCCTTCCCGACGGACAGACAACCGATGACGCCGGCCGAGGCCACCAGCCAGTTGCGCTGGGCGGAGTGGTCGCGTGAGGAGCTGATCGCGGCGGCCCAGGCTCAGAGCCTGCCACTCGCCGAGAAGCCGGCGACGGGCGGCCGTTCAGCCGGAGCGATCCTCTCGCACGTGGCCGAAGCGGAATGGTCCTATGTCAGCTCCACGCTGGGGGCGATTCCGGGTCGCAGCGCCATTGCGGCCGCCATTGCGCAGTCGGCGGATGCGTCGTGGGCCGCGCTGGCGGCCGAGCGGGAGGCCCTGATGACCCGCCTGCGGGCCATGACTCCGGGCGAGCTTGCGATTGTCGTGGAACGGGGCGAGGGAAAGCCGCCGCGAAGCGCTCGACGAATGCTTCGCCGCCTGCTCGAGCACGAATGGGAGCACACTCTGGAACTGAGGTCTCGCCTGAGCCAGTGAAGCGGGCCGCCGCCGAAGTCGCCTGAACAATTGACCCGGCGGCTCCGTCTGGATAATCATGAGGGTCGCAACGATCGTGCCGCCATGCTGCGAGGCGATCTCGACCACCTCGATATAGTGGCTTCAGTCGTGCCAGCCCAGGCCGGCCGAAAGCCCGAAGGGAAGACAAATGCCCATCAACATCCGTCGCCTCGGCAGAAGCCGCAGTGGTCTGGTGAGCCGTATCGGCCTCGTTGCCGTGGCGGTCTTCGTGGCAGCCTGCGGCAACTCCACCGCCACGGGCACGCCGGGTGCCTCGATCGCCTCCAGCCCGGCCCCGTCCGGGGCCCCGTCCGGGTCGCCGTCCTCGGCCCGTCCGTGGATGGACGCCACCAAGTCGGTTGACGATCGCGTCGCCGCGCTCCTGTCTCAAATGACCCTGCCCGAGAAGATCGGCCAGATGACTCAGGTAGAAAACGGCTCGATCGATGCGGCCACCTCCGGTGCGTTCGCCGTCGGTTCGATCCTTAGCGGCGGCG
>CABDYL010000037.1_pt1 | contig 38513 bp, 30 predicted proteins | sample 3131931 | NCBI WGS metagenome assembly CABDYL01 (sample SAMEA5534337, study PRJEB31848) | metagenome | biome: tundra; feature: field; material: soil | place: USA | collected 2013-05 | depth 0.45 m
CCGCCAGCGCCGATCGCCTGGCCAAGGGCGCCGGGCGCGTTTTGGAGGGCGATGCCGCATCGACCGGGACTCGACCGCCACGAGTGCCCGCCTTCTTGCGCTGGGGCTCGTGGATCGGGGGCGACAGGGACGGCAATCCCAACGTCACAGCCGAGATCACGCGCCAGGTGCCGCGGGTCCACGCCGACCACGTCCTGCGCGGCTACGAGGCCGTGGTCACGCGGCTTGTGGCAACGATTGCCGTCGACGTGCCGCGAGCGGCCGTCCAGCACGCTCTTGAGACGAGGCTGGCGCGCGACGCCGAGGAGCTGCCCGAGACGATGCGCGACATGGCCCGCCGGTACGCCGACGAGCCGTATCGACGCCGGCTGGGGGCGGTGGCTGAGCGACTGCGTCGGACGCGGTCGTATCTGACCGAAGAGGGCGGGCCGATCTCAGGTCGGTATAACTCGCCGGACCAGCTTCTGGCCGAAATCGACGAGATTCAACGCTGTCTTGTTGCCGACCGCCTGCCCAGGGTTGCCTACGGCGAGGTCCAGGATTTGCGCTGGCAAGTGGAGACGTTCGGGTTCCACCTGGCCTCACTGGAACTGCGCCAGCACTCGGAAGTCCACCGGGCCGCGCTGGCGGCGTTGCGTGGGTCTGGGGCCGCCCGCGGCGGGGCTGGCGAAGGCGTGGCGGGGGAAGGCGGCCGTCTGCCCGACGTCGAACGAGAGCTAGTCGATGGGGTGACGGCCGCGGAGGTTATGGCTACGTTCCGGGCGGCGGCCGCGGTTCAGCGACGTTTCGGCGAGGCAGCGTGCAGCCGCTATGTGATCAGCTTCACGCACTCTCACGAGGACGTCAGCCGGGTGCTCGATCTGGCGGAGTTAGCGGCTGACCCGGCCATCCCGGCGGCGGCTACCGGCGGCTTTGCGCCCGGAACCCCGGCCTTGGATGTCGTGCCGCTCCTCGAGTCGAGCGACGCCCTTACCGCCTGCGGCGAGATATTGGGCGAGTTGCTGTCCGATGCGCGCTACCGCCGCCATCTCGATGGCCGTGGCAACCGTCAGGAAGTGATGCTCGGATACTCCGATTCGAACAAGGAGTCGGGCTTCCTGGCAGCGGTTTGGATGCTCTACCGGGCCCAGGCCCGCCTCGCCGAAGTGGCCAGGAGCCACAACGTCGAGCTGACGCTCTTCCACGGTCGCGGGGGCGCCATCGGCCGGGGTGGCGGTCCCACCAACAGGGCCATCCTGGCCCAGGCTCCGGGATCCATCGACGGCCGCTTCAAGATGACCGAGCAGGGCGAAACGGTCGCGGCCAACTACGCCAACATCGCCATCGCCGAGGATCACCTCGGGTTGGTCGGCAGCGCCGTCCTAGTCGCCTCCACGCCGGAGCACGATGAATGCATTGCCGAAGCGGACGGTCGCGGCGCCGCGACGATGGACGAACTGGCCGAGCTGGCCCGCCGGGCCTACCGGTCGCTGGTGTACGAAGAGCCGGGCTTCGAGGCATTCTTCCGGGCGGTTACGCCGCTGGCCGAACTGGCGACCATGGCACTCGGGTCGAGGCCGGCCCGGCGCGGGTCCGCCCCGGCCGGAGGCGTTGGGGCGGCCGCGACCGTCGCCTCCGCGACGGTTGGCACGCCCGCGACGGGCGGCGCCAGCATCAACTCGCTGCGGGCCATTCCGTGGGTCTTCTCTTGGTCTCAGGCTCGCATCGGATTGCCGGCGTGGTATGGGCTCGGTTCGGCTCTGGAGGGGTTCGAGCAGGCGCATGGCCCAGGCTCGCTCGCCCTCGTGGGCGGGCTCTACCGCGACTGGCCCTTCCTCGCCAGCGCCCTCGACAACGCCGAGCTGATACTCGGTCGGTCGGAACCGCAGATCGCCGGCCTGTACGCTGCTCTCGCCGGAGACGCGGAGGGGGACCGGCTTTGGCGTCGTATCCTCGACGAATACGAGCGCTCGATTCGCGGGCTGGCGAAGGTGACCGGCCGGCCGGAACTCCTGGCCGCCGAGCCTCTCGTCGGCCGTTCGATTAGACTCCGTCGCCCATACATCGATCCTCTCTCTCACATCCAGGTACGCTTCCTGGCGAGGCTGCGCGCGCTTGCTGCGGACGATCCCGATCGCGAGCGATACCGCCGCCTCGTCCAGCTGACGGTCAACGGCGTGGCGGCCGGCCTGCAGAACACCGGCTAGCGGCAAGGAGTACGAGATGCCCGCACCGCGACGCGTGGTCCCGCGCTTCGAGCCCGTTGTCGCGCCCGCGCCGGCCGTTGTCGATGGGACCGATGCGCCGACTCCGCTTCCCGCCGACGACCCCACCATTTTCAGCCTCGATCTGGACGGTTTGGCCGCGCGCTGGTCGCGGTCGATGGCAGCAACCCCGATCGGCGCCGAGGCGATGCGGGGCGCCGACCGTCGAGCCCAGGCAATCGGCGTGATGAGCACTCGTCTGATGGAGAACGCCGGCTGCGCCGTTGCCGCGGCCGTCAAGGCCCTGGCGGTGCAGACGGGCCGCTGGGATAAGGGCCCGATTCTGATCCTGTGCGGTCCTGGAAACAACGGCGGCGACGGCCTCGTTGCCGCACGGTACCTATCGCGCCAGGGTGCGCGGGTGGTGGCCGTTCTTGTGGGCGTGGCGGCACGTCCGTCGGGCAAGGACGCCGCCCGTAACTGGGATCGTCTCGAGAACGAGGACCGCGTGGAGCGGATCCACACGCCGGTGGCTCGGGATATAGGCATCCTGGCGCAGGGCGTGGAGAAGGTGGCCGTCGTCGTCGATGCGCTCCTTGGCACCGGCGTTGAGGGCCCCCTGCGCGAGCCAATCAGGGGTGCGGTGGACCTGGTGATGAAGGCCCGCCGGGCTGGCATTGCCGTCCTGTCGGTCGATGGCCCAACGGCCGTGGACCTGACCAGTGGCGATCTGTCGGATCCCGTGGTGCGAGCCCATGTAACGGTTACGTTTCACCGGCCCAAGATCGGGCTTCTGACCCGGCGCGGTCTCGCCGTCTCCGGCCGAGTCTTGGTCGCCCCAATCGGGATCCCGGGCGAGGTCGATCGGGTCTGAGCCACATAGCGATCATGCCTAGCCCTATGCACGACTCGTTGCCGGACGTACAATCCCGCCGCAATAGCCGCGGGCTGACTGCGGACGCGTCCAAGTAGCACCACGACCGGACCTCTCACGCACAGCCGTGAGGACACGGGCGGCGGCTACTGAGAGGAGTTCTAGGCTCTCGTGTACACGGACAAGATCCTGGTTTGCGCCGACTGCAATCAGCAGTTCGTATTTACTGCCAGCGAGCAGGACTTCTACTCACAGCGCGGCTTTACCGAGCCAAAGAGGTGCGGCGCGTGTCGTGAGGCTCGCAAGGCGTCGCGGCCTGATGGCGGTGGCAGCCGCAGCGGCGGGTTCGGCGGCGGTGGGGGTGGCGGCTATGACCGAGGCCCGCGAGAGATGTTCCCGGCCACTTGCAGCAATTGTGGGAAGTCCACCGAAGTCCCGTTCCGCCCTACGAGCGGCAAGCCGGTGTTGTGCAGCGATTGCTTCCGGGCCGCTCGCGGCAACTAGTCCGCACACCACTTCGTAACCGAGAACGACCCGGGCATATCGCCCGGGTCGTTTGATTCCAGGGATCACTGGGCGCACCGTGGGCTACTATCAGGCGTGACGATGGTCGTCTCTGAGATTCCGGGGGTGAAGTGATGAACGATGCTCGGTGGCGGCATTCTTGGATCTGGCATCCGGGCGTGGCGGTGCTCGCTGCGGTCGTGGCAATCGTGGGTTTCGTTGCCTCGATGTCGCAGACGCTATCCGACCCACCCGTGGCGGTTGGTTTCGTGCTGGCGGCGGGCGTGGCCCTCGTGTCCGGTCTCTTCTTGATCGTGCTTGCCCCCATGCCAACCGAGGCGCACGAGGACTACAAGTACTGGGCCATCGGGACGTGGCTCATTGGAATCCTTGCCACAATGTTCGTGCTGGTCGCGGCCAGGAGGCCTGGTGGGGTGCTCTGGCCGGCTCTGATTCTGACCGTGCCCTGGTACTACGCGGTCTTCCGGGCGATCCCGCCCGAGCGAGCATCTCGACCTACGCGCGCCATCCTTGCCGCCTGCGTCGTCGCGGTTGGAGCTGCCGTCGCGCCGTTCGCGTGGTCGGGCAACTCGCCGACGCCACCCCTCGATGGCGCGGCGGTCGGCTACCTGTACGGCGTAGCCGTTGCCGCTGTGTTTCTGCGAGCCGGTGAATCGTGGCTGCGCGTCGCGGCGGCTCTTGTGTACGCGGTCTCCTTCATGAGTCTGACGAGTCAGTTCCTGCCGATCGTCCCGGTGCTGCTCGCGGCGTATCTGGCGTATTGGATCCGTCGACGCAGGATAGGCTCCGCGCCCCAAGGAGTTGTCGCCTGAGGCCGCTCGGTGGGTCGGCCGGCTGACGGCGGTTCCACGCGATGCTCGACGGAGTGGGGTCGGTTGCCGCACCGGGCGTCGCCCCTTAAGATGCCCGTGCGGCCGGTTTGGCCGAAGGACGATGTCGATCCAGCACAGAATTCGTAGCGCGAGGCCGCCATCCCATGGCCGCAGGCTCCAGCCCCGACTTTGACCTGATCGTTCTTGGCGCCGGCACCGGCGGATACACGGCCGCATTCCGGGCCGCCCAGCTGGGCATGAGCGTTGCTCTCATCGACCAGGGCAAGATCGGCGGCACTTGTCTGCACGTCGGCTGCATTCCGACGAAGGCGCTCCTGGAATCGGCTGAGTTTCTCGCCCGCCTCAAGAAGGCCAAGGAGTTCGGGATCGTACTAGAGGGCCAGCCCGGGTTCGATTACGAGGCCATCGCGAAACGCCGCGACCAGGTCGTGAAGCGGATGTGGACGGGCCTAAAGAGCTTGATCGAAAAGAACAAGGTGACTTGGATTGCCGGTCGCGCCCGGTTCGAAGGACCGACGACGATACGAATTGCCGTGGTAGCCGAAGACGGAACTGCTGCCGGCGAACGCGTCGTCACGGCCAAGGACGTGATCATCGCTACAGGCAGCCGCGTCAAGAGCCTGGCCGGCATCGTGCCGGATGGTCGTCGAATCATCACATCCGACGACGTCACCACCAAGGCGGACCTGCCGAAGTCGATCGCTATCGTTGGCGGCGGCGCGGTGGGCTCGGAATTCGCGTCGCTATTCCATGACCTGGGCGTGGCCGTGACGCTCCTCGAGTACCTGCCCGGCATCATCCCGCTCGAAGACAAGGATGCCAGCGCGGCCCTGGAGCGCAGCTTCACCCGGCGCGGCATCAAGGTCATGACGAAGGCCCGCTTCGACGCCGCTTCGGTCAGGGTCGGCGATGACGGCGTGACGCTCATGGTTGGGCCGGAGGGCGGCCCGGCGGCCGAACTCAAGGTCGATCAGCTGCTCATCGCCACCGGCAGGGCGCCAAACACTGAGGACCTGGGCCTCGAGAAGACCAAAGTTGAGCTTGAGCGCGGCTTCGTCAAGGTGGACGGCTGGATGCGCACCGGGGAGCCGCACGTCTATGCCATCGGGGACGTGATCGGCGGCCTGATGCTGGCCCACGTCGCCGCCCACGAGGGGATCGTGGCCGTCCATCAGATCGCCGGCGAGGGTCCCGAGCCGATCGACTACGACCACCAGCCGCGGGCCACCTACACGCACCCCCAGGTTGCGTCCATTGGTCTCACCGAGCAGCAATGCGCCGAGCGAGGAATCGCAATAACGAAAGGCGTGTTTCAGTTCGCGGCCGTTGCGAAGGCAGTTATCGTGGGCGAGACCGAGGGTTTCGCCAAGGTGATCGCCGACGCCGGCACGGACCAGGTTCTGGGCGTGCATCTCGTTGGCCCGGGCGTAACGGACCTGATCGCGGAAGCGGCCCTGGGCATGACGCTCGAGGCCACGGCCTGGGAGATAGGCGCGGCCACGCACCCCCACCCGACTCTGGCGGAGGTCATCGGTGAAGCGGCCATGGCGGTCTCGGGGCGCCAGATCAACTCGTAGCGGCGGGGCCGCAGAACGCCGACCGCCGCAGGACGCCGCCGTGGCCTCGGCAGCCCATAGGGCGAGCCGGCTGCGGCCGCGCCACCCCGCCCGCGTCGAGATGGGCCAAACTAAATCTGCCGCGACGCTTGACCGGTGAGCGGCGATACTTCCGGTACGCGCGGCGTTGACGTATCTCGCAGGAGGAGAGCTTTGTGGCCAAGGTAACGATGCCCCAGCTCGGCGAGAGCGTGGCGGAGGGGACGATCGGCAAGTGGCTGAAGTTGGTGGGCGACGAGGTCGCCCTTGACGAGCCGCTCCTCGAGGTCATCACGGACAAGGTCAACGCCGAGGTGCCGTCGCCGTTCGCGGGGATCCTGCGCGAAATCCTGGTCCAGGAAGGGCAGAACGTGCCCTACGGCGTCGAAATAGCGGTCATCGAGGAGACGGCGGGCGCGACGGCCCCGAAAGCGGGCACTGCCACCTCTAAACCTGCGCCGGCTCCGACCACTGCCTCGGCCAGTTCGACCCCGACGAGCGCGGCCCCGACGAGCGCGGCCCCGACAGGCGCGGCCCTGCCCACTACCTCGGCCACTGCCTCGATCAGCCCCGCCGCCACCACAACCGAGGGCCGAGTGCCCGTCATGGCCGTCGGTGATCCGGACGCGCGCATGACTCCGGCTGTGCGGCTGCTGATGCGCAAGCATGGGCTGTCGCCGGTGCAAATCATGGGCACCGGTAACGCCGGCCGAATCACCCGCGAAGACGTGATGACGTTCGTGGATGGCGGCTCCGCCGTTCCCGCCACGGGGCGTGGAGCCGCCGCGGCCGCCGCAAGCGCCACTGCACCTGGAGCCGCCACGCCGGCTGAAACTGTCGGAACGACAGTCCAAGCCGGGGTCTCACCGTCCGTTCAGCCGGCGCTTGCGCCCAGTCTCCCGAGTCATTCGCCGGGCCTGGCACCGGCCGCCCCTTCATCCTTACCGTTATCTCCCGTCGTCTGGGAGCCGGGCCAGGATGAAGTTCTGGTTCCGCACACCCAGATGCGCCGCGGAATCGCCGCCCAGATGACTCGCGCCGCGGCGATACCGGCCGCCTACAGCACGTTCGAAGCCGACATGACGGCCGTGGTGAACCTGCGCGCCGCCCAGGCAGATGCGTACAAGTCTCGCGAGGGCGTCGGGCTGAGCTTCCTGCCGTTCGTGGTCAAGGCCGTGGTGGAGGCGCTCCACGGTCACCCCGATCTGAACGCCCACTACGTCGACGAAGGCCTGCTGCGGAAGCGCCGCGTCAACATCGGCATCGCAATCGCGGTCGATAACGGACTCATCGTGCCCGTCATCCACGACGCCGACCAGCTTTCGATCAACGGCCTCAACCGGGCCATCCAGGATCTGGCGGCCCGAGCGCGGTCGAACAAGCTGCGCCTGGACGACCTCCAGGGCGGCACCTTCACCGTCGACAACACCGGTTGGTTTGGGTCTGTTCTGACAGTGCCGATCATCAACGTGCCCGAAGTCTGCATTCTCACCACCGAAGCCGTCGTGAAGCGGCCGGTGGTCCGCGAGACGCCGGAGGGGGATGTGCTGGCCGTCCGTTCGATGATGAATCTGGTGGCCGGATACGATCATCGGGCAACGGACGGCGCCCAGATCGGGCGGTTCGTGCGGGACGTCATCTGCTGGCTCGAGGCGGTCGGACCTGGCTCGCCCATCTATTAGGGTAGGAATGCGCGTATTCATCACCGGCGGGGCGGGGTTCATCGGTCGAGCGGTCGTCCACGGGCTCGTAGGACGGGGGGATTCGATCGTGGCCGCGGTTCGGAATCCTGCGCGGGCGGCTGACCTGGGGGCGGGCGGCGTTGGCCTCGTCAAGTCGGACCTGTCGACCGTCGACGAGATGGTCGACGCGATGCGGGGAACAGACGCCGTCGTCCACCTGGCCGGCATGTACCGCCTGGGCATCCCCGCGTCAGAGCGCGCGGCTATGTGGGATACCAACGTCGGCGCCACGGAGCGGGTGCTGGACGCTGCCGCTGTGGCGGGCGTGGCGCGGACTGTGGTGGTCTCCACGGCCAACGTCTTTGGGAACACCGGCGGCCGGGTGGTGGACGAGACGTATCAGCGGGATCTGGAGAGCGGCTTCCTCAGCTACTACGACGAGACCAAGTTTCGAGCCTTCGAGTTGACGCGGCGGAGAGCGGCAGGCGACCAGCGGATCGTCATCGCCATGCCCGGCGGCGTCTACGGCCAGGGCGATCATTCGGCGGCGGGTCGGCAGCTCCAGCTCGCCTTCCAGGGCAAACTGCGTTTCCGGGCTCTCGACGAGGTGGGGATCGCCTTCGTCCACGTGGACGATGTCGCGGACGGGATCATCGCCTGCCTGGACCGGGGAACGCCCGGCGAGGCATACGCCCTGACCGGTAAGCCGGTAACTCTTCGCGACGCGATTGCCGGGGCTGCGGCCGCGGGCGGGCGGCGGTCGCCGCGATTGCGGATTCCGACCACTCTCTTGCGGGCGTCGACGCCTCTCGGCCCGTTGCTGGGGAGACTTGGCGGCACGCCGCCGAACCTGGGCGAGCTCGTCTGCGCCTCACGCGGAGTCACGTACTGGGTGTCCAACGCGAAGGCGATGCGGGAACTCGGTTTCTACTCGCGGCCGCTCCAGACCGGTGTCCGCGACAGCTGGGGCCACGATTGAGCGTCGGGGGCGCGAGCTGAAGCCACGTCGTAAACTCGGCGGCATGGACAGCCAGGACAGCCGGAAGCTGACCGCGCCTCAGGGGCCGCAGGAGCGCCGCTTGCCGCCGACGATCGCCATGGGCGGAGGCACATTCGAGTTGGTCGCCGCGGGCTCGGGCGCTGGTTCGGGCGCTGGTTCGGGCGCTGGTTCGGTCGTGCCGCGTCGCCACCCCGAGTGGATCAAGGCCCGCATCCCGTCTGGCGAGACCTACCAGGACCTCCGGCGCCTCCTCCACGGCCTGAAGCTCAACACGGTCTGCGAGGAGGCCCACTGCCCCAACATGGGTGAGTGCTGGGACGAGCGGACGGCGACAGTCATGATCCTGGGCGACACCTGCACGCGGGCCTGCGGATTCTGCGCCATCAAGACGGGCAAGCCGCTCGTCCACGACCTCGATGAGCCGCGGCGAGTGGCGGAGGCAATCCGAGGTTTAGGCCTGGACCATGTGGTCATCACGAGCGTCGCCCGCGACGATCTCGACGATGGCGGTGCCGGGATCTTCGCCGACACCATTCGGCGCCTGCGGGCCGCCTGCCCGGACATGGGCGTGGAAGTGCTGATCCCTGACTTCAACGGCGAGGAGGAGCCGCTGCGGACGGTCATGGCGGCTGGGCCGGACATCCTGAACCACAACGTCGAGACAGTGGCGCGTTTGCAGAAGCCGGTCCGCAAGCGGGCTCGGTACGATCGCTCGCTCGGAGTCCTCCTGCGGGCGAAGGCGTACGCGACCGAGCTCAACCCGGGCGCCGCGGTGCACACCAAGTCGTCGATCATGGTCGGGCTGGGCGAGACGCGACCGGAGCTGTATCAGACGTTCCTGGACCTGCGTGCGGTCGACTGCGACATCCTGACCCTGGGCCAGTACTTGCGCCCCTCACCCGAGCATCTGCCCGTGGAGCGGTACTACCACCCCGACGAGTTCGCCGAAATGCGCGAGGAGGCGCTGGCGCTGGGCTTCAAGCACGTGGAATCAGGTCCGTTGGTTCGGTCGAGCTATCACGCCCGCGACCAGGTGCCCGGTGCTGAGGCGCGTCGCGCGGCTCGGGCGGTCGGCGGGGCGTCAGGCGGGGCGTCTCTCGCAGCGACTGAAAGCGGCCGCCGCGGCCCCACCGTTGCAGCGGACGGGGGTGTGGTCTACCGGGCCGACTGACCCTCGGGGGAGGGGAGCGTTTTCCTGGCGAGGGCGACGACATAAGTGCGAGTTAAGGGGTCCATGACAAGCTGATTGCGTGGATGACGCGAAGGTTGGATCTGTAATTCGGGCGGTTCGGATCAAGCGCGGAATGAGTCAGGCGCAAGTGGCGGCGGCCGCCGGTGTCTGCCGTTCGATGGTTTCGCATATCGAGCAAGGCGGCCTCGAGGAAACGTCACTTCGCGTCATTCGGCGCGTCGGCTCCATCCTCGGTGTCTCGCTGTCGATCGATCCGCACTGGCGTGGAGTGGAACTCGTCAAGCTTCTCGATGAGAGACATGCGGCTCTGGTGCGGGCCGTCGTCGAGCGGCTATCGGCACTCGGTTGGCAACCGCTGCCGGAGCACACCTTCAACGAATGGGGGGAGCGCGGTTCGATCGATGTGTTCGCCTGGCAGGCTGTCGGTCGTGCCGTCTTGTGCGTGGAGGTCAAGACGAGGCTGGTGGACCTGCAGGACTTGCTATCGACGGAGGACCGCAAGCGTCGGCTGGCCCCGACCTTGGCGCGCAAACTCGGGTGGAAGCCCGTCATCGTCGGTAGCGTGCTGGTCTTGCCCGACGAGACGTGGGCCCGTAACGCGGTAAGCAGATACCGCACCGTCTTCGAGGCCAAGTTTCCTCTGCGCACAACCGACATCCGGCGCTGGCTCAAGTCGCCCGTCCGCGACATTGGCGGCATCTGGTTTCTGGTCATTGACGCTCCCGACGGCACTAAGCGGCGCTTGGGCGGCGTGATGCGCGTGCGACCTCGAAAAGCGGCCGCCGAAACAGCCGATTCACGCTCAGAGTCGGAGCCGCCGGAGGCCAAGCCGGCACGTCGGGAGGGCCGTCGGGGACAGCCGTCCGCTTAGCGTCGCCCCGGGCGGAGATGAGGGGAGAAATTGGCCCGTTGGAGGTCTAGTGCCGCTCAGGGCGACACTGAGTGGAAACGCATCGCGCCCGCGCCCGGGTCAGCGCCAGCGCCGCGCCGCCGCGCCCTCGCCCGGGTCAGCGCCAGCGCCGCGCCGCCGCGCCCTCGCCCCCGGCGCCCGCCGCCGCGCCCGCGTCCCGCCGGCTACAGGATCTTCGAGAGGAACGCCTTCGTGCGCTCTTGTGCCGGCGCGCTGAAGACCTGGTCCGGCGTGCCTTCCTCGACGACCACACCCTCGTCCATCATGACGACGCGGTTGGCGACTTCGCGGGCGAAGCCCATCTCGTGACTGACCACGATCATGGTCATTCCTTCGCGGGCCAGCTCCTTCATGACTTCCAGAACCTCGCCGATCATCTCGGGGTCCAGGGCGGAGGTCGGTTCGTCGAAGAGCATCAGCGCCGGCTTCATGGCCAGCGCCCGCGCAATGGCGATGCGCTGCTGCTGCCCGCCCGAAAGCTGGTTCGGGTAGACGTTCTCCTTGGCCGCGAGCCCGACGCGCTCCAGCAGCGCCCGGCCCATCACCATCGCCTCGTCCTTGGACGTGCCGCGGACGTGGATCGGCGCCTCGATGATGTTCTCGATGGCGGTCATATGCGGGAACAGGTTGAAGCGCTGGAAGACCATACCGATCTCCTGGCGCTGGGCCGCAATGTTCTTCTCGCGGTCCTCGACGAGCTTCTTGCCGCCGTCTGCCTCGCGATAGCCGATGAGGTGGCCATTGACGAAGATGCGGCCGCCCTGGATCTTCTCGAGGTGGTTGACGCAGCGGATGAACGTCGTCTTGCCCGAACCGGACGGGCCGATGATGACAACCGTCTCCTGCCGCTTGACCTGGATGCAGACGTCCTTGAGGACGTGCAGCCGGCCGAACCACTTGTTGACATCGCGCGCATCGACGACCACGTCCGTTTCCGGCCGCGGCACGCCGCCGATGGCGCCGAGGAGGTCGTGGCTGATGGTGTTGGGGGCGTTCATCAGTGGCCTCCCAGCGCGTCGCGCCCTTCGAGAGTCCGGCCCCCCAGGAGGCGAGCCCGCAAGCCGGGACCATTGCTCGGCGCGGATCCTGTCGCAGTTCCCCTGGCGAATCGACGCTCGATGCGTCCCTGGATAAGGCTCCAGATAGTGGTCATGAGGAGGAACCAGCAGGCGCAAGCCAGGTAGGCCTCGAACGGCCGCAAGTTCTGAGCCTGGAGGACTACGTAGTGGTTGTACGTCTCGATGACCCCAAGAACGAAAATCAAGCTCGTCGTCTTGAGCATGTTGTTGAACTCATTCCCTAGCGGCGGAATGATGACTCGCGCGGCCTGCGGTAGAACGATGCGACTCATCGTCATCCGATAGGGCATCCCAAGGGACTTTGCCGCCTCGGTCTGGCCGGGGTCGACGGCCATGATTCCTGCGCGGACGATCTCGGCCATGTATGCGCCTTCGTTGACGCCGAGGATCACGATCGCCGCCCAGAGGGCCCCTTTGATCGTGTAGCCCAGGACGTACTGATCCGACCAATCGAAGATGTGGGCCACGGCGAAGCCGTAATACAGGAGCACGAGTTGCACGACCAGGGGTGTGCCGCGGAATATCCAGATGTAGCAGTTGGCAATCCAATTGATCGGCAAGAGCCGCGCCATCTTGCCCAATGCGGCGAAGATGCCGAGCATCACCCCCAACGCCTGCGCAATCACTGAGACCACGACGGTGATGTAGATGACGCCGGCGACGCCGGGCGCATCGGGTCTGAGCTCAGCGATGAACAGATTCCAGTCGAAAGTGAAGCTGCTCCGCGATTTGGTTGCGCAACCCGCGACGGCTATGGCGACAAGGAAGCATCCGGCCAGCAGCAGGGCCGGCCGGATGCTTCGAACGCGAAGTGCGTTCATTGTGGTCGTTGCGAGTTGGCTAGGAGTTCGTGGAAGTGATGGCGCCGTTTTGCATGTTGTACTTCGTGAGGATCTGCAGATAGGTTCCGTCGTCCATCATCGACTGAAGCGCGGTCTTCACACCGGCGACGAGCTGTGCCTTGCTCGGATCCTTGCTGATCGCAATGCCCTGGGTGACCGGTGTGAGGTTCAAGGGCGCCAGCTCAAACTGGTCCGGCTGCTGCTTGACGTAGTATGCGGCGACCGGAAGGTCGGTGAAGTATGCGGAGACCTTGCCGGACTGGAGGGCCAGCAGCGCGTCGCTGTCCTTGGCGAAGGGTTGGATGTCGATCTTGCTCTTGCCGGCTGCGGTGCACTGAGTGTTCAAGCCGTCGGCGGGCTTGTAGCTGCCCGTGCCGTTGAGGTGATCGTACTCACTCGTGCCGCTCTCGACTCCCACGGACTTGCCGCAGAGGTCCGTGCTCGCCTTGATGCCGTCAGGGTTGCCCTTGGCGACATCGAAGCCCTGGCCGGACTTTAGGTCGGGGATCATCGCGACTTGAGCCAGCCGGTCGGGCCGGATGTCGAACGCCGAGATGATGATGTCGCATTTGTTGCCCTGAAGAGCCGCAATGATCGTGTCGAAGACCGTGTTCTCAACCGCTTCCTTGAGCCCAAGCCGGTTGGCAATCTCGGCGCCGATCTCGATGTCAGAGCCCGTCGGATCGCCGTTCGCATCGAAGTATTCCAGCGGGGGGTAGGGAAGGTCAGAGCAGACAGTCAGCTTGCCGGCGACGACGAGCTGGTCGGCCGGAATGGTGCCAACGACCTTCTGGGTCGGGGCAGCCGTGGGGGTGGCTGTCGGCGCGACCGTGGGTGTGGCCGACTGGCCTGCCGCAACCGTGACGACCGGCGTCGCACTGGGCGCGTTTGTCGCGGCGGTGCTTGAGCAGGCGCTGGCGACGAGGGCCGCGATCGCCAAAACGCTGGCGATACGGATTCGAGAATGGGTCACTGGTTTCCTCCTGGCCTCCTGGAACTCCAACGCCGCATCGTCCACCCGCAACGCGCACCTTGGTATCGGTAGTCGGAGCGTAGCGGCAGGTGAGATGGCGTGCAAGCCTTGCGCGACATGGTTGGTTGCGCGGTGGTTGCAGAGTGGCCTATATCGTGGTTTCGTGGGGTGCCGTCGGGCGAGGGAGCTACTTGAACCGCGCCCTGCCACTTCCCAGCCGAGTGGCTATGCTCTCGACAATGACCCGCCCGCTGCCGCGCCGGATGCCGCTCGCCGAGCTTCACTGCCACCTCGGTGGGGCCGTCACGCCCGCCATCATGTGGGGCATCGCCCACGAACAGGGCATCAAGCTGCCGACGAAGGACTACTGGCAGTTCCGCGAGATGATCACGGCCTCGGCGCGGCGCGGCCACTCCTTCGACAAGTACCTGCAGCTGTTCCAATGGACCGAGTTGATCCAGTCGTCTCCGCTGGCTGTCGAGCGGTCCGTCTACGAGGTCATCGGCGGCGCGTACCGCAAGAACAACGTCACTACCATGGAGCTGCGCTTCAACCCCATGAAGCGCAACCGCGGCGGCGAGCAGGACCTGGACCACATCATCGCTGCGTCGCTGCGCGGCATGGACCGGGCTATGCTCGAATACCCGATCAAGCCTGGCCTGATCTTCTGCCTGGACCGCGACTTCCCGTTTGGGCTGAACGAGATCATCGTCGAGAAGGCGATAGCCTGGCGCGACCGAGGCATCGTCGGTATCGACATAGCCGGCCCTGAGTCGGCCAACTTCCGGCCCTCTGACTACCGCAACCTCTTCGCCCGTGCCCGCAAGTTCGGCCTCGGGATTACCGTTCACTGCGGCGAGGCGGGCCCGGTCGAGGAAATCGCGCCGGTGCTAGACGAACTCGAACCGGATCGCATCGGCCACGGCGTGAAGGCCGCCTACGATCCGCGAACGATGGCCATGCTTCGCGAGCGCGGCGTTGTCCTCGAGATCTGCCCGACGTCCAACCTGCAGACCGAGGTCGTCTCGGGCTGGGAGGAGTTCCGCTGGATCTTCGAGCAGTTCCGCCAAAATGGCGTTCGTTACGCGATCAGCACGGACGGCCCCGAGATGCTGCGGACCTATATCCGTGACGAGCTGGCGACGCTGGGGCGGCTGGGGATCCTGTCGTATGAGGAGCAGGTTCAGGCGGTGGAGACTTCGCTCCAGGCTTCTTTCGTTCGACAGGTCAGCGACGTCCTGGCGGCCGTCCTGAAGCCGGCGCGGCGCGTCGAAGTCGAGCGCGAAGAGGCGTAGGGCCGCGGGCACCGGCCGTGGGCACCGGCCGCGGCACCGGCCGTGGGCACCGGCCGCGAGCCGCTCAATCGGGTCGACGGCGTCTACTGGTCGAGCGGCTCCACTCGGTACGTGCAGCTCCTGCCGCCGGAGGCGATGTGGCACTCGCGCGTCACCTTGGCGCCCAGAACCTCGCCCAGAAGGGCGAGTTCCTCCTCGCAGGCCATCGGGTAGCGGACCGAGACGCCGGAGATTGCGCAGTTATGCTCGCACAGGCGGATCGAGCCGTCCGGATTACGCACAGCCCGGCCAAGGTAGCCCGTCTCGTCCAGGTAGCTCGCCACCTCGCGGACCCGCTCCCACAAGGTTGCGTCGTTGGGGAGTCGCTCCGCCAGACGCTTACTGATGCGAGACTTCAGCTGCGCGTGGCGCACTTCGAAAACGTCGCGGATGAGCGACTCGCCGCCGATGGATCGGACGGCGGTCAGCATTGACTGGGCCAGAGCTCCGTAGTTGGCCGGGAAGAGGTCTTGCGCCGCGGGCGTCAGGTCATAGAGGTGGCGGGGCCGCCCCACACCGTGACGGCTGAGGCTCCGGCTGACGAGGCCGGCCGATTCCAGGGTCTGGAGCTGCTGCAGGACGCCAGTTCGGCTGGCGCCCACCCGATCGGCGACCTGGTCAGGGGCTGCGGGCCCGCCGGTCCGAAGCGCGTAAAGGACCTCTCGTCGCAGGGTGGACGAGGCGCCCGGCCCGGGGGAGGAGGACGCAAGCGGCGTCGCAGTCCGTACCCGGCGCTCGATGATCTGGGCGTCCGTGCCATGTTCGAACGGGTTGTCCGGTCCGAGCTCGACGATCGCGTAGGTCGCCACGAGTTCCGCCACGGCGTCGTTCCCCTTGGACTTAGCGGCAGAGTCGGTCATTACGGGCTCCGGATCCATGCCGAAAAAGTAGCAGCGTGAGCCAAAATCTGCTCGCGCGCGGAAACTCCTCGCAATCCGGCCCAATCGGACCTGCTGGACTCGCCTGTTGAGCCCGCGTACCTTAAGATCAGGTTTGATCTTGGTGGACGTGCGCCGCGCGAGGAGAAGCGGTCGCTCGAGGAGCCGTCGAGGTCGTCAACTCGGCTGCTAAGGAGCCCAGGTGCCACAGATTCGTGCTTTTCGCGCGCTTCGGTTCGACCCCGACAAGGTTGGGGACCTGAGTCGCGTCACCTGCCCGCCATACGACGTGATCGGACCTGAGTTGCATCAGGCCCTGCTGGCTCGCCACCCAGCCAATGCCGTGCGACTGGATCTGCCCGAGATCCAGGCTGGTGAAGAGCCCGACGATCGATACAGGCGTGCTTCGCGCTTGCTCCAGGCCTGGCGTGTCGATGGCACCCTTCGCCGGGACACCCATCCCAGCATCTACGTCTACGAGCAGACCTATCGGGTTCCGGGTTCTATCCAGGTCAGAACGCAACGAGGCTTCTTCGCTCTCTTGCGACTGGAGGATTTCGGGCCGGGCAGCGGCGTTCTGCCGCACGAGCGAACCCTCTCCGCGCCGAAGGAAGACCGTTACAAACTTCTGATGGCCACCAACGTGAACACGAGTCCGGTTGTAGGCATCTACGCCGATCCGAGCGGTCGGTCTGTGCAGGCCCTGGCGGCAATTGCCTCCCGCCGACCGGATGTGGACGTTGCCGATGACGACAGCGTCCGACACCGCCTCTGGGCTGCGCCCGAGGATGGGCCGGACACCCGTTTTGCGAAGCTGCTTCTCGAGGGCGCCGCCAAGAAGCCGATCACCATCGCCGACGGTCATCACCGCTACGAGACCGCGCTGCGCTACCGCGACGAGCGGCGAGCCAACAAGACGGGTGAAAGCGATCCGGCTTCCGAGTACGTGATGATGCTCTTCCTCGAAATGACAAAGCAGAAGTTGACCGTCCTGCCGACCCACCGGATCATTCGGGCGCTGGGCAAGGAAGGCGTGCACGATCTTCTTGCGCACGCCGAGTGGCTCTTCGACGTTCAGCCCGTCGCTCGTCGGGCCGAGTTGAAGGCCGCTTTCTCGTCGGCGGACGTAGCGGGCGGCCAGGGCCGCTTCGGATTGTGGACGCGAGAGGGTGGTGCCTTGCTCACCGCCCGCCGCGACGCTTTCGCCCCGTCCCAGCGCGAAGGCGGGGCCGCGCTGCATCACCTCGACGTAATGCTTCTGCAGGTCGCCCTGGATCGGCTGTGTGGCCTGAGTGCGTCGGCGATCACCGCCGGGCGTCTTGCGTACACCAAGTCCGTAGCCGAGGCCATCGATTGGGTCGATGGCGCTCGTGACGGTGCCGACGCCGTCTTCCTGCTCGATCCCACGCCGGTCGCCGAGATCGCCGCAGTCGCGGCGGATGGTGACGTGATGCCGCAGAAGTCGACGTACTTCTACCCCAAGGCCCTTACCGGCCTCATCATCAACCCCCACGAGTGGTGAGGCCAGGCGCGGGGCCGGGTCTGCCGAGCCGGGCGAGGACGTTCTGACGATGGGTGACCACATTCCCGAAGAGTTGCATGTTGCCCGATCTCATCCCGTGGGCACCAACGGTCGCCCGATCCGCAAGGACGAGATCGAGCTCTCGGAACAGGGTCTCTACGTGGAGTCGTGGATGCCGGAGAGGCGATCGCGCCGCCGGCCGCTGCTCTTCATCCACGGCGAGCTGACCGGGTCCTGGATCTGGGAGCGCTACCTCTCGTATTTCGCCAGCCGCGGCTGGGAGGGCCACGCCCTCAACCTTCGGAACCACTACTGGTCCGAGACGACAGACATCGCCACGGTCAGCTTCGATGACTACGTCGACGACGTTGTGGCGGTCATGGACAAGCTCGGCCACAACGCCGTCGCCGTCGGCCATGGAATGGGCGGACTCCTCGCTCTCAAGGCCGCAGAGCGGCACTCGGTGGGCGCTCTGGTACTGCTCGACAGTGAGTTGCCACGCGATCTACGGTCGCCCGTCCGGACCCACGCGTTGCGCGAAATCCCCGACGTGTACGGCCGCGATCACATCGGCTGGGAGACGCTGCCCGAGAAGCTGCACCGCGACAACCGAGACCTCACGATCGCCGACATCATCCGACTCCAGCATCTCTTTGGGCAGAAGCCGCATGAATCGGGCATGGTAAAGCGCGAGATCCTCGAGGGCATCGGTATCGACCGGTCTCGACTCGCCGGCATCCCGATGCTCGTGGTTGGTGCCGGGCTGGATGGCACCTCGTCGGCGACGGGAGCCGAGCGACTGGCCGACTGGCTGGGCGGTATGTACGAGCCATTTGGGGCGCACTCGCACTATGGCTTGGTGATCGGGGAGTCGAGCTACCAGCAGGTCGCGGACGGTGTCCGGGCTTTTCTGGAATCGCACCGGCTCTGAGCTGACCCTGGACCTACTCTTAACTGAGGCTCTGATTGGCACGCCTGGCTGGGGCCTGATATTATCCCGCCCGGCCCGCCGCAAGGTGGCCGCCTCGATGCCGCATTCGTCTAGAGGCCTAGGACACAGCCCTCTCAAGGCTGAGATCATCGGTTCGAATCCGATATGCGGTACCACCTTGCAGCATTCCGACGCCCCCGAACCGCGCCCCGGGGGCGTTCTTCATTTCGGCGGAGTGAGCCGCGCGCGGAGTTGGGCGCTGCTAGCAGTTCCTCGTTCCCGGACCGTCGATGGGTAGAGGATGCACCCCACGGCCGTGGGATCAGGGAGATGGGATGTCAGACAACCCACAAGACCCGAGTCAGCCGCCGGCCGACGCTTCAGGTCCCTGGCCGCCACCTCAGCCGCAGCCCGGCTGGACGCCAGCGCCCCCGCCGGGCTGGACTCCCCCTGCCCAACCGGGCTGGACGCCACCACCGCAGCCAGGCTGGGGTCCGCCTCCGTCACCTCAGCCGGGCTGGACGCTACCACCGCAGCCAGGCTGGGGTCCGCCTCCCCAGCCGGGCTATCCGCCTCCATACGGCCAGCCATATGGCCAGCTGGGCTATCCGCCTCCGGGCTACCAGCCGCCATACGGCCAGCCGCCGGTTGGCTACGGCTATCCGCCCCGCTACGCCGGGTTCTGGATCAGGTTTGCGGCCGCCTTCCTCGACGGGCTGATCTTGGGCGCGATCCTGTTCGTGTGCATCATCACGACTGTCGGAATCTTCGCAACTCCGTTCGTCTACTTTGGGTATCGTCCCTTCCTGTGGTGGAAGCGCGGCGCAACCTTCGGGCAGAGCGCCGTCGGCGTCAGAGTCGTGCGGGCCATCGATGGTGGTCCAATCGATGGCGGCACGGCCACGGTCCGGGCGATCATCTACTACCTCGAGACCTTCGGCGCCCGCATCCTGATTGGCCTGCTGGGCTTCATCTGGGCGGCCTTCGACGACCGCAAGCAGGCCTGGCATGACAAGGGGGCCGGGACCGTGGTTATCCACGTCAACTAGCCCGGAGCTGCTCTGTGCAGGGCGGAGGCGCCGTGTCTCCGTCCTTTCCTATCGGGTCCCACCGGTCCGTTGGAGAGCGGTGTGAGGACGTTTTGAGCGGTCCGCCCTCGTGGTCCGAACGTGTGATCACCGAACAGTTGTTCTGTGGATAACTTGGTGGACGAGTTGGTGGAGAAACCCCTTCCCGGCCCGCCCGAGGCCGCCTAGGATGCATCCAGCCTGCCGCGGCGGAGAGACACGCGGCGGGACCAAACGGCCTTTGAGGACCGAGCCTACGGTCGGTGACCCCGGTTCGGATTGGGGTTTGCACGGCAAGAGGAGCGAGTGCTTTCATGGAGGATTCGCGCAGGCGCAACGATGACTCAAGCGCTGCTGACGCGGCCCTCGACTTCGTTCGGTTCTGCCACCGGCGTAGGTGCGTCGGCTGGCCAGAGATGTACGACGAGATGTGCCACGTCGCGAGCCGGGGCCTGTACCACGGCTGGGGATTCGGCGAACTGGCCGAGCATGGCATCGCGTTTGGGCTGGCGGAGATGCCGCGCCTGGCCAGGCTGGTAGCCGACGTTAGCCGTCAGGACGCTGAACGACGCGGGCGAATCCTTGTCGGTGTGATCGCTCCTGCGAAGGTGAGCCCAGCTGCCGCGGAGGAGGTGCCCGAGGAGGTCAGGCGCCTCGGTGCCTTCGCTGGAGTCGCTCACTGAGTTAGGGGCCGCCGCGGCGGTAGGCTCGCGGTGCGCCGCGGTGCGGTGCGGGCGGCGCTGTCGGGCCGGCGGCTAGACCCGGATCTGGCGACGGGCCATCTCAGCTTCGATCTGGCGCTCGGCCTCTACGTATGAGTCGATGCGGTCGCGCAGCTCGTTGGCCGGCGGCGTGTACAGGTGGACCTGCTGCTGAAGAACGTAGCTGAGGCGGCGGCTGGTCATCCGGACGTGGTCCAGGTTCTTCATCAGGACTAGCGGGTCCATCGCGGCCAGGTCGCTGGGCTCGTACATCGGCTTCATGGCCCGATTGTATTGGGACGAAGCCCGGAGCGTCGACGAACTATGTGGCGCGGCCCGATTGGCGGCCCCAGAGCGGGCGAATGCCCTTACAGCGCCCGGGGTCTGCGGGGCGGCCAGTCCCAGTCGATGGGCAGGCTCGCGCCGTTGATGGCCCGGCGTCGTCCGGCCTCGCTCGTCGCCAGGATGAGGATGCGGTCCAGCTTGGTGGCCTGGCCGGCCTCATCGCCCCAGAGCTTGGTCATTTTCCGGCCCGCCGCCACGTCATCCAGAGCGATGCCCGCCAGCCGGTACCCCTCCGGCGCCGCAGCCATCTCCCAGACGGATTCGGCCAGGCCCACGCCGCCGGCGGCCGGTCGGCCGCGGTCCATCTCCACGTCCCCGATGACCAGCGCGATGACCGCGTCGTCGGCGAGGGCGGAGCGCAGGCCGCTCAGGACCTCTCGCATGAAGACGATGTAGGCGTCGTGGTGATGGGCATCGTCCAGGAGATCGTCGATCGCAGACGCGTCGTAGCCCAGCAGCCACAGCCGCAGCCAGTTGTAGTAGCCGTACTTCACGACACGCAGGTAGGGCGGGGAACTGACGACGAGCCGAGCGCGCTCCGGTAGACCACGGTCGTGCAGGGCCTCGCGGAAGCGGACGCCGGCGTCACGGGCGTCGCCGAGCAGGGCGATTCCTCGCGTCGTGGGAGGCGGCTGGCGGTACAGCCGGCGCAACTTGTCCTCGAGCAGGTCGAAGGCGTCGCGCTCGGGGGAATGGAAGCCGGTCCGGGCGACGAAATCACGGACATACCGCGGCGCCATGCTGAAGGTGTTCGGCATGACGGCGGAGAGGTAGCTCGCGCTCTTGCCGTGCAGGATGCCGGTCAGGGTCGCCAGCAGGAATCGGTCGGTTCGGTCGTCCGGATCCAGGCCGGCCCTCAGATACAGCAGCTGGGCCAGAGTTCGGGGATGGAAGGCGAGGGCGACTTCAGCGAGTACCGAGGTGTCGGGGCGAACCGGGATCGAACCGCTGGCCGAACGGTCGGTCGGCGTGCCGGAGATCGGACGGCTGCCCGGCGCAGGCACCAGCAGGTCCGAGCCTGGGTCGGCCACGATGTGGTCCGCTAGCGCATTCCACTCACCTGAGGAAGCAACCCAGGCCAGGCGCAAAGTGGCGAGGCGGATCTTGACGTCGGCCTTGGTGGGCGGATCTACCTTGGCCCCGGTCAGGATGTGGGCGAAGGGGTTGAGGTCGTTGCCAGCCCCCACGCGACCCTCGGCACAGGCCTGCAGTGGCGTCGTGCCTCGGCCGCTGAACGGGTCCAGGACCACGTCGCCGGGCCGTGTATAGCGGGCGATGAAGGCGTGGGCCAGGCTGGCCGGGAAGCTCGCCAGGTACGAGCACATGGGGTGGAAACTGTGGCCCCAGAGTCGCTGCTGATCCTTCCACTCGGGCTCAATCTCTAGGCTTGGGAGTTCGCTCGGCAGATGGAGGGCGAGCTGACCGTTCGTCGCGGTCGAGAGGGCAGACCGGGCAGAGGCTCTCGCGCGGGCGGCCCGACTCGGGCGCTCCTCGGGAGCAATCGGCATCTCGAGCCGATCGAACTCGAGCGAGAGCGAAGCCACGAAATCGACCTCCGAAGCGCAACCTTCTGTCGGGCGGTGACGGGAGAAGACGGAGTCTAGCACCGGCCGACGGCCGTCACGAGGGGAGCGGAGCACTCCCGGTTGGATTTGCCGCCGGGGGAACCGGTCGGTGTGCCGGGCGAAACTCCGAGCGGACTGGCCCCGCCCGTCGGCGCGGGTTACTCTACGCGCGGCGTTTGGCGCCACTTTCGGTGTCCCCGTAGCTCAGCGGATAGAGCGTCCGCCTTCTAAGCGGCAGGTCGTCGGTTCGAGTCCGACCGGGGACGCCAAATTAAAGAGGGAGCCGGCGACCCGAGTGGGTCACCGGCTCTTGCTGACGAGGGTCAGTTAATGTGGGTGGTCACAGAGCTCGCGAAGTGGTTGCTCGACAGCCCGTGAATGGTGATCGCCCCGGCCCTGAAGATGCCCCAATACTCGTTGGCGATATGGTTGTTCGTAACCGCGACGGTCACCGGTACGGCGGCGCTGAAGAGCGCGATCCCGGTCGGATGGCCGCTGCCGGAGTCGGGGTCAATACCGTTGCCGGAGATCCAGTTATTCATGATGACGTTGCCAGAAACGTTCTGGCCCGGTGTATGGGCGTGGATGCCCACCCCGGCCTGGCCGTTGTTGCGCAGCGTGTTGCCGATGATCCGATTGTTGTAGGAAGCCGTCCCGGGGAACGGGGCGAACATGCCGACGCCCGCGCCACCGTTGCCTTCTGAGACGTTGCCTATGACGAGGTTGTCGTACACGCCGCCCTTTGTGGGGTCGGTCATCGCCTTGGCGTTGTGAGATGGCAGGGTGATCCCGCAGTCTTGCAGGTTGTTCTTCGAGACGTTCCCGGAGATCACGTTGTGGGCGCTGGGCCCGAACTCGTCGGTAATGAGGATGCCGCCGACGTTGTTCTCGACCACATTGTCGACCAGGCGCGACCAGCTCGAGCTCACGAGGTGGAGGCCCTCACCACAGTCGCCCGGGATGTTGCCCTGGGCCCGACATTCGAAGGTCATGGTGGTGTTAAAGCCCGCGTCATTAAGGCGGACTATGTTGTCCTGGATGAGGACCTTCGAGGTCCCAGCCACGAGGATGCCCTCGCCGAGCGCGTGCTCAACGGTGAATCCCTTCACGACCGATCCACTCGCATTCGGACCGAAGACGAGGATGCCATAACCCACGATGCCCATGCCTGCAAGTGGCTGGACCCCGCCCGTCTGGCCCGTGGCGTCAATGGTCGCGTCATCGCCGATGAGAGTCAGCCGTTGGGTGATGGAGACCTGCTCGGCGTACATGCCCTGATCCACATGGATCGTCGCTCCGGCCGTGGCAACCGAAACCGCATGGCCGATGGTCAAGCATGGCTGGCCGCTGGAGCACGGGTTGGCATCGCTGCTGTGATGTTTCGCAACGTAGAGTCCGGGCGGCGAGGCCGCGGCTACGGGGGCCGCGAGTATGGACGCGGCCATGGTTGCCACGACCCCAATCAGGGCAGCTCGACCGAGCCTGTGCGACGAAACTCTCATGAGACGCCTCCACCTTGCACACTGATCCGGCCGCGCCAGCCAAACCAATGCCTACCACCAGAAATGGGACTTCGTCCAATTGCCAAGGAACCGTCGCGGCGGCGCGCTTGACCACGACAACAGGTCGGACTCGCCGCCCAGCGCGGCGGCCGGTGAGAACCAGAACAAACATGGCTCGTACGGCGGGCGAAGTCTGCGACCGACCGCCCTGATGTAGGCACTTGTCCCAGCCACTGACACCAACCGGAGGGATCGTTGCGCGGGCCAAGTCGGGCCACCCTGACGAGTCCCTTGCGCCTCCCCAATCGGGCAATGGCGGAGGCCGCTGTTGGGGTCGGGGCGGATTCGGTCTCAGTGGATGGTCGATCTCCGGCCAGTGACGCTCACGACAGCGTTGAATCGCCCCGCAGCCGGGTCCGGTCGCTGCCTCTCAGGCCGTGGCGCCGCAGCTACGACAGTTGAGTTTGCTGAGCGTGCAGTCCATGCCGCAGCTTCCCTTCGTGGCGCAGACGTCGCACTTGGGGTTGGCGTGCTCCGTCTCGGCGAGTTCGCCGCAGCGGCAGTACCAGGTTCCCTTGCTTCCCTGACGAAGGCGGGCTCCGTCATTCACGACTGCCCTGAACGAACCCCGGAACTCGGCAATTGTGCTCACGGCTCAGACGATACAGCCTGTGGCCCTTCACGACCGCGCTAAGGCGCACGGGCCGGCACAGAACGAGCCGAGAGCGATTGCTCGCCCCCGGCTCCGGCGTGGTTCGGATGAAGGTGTCGTAGACGTGACGCGGGACGCCCATTGGTTCCTCCAGTAGAGCCTTCAGTACGCTAAGTTGCGCGAAGGTGGCCTAGAAACTCCCGTCGGCAGGCCATCGGCGGTAATCATCGGCGCGTCCGACATCTCGGCCGGCGAGTCCCGGTGGGAAGCGCGTCTCGGGGAACCTTCGCAGGTGCTACCTTCTTAGCCTCGCGAGTCGCCGCCAGGCACTGGCGAAGTTCCCGGTGGCATCGGGCCACCGGACACGGCTCTCAGTTCGACCAATCGCGGCGAAACGCGACCCGCAGAGGGGTGCTTGTCCGCATGAACATACGCTGGCGCGGCTGCCTTCTCGAGATCGTCGAGACGGTTCTTCTGACCGTCGTCATCTTCTTCCTGGTCCAGCACTTCGTCGCCCAGCCGTACCAGATCATGCAGGTCTCGATGGAGAACACTCTCGAGCCCGGACAGTACGTGCTGGTGGACAAGATCTCGCCGGTCTGGAGCGACTACAAGCGGGGCGACGTCATCGTCTTCGAGCCGCCCAAGGGCCAGTCGGAAGGGGGACAAGACATCCCGTTCATCAAGCGCGTGATCGGCGTTGGTGGCGATCTGATCGATATCCACGACTATGCGGTCTTCGTGAATGGGGTCCAGCTGACGGAGCCCTATGTCTACCAGGGCCAGCCCTCGACGCCGCTAAATGGGACGGCTAGCTGGCGGGTGCCGATCGGCCAACTGTTTGTGCTCGGCGACCATCGCGAGGCCTCGCAGGATTCGCGGGTCTTTGGACCCATCGCGAAGTCCTCGGTCGTGGGGCGGGCCTGGCTGCGCTATTGGCCGATGGCCAAGTTCAGCATTATCGACTCGGGCAAATACCCGGGCGTGCCCGACGCGTCGCCCGCGGGAGCGTCGCCTGCGCCGTCGGCGTCGAATCCTTAGGGCGGCTCGGTAGGCCGCGCTCAGACGGCTTCGGCGAGTTCGTCCGCCTTGGGCTTGCGAGCGGCGATCCTCTCCACCACGCCCAGCCAGCGTCGGTCCAGCAGCTCGATCTCCAGGCCCTCGGCCAGGAGGTGATCCAGCGGCTCGCGCAGCAGATGGTCGCCCATTCGGCGCAGCGTGATCGGCTCAACCAGTCGCTCGATCGTCCGCAGGATCAGGTTGGGGCTGCGAACGTGCTCGACGAGCAGCAGCCGGCCGCCCGGACGGAGCACCCGCACAGCCTCGGCCACAGCACGTCGATCGTCGGGGATCGTGCACAGGGCGAAGCTGAATGCGACCGTGTCGAAATGCTCGTCAGGGTAGGGGACAGCCGCTGCGTCGCCCTGGCGCAGAGTGGCGTTGATGCCGAGTTCGCGGGCACGTCGCCTCGCGATCTCCAGGGCCACATCACTCAGCTCGATCCCGGTGAGATGGACATCGGGCGGATAGAACGGCAGCGTCCGACCGCGACCGATTCCGATTTCGAGAGTCTCGCCCTCGGCCTGTCCACATAGCCACCGCAGATTCGCGTCACCCTTTGCCGACGGAGCGGTTGCTGCCCTGCGGTCGTAGATGCGGCGGATTCGGTCGGTCTCAGTGTCGTGGTTAGGCATACTGCAAACGGTAAGGCCAGCGACCAGCTTCGAAAAGGGTGATTCGCGGAGGGCAGTCGGATCTGTAAAGGCGTGGGCCACGGGGAGCGCACTAGAGAGGTGTGGAAGCCATCGCAGTGGGGCAGATGATCGACCTGGAGGGGTTCGACTCACAATACGGGGCGCTGTTCAGCGACCTCGCCGCTCTGGCGCGCGCCCTTGGCGCGGGCCCTGACGCCGAGGACGTGGCGCAGGAGGCGCTCCTCGAGGCCCGCGGCCATCTCCACCAGCTGCGCGACCCCGACAAGTTGCGGGCCTGGGTCCGGCGCATCGCGGTCCGAGGCGCCTGCCGCGCCCGCCGTAGGCAGATTGCCGATCTCGGTGCGCAGCACAGTGAGCGTCGGCCAGTCACCGAATTGCCGGACCTCGACGTCGCGGCTGCCATCGCCGGGCTACCCGAACGTGAGCGCGTGGCGGTGACTCTGGTCTTCGGCCTGGGCTATCGCCAGGATGAGGCCGCGGAGCTCATGGGAGTTGCCGCCGGCACGGTCTATTCCAGCATCTGGCGTGCCCGACGCAAGCTGGCTCGCGTGCTTGCCGATGACGAGCGCACGTCGGAGCGAACGGGGAGGAACCCTCGATGACCCGAATTAGCGACCGCCTGGCCGCAATCGCAAGACGCAATCACGTCGCTGAGGGCCGGCTGTTCGAGCTCGCGGGTTCGGATGGCACGCCGGTGGCTTCGGCGGCGGAGCAAGCCCACCTCGATCGCTGCGCCCGGTGCCGCGGACTTCTAGTGGGGTACCGCCGGGCGGAGTCGGTCTTGAGCGGAGGCTGGAGCGATCGACCGCTGCGTCCCGGCACACGCACGGCGGGACTTGCCGGACTCGATCGAGTCGCGCGAGTTCGGGTCGGCCGGGGTGGCGGCGGCGTCGCGCGCCGGGCGGCCGTTCCCATGGCGATGATCGCCGTTCTGATCGGGGTTGTGGCGACGGCCGGGCTACTGACGCTGCGGGGCGGCGGCCTTCGGCCTGCGTCGAGCGGCCCGGGAGGTTCTACGGCGGGAGGCACGTCCCAGCCCACGTCCCACGCCACGCCGGAGCGCACGGGTCTGGTGGCGCGGCTGCCTCTCGGACAGTACGGAAGCTTCTCGTGGGCTCCCGATGGCCAGCACCTGCTCGTCCGGGATGACTCTGGTAGCCGCGTCTACGACCGATTTGGCAACCTCGTCTCCTCGTTCGGGCAGTTCGAAGGCTGGTTGGACGCGACCCACCTCATCTCCGGCGACGGCCACGTGGCCAGCACTGATGAGCCGTACACGGGCGGGCCGACCTCCAACTCCTGGGTCGTCGCCAGCGGCCACGGCTCGGCCGCCATCATCGTGGCCGTGCCCGGCTGCATCGGCGACCCGATCATCGATTGGTATAAGAACGGTCAGTACGTGAAGGCGGGCGAAAAGGCAACGCCGTACGGCTGGTCGCCGGACGGCAAGCTCCTACTGCTGGGACACATGAGCTGCTCGGAGCAGGAGGCCCAGCTGCACGGCTGGAAGGGCCCTGTCGATGTGGTTGACTTCGCCAGCGGTCGGGTCGTCGCGACCGCGCCGGAAGTTAGGGGTGCCATGGCCTTCAACCCTAGCGGCACCCGCCTGGCGGCCGAGTCTGACAAGAATCTGGAGATCGTGGACTTCGCGACCGGGCAGGTCAGAACCGTGCCGAACGCCCGGCTGCTCGGCTGGGGCGGCGACGATTCCGTCTACTGCTTCACCACGACCGGCAGCGTGGCCATCGTGGGCGCGACCGCGCAGATCCATGACTTCGGCGGCGTCACCTTCAACTGGGCGATCTCTTCGTCTGCCGGCACGCAGCTCGAGGTGGACGCGGCCGGTGCGGCGGTGCGGATCATGGGCAAGGACCAGAAGACCACGCTGCTGGACCTCTTGTCGACGAGTCTTCTCGCGCGGCCCGATCTTGCAGTGGATCTATCCCCGTCCCAGCCTCGAGGTTCTGACCTGCTGCAGAGCCCGTGGTCGCCGGACGGCAGCATGTTGGCCTTGCAGTCCTCAGACGGCACATCGGTGGCCCTAATCTCGGTTACCGACCTGCCGGGCTCGATCGCCGGCGCCCTGCCGACGCCGATCGGCTCGCCCGGAACCATTGCAGGCCGCGACAGTTTGTCCCTGTCCGGACCCGTCGGCCCGCTGGTGGCGGACTCCAAGCGTGATGCCATGTGGTTCCTCGGCGGCGTGTCGGGCGGGCCGATTGACCTGTACCGCTACGACGTCGCGACGGCCGCAGTGTCCAAGCGCGATATCACGGGCACGACGTTCGACGGCTCACGTCGGAGTCCGCTCGCCATCGCGCCGACAGGCCAGATTTGGACTGGCGACGGTTCCGATCTGATCGTGTACAACCCCGAAACGGACAGTCAGACCGACGTGACCTTCCCATCGTCGGATCCGGACATACAGAGCGACCCCAAGGTCGGGAAGCCGGATCCGTGGATCGCGGGCATTGCCTTCGATGCCAACGGCCGGGCTCTGATCGCCCGGAATTGGGTGCGGTCGCTCGCCGTGGTGGACGCCTCGCTGAGCGTCGTCGGCCGCATCGACATCTCGGACGGTTTCGCCATGACAGGTGGCATCGCAGTCGCCGGGACTCGCGTATATGTCATCGCCGATCCACAGAGCGGCTTCGGGTTCGGCGCCGACGCCACCCCGGGTGCCCAGGCGGACACCAAGTTCAGCGCGCTCGGGATGGCCGTGGTCGGGAGCAGACTCCTAGTCGCCGGCACTCCGCCGGGCTGGCTCGATGCGAATAGAGGCAATCCGGCCATGATCGCGCCGGTTCTCGCGTCGGCGGATCTGGTTGCGGCCGGCCCGGATGGCGTCGCTGCGCTCTACAGCAACGCGACCGGTCAGATGCAGTTGCGTGACAAAGATGGCAAGGTCTCGGCCCAGGGAGTGTTCCCGGCAGGCTCGGCGCCACACATCGCGGACATAGCCTTGGACGGCCAGGGACGGCTGTGGGCCGTGTCATCGGCCGATGGCGCCTACTCGCTGGTGCGCCTTGACTTCACGCGTTAGCCGGCGTCGCTTCGCGGCCTCGCCCCAGCCTAGTAGTCGGGCAGGACCGTTTCGCCGTACATCAGGTATTTGTCCACGGCCCGGGCGGCCAGGCGGCCCTCCTGGATCGCCCAGACCACGAGCGACTGTCCACGCGAGCAGTCGCCGGCCGAGAAGACGCCGGGGACGGTCGTCATGTATTCGTCGTCATGGATGATGTTGCCGCGATGGTCCAGCTTGCAGCCGAAGGCCGTGGGCAGCTCCGGCGCGGGACCGACGAAACCCATCGCGATGAGGACCAGGTCGGCCGGGAGCGTTGTCTCAGTGCCGGGCGTCTCGTGCATCTCGGGCCGGTTGCCGGGGCTGTGAACCCACTCGATCTCGACAGTTTGGATCTCGGCCACGTGGCCATTGTCGTCGCCCACAAGCCGGCGCGTGTTGACGAGATAGCGCCGCGGATCGGCGCCCCAAAGAGCCGCGGCCTCTTCCTGACCGTAGTCCATCTTGTAGACCTTGGGCCACTGCGGCCAGGGGTTGTCATCGGCACGCGTCTCGGGCGGCCGGGCCAGGATCTCGAGCTGTGTGACGCTCTTTGCACCCTGGCGGATGGCCGTGCCGACGCAGTCGGTGCCGGTGTCGCCGCCGCCTATGACGACGACGTGCCTGCCGGCCGCGGAGATGGGCGTGGCCGGCCCGCCGAGCAGCGCCTTGGTGCTGGCGACCAGGAAGTCCATAGCGAAATGGACGCCGGCCAATCCGCGGCCCTCGACTCGCAAGTCGCGCGGGATCGTGGAGCCGACCGCGAGAACCGCGGCGTCGTAGTCCTTGACCAGCTTCTCGGCCGGAACGTCCCTGCCGATTGCTGTGCTCGTGACGAACTTGATGCCCTCGGCCTCGAGGAGTCTGATGCGGCGCTCCACGATCGACTTGTCCAGCTTCATGTTGGGGATGCCGTACATGAGCAGGCCACCGACCCGATCGTCGCGCTCGAAGACGGTCACTTCGTGGCCGGCTCGGTTGAGTTGGGCGGCGGCGGAAAGGCCGGCCGGCCCGCTGCCGACAACCGCGACCTTCAATCCTGTGCGCGCCAGCGGCGGCTCGGCGACGACCCAGCCTTCGAGGAAAGCGTGTTCGATGATCTCGTTCTCGATGGTCTTGATCGTGACCGGCGGCTGGCTGATCCCGAGCGTGCAGGAGCCTTCGCATGGCGCCGGGCAGACGCGCCCGGTGAACTCCGGGAAGTTGTTCGTCTTGTGGAGGCGGATGATCGCCTCTTGCCACTGACCCCGATAGACGAGGTCGTTCCATTCCGGAATGAGGTTGTGGATCGGGCAGCCCATCGCCATGCCGTTGACAAGCTCGCCGGCGTGGCAGTAGGGGGTCCCGCAATCCATGCAGCGGGCGCCCTGCTCACGCAGCGTCTTCTCTTCGTAGCCCGGGTGGGTCTCGGCCCAGTCCTTGGCTCGCTCGAGGGGCGGCCGGACGTGAGGCGCCTCGCGCCCGAACTCCATGAAACCAGTCGGCTTGCCCATCGCCTAGTTCCCTGCCACTCGACGCGCGTCCAGAACGTTCTCCTCGAACGCGGCCATCTCGGCCTCATCCTGCGAGAGACCCCGCTCGCGCATCCTGGCCTGAGCCTCGATGACGCGGCGGTAGTCGTTGGGAACGACGCGGACAAACCTGCTCACAGTTGTCCGCCAGTCGTCCAGCAGTGCCTTTGCCCGGGTGCTGCCTGTGTACTCCACATGGCGCTCGAGGAGACGACGGATCTGAGCCGTTTCCTCCGGATCCGAGAGCGGGAACAGCTGGACCATCTCCTTGTTGCAGACTCGTTCGAAGCCCCCGCCGGCAGCCCCGCCTTCGCCGCTTTCGTCCAGGACGTAGGCCACGCCGCCGGACATGCCCGCCGCGAAGTTGCGCCCTGTCTTGCCGATGATCACGACCTTGCCGCCGGTCATGTACTCGCAGCCGTGATCGCCTACGCCCTCAACCACCGCGCTGGCGCCGGAGTTGCGAACACCGAAGCGCTCGCCGGCGATGCCTCGGATGTAGATCTCGCCGGACGTGGCCCCATAGAAAGCCACGTTGCCGGTGATGATGTTGTCCTCGGCCACGAACTTGGACTCGCGCGGGGGGAAGAGGATGATCTTGCCGCCCGACAGGCCCTTGCCCAGGTAGTCGTTGGCGTCGCCCTCGAGGGTCAGGGTGATGCCCTTGGGGATGAACGCCCCGAAGCTCTGCCCGGCCGAGCCGCGGAAGTGCAGCTTGATGGTGTCTTCCGGAAGGCCTGCCCCGCCGTAGCGGCGCGTGACCTCTGAGCCCAGCGTAGTCCCGGTGACGCGGTTGACGTTGCGGATCGGCATCTCGGCCTCGACCCGCTCCCCGCGCTCAAGGGCCGGCTGGCAGAGTGGGATCAGGGTCGTGGAGTCGAGCGATTCGCCGAGCTTGTGCTCCTGGCTGATCTGGCATGTTCGGAGCGTTGTCTTGGGGATCTTGGGCTGGAAGAGGATGCGGCTGAAGTCGAGGCTGTGGGCCTTCCAGTGGTCTATGCCGCGCCGCATCTCGATCCGCTCGGAGTGGCCGACCATTTCGTCGAAGGTTCGGAACCCCAGCTGGGTCATGTATTCGCGAGCTTCCATGGCCACGAAGTTCATGAAGTTGACGACGCTTTGGGGATCGCCGTTGAAGCGCTTGCGAAGCTCCGGGTCCTGCGTGGCCACGCCGACCGGGCAGGTGTTCTTGTCGCAGGCCCGCATCATTACGCAGCCCAGAGCGACGAGCGGCGCGGTCGAGAAGCCGAATTCTTCTGCGCCCAGCAGGGCACCGACGACGACGTCACGGCCTGTCTTCATCTGGCCGTCTACTTCGATCGCGACGCGGGAGCGCAGATCGTTCAGGAGCAAGGTCTGGTTGGTCTCGGCAACGCCGAGTTCCCACGGCAGGCCGGCGTGCTTGATCGACGACAGCGGTGAGGCACCGGTTCCACCATCGTGGCCGCTGATCAGGATGACGTCGGCGTGAGCCTTGGCCACGCCGGCTGCGATCGTCCCGACGCCCACCTCCGACACCAGCTTCACGGAGATGCGGGCGTCCGGGTTGGCGTTCTTGAGGTCGTGGATAAGCTCGGCCAGGTCCTCGATGGAGTAGATGTCGTGGTGCGGGGGCGGGCTGATGAGGCCCACGCCCGGAGTCGAATGGCGGACCTTGGCGATCCAGGGATAGACCTTGGTCCCGGGCAGCTGGCCGCCCTCACCGGGCTTGGCACCCTGGGCCATCTTGATCTGTATTTCACGAGCGCTGACGAGGTACTCACTGGTGACCCCGAACCGGCCGGAAGCCACCTGCTTGATCGCGCTCTTGAGGGAGTCGCCATTGGCCAGCGTCTCGAAGCGAGCCGGGTCCTCGCCGCCTTCGCCGGTGTTCGACTTGGCACCCAGCCGGTTCATGGCGATGGCGAGCGCCTCATGCGTCTCTTGCGAGATGGAGCCGTAGCTCATGGCGCCGGTCTTGAAGCGCTTGACGATCGACTCGACCGGCTCGACCTCGTCGATCGAGAGCGGGTGGCGGTGGTTCGGTTTGAAGTCCATCAGGCCGCGCAGGGTGCACAGGCCCTCGGACTGGTCGTCGATGAGCTTCGAGTAGTCCTTGAACGCGGCGTAGTCGCCTGTCCGGGTGGAATGCTGGAGCTGGGCGATGGAGAGCGGGTTGAAGAGGTGCCGCTCGCCCCCGTGACGCCACTGGATGTTGCCGCCGACGCCGAGTTGCTTGTGATAGACCGGCCGCTTGGGCGGATAGGCTCGGTCCTGGCGCATCTGCGCTTCCCGGGCGACGACGTCAATGCCGATGCCGCCGATGCGGGTGGGCGTCCAGGTGAAGTACTCGTCGACGAAGTCCTGGCTGAGTCCGAGCGCCTCGAAGATCTGGGCTCCGTGGTAGCTCTGGACAGTGCTGATGCCCATCTTCGAGATGACCTTGAGGATGCCCTTGGCGATAGCCTTGCGGTACTTCTTCTCGGCCAACTCGGCCGAGCCCGTGATTATGCCCAGGCGGGCCTGGTCGTGAACGGTTTCGAATGCGAGATACGGGTTGACCGCGCTGGCACCGTAGCCGATGAGAAGAGCGAAGTGATGGACCTCGCGGGGCTCGCCGGACTCGAGGACGAGGCCGACCTGGGTGCGGGTGCCCGCTTCCACCAGGTGGTGGTGAACTGCCGAGACCGCCAGCAGCGCCGGGATTGGCGCCTCGGTCTCGTTATGCCCGCGGTCCGAGAGAATGACGATATTCCGGCCTTCCTGGATGGCTTCGCTGGCCTGAGCGAGGACCTGCTCAATGGCCTTGCGCAGGCCCGTGCCACCGTCCGCCACCTTGAACAGGATCGGCAGGGTGATGGGTCGAAAGCCGCGCCCGTCGGGCTTGCCCGACGCATCGCCAGTTGAAAGGCTGCGAATCTTTTCGAGTTCCTCGTTCGAAAGGACCGGCGAGGGCAGCTCGAGCTGGTGGGCGGAACGTGGCTCCGCCTCGAGGAGGTTGCCCTCGGGGCCGATGGCCATTTCGGTGGCGGTAATGATCTCTTCGCGGATGGCGTCGATGGGCGGGTTCGTAACCTGGGCGAAGAGCTGCTTGAAGTACGAGTAGAGGAGCTGCGGCCGCTCGGAGAGAACAGCAAGGGCCTGGTCGTTGCCCATCGAGCTGACAGGATCGGTGCCGGTGACGGCCATCGAGTTGATGACCATGCGCACGTCTTCGGCGGTGTAGCCGAAGACCTCCTGGCGGCGCAGGACCGTCTCGTGGTCCGGTTCGATGATGCGCGGTGGGGGCGGCAGCTCGGTGAGCTTGACAAGCCACTCACGGACCCAATCCGTGTAGGGATGCTCCGTCGTGATACGACGCTTGAGATCCTCGTCCGAGACGATCCGCTGTTCGGCCGTGTCGACCAGGAACATTCGGCCCGGCTGGAGGCGGCCCTTGGCCACGATCTGGTCGGCCGGGATGTCGAGCACGCCGGCCTCTGAGGCCATGATGACCCGGCCGTCGGTGGTGACGTAGTAGCGGGCCGGTCGGAGGCCGTTGCGGTCGAGGGTCGCGCCCACTCGGATGCCGTCCGTGAAGGCGATCGAGGCGGGGCCGTCCCACGGCTCCATCAGGCAGGCGTGGAACTCGTAGAAGGCGCGCTTCTCAGGAGCCATTGATTCGTGGTGCTGCCACGGCTCCGGAACCATCATCATGAGGGCGTGGGCCAGGGACCGGCCCGACAGATAGAGCAGCTCCAAGACGTTGTCCAGAATCGCCGAGTCAGAGCCTTCCATGTCGATGGCCGGCAAGGCCTTGGTCAGCTCGTCACCGAAGAGCTTGGAACTGAACAGGGCCTGACGAGCATGCATCCAGTTGACGTTGCCGCGCAGGGTGTTGATCTCGCCGTTGTGGGAGATGTAGCGGTACGGGTGCGCCCGCGGCCAGGAAGGGAATGTGTTGGTGGAGAAGCGCGAGTGCACCATGGCGATGGCGCTCTCGACGCGCTCGTCTGCCAGGTCGGGGTAAAAGACCTGCAGCTGAGAGGCGTTGAGCATGCCCTTGTAGACGATGGTCCGACAACTCAGGGAGGGGATGTAGAAGTCGGTGCGGCTCGGGATGGCCGAGCGTGAGATCGCCTTCTCGACGAGGCGGCGAACGACATAGAGCTTGCGCTCGAACGCGAGGTCCTCGACGAGGCGCTCTGGTCGGTCGATGAAGACCTGGCGGATGAGAGGTTGGGCAGCCTTGGCGCTCGCACCCAGGCTCGAACTGTCGGTGGGCACGTCGCGCCAGCCGAGGAAATGCAGACCCTCGTCAGCGACGACCTGCTCGAACAGGCGGAAGCATTCGACTCGGCTGGCCTTGTCCTGGGGCAGGAAGACCATGCCAACGCCGTAGCCACCCCTGCCGCGCAAGTTCACGCCGGACTTGGCCGCAACGTCGCATAGGAAACGGTGTGGGATCTGGATGGTGAGGCCGGCACCGTCGCCGGTGTTCTTCTCGGAGCCGGTGGCCCCGCGGTGCTCAAGGTTTACCAGGACGGTGAGCGCGTCGCGGACCGTCTTGTGAGAGGGGCGACCGGCGATATCCACGACGAAGCCGAAGCCACAGGCGTCGTGTTCGTGCTTGGGGTCATAGAGACCCTGGGGCCGCGGCACGCCTCTCTTCGTCAACTCTGCGCCGTCCTCGCTCGACAATGCCAGACCGTCAACCACCCGGTGGCGGCGACAGCGGGGCCTGCTCCAGACGCAGGAGCCCACTACTGTCGCGGAAAGGCGAGTGTCGACTAGAGAGTGCCCCAAGGTCAAGGTTGAAGAGGTTGCGAATCGGTGACAAAGGGGTACCCGAGAAGGGCGTGAAGTCACTATTGGGCGGTTCTGGTTGAGCCTGGTTCGGCACCGGGCCGTCGAATCGCGATAGACTTCCGACGCCCCGTCATTGATCGTTTTTGGTGAGGTTGCGAACACGGGGGTGAGCCATCGAAAGGCCGCCCCAGGCATCGTCAGGAGGATCGCTTTGTCGCCCCAGTCGCGTCGAGGGCACGCGGTGCCGCCCAGCCACCGCAAGCCCGCTACCCGCGTGCCTTCCGATGTTGCGCGCAAGCCGGCCACCAACGCCGCAGCCGACGCGGCGGCTGCTGAGGTTGGATCTGCGGCCGAGGCCGCGGCGGCGGTGACGCCGAAGGCATCCACCGGCGCGTCGCCATCTCCGAGCGGCAAGCCGATCAAGGGGAAGGCAGGGGCTAGGCCCACCGAACGTAAAGTTGGTTCGGTGGATCGCCGAGGGCGCAGTGTGGGTGGCGTCGGCCGAAGTTCAGCGTGGCGGAACGTCTACCGCTACCTGTGGGCTTACGTCCCGCTCTTTATCGCCTTCGCCCTAATCTTTGGCGGCGTCTGGGCTTGGATCAGCTTTGGGCCGCACACCAACACGCCAAAAGAGAATTGGACGTCGATCGAATCCAACTGGAAGCCCAAGCGAGCGGCTGACCTCAAGGCGGTCTCGGCCGCAGTAGCCGCCAACGACTTCAACGCAGCTATCAACGGATACAAGGCGGTTCGCGACGATACCAAGGGTTGGATGGCTGAGCTCGCCACGATCAAGAGTTGGGACGACCCGAATGCCAGCCCGGGTGCTAGTCAGAACGGGACGCCGACCCAATTCGTGCAGCAGCTGGTTACGGACGGAAACGCTGAGGTGGGCGTGCTGGACCAGGTCGTGGCCGCGAAGTCCATGGACGGCGTCCTGGCGCTGAAGGACCAGCTCGACGCCGCGGACCAGGCGTTCGGGTCCGACTACGCCTATGCGCCCACCATTTTCGGAGGCGCGGCCGCTGCCTCCGGCGGGCCAACGCTAGCCCTACCGTCCGGAAGTCTGAGCCCGTCTGGGTCACCGGCTGCGTCCGCGATCCCCGGTTCGTCGGCCGCGCCCGGCGCCCCTGCGAGTGCCTCAGTCACGCCAAGCTAGGATCGGCGAGGCGGTCTCAAGCGGGCGCTCAATAGGACTGGTGGCGGACGGGACCGGTACCAGTTGCTTTCTGGGGCCCGGTACCGTTGGCGATAGTCCAAAGTACGGCTTGTGACGGTTGGGTGGAGTTTGTACGGTTCGCATCGCCTCCGACTTGGACGCGGTCTGGCCATACCAGGACCTCGGGGGCACCGTTGCAGACGCAAAGGAAGCCCATGGCTGCCATGTCCGCAAACGAACTCGGTCCGATGCTTACCGCGAGCGAGGTGGCGGCGATGCTTCACCTGCACGTCAACACCGTGAAGCGTCTCGGCGATCGAGGAGAGTTGCCGTTCTATCGCGTCTGCAAGCGGGGCGACCGGCGCTTCCGCCTCGAGGACGTGATGACGTTCCTCGAAAAGAACCGCTAGCTACAGAACTGCCGGTTCGCCAAAAGCTCGTCACAGGGCCAGATGCCCCAAATCCGTCTAGCGCAGTTGAGGCCCGTGGCGATTGCCGCGGGCCTCAACTCTTCTGCGAGTGGCGTGGGCGCGGCGAGTGGCGTGGGCGAGTGGCGTGGGCGCGGCCAACCTGTCCTCGCTAGACGGCGATGCGCGGCACCGCGCGGAGCCCGGCCGCAAAGAGATCCAGGCCGGTGGCGATTTCTTCGGCCGTGGCGTCGATCGGCGGCAGGAACCGGATCACGTTGTGATGCGTGCCGCAGTTGAGCACGAGCAGCCCTTGGTCGGCGCAGGCCCCGATGAGTGCCTCGCTCGTGGCCGTGTCAGGATCCCGAGTGGCGCGGTCCTTGACCAGCTCCACGCCGACCATCAGGCCGCGGCCGCGAACGTCGCCGATGCGATCGTCCTGGGCCATCAGCGCGCGCAGGCCTTTCTGTAGCTGCTCGCCGCGGGCCGCCGCATTTGCAACGAGGCCCTGCTCCTCGATAGTGCTCATGACGGCCACACCGGCCGCGCAGCTGACGGGGTTGCCGCCGAACGTGGTTCCGTGGGCGCCGACTCCCCAGCGTTCCTGAAGCTCGCGTCGGGTCACGATGGCCCCGATCGGCATGCCGTTGCAGAGAGCCTTGGCGACGCAGACGACGTCAGGAACGATGTCGGCATGCTCGAAGGCCCACATCTTGCCGGTGCGGCCGATGCCGGACTGGATCTCGTCGGCGATCAGCAGGATGCCGTGCGTGTCGCAAAGGGCGCGAAGCTCGCGCAGGAAGCCAGCCGGAGCCGGGCTGAATCCGCCTTCGCCCTGGATCGGCTCGATGATGATGGCGGCCACCGACGACGCCGGGATCTCGTGCGCCAGGAGCGTTTGGAGGGCTCCCATCGCCCCGGCTGTCGCGGCCTCCTCGTCATCGTCGAAGTTACGGTAGACGTTGGGGAAGGGGGTCAGATAGACGGAGGGCAGGAGAGGTTCGTACCCGAGCCGGTAGTTGATGCTTGAGCTGGTGACCGACGCGGCGCCGAATGTGCGCCCGTGGAACGCGCCGCGGAAGGCGATGATGCCGGGCCGTCCGGTGACTCGCCGAGCCAGCTTGAGCGCGGCTTCGACCGCCTCAGAGCCCGAGTTGCCGAAGAAGACAGTGTCGAGCGGGTCGGGGCAGGCGTCGGCGAGCATCGCCGCGAGCCTTCCAACGGGCTCGAGGTAGCCCAGGGCGTTGCAAATGTGGAGCAGCTTGTCGGCTTGGTCCTTGATAGCCGCCGTGACCGCCGGGTGGTGGTGGCCCAACGATGTCGTGGCGATTCCGCAGGCGAAGTCCAGGAAGCCGCGCCCGGCCGAGTCGAACAGAGTGTGGCCCTCGCCGTGGCTCCAGCTGCGTTCGTAGTAGCGGCCCAGGATCGGGGAGAGGTTGGGCTTGGAGATGGCCGCGTAGTCGCCGGCGGCCGCAAAGGCGTCGATCTCCGCCGGGGAGAGGCCGCCTGCCTTGGCGCCGACCGGGGCAACGGCGGCGGATGCGAGGACGACTTGTTCCTGTGCGGTGGGATCCATGACGCGAGCTCCTCAGAATCGGGTCGCCGGTCGGTGATGACCGGCGGGCTACCGAGTATAGATGCGCGCGCGGTCAGCGGCTCTCGGACGCTCCCCGACGGCCCGCCCGCCGCCCGGAGCCACTCGGCAGGG
>CABDYL010000041.1_pt1 | contig 37627 bp, 26 predicted proteins | sample 3131931 | NCBI WGS metagenome assembly CABDYL01 (sample SAMEA5534337, study PRJEB31848) | metagenome | biome: tundra; feature: field; material: soil | place: USA | collected 2013-05 | depth 0.45 m
CCAACAACCCTCCTACCAACTTCACGACCATTCAGCCGGACGGCTGCACGCCGGTGCCATCGGGATCCAGCGGCGCGTCCGGGAAAGACGTCCAGATGCCGCTCGGCGTGGCCATCAGCGGCCGGGTCACCGGACCTGGTGGAACGACGGGGCTCGATGGCATCGGCGTCAACGCCAACTCGGACACTTTCGGCACTTGGACCCAAACGAAGGACGGCGGGTACTACTCACTGTCCGTCCCGCCAAACGGCAGCTACACCCTCCAGTTCAACGACAACTCTCCGACCCCGATCTACCTCAGCGGCTGCTACTCCAGCAGCGGCGCCATCGGCCACTTCACGACCAATCAGCTGACCGGCTGCACGCCGGTGGATGTGGCAGGCTCGGACGTGACCCTGGAAGACGTCTGGATGCTGGCCGGGGTGGCCATCAGCGGCACCGTCACCGGACCAGGTGGGCAAGGGCTCCAGGGCATCAACGTCAACGCCAACTCGGACACTTTCAGCACTGGGACCCAAACGAATGAGACCGGGTACTACTCACTGTCCGTCCCGCCGAATGGCAGCTACACGATTTCCCTGGGCGACCCCAAGGGATTCCACGTCAACGGCTGGTCCACCTCAGGCGGCGGCTTCACGATTAATTGGAACGCGCGCGGTGCGTTGGCGGTGGAAAACTCGCCCGTAGGGTTCAACGCCGAGATGACCGATGGCGTGCCCATCCAGGGCAACGTCACCGGACTCCATGGCGCCGCCCTCCAGAACGTCTTCGTCAACGCCAACTCGACCAGCTCGCCCGGAATCGGCGCCGGAACCGGTACGAGCGGTGACCCGAATCCTGGGCACTATCTGGTATCGGTCTTGCCCGGCTATTCGCCGTACACAGTCCATTTCCACGACAACAATGGGACCTACACCGACGGCTGCTATTCCAGCACCGCCAGCGGCAACTTCACGACCGATTGGAGCGCCTGCACCCCCCTGGATGTGTCATCCGGCGCAACCGCGAGCGTCCAGATGGGTCTCGCCACGACCCTCACCTGGTCCAACCCGGCCGACATCGTTTACACGACCCCTCTGGGTGACACCCAGCTCAACGCTGCGGCCACGGCCAGTTCTGGCGGCACGCCCTTGGCGGGCACGTACGTATACACCCCGGCCAAGAACACGGTCCTCGAGCCCGGCTTCCAGGAACTGAAGGTTCACTTCATTCCGACCAACACCGACTACGCGGACGCCACCGCCATGGTCCACATCAACGTGACCGTGCCCGAAACGGTCATCAACTGGTCCACTCCAGCCACCATCACCTACGGCACGCCACTCAGCAGCATGCAGCTCAACGCCACGGCCAGTGCTGGCGCCACGCCCGTCGCTGGCAGTTGCCTCTACAGCCCGCCCATAGGCACCGTCCTTGACGTCGGCGCCCACACTCTGGATTGCCTCTTTACCCCGGACGATTCCACCTACGGGGGCGGCTATGTGACGGTCTACATCGACGTTGTCCAAGCCCCCTTGACGGTCAGCGGCATCACCGCCTCCAATAAGACCTACGACGGTGGCCCGACGGCCACCCTCAACACCGGCACCCCCGCTCTCGTCGGCGTCGTGTCCGGCGACGCCGCGAACGTGAGCCTGAGCGGCGCGGCCGTCGGCGCCTTCAGCAACGCGAACGTCGGCACCTCCAAGACCGTGACCGTCTCCGGCCTCACGATCAGCGGGACCGCCGCAGGCAACTACACCCTGACCCAGCCGACGACCACCGCCAACATCACGGCCCGCCCGATCACGGTCACGGCCGCGACGAACACCAAGGGCTACGACGGCACGACGAGCGCGGCGGCGACGCCGACCTACACCTCGGGCAGCCTCGCCTCGGGTGACGCGGCGACGTTGACTGAGACGTATGGCTCGAAGAACGCCGGCACCACCTTGAACCTCATCCCGGCGATCACCTTCACGAGCGGCAGCGCCCTCAACTACTCGATCATCCTGACCAACAACACGACCGGCGTCATTACGGCCCGTCCGATCACGGTCACGGCCGACGCCGGCCAGACGAAGGTCTACGGTGCTTCCGATCCGACCTTCGCCTACACCATTACCAGCGGCGGCCCGCTCGCCACCGGCGACTCCTTCAGCGGCGCTCTCAACCGCGATGCAGGCGTGGGCGTCGGGACCTACGCCATTACCAAGGACACACTCGCCCTGAGCTCCAACTACGCCCTGACGTTTGTTTCGGCCAACTTCTCGATCACCAAAGCCACGCCGGTCATCACCTTCACCAGCACCGCACCGAGTTCCGCCGTTGTGGGCAGCTCGACCTACACGGTCACCGCCACATCCACCTCACCGGCGGCGATCGTCTTCTCGATCGACTCCAGCGCCGGCTCGGTCTGCTCGATTTCCGGCATCGTGGTCAGTTTCATCGGGGTCGGCACCTGCAAGATCGATGCCAACCAGAGCGGCGACGCCAACTGGAACGCGGCGGCCCAGGCCCAGCAGTCCTTCGCGATCAGCGCGGCCGCGACCGTGCCCGGCAAGCCTACCGGCGTGACAGCTACACCCGGCAACGCCTCGGCTCTCGTTTCCTGGACCGCCCCAGCCGCCAACGGCGGCAGCACTATCACCGGCTACACCGTCACCTCCTCACCTGGGGGCAAGACTTGCACGACCTCGGGCACCAGCTGCACCGTGTCCGGGCTCACCAACGGCACCAGTTACACCTTCACCGTCCATGCCACCAACGGTGTGGGCAGTGGGTCCGAGTCCGATCCTTCGTCAGCGGTGACGCCTGTCGCCCCGCGGTCCGGCGCCACATACCACGCCCTGACCCCCACCCGCATCCTCGACTCTCGTGATGGCACTGGCGGGTTGTCGGGCGCCTTCAGTTCCCATGTCGCCCGGACGTTCACGGTTATCGGCCACGGAGGAGTGCCGTCGGGCGCCATAGCTGTGACCGGCAATCTGACCGTCACTCAGCAAACGAGCCTCGGCTATCTCTCGATTGGTCCCGTCGCCCAGAACAACCCCACTAGCTCGACTCTCAACTTCCCACTCAACGATGACCGAGCCAACGCGGTGACGGTTGCTCTTAGTGGCACCGGTACTCTCTCGATCACCTATGCCGCTCCGACCAGCGGGCCGACAGCGCAAGTCATCTTCGATGTCACGGGCTACTTCACTCCCGATATGAGCGGCGCGACATACCACGCCCTTACCCCCACCCGGATCCTCGACTCCCGTGATGGCACAGGCGGCCTTTCGGGAGCCTTCAGCTCTCATGTAGCTCGGACGTTCACCGTGATCGGCCACGGCAGCGTTCCCTCCAACGCCATCGCGGTAACCGGCAACCTGACCGTGACGGGGCAGACCAGTCTCGGCTATCTCTCCATCGGTCCGGTCGCCATGAACAACCCGACGAGTTCGACCCTCAACTTCCCGCTCAACGATGACCGGGCCAACGCGGTCACGGTCGCTCTGAGCGGCAGCGGAACCCTGTCGATCACCTACGCCGCTCCGACCAGCGGGCCGACAGCGCAAGTCATCTTCGATGTCACGGGCTACTTCACGCCGGACGCCAGCGGCGCCACCTACTTCCCGCTAAACCCCACCCGCATCCTCGACTCTCGCGACGGCACAGGCGGCCTTTCGGGCGCCTTCAGCTCTCATGTCGCTCGGACATTCGAGGTTTGGGGCCACGGTGGCGTGCCCTCGGGTGCCACAGCCGTAACCGGCAACCTGACGGTGACCCAGCAGACCAGTCTCGGCTATCTCGCCATCGGTCCGGTCGCGATGAACAATCCGACGAGTTCGACGCTCAACTTCCCGCTCAACGACGACCGAGCCAACGCGGTCACGGTGGCCCTGAGCGGCGGTGGAACCCTGTCGATCACCTACGCAGCTCCGACCAGCGGGCCGACGGCTCATGTGATCTTCGACGTCACCGGGTACTTCGTGCCGTAGATCGCGGCGCGCCAGCAGAGGAGGGACGGCGGGAATTCGTCCACCTTCTTACAGGCTGACCAATTACTGGCAGAGACAGAAAGGGCCGGGCGTTCAGCCCGGCCCTTTCTGTGCGCCTGCCGCTGTGACCGTGGCGAGCGCCTCGTCGTCTCCGGCCGATGCTCCATCGCCTTGCGGGATCAGCACGTAGGCGAGGATCGCGCCGGCCACGTTCGCTGCCACCGCGAAGGCAACCGCGACTTCGATAGGCCAGATCGTGATCATCACGCCGGCCAGGGCGGCTCCGATCGGGAAGCCTGAGAAGTTGAGGTTCATCGATATCGTGAAGGCGCGGCCCATCCAGGCCGGGTCGGTCCGGCGCTGACGCAGCGTGAACATGGCGATATCGAGCGGCCCGTTGATCAGCCCTGCGGCTGCCATTGAGAGGGCGATAGGAATGATGCTGCCGGGCCACAGCAGGATGGCGGACGTGAATATGAAGGCCGCGGCGGGGATCACGATCATGAGCCGCTCCCGGCCCTCGGTCTTGATGCGGCCGGCGATGAAGGCCGATGCGACGCCGAAGAGGCCGCTCAGCCCAAACATGTAGCCGACCATTTCCTGGCCCATGCCCAGGTGCTTGAGGATCAGGACCGGCACCACGATCTCGACCACACCCCAGGCCAGGTTCATCGTCGAAAGCGAGATGGCCAGGCTGCGGAGAGTTCTGTTGTTCCACGTGTACACGAGCCCAAGCCACGCGTCGCGGAGGAGATTTCCGGTCGAGGCCACGTCCGTGCGGGGGTCCGGCGCGCCGAACATGACCACCGCCGCCAGTGCGTAGGCCACGGCGATCCCGATCAGGGCGACCTCGAACCCGACAAGCTGGGCCACCACAGCGCCCACCGGCGCGCCCACTACCGTGGCCAGGACCCAGCCGTTGGAGTCGACGGCGTTGACTCTTTCCCAGAGTGGCTTCGGCACCATGAGCGGGAAGAGGCTGCGCAGGCCACTGCTGCTGAGCGGGCCGGTGAATGCCGCCACTGTGACGATTGCGACGAGCAGCCATGCGGTCAGGTGGCCGGTCAGCGAGAGCACCGCGACAAGTAGCAGGGCCACCGAAACGACGGCGTAATCGATGATGATGAGGCGAACCCGGCCGTGCCGGTCGAGCAGGGCGCCGGCAATCGGGCTGACGAGCAAGCCCGGGACGATGCTTGCAAAGGCCACGAGCCCGGCCAGCGACGGGTCGTTGAAACGCTGCAGGGCGAACAGAATCATGACCAGGCTGATCATCGCCTGAGCGATGCGGGCGATCTGCATCGACACCAGAACGCGTCCCAGCGACGGAACGGCCAGCAGGGCTCGGTAGGAAGGGCGAGTTGTGACGGACTCGGTCACGGCCTCAAGACCTGGGTATGTGGGATTGGGCCGTGAGCGTGCCATAGATCGGCTGGAGGCGCTGGAGGCGGGTAGGGCGGAGTGCGGCGCCGGCTAATGCCCGGTCGGACCCTCGTCCGCTCCTTGCACAGGCGTATTGGGCGCCGGCGCCGGCGGCGGCTCGGTCCAGGCGTTTGGCTGCGACGTCTCGCCGCTCCCCAGGCCCGGCTGCTCCCATCCGCCCTGAGGCCACTGCGACGCGTCGGACCACGCCTCAGGGCCCATCGGCGGGAGAAACGGTGCCGGGTCAGTTGGGCCGCCGCCTATGGCGAGGACCACGACCGTCGGGCGGCGCCGGAGCAGGAAAATGACCAGCGCGAGCAACAGAAGGATCAGCGCCAGAACGCCCGCGACCGAACCGGCACGGAGGAGGCCCTGATCTTTGGAATTGTCGATGCTGTCGATGACTCTCTGGGCGCCCGCCGTTGCCGACTCGGGCTTGACGTTCGCAAGGTCGGCCTTTGCCTGGGTCAGCGGCGTCCTAACGTCGGTACCCAGGAGGCCGATCGACTCAAGGATGCTGCGACTGTTGTTCGAGAGTTTCGTCGCCTGATCGACCCTGACTGCCGCATCGGCTTCCTTCTTTATCAGGCTGAGCAGGTTGTCCAGGTCGGCCTGTGTCGTTGCCGTCTCGAACTGAGTCTGGAGGGTGGTCCCGTCGAGAGATAGGTTGGGGATCAGCTTCCCGATGGAATCGCGGCTGTCGATGATTTGCCTGGCCGCCGCCATCGCGGACTGGGCCGAGTCGAACTCCCAGTTGGCCATCGGTTCGCGTATGGCAAGCGGAAGTTTCCAGTTCCTGGCGGTGCTCGCCAGTTCGTGATAGGTCGACCGGGCCGTCGATCGACCGCTCAGAGTCGTTGCATCGAAGATGCCGTATCGAGCCAGGAGCGTCTGGGCCGTGTTGAGGTCCTCGCCCGCCGGGACCATGCCACGCTCGTCGATCAGGTCCAGCAGCTCTCTAGAGGACAAAGGCAGGCCTGCCTCAGGGAGCTTCTCGTCGGCAGTGGTGCTGACGTACGCCATCTGGTCGGCGTAGGCCGCCTTTAGCACGAGCTTGAGGTTTGCCGGACCTATGTCCCCTGCGAGCGTCGTGAAGATGTAGCACGAAGCTCCGTACTGGTAGGCGGACACCTGGTCGTCCTGGGTCGTGGAGTTGTTGTTCAGAAGTTGCCACAGCTTCAGGTTGGGCGACCCGGTGCCGGGGTAAGCGCCCGGCTCCGCGCAGGGCGTGGAGTTGCCCTTCCCGGCGGCTTGCTCGCTGAACCCGGCCAGACCCTCGGACATCCATTTGTCGGCAAACAGGTTGTGGTTGAACCAGATATGGGACAGCTCATGGGCGACGGTATCCTTCTGGGCCGTCTCCGGGATCTGGGCAGTCGAGGTAGCAGAGTTGTACATGCCGCCGTATTCCCCGAGCTGCTGGTCGCCCGCCTCGAGAATGGCAACGGTGCCGCCGGGCATCTTGAGCCCGGTCAGGGCCTCAAGGGCGGGCACGTCGGTCGTGATGTCCGCGCCAACGCCGGCGCTCCACGCCGGGTCTTCAGGCCACGCTTGGATGTCGAATACCCCGCTGCCTGCCGTGACCGGGGTGTGCATCAGGCTGGCTTCCTGCTCCGCGTCGATGCAGGTCCAGAACTTGTAGGGAGTCGTGAGCGATCCGCTCGTATAGGTCCGCTTGCCGGCCGACGTGGTGCCGGGGCTCATCTCGCCACCCGTATCGTTGTGGAAGGTGTAGCCGTCGGGGAGGACGACGAACACCGTGCCCACGTCCAAGCCGTTGCCCATGGCGCACAGGCTGGCGTACGCTTTGCCTGCCCGGAACCCGCCCGCGGCGTGTGGTGCAGCCGGGATCGTGTAGGTGGCGGTCACGACGCGCGTCTGGCCGTAGTAGACGTTGGGGTAGGTGAGTTCGAGGTAGCGGTAGTAGCGGTCAGAGCCTTTCTCCGCCTGGTAGACCGCACCGGCGTTCGAAGTCAACGCAACGGCGCCGGCCTGCTTCTCTACACCGATCTTGGTGAGGTTCCAGTAGTAGTAGGTGACCCCGCCCGGCTCGACTTGGCTGGGGCTGCCGTTGTAGATCGACATCTGGACGGTGACCTTGATCTCGGCCTTGCTCGGCACAACCTCATAAGTTGTGGTGCCGGTCTCAGTCATCCCGTTGTTCGCGAGCACGACCTGAGGCGTGGCAAGGGCCATCAACCCGGCCAGAACCACGGGGGCTAGCAGAAGCTGCGGCCGAAAGCGCACGGTAGACCCCTTGCTTGGGCCAGCGGTCAACGGCCCAATGCCATCCTACCTGTCACAGGCAGAGGGTATTGTGAGGAGCGATGCAGCTCATCGCCGGGCAACCTGTCTTTGCCGCAACGGACCTCGTCGGCTTCCTGGCCTGCGAGCACCTTGTTGGTCTCGAGCTGGCGGCGCTGGCCGGCCTGGTTGCCAAGCCGACGCGACTGGACCCGGAGATAGACCTGATCGCCAGGCGCGGCCTCGAGCATGAGGCCCGCTACCTGGCCAGCCTGGAGGCCGGGGCCCGGCGGGTCACGCGGATAGACCCGGGCGAGCACGATGCTCCAAGCGAGCAGCGCCTGGCCAACCTCCGGCGGGCGGCCGCTGACACCCTGGCTGCGATTCGGCGCGGCGACGATGTCGTCTACCAGGCCACGTTCTTCGACGGCCGCTGGCTCGGGCTGGCGGACTTCCTGCTTCGGGTGGAACGGCCGAGCCCGAGACTCGGGGCCTGGAGCTACGAAGTCGTCGACACCAAGCTGGCCCGCCACGTCAAGGCTTCTGCCCTGCTCCAGATCTGCTCGTATGTGGAGCAGCTGACCGAGGCCCAGGGCGTTGAGCCGGAATGGATGCATGTAGCTTTGGGTGGCAGCGCCCGGGCGGTGGAGCGGCATCGCGTGGCTGACTACATGGCCTACTACCGAATGGTCAAGGCGGCCTTCGAAACCAGAGTGGCGGCGGCCGGCCTGGACGGGGGCGGACGGGCAGGGGGCGTGGCCGAGCTTGGTGCGGCCGCAGGCGCTGACGCTGCGGGGCAACCGCTCGGAGTCGCGTATCCGCCGATAGGGACATACCCGGAACCGGTCGAACACTGCGACGTCTGTCGCTGGAGCCAGCTCTGCGCCGCGCGCCGCCGAGCCGACGACGATCTGTCGCTCGTAGCCGGCGCCCCGACCCGCATGCGCAAGGCACTCAAGAGCAGGGGAGTGGCCACGCGCCGGGGCCTCGCCGGCCTAGAGCTGCCGCTCGCGGAGCCGCTGGGCGACGTCGGCCTGGGGACTCTGCAGACGGGTCGCGACCAGGCCCGCATCCAGGTACGGGGTCAGGACGAGGGCGCCATGCTGTACGAGCTGCTGCCGCCGAGCCGGCTGCGGGACGGCACCCTGGAGCCAAACCGCGGCCTGACGAGCCTGCCTCCGCCACGGGCCGGAGACCTTTTCTTCGACATTGAAGGAGACCCTTTCGCCCTGGACGACGGGGTGGACTACTTGTTCGGGATTTTGGAACCCGGCGTTCTCGCGCCCAGTGGCGAGCCGACCTTCCACGCCTTCTGGGCGGTCGATGAGAACGGGCAGGTGACCCACGAGTCGGAGAAGCGCGCCTTCGAGCAGACGATAGACCTGATGATGGACCGGCTGGCGCGGGATCCCGAGATCCACATCTACCACTACGCCCCGTACGAGACGACGGCAGCCGGGAGATTGATGGGCCGCCACGGCACGCGTGAGCTGGAGGTGGACAGACTGCTCCGAGGCAAGGTTTTCGTGGACCTGTATCGGGCGGTTCGGCAGGGTTTGCGCGCCTCAGTGGAGAGCTACTCGATCAAGAAGCTCGAGCCGCTGTATGGCCTCACTCGCGAGGAGAGCCTGCGCGATGCGGGGTCGAGCATCGTCGCCTTCGAGTCTTGGCTGGCCGAGGTAGAGACGGGCACGGCCGAGGCGCGAATGCCGGGTACCAATGAGACCTTGCGCAGCATCGAGGCCTACAACCGCGACGACTGCGTCTCCAACTGGCTGCTCCGCGACTGGCTGGAGGCGAGGCGTCCGGAGTTGGCGCGGCAGATCGGAGAGTCGCTGCCGCGACCCGAGCCGGCGGCGCCGGCGGCGGCCGAAGCATTGTCCGAGTACCTCGCCCATGTTGCCGCGGTGAGCGAACGGCTGTGCCAGGGGGTTCCCGACGCGGCGGCCGATCGGACGCCGGCGCAGCAGGCGAGCTGGCTCCTGGCCCAGCTTCTGAGCTGGCATCGCCGCGAGGAGAAGGCCTTCTGGTGGCGCTTCTTCCATTTAATGAACGACCTGACGGACGTGGAGCGGATCGCCGAACGTGAGCCAATCGGCGGGCTCGAGCTGGTCGAATGCCTGGGGCCGGTGGCGCGATCCACGGTCTACCGGTACCGCTTCCCCGAGCAGGAGCACGCCATCGACGCGGGCACCGAGGTGTGCGACCCGGCCACGGGGCGATCGCCGGGGAGCGTGGTGGCGCTGGACTCGGCGGCGGGGACTCTGGATCTGCGCCGGGGGCCCGCGACGGACGGACCGCATCCCACTTCGCTCGTTCCGAGCGGTCACGTGGCCACCGCTCCGCTCCGCGACAGTCTTTTGCGCGTCGGGGAGTGGGTCGCGGACCACGGTATCGATGGGCCGGGCGAGTATCAGGCCGCTCGTGAGTTGCTGCTTCGGCGGGCGCCCCGGACCGGCGGCGCGGTCGCCGGAGGCGGGGCGCGGGAGCCGCTTTGCCGGCCCGATGAGGAGACCCTGGACGCGGCCCTCCGCATCGCGCCGTCGCTGGCGGGCAGCTGTCTGGCGGTTCAGGGTCCGCCCGGGTCGGGCAAGACCTACCTGGGCGCAGCCGCGATCGTGGAGCTGGTTCGGCTCGGGCGCGTGGTCGGCGTCACGGCCAACAGCCACAAGGTGATCGGGCACCTGCTTGACGAGGTGGCGGAGCGAGCGGCTGAGCGGGACGTGAAAGTGCGCATCGGCCAGAAGACCGACGTCAACGGCTGCTGCACCTCCGACGCGGCCGTGCCCGTGCCGAGCAACGCTGCGCTGCTCGAGGCGATCGAGGCCGGTGAGCTGGACGTCGTGGGCGGCACGGCCTGGGTCTGGTCGCGGCCCGAGTTCGCCGATCGGCTCGATACGCTCGTCGTCGACGAGGCCGGCCAGCTGTCGCTCGCCAACGCGGTGGCGGTTTCGCCGGCGGCACGGAACCTGGTCCTGCTCGGCGACCCGCAGCAGCTCGATCAGCCGCTCCAGGGCACGCACCCGCCCGGGGCCGAGGCCTCCGCATTGGGCCACGTGTTGGGCAAGGAATCTACGATGCCGGCCGACCGAGGCCTCTTCCTCGAGCACACCCGCCGGCTCCATCCGGCCCTATGCCGGTTCACCTCCGAGGCCTTCTACGAGGGGCGGCTGGAGTCGGCCGCCGGCCTCGAGGTCCAGGATCTGGAGGCAGCCGGTGAGATCTCCGGGACGGGGGTTCGATTCGTGCCGGCGACCCACGTCGGGAACGCCAGCGAGTCGCCGGAGGAGGCAGAACTTGTCGCCGGGCTGGTTCGCGATCTGGTCGAAGGTGGGTCGACCTGGACCGACAAGGCAGGCATCGAGCGTCCGTTGACCTGGAGCGACGTCCTCATCGTCGCCCCATATAACGCCCAGGTGGCGGAGATCGAGCGGCGTCTGCCGGCCGCTCGGGTCGGCACGGTTGACAAGTTCCAGGGCCAGGAGGCGCCCGTTTCGATCTACTCCATGACCACTTCCGGGCCGGAGGAGGCGCCCCGCGGAATGGAGTTTCTCTACAGCCTCAACCGCCTCAACGTGGCCACCTCGCGCGCCCGCTGCCTGGCAGCGGTCGTCGCCAGCCCGGCCCTGATCTGCGTCCGGGCCCGCACGCCCCGCCAGATGCGGCTCGCCAACGCCCTCTGCCGCTTTGTAGAGCTGGCCTCGCCAGCGGCAGGGGTCCGCGCGCCCGATCGCTGATCGCCCGCGGCGGCAGTGGGGCTAAGCTAACGCTAGAAGCGGTCCGCCCCTGCGGCGAACCGCAAGCCAATAGGAGACGCGACATTGCAGTACCGCAGGCTTGGCAAGACCGGTCGTGAAGTCAGCGCGATCGGATTCGGCGGTTGGGCTATCGGCGCCGACTGGGGAATCGTCGACGACGCCGAGAGTCTTCGGGCGCTCCACGCCGCCGCAGACGCCGGCGTCAATCTGATCGACACGGCCGACGTTTATGGCGACGGTCGCAGCGAGAAGGTGATCGGGCAATTCCTGCGCGAGCGAAGCGGGGAGCGCTTCTTCGTCGCCACGAAGATGGGCCGTCGCGTGCCCCTTAACCTTGCCCAGTACACGCCCGGAGCCTTTCGCTCGTGGGTGGATCGAAGCCGGGACAACCTCCGTGTGGATCGCCTGGACCTCGTCCAGCTCCACTGCCTGCCAACCGACATTTACTACCGCCCGGAGATCTTTGCCGCTCTTGACGACCTGGTGGCCGCCGGTGCGATCGCCAACTACGGCGTCAGCGTCGAGCGTGTGGAGGAAGGACTCAAGGCGATCGAGTATCCGGGCGTGGCCTCAGTCCAGATCATCTTCAACATGCTCCGGCAACGGCCCGCCGACTACTTCCTCGCCGAGGCGAAGCGCCGTGGCGTGGGTGTTCTTGCCCGAGTTCCGCTCGCATCCGGCCTGCTGACCGGCAAGATGACCAAGCAGACGGCCTTCGATGCCGCCGACCACCGATCCTACAACCGTCACGGCGAAGCCTTCGACGTGGGCGAGACGTTCGCGGGCGTGGACTACGACGCCGGTCTGGCGTTCGTGGAAGAGCTGCGAAGCCTCGTGCCCGGCGGTGCCACGATGGTGCAGATGGCGCTGCGCTGGATCCTCATGTTCGACGGCGTGACGGCCGCGATTCCTGGCGCGAAGTCGCCTGAGCAGGCCAAGGCGAATGCTGCAGCCGCCGACCTGGCGGCGATTCCGCCTGCCACGCTCGAGCACATCCGGGCCATGTACGGGGAGCGCATCAAGCCCCTCGTCCACCAGCGCTGGTAGACCGAGCCGCCCGTGGCAGGCCGCCGCCCGGCGGGACCCAGTTTCGGCCCGCTCAGGTGCGCGGCAACCGCCCGTAAAGCTCGCGGTATGTGGCGGAGACCTCCGCGTAGAGCTTGACGTTGGCCGGTTGGGGCTCCATCAGGCGAGTGTGAGCAGGCAGCGGCGGAACTCCCTGCGTGGTGGAAGGAATGACGCCGGCGGCCACCGCGCCCAAGACTGCCGCGCCTCTTGCCGACGCGTGCTCGGTGGCGCCGAGCGCGACCGGCATATTGAGGACGTCGGCAAGAATCTGCTGCCACAGGCGGTTCACGCCGCCGCCGGCCACGACCCCGGCTTCGGCCTTCACTCCCAGGTCGCGCATCAGGTCCAGGCCCTCGCCGAGGGCGTAAGCGACTCCCTCAAGGACGGCCCGCGTCACCTCGGCGGGGCCGTGGCCGATCCGCAGTCCAACCAGGGCGCCGCTCGCCGAAGGGTCGAAATGCGGCGTCCGCTCGCCTCGCAGGTAAGGTAGGAAGAGTAATCCGTCGCTGCCAGCCGGAACCTTGGCCGCCGCAGCCAGAAGCTCGCGGGCGCCGTTGGGATCGTCGGGGCGTAGCAAACGGACGGCCCAGTCGAGCGATGCGGCCGCCGACAGGATCGCGGCCATGACGCACCATTGGCCGGGCACGACGTGGGCTAGAGCGTGGAGTCGACCCTCCGGGTCTACTTTTGGCTCTGCCAGCGGAGCCAGGACCTGGCCACCCGTACCGAGCGAGATGAGGACCGTCCCCTTCGCGTCCTCCTCGCGGGCCAGGCCCAGGCCAAGCGCCGCGGCCGGTGCGTCCGCTCCGCCGACGGCTACCACGATGCCGGCCGGTAGGCCGAGGGCTCGGGCCGCATCGTCTCGAAGCACGCCGGCAGGCGTCTCCGATTCGAAGAGCGGCGCAAGCTTGTTTCGATCGATCTCCAAGCGGCCGCAAATATCGTCGGACCATACTCGAGCGCCCAGATCGAAGAGCAATGTGGCCGATGCGTCGGATACGTCGCCCGCGACTTCGCCGGTAAGGTGCGTCCGCAGGGCGTCTTTGGGCTGGACTATCCAGCGCGCCTTAGCCATGATCTCGGGCTCGTTGCGGGCGACCCACATTATTTTTGGAGCCGTGAAGCTGACGTTGGAGCGGTTGCCGGTGCGGGCGACCAGCTCGTCGCGCGGGATCCTCTTCTCGATCTCGGCGGCTTCTGCCTCCGCCCGTCCGTCCGACCACATGAGGGCTGGTCGAAGCGCCACGCCTTTGTCGTCGAGGAAAACCGCGCCATGCATCTGGCCTGTGAGACCCAGGGCGATCACGCTTGCGCCTCGGAGTGCGGGTCGGGCCAGAAGATCTGACATGGCCAGCCGCAGGGCGTCCCACCAGCGGTCAGGGTTCTGCTCGGCGTAGCCCACCCCTCGAGACTCGGTGGCGTAGGACGCCATGGTCACGCCCAAACACTCGCCGGCTTCGTCGAGCGCCAGCAGCTTGATCCTCGACGATCCGAGGTCTATTCCGATTGAAACGCGCACCAATTCCTCCGACTCCGACAGACGCAAATTGAACCCCTCGACACTACATTAGCGCGCCGAACTCGTCCCAGGCGGCGTTGGCCCGTCCAGCGTTGCGACGCCCGTGCGCTTCTAGCAGCGTTGGAAGTAGGTCTCTGTCTCCCAGGGCGTGACCTCGCGGCGATAGGCCTCCCATTCCAGTGTCTTGGCCGAGAGGAACAGTTCGATCAACTCGCTGCCCAGGGCGGCCGTGATGACATCATCGTCTTCGAGGGCTACAAGAGCCTCTCCCAGTGACGCCGGCAGGGGCTTGGTCACGCTGTGGCCGCTGCCGCCGAAGCCATGCTCCAACTCCTCGAGCGGCGGCCCCAACTCACAGCCGCGGTCGAGGCCGTCGAGGCCCGCGGCCAGCATGGCCGTGAAGGCCAGGTATGGGTTGCAGCTGGGGTCGGGCAGGCGTAGCTCCAGGCGCGTCCCGAAGACCTCTCCCATGGCTGCCTGTTGGCGAATCGGAGTTGGGACGCGGATAAGGGCGCCGCGGCTGTGGCGGCCCCAGCTGCCGGCAACGGGTGCCTCGTAGCCGGGCACGAGCCTCTTGTAGGAGTTCACAACTGGAGCCACCAAGGCGCACATGCCCGGCGCATGTTCGAGCTGGCCCGCCAGGAATGCTTTGGCAATGTTCGAAAGGCCGTACGGATCCGCCGGGTCGTCGAAGACCGAGCGTCCGGCCCGGTCGACCAGCACCTGGTGGGTGTGCATGCCCGAACCGGCCGCGTCGGAACGCGGTTTGGGCATGAACGTGGCCTGCATGCCGCGCTCCCGGGCAAGCTCCTTGACCGCCGACTTGAGAGTAGTCACGGCGTCGGCCGCGACGAGGGCGGGCAGGAGCGGGAGGTCCAGCTCGAACTGGCCGCTCGCCACCTCGTGGTGGCTCGACTCGATGCGGATGCCCAGCGTCTCGAGGCTGGAGACGATCTCCAGCTCCACCTGGCGGGACCGGCCGCGGCTGCGCTCGAAATAGCTGCTGGGATCGTCGGCCAGAGGGCCGATGCCATCCGCGGGGAAGAGGAAGAACTCGATCTCGGGGGCTACGAGATAGCCCAGCCCGGCGGCCTCGGCCTGATCAAGGAGGGCGCGCAAGGCCCGCCGTCCGTCGCCCGGATAAGGTTCGCCGCTCGGCGTGAGGACCTCGCAGATGAGCCGTGCGCACGGGACCCCGGCCGGCTCCATGATCGAGAAAGTCGTGGGGTCCGGGCGCAAGTACATGTCCGACTCGACCTCGCGGGCCAGGCCCTCGATGGCTGAGCCGTCGAACCACTCACCGTCGGCGAGGACCGCCTGCATGCGGCGGGCCGGAATAACCACGGTCTTGACCGCGCCCGTCACGTCGGCGAACTGCAGCTCCACCTGCTGCACGCTCGCCTCGCGGATAGCAGCCAGGACTCGCTCGGCTGCCTGGCGGTCGACTTCGTCGGTCGACCCGGTCCGGGCGCCCGCGCCTCGGCTGCTGGTGGGGCCGAGTGGGCTCGGGTCGGCCGATCCCTTGTCTGGCGTGTGTCCGGTTGTGTGAGGCATATCGTCCCTCCCGCGCTGGCCGGGGGAGCCGGCGCGGCTACTAGTGGGCATGGCCGATGACGTACGCCAGCACGATGATGAACACGCTGGCGGTTAGGAAGGCTGCGCTGATTGCGAAGATGAGCAGAACCAGGCGGAGGTCAGAGTTGGCAGGCGCGGCGATTGTCGCCTCATCGCCAAAGATGAACTGCGATAGTGGCAGATCACGCCAGTGCTCCAGGTCGGAGCGCAGTGAGGCGGCGTCCTCGTAGCGTTCGTCCGGAGACCTTCGCACAGCCTTCCGAACGATGCCATCGATTGGCGGCGGGACCGCCGAGTTCAGCTCGTGGAGGGGCGGCACTGTCGCGTTGATGTGCTGGCTCATCACGGACAAGGCGTTGTCGCCCTCCCAGGGCACGCGCCCGGCCAGCATCTCGTACAGCATGACACCGATGGCATACACGTCCGTCCGGGCATCGCCCCGTTTGCCCTGGATCTGCTCGGGCGACATGTAGTCCGGCGTTCCCAGGGCCGTGGAAAACCAGCGCCAAGTCAAGCGTCGTGCGCCCGCCATCAAGGCCACACCGAAGTCCGTTACGACGAGCCGGCCGTCAGGAGTCACCAGCACGTTTTCAGGCTTGAGGTCGCGATGGACGACGCCCTGGGAGTGGGCGTATGCCATTGCCGCGGCCAGCTGCTGCCCGAAGTCCACGGCCTTTTCCACCGGCAACTTCTTCTCGCGACTGAGCGTGGCTCGCAGCGTTTCCCCTTCGACATACTCCATAACCATATACGGACGGCTGCGGTTGTCGGTGAACTCGATGGGGCGCTGGATGCCGGGGTGGTGGAGGTGGCGGGCGATGTCCACCTCTCGGCGGAAACGATCGAATGTGGCCACGTCGCCCATGATCGACTCGTGGGGGCACTTGAGGACGACCTGCTGGCCGCTCGGATCCTCGGCCAGGAAGACCTCGCTGAAGGCCCCTTGGCCGATGGCCTTGACGATCGTGAATTGATCGAGTTTTGCACCCGGCTGCAGCTCGGTCGTGGTCATGAGAACAGCCTCCGCCAGCCCTGGGGTGCCTCCGGTCGTTGCCCGGCCGCTCGCACGCGGATTGCCATGGCTGTCGCATTATCGTCGCCGCCCCGACCCAGGGCGAGGTCAACGAGCAACTGGCAGGTTTCGGCGGGGGAGCGATCCATCGCCTTCGAGATTTCGCTCGATGTGACGTTGCTCCAAAGCCCGTCGGAGCAGAGGAGGAAGACGTCGTCAGCGTCGAGGCTCTCGTTTCTGATGTCGGTCCGGACGGTGATATCGCCCCCGACCGAGCGGGTCAAAGCGTAGCGGGCGGGGTGGTCGATGGCCTGCTCGGGCGAGATGATGTGCAGCCTGAGCAGTTCCATGACCTGGCTGTGGTCGGCCGTGAGCAACTCCAGCTCGCCTTCTCGTCGGCGGTAGATCCGGCTATCACCCACGTGGCCCAAATGGGCTTCGCCCGGCGTGATGACGAGCGCGCTGAGGGTGGATTGCATCTTGCGGCCTCCTCGGCCGGTGATCGCGGCGTCGAGAATCTCATGATTGGCTCGGTTGAAGGCGTCGCGCAGCGTCCCGGCAACCCGGCCACCCCCGGCCAGGCTCTGCTGCGCCTGGGCCAGGCTGGCCTCGACAGCCATGCCGGAGGCTATGTCGCCGCCGCCGTAGCCTCCGAGACCATCGGCGACGGCGAAGACGAAGCCGACGCCCGATTTGGCCTTCGACTCTCCGATGGTGTGCTCGGCCGGCGGTGTGACATATGGCGGCTCGCCGTCGAGGGCGACCCAGCCAAGTCGGTCCTCGTTGTGCTCCCGAACGTGGCCTATCGCGGTCACGCCAGCGTATTCGACGGCGAGGGCAGTACTCACAGCTGGCATATGGTGTCAGCAATCGGGGCTGGTGAGGCGGTGATCATCTCTGCCTCGAGATGCTCAATCCTAGGGATCCTGGATGGCTACAGTTCGGGGCTGATCAGCGGTGGCCTGACCAAGAGGCTCTTGTTGCTGCCCGCGGAGTTCAGCACTAGCCAGACACCTCCGATCACGATCCACACCCCCACGATACCGAGGGCGATGAGTGTGTCGGTTTGCGTTGCACCACCTGACGAAACGCTCATGTAGACAATGCCAATGAGCATTCCGACGTTTGCGAGAAGACCGAGCACTGGCACGACCACGTGCCTGATGAAGTTTCTCTTGTGTTGGTGACCGAATGCAACGAGCACGAGCGCACAAGTCATGCCGTACACGAGGAAGGTGCCGGTGTTACTGGCGAGCGTGATCTGGAGAAGGTTGTCTGCCGAGAGGACAGCATATCCGCCCAGGACTGCCGAGACGATGGCAAGGGCGATGACACCGTAGTGGGGAGTCGCATGGCGGAAATGGAGCATCCCGAGGATGCCCGGAACTTCCTTGTCTCGGCCCATGACATAGGTGATGCGAACGCCCGTATTGAGGCAGGCCAGCGTGGTCCCGATAAGAGCGATCAGTACTGTAGCGGCCAGGATGATCACGAGAGGGAAGCCCGTGCCGCCCAGCATCGTGTCGCCGATTTGCCGAATCATGTCGGCGATAGGCGCCGGAGAAGCAGCTGCCGCGGCGTACCCGTCGGATGCGGTTGAGACGGTCGCCGAGTTCACGAAGAAGTTCGCAGCGACGTACTCGATGATGTACGCGACTCCGCCCTGGATGGCCAGGGAGAGCAGGATTGCGCGGCGCACGTCGCGCTTGGGGTTGATCGCCTCACCGCCGAGAGCGGTCACGGACTCAAAGCCGACCAGAAGCAGGATGGCGATGGTGCCCTGGAAGATAACGTTCGTAATGTTGTGGGGCAGAACGACCGATCCCAGGCTCGAGTGAGCGTAGGCAAGATCCGGATGGGTCATCCGGAAGGCAATCGCCAGAATGGCGAAGGCAACCAGCGCGGTCAGCTGGATCGCGTTGATCACGACGGCAGTCATCGTCGAGCCAGAAATGCCGCGATAGGCGATCAGGCCAACGATTGCCGAGAAAGCAAACGCGGCGACGATCTCAAGTGGCTGGTTGAGGATGATGCCGAACTGGCCAAGGATGAACACGAGCAGAGTCGCGGTGAACGCAACCATGATTCCCGGGTAGATCCAGTAGTAGAGATGTGAGATCCAGCCGACGATAAACTTCGCCAGCCTGGCGAACTTGTAGTGGATCTGCTCTTCGCGCCCCAAGAACGCGGCTTCGGCGAAGTAGTACGACGAACCCGCCCCTGCCTCGGGGTAGAGATTGGCGAGTTCCGAATACGAAAGCGCCGTCAAGAAGGCTAGAACGAGAACGAACAACAGACCGGGGACCATGTCAAACGCGGTGGTCGCCCCGCCGTTCTGCTGGACGACCTGAGCCTGAAACGTCGTCCACAGAAACGCCCCAGGCGCAATGAGTGCCATGGCGTTGATCGTGAGCCCGGTCATCGTCAAGGTACGCTTCATTTCGGTGGCTGGCGCGGCGGCCATCGTGATCCTCCTGTATCAGCACAGCCACTTCCTGTACCCGATCGCGGATCGACCGGTGGCTGCTGTGCCTTACGAAGGATCGGCCAGCCGAGGCCAGAATTCAGTATTGCGACGGCGACACTTTGGCGGCGGCATGGTTGTGCTTCGTGCCGTGATCAGTTGCTGTCAGGTTGCGCGACGGATACCGGACGGGAACGAACCAGCCGGTACGGCAGCCAGCGGCGGGACGGCAGCCAGCGGCGGGCGGCGCTAATAGACGAAAGTGACGAAGGCGATGGCCGATGTAGCACCCGAGAATGCGACCACGGCGCCACTGTCGTTGACCGCAAGGCCGCCGCCGGAAATCTGCAGAGAGGCGAGCTCAGGCGGAAGGGCGGCCTGGGAGAACCCTGGGTTGGCGTTGTTGGCCGTGCCGAGCCAGGGGCGTCCGGCCGCATCGGCTCCGAGCACCAGGGCGTCGTCGCCCAGGGTGGAGATCGAGAAGACGCTGCCTGATTGAACGTGGCTCGGAGTGGCGGTCAGCGGGTACCACCACAACCCATCTCTCGCCCCGATGAAGACCCCGCTTGAGGTCGCGCCCGCCGTATCTGGTCGATCGGCAGGACCCGGACCGGTTTCTTGCCAGGATGCTCCACCGTCCGAGGATTCGAACAGTCTGCCGGATGTCCAGCCCACCAGCCGTCCGGTCGAGTCAAAGGCGAGGGGCACGACGCTCGATTGTCGGGCGGTCCATTTCGTTCCCGAGTCCGGGCTGGCAGAAAGCGTCCCGGCCGTATAAGCCAGAAGGGTGTGGGCATGGGCAGGATCGAAGGCGAGCCAGGTTGGGCTGGCCGCGGGACTGCCCGGCAGCGGGCCAGCACTCCATGTCACGCCACCGTCCGAGCTGACATTTTGCCCGAGCTGGCAGTACGAGCCCGGCCCGGCGATATATGCGCTCAGGGACGATGGGTCGCCCGCGAGTGTTTCGACGTGCCCGGCGCGTTGGCCGACCCAGGACGCGCTGCCGTCCCAGTTGATCGTGCCGACCACGTCGGCCAGGCACTGCCTGTCAGACGCATGCCACAGCGGCGAGGCCGGGAACGCGGCGATGAATGTTCGCTGCGTGGCGGCGACGTGGATGCCAGGGCCCTCAATGTTCCGCTGCACGACGGTCACGTCGGAGATCGTCAGCGGTAAGGCGGGGTCGCCGGTCGGGTCTGCAATGGCCACCGCGCTTGCCCGTACGTCCACGACGCTGGCCAGGGCGATGGCCAGGGTAATCACCGCCAGCCCCAGGAAGACGTTGAAGCCGAAGGCCCAGCCCGATCTACGGTGCCGGCGGGCGCGACCGGCCATCGCCACGGCCTGGGCGGCGCCAGCCTGGTCCTGGTCCTGCTGAAGCCGCATTCGCAACTGCAGCGGGGCGGGCGTGCCGGGGTCTCGGGCTTCGTACAGCGCCCGAAGCCGCATCTCCAAGTCGCCGGCCGGGGCGGTCGCGGCATCGTTCCCGCCCATCCGCGCAGCCAACGCGCGAAACGCGTCGTCGCCTACGTTGGGGCCGTCGTGGCCTGCGTCGCCTGAGTGGCCGTCTGCGCGCGGTGATTCCCAGGGCCCGAACGAGCGCCCCAGTACGAGCTGCAACTCGGGGCTCAGTCCGGCGATCGCGGCCTCGAGCGGATCGGCATCGCCGACCTCTCTCGCCGGTCCGGCCCCGCGAATTGCCGCTGCCGTGGCGGCATCCAGGCGACGGCGAAATGCGGCGTCCGCGTCGGGCTCAGACCCGGCATTCGCTGAAATCCAGACGGACGTGATCGCATCGTGGACGACGGCCTGGGCCACGATCGGGTCGTCGAGGGCAATGACGGCCAGCCTGTAGGCATCCGACAGGTTGCGGGCGAGGTAGCCGTGGAAGTCGGAGTCGCTGTTCGTCTGAGCCGTCCGGTCGGGCATGTCGAGCTTCTCACTGCGCGAGTGATAAACGCTAAGTGCTCGACTGCATTATCTACCCTTTTGGGCTGGCCACCACAAGTAGAAGGCGGCGGTCTCGACGACCGCCCTTGCTATGCGGCCAGATCCCGCCGCTCGAACAGGACCAAAGCCAGGGCCAGAAACGCGACCGCGACCGCCGCCAGCACACTTGCGTCCGGGATGCTGATGCCATTCCGGAGTGGATCGCCGCCCATGTAGTACCGGAAGAGCGACAGTGGTCGGACGACGCCAAGACTATCGACGATCGATGCTAGCGCGTCCACGAGGTACATCATCACCATCAATCCGACCGCGAACCCAATAGCCGCGCCTCGATTGCCCGTCGCCGCCGAAACTGCCAGGGCTATTGCCCCGAACGCCAGCCCGAGCAGGACCAGCATCGCCAGGGCTGCCGCGAGCTTGTCCCAGGGCAGATCGCTGGCGCTGGCCGCGGCTCCGGCAGCGGCGAAGATCCAGACCGCCACGGCGGCAACCATGCTGCCGATGACCACAGCCGCGGTCTTCTCCAGGACGAGGCGTCGGCGGGAGATCGGGTAGGAGAGGAGAACGTCGATGGTGCCGCGCGACTCCTCGCCGGCCGTGAAGCCGCTGGCCATGCCTGCGGCGTAAGTGACCATCAGGGCCGGCAGGATCATCGAAAACAACTCGATGTGAAGGAAGCCGATGAGGGTGCTAGCGTCGCCCAGGCTGGCGCCCATCAGCTTGGCTGCCGGCCCCATCTTCTCGAGGATGGCGTTGAGGTCGACGATCTTGGCGTAGGTGGGGAAGAGAAGGGCGAAGTAGCCGGTCATCCCGCCCATGCCCAGGGAAACCCAGAATGTCGGCCAGCGCAGATCGCGGACCGTCTTGGTGAAAACGTTACGCAGCAGCATGGCCCGCCTCCTTGCCGGCGTCGTCGGCGCCAGTCTTGGCCGCACCCGGGATGGCGTCGCCCGACCCGTAGTAGGCCATGAATATCTCCTCGAGGCTCGTTTCGACCGTCCGCACGTTGAGGACCTCGAAGCGGGCCGCGGTCTTGATCAATCCATCGAGACTTCCCTGGACGGTGCAATGGAGGACACGGTCATCCATACGGAGGTCGATGATCCCCGGAAGGCCGCCGAATGTCTCGGCCTCGACCGGGCCGGCGAACTCGATTTCAAGCCGTCGGAGAGCTCGCTCCTTGAGAGACGAGATCGTCTCCACGGCAAGCAGCCGGCCCTCGCGAATGATCCCGACTCGGTCGCACAGATGCTCAACTTCCGGCAGCTGGTGCGACGAGATGAACACGGTTCTGAGGTCGTCGCGCGCCTCTTCGCAGAGGTGCTCGAATTCGAGTTGGACGAAAGGGTCCAGGCCCGCGGTCGGCTCATCGAGTATGAGTAGCTCAGGCCGGCTCATGAAGGCTGCGACAAGCCCCACCTTCTGCTTGTTGCCGCGGGAGAGGCTCTTGGTCCGCTTGCTGGGATCGAGTTCGAGCCGCTCGATCAAGCTGTCGCGGTAGGCGGTGTCGACGCCGCCCTTGAGATTGGCCAGGTAGGTCAGGAGCTGGCTGCCGGTCAGCTCGGGATAGAGCGACAGCTCGCCGGGTACGTAGCTGACTCGCCGATCTATTTCGAGGCGGTCCCGATGTGCGTCCAGGCCCAGGACACGCGCAGACCCGGATGTCGGCCGGATCAGGTCAAGCAGCACGCGGATCGTCGTCGACTTGCCGGATCCATTCGGTCCCAGGAACCCGAAGACCTGGCCTGTTTCCACGAGCAGATCGACGTCAATGACCCCGCGCGACTTCCCGTAGAACTTGGTGAGCTTGCTAGTTTCGATAGCGGACGTCATCAATGCTGCCTCCTGCCTGAAGCTTATCGCGCTGATCGGCAGGCACGTTCGTCCAGCGCGCAATGGCTCTGACGTCAAGGCTCATGTGCGCCCCGCCCGGGCGGCTCGGCCGCTATCATGGCGTCTCGCCGTGGCAGGGAGGGTAGGATCTGATAATGGCGCTGATTGAGGCCTCGGGCCTTACCAAACACTATGGACAGGTCAAGGCTCTCGAGAAGCTCGACCTGACGATTGAGCCGGGCATCATCGGGCTCGTGGGCGCAAATGGCGCCGGCAAGAGCACACTCCTCAAGATCCTGCTTGGCATTCTGACCCCAACCAGCGGCAGGGCCTCGGTCCTGGGCATGGACACCGTCCGCGAGACGCGTGGAATCCGGCAAGTTGTGGGCTACATGCCCGAACACGACTGCCTGCCGCCAGACGTCGGCGCGACTGAGTTCGTGACCCACATGGCCCGCATTTCCGGGCTGCCCCGCACCGCCGCTCGCGAGAGAACGGCCGAGGTGCTGCGGCACGTGGGTTTGTACGAGGAGCGCTACCGCCAGATGGGCGGCTATTCCACGGGCATGAAGCAGCGCGTCAAGTTGGCCCAGGCCCTGGTCCACGACCCCAAGGTTCTGCTCCTCGACGAGCCCACGAACGGCCTCGACCCCAGTGGCCGCGAGGAGATGCTCGATCTGATCAAGCGGACCGGCACCGAATTCGGAATCACGGTGGTGGTTGCGAGCCACCTTCTGGGCGAGATCGAGCAGGTCTGCAATTACCTCCTGGCCATCGACGCCGGCCATCTCTTGAGCGCGGCGCCGATTTCGCACTTCACTCAGCGGACGCCGGTCCTCGCGATCGAGGTTGAGGAGGGCGCCGATCAGCTGGTTGCCGCTCTCGCCGCCAAAGGCGCACGGGCCCGACAGGACGGCAGCCGCGTCCTCGTCGCGATAGAGAGCGACGCTTTGTACGACGTGGTGCGCGACGCCGTGGCGGATCTGGCTCTGCCGCTCGTGCGGATGCAACAGGAGCGTGGCCGCCTCGAGGACTTATTCCGCGACACTGCGCCGCAACAGGTGGCCCGATGAACTCGCCCAGCCCCGTGACTGCCAGCTCGCCCGCCGGCAGCATCTACGACCTCGGCTACCGGCACTACGAGGGTCCGCGTCGGGGCCGCGTCTGGGCGATGTGGTCTCTCTTTGTGGAGAGCTTCCGCGGCGCATGGGGCTTCGGCCGGCCAATGTCGGCCAAGGCCGCGCCGTTCATTTTGGCCGGGCTGTACGCCCTACCGGCACTCTTTCAGCTGGCCTTCGCGTCTGTGATCGTCCAGGAGATCAGTTCCGGCAGCGAGACCCAGCTCATGACCTATCGCAGCTACTTCGGCATGTTCTACTTCCTCGTCATCTTTTTCTGTGTCGCACAGGCACCTGAGCTAGTTTGCCGCGACCAGCGCTACCATGTCCTGCCGCTCTATTTCACGAGGTCGCTGAGTCGCGTCGAGTACGCCTTGGCGCGGCTGGCTTCTCTGGCGGCCGCATTGTTCCTACTTCTGATGGTGCCGTGCGTAGCGCTTTTCATCGGCGACATCCTGATGAAGCCGGACACCTTCAAGGCGATCGGAGACGAGCTGCCGAAGGCCCTGCCGGCGCTTCCGGCTAACGCCCTCATCGCCGCCGGTCTGTCGGCTCTGTCCCTCACCGTGTCCTCGTTCTCGTCCCGCCGGGCCTACTCGGCGATCGCATTGGTGGCCTACGTGCTCCTGGCCGAGGCCGTACCGTCGGCGATATCCGCAATCGGCCGTAACAGTGACTGGACCTGGACGGATAAGCTGTTCGCCCTGACGCCCGTCACGTCGCTCATCGGCGCTTCCGATTGGTTCTTTGGGCAGGTCCTGGACCCCAGGGGGCTCACAGGCTCGCTAACGGCCGATGCGTACGTGGTCGTGGCGCTCATGAGCGTCGTCGTCTTCACCTTGATCCTCCTCTTCCGATACCGGAGGCTGCCGGCGTGACGATCGAGGCCACCCCACCCGCCATTGAACTCCGCCACGCTGCCCGCTGGTACGGCAACGTCGTGGCCGTCAACGACGTGTCGTTTGGTCTTGGGCCCGGCGTCACGGGTCTCCTCGGGCCGAATGGCGCCGGCAAGACGACTTTGCTGCACATGCTGGCCGGCTTCCTGGCGCCATCCGCGGGCGAGGTTCTGATCCTCGGCCGCCACCCCCATCGCGACCCGGGCGTGTATCGCCAGATCGGGCTCGTGCCCGAGCGCGAGGCCGTCTACCCGTTCCTCACAGGCCTTGATTACGTCCGCTTCAACGCCCGTCTGCAGGGCCTGCCGGACGCTGATCGGGCCGCCCTCGAGGCCATTCGACGCGTTGATCTCGAGGACGCGATGAACCGCGCCATCGGAACGTATTCCAAGGGCATGCGGCAGCGCGTCAAGGTCGCGGGCGCCCTCGTCCACGACCCGCAGGTGCTTCTGCTCGATGAGCCGTTCAACGGCATGGATCCGCGCCAGCGTATCGCGATGATGGATCTGCTCGGCCAGTTGGCCGACCAGGGTCGGACCATCCTCTTCTCGTCCCACATCCTCGAGGAGGTCGAGAGGGTCGGTACGCAGATCCTGGTCATGGTCGCGGGACGCCTGGCGGCATCGGGTGATTTCCACGCCATTCGCGCCCTCATGACCGACCGGCCGCACATGATCACCATCCGCTCGAGCGATGACCGAAAGCTGGCCACGGTGCTGATGGCCGATCCGGCCGTCTTCGCGGTCGAGCTGACGCCGGCCGGCTGCTCGGTCCAGACCGCTCAGCTCGGTGCTTTTCGCCGCTTGATCGCCGGCGCGAGTCGTGCCGCTGGGGTGCGAATCACCGATGTCTTCTCAGAAGATGAGTCGCTTGAGAAGGTCTTCGAATATCTGGTTCGACGATGAAGGGGAGCACCCAGGTGGCCTCGATCAACGCCGTTCCGGAGATAGTCAGGGTCACGCTGCGCCAGCTGATGGGCCGTCGCCGGACCATCTGGCTGCTGCTGCTGGCGGCCCTGCCGGTGATTCTCGCCCTGTTGTTCCGGGCGGCCGGTCAGACGGAGATCGAGCCCTTCACGCGGATCGTCTTCGACACGATCGCGATCACGATCCTGATGCCTCTGGTGGCTATCCTCTTTGGCTCGGGGGCGTTTGGGGCAGAAATCGACGACGGCACGATCGTTTATCTGTTGGCCAAGCCCGTGCCTCGATGGATGGTCGTCCTGGCCAAGGCCGTCGCCGTAATAACTGTCTCCATCGCTCTATCGGGTACTTCGATGGCTCTGGCGGGGGCCATTGAGTTGGCTCCGCTGGGGCAGGACGGCGTGAAGGCGGCCGAGGCGCAGGTTCTGGCGATCGTGGTCGGATCGGTCTGCTACGCGTCGCTCTTCCTGGCCGTGAGCCTCTTCACGCGGCGGGCGCTCGTAATCGGCGTCGGCTACATGCTCGTCTGGGAGGGCGCGCTCTCGTTCATGCTGCCGGGCATTGCCAACCTCTCGATCCGGCAGTACGCGCTCGGTGCGGCCAACGCCATCTACACACTGCCGGTCCAGGAGTCGCGGCTGTCGGCAGACACGGCCTTCATCCTGAGCGGTGTTCTGGTGGCCGTATCACTGTCCTTGGCGGTCTGGCGCTTGATGCGCTTCGAGTTGCCCGGCGGATCGGACTAGCTTGCCCGGCGAGGACGTCCGACGGCACGCTTTGGTGAAACGTCTCCGAGCCCGGAGGCCGCCTTCGATCTTCCTGGCGTGGTTGCTCGTGGCCGTCTGGGCGGCGGTGATCTTTGCCCTGTCCGCCACGCCCAATTTGCGCGTAGCTCAGGCCGACGACCTGGACTTCATCGTCCGCAAGGCCGGCCACATGGCCGCCTTCGGCATCCTGGCCGTACTGCTGTGGCGCGCTCTGACTCTCGCGGGCGTTCGTCGCGTCGTGGCGTGGAGCTTGGTGCTGACGATCGCCTATGCCGCCAGCGACGAGTTCCACCAGTCGTCCACGGCCGGCCGCCACGCGTCAGGCGTGGACGTGGGCATCGACTCGGCGGGGGCGGCGATTGCCCTCGTGGCTGTGGTCGTGTGGCTGCACTGGCGGGGGCGCCGGCGCGCCTGACCGCGGGCCCCGGTTGGCGCCTGGGCTAGTGCTGCTCGTCGGCTACCGGCGGGCGCGGGCCTGCGATGGCGGGCGCTTGGCGCGGGCGAGGGCGCGGGCGCATGGCGCGGGCGAGGGCGGGCGCATGGCGCGGGCGCGTAGGCGGGCCAACGGCGCGCGCGGGTCTGCGATGGCGGGCGCTTGGCGCGGGTGCGGGCGCATGGCGCGGGCGCATGGCGCGGGTGCGTAGGCGGGCCAACGGCAGGCGCGGGCCTGCGATGGCGGGCGCTTGGCGCGGGCGCGGGCGCATGGCGCGGGTGCGTAGGCGGGCCAACGGCGGGCGCGGGCCTGCGATGGCGGGCGCTTGGCGCGGGCGCGGCCTCTCGCGAGGTCTCGTCTAGCCACCACGTGACTGGTACAAGCCCGCGGCCTCTCGCGAGGTCTCGTCTAGCCACCACGTGACTGGTACAAGCCCGCGGCTGCCGCGGAGGTCTCGTCTAGCCAAGGCCTGACTACTATCCAAATTCGGGGCGCACTGTGGGGTCAGACTTGGGCACGTACGAGCTTGACGTGTCTCATCTCACGCTTGCGGGACCTCTCGAGCTACTGTCCGGGCCCGCGATTCGCGCCGGCCGGACCCTCCGCCGTTTGATAGTAGTCATCAGGTGGCTGTCTGTGAGGAACCAGAGCGCGGCCGGGTTCGGGCCGACGGGTTCCGCCAGCCAGCGGCGCAGGGCACGCCCGTCCTGCGGCAGGACCGTCTTCAACGTGGTCCCAAACCGCGTCGCCCTGGCGCGGTTCGCGGCCGTTCCCGTCAGGACGATCGCTTTGGCCACTCCGGTCGCGCGCCAGCCGCGCACGGCGGCGATCTCGCGCGCGAGTCGAACCTTTCGATCCAGGGAGCCGAGCATTTTCTGCAGGTCTGGCACGACTGACTTGTTCTCAATGACGAGCAGTCGGCCGGACGGCCGATGCCAGGCCAGCACGTCAACCGTTCCCTTCTCGCCTCTGATCGCGAACGTCACCTCAACCGCGCACTCCCAGCCGAGATCGGTGAGGAGCCGGACCAGCGCTTCGCCGATCGCCGCATGCGTCGCATCAAGCAGCCGATCGAGTTCCTCGCCGCGCCACCAGATCCGAACGTCCAGTTCGCCGCCGAGGGCAGCGGTCATACGTCCGACGTCCCCGAACGAGGCGCCGGCCACCAGCCCGCGTTCCACCCGCGAGACGGCCGACTGAGACATCCCACAGCGACGCGCCAGATCCGCCTGGCGCCACCCGAGCCTGTGCCGCAGCGCCCGAACTGATCGCCCGAACCGCTGCTCATTCACGGACCGGAGTTTGGACCGGACCGATCACCCACGGCTTATCTGGCAGCCAGAAGGCGGCGCCTACACCGCACCAGATGACTTCGCTCAGGCGAAGGCGGCGCCTGGGCTAGAGCTGCTCGTCGGCTACCGGCAGCCCGAGGATGTTGAAGCCGCCATCGACGTAGATGACCTCGCCCGTGGTCTTACCCGAGAGCGAACTGGCCAGGTAAACAGCAGTGCCGGCCACGTCCTCGATCGAGATGTTCGAGCGGAGCGGCGTGACGTCCTTGAAGCCGCCGTACATCAGCTTGAAGCCGGCGATGCCGTGCGCGGAAAGCGTCCGGATCGGGCCGGCGCTGATCGCATTGACGCGGATGCCAGACGGCCCCAGGTCCGCGGCCAGGTAGCGGGTGCTGGCCTCGAGAGCGGCCTTGGCCACGCCCATGACGTTGTAGTGGGGCACGACCTTCTCGGCGCCGTAGTAGGTCATCGTCATGATCGATGAGCCGGGCGGCATGTACGGCCGGGCCTCACGCGCCATGGCGATGAGCGAATAGACGCTGATATCGAAGGCGGTGTGAAAGCCATCGCGGCTGGTCGCTGAGAAGTTGCCGGCCAGGTCTTCCTTCTCGGCGTAAGCGACGGCATGGACGAGGATGTCCAGGCTGCCCTCTTTGGCGTGCCAGCGCTGAAAGACCTTCTTGATCTCGTCATCGTCGCGAACGTCGCAGCCTTCGACGAAGGTCGATCCGATCGACGCGGCGAGCGGGCGGACGCGGCGCTTGATCAGCGACGCCATCGAGCTGAAGCCGACTTCGGCGCCCTGGTCGTAGAGTCCTTTAGCGATTCCCCAGGCGATCGAATGGTCGTTTGCGACGCCGAATACGAGCGCCTTCTTGCCCTTGAGCAGGCCGTCGCGAACGCAGTCGTCGGCGGGCCGGGTGAGGCGGCGGCTGACACGCGGCTTGGCGACGGCCGTGGCGGTGGGGACCTCAACAGCTGCAGCCGCGGACCGGGCGCGAGCCAGAACAGCTGCAGCCGCGGACTGGGCGCGAGCCGGCTCAGGCGAGGGCACCGGCGCGGCCGCCGATTCCTGTTTGGCGGGAGTGGTCGGCGCCGCCGTTCGATTCGTCAGTTTCATGAGCTCTGTCGGTCCTCCGTTGTCTGCCGCGCCGGGACGCTGGCGAGTCGGGGTCAGCGTTTCCACGACTCCGAACGCTTGCATCATGCTCTAACCCCGCCCGGGCCCGATCGTTACGCCGACGGGAGTGGAGGCCAGACAGGCGTGGAGCGAGAGCCGCCTTCGACTGGCGCGGAGAATAGCCCCAACCCTTGCGCTGCACAATCTGACGGGCCCGGAGTTGCGATTTCGGGAGATCGTCGTCGGCGCGCGGCGGCAGCCGGTCGGCCCCAATGAGGTTCACGTGGTCGGCGTGAGAGGACGCCTCCCCGCCGGCACACGATCTGGGCCGTTGCCGGAGGCGTGCGCACCTGCCAGCCGGCTCCCCCGTGCGGATCACAGTCCAGTCCCCCGTGGTCCGGATGGCCCTACTGCACAGACTCAGGGAAGCCTAGGCTCGCCGCCATCGCCGTACGTCATGCGGGCCGGTCACTGCGCCGGCCAGCGGAGCACGGCCTCCCGTTGGAGAGTTCGATGACCACCGGATCGGTGTCGGCGCTGCCGCATCAGGAGGACCAGGACCTGATCGACCGGATCATCGGCGATCAGGCCGGCCGCCCAGGCGCGCTGCTCGGTATCCTGGAGAAGCTGCAGGACCGCAACCGCAACAAGTACCTCCCGATGGAGACGCTCGAGTACGTGGCCGCACGCACGGGCATTCCGCAGTCCCAGGTCTATGGAGTGGCGACGTTCTTTGCGCTATTCAACCTTGATCCGCAGGGCGCGCACACCGTGGCCATCTGCCGTGGCACGGCCTGTCACACCCGCGGCTCCCGGGCGCTGCTCGAGCGCGTGAAGCTCCAGCTCGGCCTGCGGGAGGCCAGCGACGGTGCCGACAAGCTCACCCTGACGACGCCGGACCGGCGCCTCACCATCCGCACCGTCGCCTGCTTCGGCCAGTGCGCGCTTGCCCCGGTGGTCGAGATCGACCACGCCATCCGCGGGCACGTCAAGGAGCAGGCGCTGATGCGCGAGGTCGACGCGCTGCGCAAGGAGAGCGCACGGTGATGATTCACGACTTCGCCGCATTCTCCGCCGTGCGCGAGGCCGGGCTTGCGAAGCTGCTTCCCAGCAGGCCGCGCATCGCAGTCGGGATGGGCACTTGCGGCTCCGGCAACGGCGCCGAGGCCGTCTACAGCGCCTTCGCATCCAAGATCGACGCCGGCGGCCTCGCCGTGCAGCTGGCGCCGGTCGGCTGCTTCGGCTTCTGCGCCGAGGAGCCGCTCGTCAACGTCTGGGTGCCCGGCCGTCCGCTGCTGATGCTGCACCGAGTCCAGCCGAACCACGTTGACGACATCTTGCACGGCCTCGGCCTCGGCCTCGGCCACCTGCCGCCGGCCGAGATCGTGCTGTGCAAGATCGAAGAGTGGGACCACCTCACCGGCCGCGTGAAGTACGGCTCCGGCTACCCGGACGTGCCGAACTGGAACGAGATCCCGTTCTTCAATGGGCAGGTCAAGATCGTCCTGCGCAACTGCGGCCTGATCAACCCCGACGACATCGAGGAGTACATCGCGGTCGGTGGGTATCAGGCGCTGTACAAGGTCCTGATCGACCAGAACCCCGCCGGCGTCATCGAGCAGATCAAGGCCTCGAAGCTGCGCGGTCGCGGCGGCGCCGGGTATCTGACAGGCAACAAGTGGGAGTTCCTGGCGAAGGCGGCCGGGCCCGAGAAGTACCTCGTGTGCAACGCCGACGAGGGCGACCCCGGCGCGTACATGAACCGCAACGAGATCGAGTCCGACCCTCACGCTCTCCTCGAGGGCATGATGATCGCGGGCTACGTCACCGGCGCGCCCAAGGGGATCATCTACGTGCGCGCCGAGTACCCGCTGGCGGTGCTGCGCCTCGAGCGCGCAATCGAGCAGGCCCGGACCTACGGTGTCCTTGGCCGCAACGTGCTCGGGCGCGGCTTCGATTTTGACATCCAGATGGTCGAGGGTGCCGGCGCCTTCGTGTGCGGCGAGGAGACAGCCCTGATCGCGTCGCTCGAGGACGAGTGCGGCCGGCCGCGGCCGCGTCCGCCGTTCCCGGCGCAGAAGGGCCTCTACGGCAAGCCGACCAACATCAACAACGTCGAGACCTGGTACAACGTGGCCCCCATCGTTTCCAAGGGGCCGGCCTGGTTCACCGAGATCGGCAGCGCCAAGAGCGCGGGCACAAAGGTGTTCTCGCTGGTCGGCAAGGTGCACAGCACCGGCCTGGTCGAGATGCCGCTCGGCACGCCGCTCGCGAAGTTCATCTACGACATCGGCGAGGGCGGCACCAACGGCCGCGACATCAAGGCCGTGCAGACGGGCGGCCCCTCCGGCGGCTGCATCCCGGCGGAGATGTTCGACACGCCGGTCGACTACGAGACGCTCGCGCAGCTCGGCTCGATCATGGGCTCGGGCGGCATGGTTGTGATGGACGAAGACAACTGCATGGTTGACGTCGCCCGCTACTTCATCGAATTCACGCACTCGGAGAGCTGCGGCAAGTGTGTCCCGTGCCGCGTGGGCCTCGACAAGGCGCTGCGCATGCTCAACGGCTTCACGCTTGGCACGGCCACGCACGAGGACATCGAGGCGCTCGACGAGCTGTGCCGCATGGTCCGCGACACCTCGCTCTGCGGGCTCGGCCAGAGCGCGCCTAACCCCGTTCTCACGAGCCTGCGCCACTTCCGGCACGAGTTCGAGGACCACATCGTGGCCAAGCGCTGCCGCGCCGGCGTATGCGAGGATCTGGCGCTCTCGCCGTGCGAGAACTCCTGCCCGCTCCACATGAACATCCCGCGCTTCCTGCAGCTGTATAAGGAGGAGCGGCTCGAGGACGCGTTCCTGTCAGTGATCCTCGACAACCCACTGCCGGCCTCGACAGGGCGTGTCTGCCAGCACCCCTGCGACAACCGCTGCCGCCGCGCCGCCGTGGACGAGTCCGTGAACATGCGCGACGTGCACCGCCTGATCGCCGACGAGGTGTTGCTCACCGACAAGTTCGACCGGATGGTGGAGAAGGTGCTCGCGCGCAAGCTGGAGCCGACCGGGCACGCGATCGCGGTCGTGGGCGCCGGACCGACCGGCCTCGCCTGCGCCTACTACCTGGCCCTCCTCGGCCACTCCGTCACCGTCTATGAGTCACGGCCGCAAGCCGGCGGCATGCTGCGCTACGCGCTGCCGGAGTACCGCCTGCCGAAGAAGGTCCTCGACAAGGAGATTGAGCTGATCGAGCGCCTGGGCGTGAAGTTCCAGTTCAACGTGACCGTGGGCGAGAGCCCCGGGCTCAACGAGCTAGCCAAGCAGCACGACGCCGTGTTCCTCGCGATCGGCACATGGAAGGAAGGCTGGGTATATCTGCCCGGAACCGAACTCACGGGCGTGATCCCGGCGCTGCCGTTCCTGGAGGCCGTGTCACGCGACGAGCAGGTCCCGGTCGGGAAGAACGTCGTGGTTATCGGCGGAGGCAACGCCGCGATCGACTCCGCGCGCACGGCGCGTCGTCTGGGCGCCGACGTCACGATCGTCTACCGCCGCGAGCGCAAGGACATGCCGGCGATTCCGGAAGAGATCCTGGCCGCCGAGCACGAGGGCGCCAAGCTCCTCTATCTCGCGGCCCCGCACCGGATTGCGGGAGACAAGAACGGCCAGGTGCGCGCGATTGAGGCAGTCAGGACGAAGCCCGGCGAGTTCGACACCTCGGGCCGCCGCCGGCCGGTGCCGACGGACGAGGTGATCCGCATCGAGTGCGATACCGTGATCCTGGCCGTCGGCGAGAAGGTCGACCCCGACTTCTGCAAAGCCTCTGGCCTGAAGGTGAAAGAGGCCGGTACGATCGAGGTCGACCGCTACACGCTCGAGACGAGCCGTGACAGCTTCTACGCGGGCGGCGACCTCATCACCGGCGCCTCAAACGTGTCGAACGCAATGGGGATCGGTAAGAAGGCAGCCCGCAACATCGACAAGCGGCTGATGGGGCAGGAGCGCTTCGCGAGCCTGATCCCCGACTTCGAGTACCAGATGGAGCCGCCCGAAACGCCCAGCGAGTACGGCCGCCACGTGCCTGGCGAGATGCCGGCCGCCCAGCGAGTACAGTCGTATGCCGAGGTGTCGCTCGGCCTCACGGCTCTGGCGGCGATGGAAGAGACGACCCGTTGCCTGCGCTGCGACGTTCGCGCCGGCGAAAGATAGGGAGGATCGTTTTGACCGAGAAGGTGAAGGTCCGCATCGACGGCGAGGTGATCGGGGCAACCGCCGGCCAGACGATCCTCGAGGTCGCCCGAGCCCACGACAAGTACATCCCGGCCCTCTGCTATATGGAAGGCCTCAGCGCGGTCGGCGCGTGCCGGCTGTGCATGGTCGAGGTCTCCGGCGTCGCGCGCCTGCTACCCGCCTGCACCACGCCCGTGCAAGAGGGCCTGGCGGTTGTCACCAGCTCGCCACAGCTCCAGTCATATCGGAAGATGGCCCTCGAGCTGCTGTTAGTCGAGCGCAACCACGTCTGTGCCGTGTGTGTCTCCTCGGGCCACTGCGAGTTGCAGACCCTGGCCCAGGACCACGGCGTCACGCACGTTCGCTACCCGTACGACTACCCGCGACTCACCGCCGACACCACGCACCCGCGCTACGTGCTCGACCACAATCGCTGCGTGCTGTGCTCGCGCTGCGTGCGCACCTGCGCCGAGATCGAGGGCGCGCACGTGTGGGACATCGCCGGCCGCGGCATCCACTCGCGGCTCGTCTCCGAGTTGCAGCGGCCGTGGGGCGAAGCCACGAGCTGCACCAGCTGCGGCAAGTGCGTCCAGGCCTGCCCGACGGGCGCGATGGCCGAGAAGGGCTGGGGCGTCGAGGAGATGACTAAGCAGCGGGCCGGCGTGAGCCGCCTGACCTCGATGCGCGAGAGCCAGTGATGGCCAAGCTGAAGATCGGCACCTGCTGGCTCGACGGCTGCTCGGGCTGCCATATGTCGCTACTCGACATTGACGAGGGAATCCTTGCTGTGCTCGACAAAGCGGACATCGTCTTTGGCCCGCTGGTCGACGCACAGGAGTGGCCCGAGGGCGTCGACGTGGCCGTGATCGAGGGCGCGGTCAGCAGCCAGGACGACCTCAAGCTCGCCAAGATCGCGCGAACGCGCAGCAAGGTCGTGGTGGCGCTCGGCGACTGCGCAGTGACAGGCAACGTGCCGTCGATGCGCAACGGCATCCCCACGCGCAAGCTGCTCGAGCGCATCTACGTCGAGGGCGTGACCGAGCGACCAGGCTCCGAGCGACCGGGCGTGCCGACGGACGGCGTGCCCGCCCTGCTCAAGCAGGCGGAGCCGCTTCACCAGGCGATCAAGGTCGACGTCCACGTCCCCGGTTGCCCGCCGAAGCCCAGCGCGATCCTGTTTGTGCTGAGTGAGCTGCTCGAAGGCCGCGAGCCGGACCTCGGCTCCAAGCTGCGGTTCGGGTAGGGCAGGGCATGGCGACCAGGAAGGCAACATCGGGTAGGGCAGGGCGCGGGCCGCGCCCGGCGTTGGGCACGGAGCCCGTCGCTGGTGCGGCGGCAGCGCAGCCGACCACGACGCCTGCGGGCGGGGCGCGCTCAGCCGAGGCCAGGAGACCAGCCTTGAAGAAGATCACGATCAACCACGTGTCGCGCATCGAGGGTCACGCCAGGATCACGATCAAGCTCGACGACGCGGGGCAGGTGACCGACGCGCAGTTCCACGTGACCCAAATCCGCGGGTTCGAGAAGTTCGTCGAGGGACGGCCCTACTACGAGATGCCTTCGATCACATCGCGCATCTGCGGCATCTGCCCGGTGAGCCACCTGCTCGCCTCATCAAAGGCGTGCGACGCGATCATGGCCGTGCGCATCCCAGACGCGGCGGGGAAGCTGCGCGAGCTGATCCACTGTGCGCAGTTCGTGCAGTCGCACGCGCTGTCCTTCTTCCATCTCTCGGCGCCCGACCTGCTGCTCGGCATGGACTCCGATCCCGCCAAGCGCAACATCGCGGGGCTGCTCGAGGAACACCCCGATGCGCTGCGCGACGGGATCGCGCTGCGCAAGTTCGGCCAGCAGGTGATCGAGCGGCTCGCCAAGGAGCGCATCCACCCCTCGTGGATCGTGCCCGGCGGCGTCAACGCCCTGTTCGACCCCCAGGCGCGAGACATGACGCTGGCCGAGTTGCCCGCGGCCATGGCGATCGTGAAGCGCACGCTCGCGCTCTGGAAGAAGACGCTCGACAGTTTCCCGAACGAGATCGAGTCCTTCTCGAACTTCCCCACGATGTACTGCGGCCTCGTCGGGCCGGACGGCTCGCTGCGGCTCTACGACGGAAACCTGCGCTTCGTCGGCCCTGACGGCAGCGTCGTCGCCGACCAGGTGAAGCCCGACGACTACGCGACCTACATCGGCGAGGCGACGCTCCCGGATTCCTACCTGAAGGCGCCCTACTACAAGCCCGTCGGCTACCCCGACGGCATCTACCGCGTCGGCCCGCTCGCGCGCCTCAACGTCGCCGACCGCTGCGGCACGCCGGAAGCCGACACGGAGCTCGAGGAGTACCGCGGGCGCCTGGGCCGCATCGTCCAGAGCGGCTTCCACTACCACTACGCGCGACTCATCGAGATCGTGTACGCCCTCGAGCGCATGCGGGAGCTGCTCGACGACCCGGCCATCCTCGGGACCAAAGTCCGCGCCCACGCGGGCGTCAACGACCTCGAGGGCATCGGCATCATCGAGGCCCCGCGCGGCACGCTCATCCACCACTACAAGGTGGACGACAACGGCGCCATCATCTGGGCCAACCTGATTGTCGCCACCGGCCACAACAACCTCGCCATTGGCCGCGGCATCCTGCAGGTTGCCAGGCGGTTCATCGACGGCAACAAGATCCAAGAAGGCGCCCTCAACCGCGTCTCCGCCCTGGTCCGAGCCTACGACCCCTGCCTCAGCTGCTCCACTCACGCCCTGGGTATGGTCCCGTTGCTCCTGCAGCTGCGAGGGCCGGATGGTCAGTTGCTGGACGAGGTGAGGACGGAGTAGCCCCGGCCTCTGGCGCCGCGCGAGAGCGCCAGCTTCTCTTGGGCCGAACCAACCGTGCACGCCGATCGAGTTGGCTTCTGGTGGCTGTTTACTCTGCCGTAAACTACGCAGGAGTAAGCCGTGCCGTATAGCTTCGAATGCATCGACAGGGCGATCGACGGGGCTGCGGCGAACCTCCTCCGACTGGCCGACCAAATCGATCCAAATAGGCACGGAAAGCCAGCTGCGCTCGCGGTGATCACAGGCTGGGGATTAGGCTATCGCCGTCCAGATGGCGTGGCGGTAGTTCCGATCGGAGCCCTGGCGCCCTGACGCGCAGCCACTCGGCGTTGCGTGGCGGGGCCGCGCCGTTCTACCGCGCCAGGAGATCGTGTGGCGTTGTGAAGATGAACCCCGCGTACGTGGCTCCCGGAGGAAAGTGCTTCGTGTTCATGCTCACTACGTACTTGGCCGGGATTGCGACTAGATCGGGTCGGCTGGAGACATAGATGGCCTCCGCCGTTCGGACGACGACGGTGTCGGCGGAATGCCCTTGGACGGCCGTCAGGTGATGCGGTGCCTCCGGAACCGGCGTGAGCCACGACGCTCGGTCGAATACGGCGCCGAAGCGGGTCTGCACGTCCCAGACCGTCCAGGCCAACTTGCGGGCTAGGACCGCGACCAGTTCGTCTCGGATCTGATCGCACATGACCAGCCGGAATCTCTCGGTCAAAGCCAGGTCCAGGACGCGCGAAGACGCGCCCCCGTGGAATTGTGACATCGCATCGGCGACAAAGACGCTGGTGTCGATGACCGCGACAGCGAGCATCTACTCGTCGCGCATGTGCTCGATGAAGTCCGCGATCTCGGCGTCGGAGAACGTCGGCCCTGGTGGGCGCGGGACCGCGCGGAATGCCTTCACGCGATCGAGCCCTTCTCGCCGGACCTTGCGCGTGCCGGCGGGAGTGACGTAGGCGGCTAGCAGTCCCTTGTCGATCCAATTGCGGATCGACTGAGTGGTCACGCCGAAGACCTTGGCCGCCTCGCTGATGCTGGCGTATTCCTCCGCCGGCCCAGTGGCGCGCTCGATGCCGGTGCCGCTCTGGTCGGCGCTGAGCACACGTCGCAGCACGTCGGCGGCAGCGCCGCTGACTGGAGCGATGGCCGGCAACGCGGCCTCCACCTCGCGGCGTTCTTGTGGCGATAGGTCGATAAACACCCTGGTGGCCTCTCTGTCCAT
>CABDYL010000051.1_pt1 | contig 37113 bp, 35 predicted proteins | sample 3131931 | NCBI WGS metagenome assembly CABDYL01 (sample SAMEA5534337, study PRJEB31848) | metagenome | biome: tundra; feature: field; material: soil | place: USA | collected 2013-05 | depth 0.45 m
GCGCAGGAGGCCCGCTCGATCGTCGAAGGGCGCTATCTGGACGGCCATGGCGCCCTCTTCCCGGACGCGGCGCAGGCCTGGACCGAGCAGATCCGGAGCAGCGAGGCCATCGCCGACGCGGTGGTCCGCCTCGTCGAACTCGAAGGTGCGCCCCCAGCGGTCCTAGTGGAACCCGAGGCCCACTCAAAGCGGACGGCGGCGCTTGTTGCCGACCTCGTCGAGCCGGCTAAGGCCGATGCACTTGAGAAGCTCGACGAGGGTCAGCGGGCGCTCGGCATCGCTACCGGGTGGCTACAGGCGAAGATGCAGTCTAGGGCCGTCGCCCTGAAACCCTAGGCTTGCGGTAAGGCTCGGTGCCGACCAGGCTCGTGGTCATCGAGAGGTGGATAGGTTTCTGCCTCTGGGTCCTTCATGGGCAACAAGTCGACGACTAGCGTCTTCGCCAAGTTGCTGGCAGTGGGCACGATCACGTAGGCGCCGGGAGCGTAGTCGCTCAGGAGTTCCCGGCACATGCCGCATGGAGGTAAGACCTCCCAGTCCTCGTCTCGATGTCGAGTCACGGCGACGATCGTTTCGATCCGCGACTCGCCGTCGGCAACAGCCATGCCCAACGCGATCATCTCCGCGCACACGGCGACACGCCCAACAGCCGCATCCAGGTGGATCGCGGCGTACGTCTTGCCGGACGTGGTGCGGAGCGCGGCTCCGACGCAGTTCCAGCGCGGCACGTAGCGCAGCCGAACGATGCTCTTGGCCTCCTCGATAAGGCCACGATCAGCTTCAGAGAGGGGCAGGACGGTCATGACCAGGCATCGTCGTGCACGACGATGCCTGAGTCAAGCTCGTGAGAAAGAACTCCAGGCCGCCTGGATGATTCGTCACGATGAAACCATCGTGGAGGCTCGCGGTGCGACTGGCCGAGTTCGACAGGGATAGAGTTCCTCCCGCTGTGCCTACCGACCCCGACGCCGTCTCCCGGCGGACGGCGGAGTTCGTGGTCGATCTCGTCGAGACGGTTGCGGGGCAATATAGTGGCCCGGACATGCGTTCACGAAAAGTTGCTCTGCCGGTAGCGCCCGTGCCGGCGCCGTCGACGACCGCGTCGCCGATGCCCGGCCCTCGATCGAATGTACGGCTCGACGAGCCAGCGCTGGTTACCCTCGACACCATCCGCGCGGCCGCCGGAGTGATCCGGGGCGTGGTCGTCCGCACGCCGCTGCTGCCCTTCGGGCGGCCGGAGAACGGCGACCCATTAGGCCGTACCCGCGCCTGGCTGAAGCCAGAGTCGCTCCAGCCAATCGGCGCGTTCAAGCTGCGTGGCGCGTACTACAACATCGCCACGCTGTCGGCCGAATGCCGTGCCGCCGGCGTAGTGGCGCACTCGAGCGGCAACCACGCCCAAGGCGTGGCGCGCGCCGCTCGGCTCCTCGGGGTCCGAGCCGTGATCGTGATGCCCTCGAATGCGCCACGGATCAAGGTCGAGCGGGTGCGGGAGGACGGCGCGGAGATCGTCTTCGTGGGTCCGTCGAGTGAGGAGCGTGCGGAGCGGGCTGCAGAGCTGGCGCGGATCGACGGTCTGTCGCTGGTCGGGCCGTACGACGACGCGGCGACGATCACCGGGCAAGGGACCGTCGGACTCGAGATCGTCGAGCAGCTCGCCGCTCTCGACGAGCGCCAGTCCGCGGTGCCGAGGGGCGGGCGGACCGAACTGGCACCATTCACGGTACTGGTACCGGTCGGCGGAGGGGGTATCGCCAGCGGCGTGGCCGTGGCGGTGAAGTCGCTCCGGGCGGACGCCGTCGTGGTCGGCGTCGAACCCGCTCTGGCCGCGGACGCGCGCGACTCGCTCGCCCAGGGCAGGATCGTGACCTGGCCGGCGGACATGGTCGGACGGACGATCGCCGACGGCCAGCGGACCACCCACATCGGACGCATCCCGTTCGCGCTATTGCGCCGCTATCTCGACGGCATCGTGACCGTGACAGAGGATGAGATCGCCCGGGCGATGGTCCGCGCGTCGCGGGAAGCGCGGCTGATGCTGGAGCCGTCCGGCGCCACCACCCTCGCCGCCTGGCTATTCCACGAGGACGAACTGCCGGCGAGCGGGCGAGTGGTGTCCATCCTGAGCGGCGGCAACGTCGATCCCGTGCGCTACGACGAGCTGCTCGCCCGGGGAGTTGCGGCCGGCGGGTGATCGCGAGGAGCCAATAACCGCTCAGGCACCGGCATCGAACGGTGGCAGCACTATGGCTGAGTCGTGCGGCGCCCTCCAAGATGTCCAGATTGGCCGGTGCACGCGCACTTGCCTTCTATTGGCTCGCCATCGCATTCCACACGCCGCCGCAACACTCCGCCAGAGTCGCCGCATCGCCACAGACGCGGCCAGCGAGGCTATGGCCCGACGGTCGCGCGCGGATCGCACGCCGACCGGGCGGCCCACTAGTGTCGTCGGCGAAGGACCATAATCGCGAGAGAGGCCGCGGCGGATACGCCGCAACGCCTGGGTCGATCAGGAAGGTAGGCTCGGGCCTGGAGACGGGCGCTTGGGAGGGTACGGGTTGAAGCTTTTCGTGCAGCTCCTGCGGGTCGCGACGTTCTTGATCGGCGTCGTCCAGATGATCTGGATAGCCCGGTACGCGTACGAGGACTTCGGCGGCACCGTCGGGGTAATCGTGGCAGTGGTCATCTTCCCCGTCACGCTAATCGTCTCGCCGATCTACGGCGTGCTCGCGCACGCCGATTGGCGCGGCGTGCTCCTCTTCGCACTTGGCCCAGTCACGAGCCTGATGCTAAGGGGCCTCGGCGCAAACCGGATCGGAGAACCCACGGCTGGAGAACTTAGGGATGCCGGGGTGGGGTTATGACCTACCCGCGGCCGAGGAGCCGAGCAAGAAGCCCTTTGGATGGAGCGTCCGATCGATCTGCATGTCGTCGCGTCCCGTACTTGCGGCGGACAGTGTCGACCGCGGCCTCGAGCTCTGGGTCCAACTCCGGCGGCAAATACTCGTCTTCATAATCGACGAGGAACCCGGCCACTTGCGAGTAGGGTGCCCAGAGGGACACAAACTGCCGAAAGTTGAGTTCTGGATAGAGCGCGACGATCCACAGTACTGACTGGGCGGCTTGCTTGTACATCGGTAACCCAACGTAGTCCGTCCACTTGCCAGCGGTGTCGATAGCGAGTCTGGTCGAGGCCTTCTTGGCTCGCTCCTCTGCGGCGTCTATCGCAGCCCCGCGCCCGGCCTTGCGTAGCTCCTTGAACACCCCCTCTCGATGATTCCGGGCATCCCGGCACCAGTTGTCGGGAGGTAGCGCCGGCGCGAACGGGGCATGCCGAGCCGTCGGCCAACCTGAGACCGAATAGGTCGGCCAGTCCGCGATGATTAGGAGTTCCCACTCCCTCTGAGATCTGGAGCCGAGATTGGCGACCAACGCGTCAAATGGATCCGTCACGTACGGATGCCTCCTTGCGGCACGCCTGACCGAGATATTGAGGACGGCCTAAGCGTACTTGCCGAAGGGTCGCCCGTTGCTGCGCGGAATGCCCCGCCGCACACGATGGCTGCATCGTGCGGCGCTTCTCAAATAGGCGGGAGATTGTGGCTGCTGGCGTCCTCGGGCGTGACTGCATCTTTCTCCAGCAGATTGAGTCCCATCGGACCCAGGGGACTCAACATTTCGACGGGAACGAGATTAGGCTGAAGCCCAACCGCTCCGAGGACACTCCATTTGCCGACTTCCACTCCGAGTGGACATGCGGGCCGCGAGCACACCCGATTCATGCTGGACTCCAATGTCTCGCACGCGCTCGTCGACGATGACAGCCTGAAGGTCGGCCTGCGTCGGGCAGCGGACCGCGGTTCCATCGGGCTGCTTGTGACGCATATCCAGGTGGACGAGAACCTCGACCACCCCGACCAGGAACAGGGGCGGCGCCTCATTCACGCCATGATGGGCACGGGCGTGCGCGCCGTCCCGACCTACGGCCTGGTCCTCAACGTATCTCGGCCCGAGAGCGCCACACTGTTCGACGAAGCCACGGCCACCATGTTCGAGGCATTCCTTCAAGGGAATCCCAAGCACTCACAGGACGGACTACTTGCGGCGACGGCACTGCATGAGAATGCGATCTTGGTTACGGCGGAGAACGAGAAGCATCGTCGACGCCTCCGCCGACACTTCCGAGGGCTCGAGGTCTGGGCGCTGGGCGACCTTCGCGCCTTTCTGGAAGATCTGGAGGCCCGGACTCCGATTGGCGAAGACGCGATCGCCGCTGGCGCGCTCCTGACGCCCGCGTTTACGGGACCCGGATCTGTGAAAGGCTCCGTCTGGATCAGCTCGGGCGGCCTCGTGGAACCGTACCTGACGGTGTCGTTGGCGTCGCCCAAGGCTGGTGCGGGCCCCCAGAACGCGAGCACTGTTCTCATGAGTCAAATCGAGCGGGCGCCAGGAGGTGGGATGCGGTTCTCCGTGACCGTGCGGCGGACAAGCCCAGGCGAAGAACCACCGCGGGTCTTCCGGTGGGAGCTGGCACCGGGCCAGGCAACCCAGAAGACCTGAACCGGGCCCTTGCGGGACCTGCACAGGGTCGCGACTTCGGACCACTCTCCCGGTCTGAGTTCGACTCTATGACCTGATTGTGACGGACGATCGAGACAACCCGGCTGGAAGCCACCGTAGACGCGGTGGTGGTTCGCGTGATGGGGAGCCCAACAGGCGGAAACCCTCGCGCCGCCGACTATTGGTGGGTCCCTAGGAAAGCCGGTACTAGCGCCATCGCCGGAACGAAGTACAGCAGGACAGCCTTAGCTAGGTAGCCCCAGTCAATTACCAGCTTCGGAAGGCTGCGCACCTGGTCGAGGGTCTTCCGGCACGCCTCCAGCTTAGCAGTTGCGGTTTCGGCATCTCGGCGCGTTGCCCTCTTTGCCGCCGCGACGGCAGTTCCGAGTTCCGCAACGCTGGCATCCTCGAGGCGGTGCCAACTCGAATTGATACGCCGATTCAGCTCAATAGATGGAAACACAAGGAAGCTGGGGTTCATAACGACGTACGGCAGCACGAACCCAAACCACAACCAGAGGGGCAGCGAGATATACAGATTCCCAATCAGGAAGACCGAGACCAGCAGAGTAATCGAGACCATGATGTCATCCAGGGCTCCTCGCATCTCCAGGATGACCTCCTCTGAGGCGCCCCAGGGCGATGAGTAGCCCAACCATGACTCGCCATGCTGGTCCGCCTCACGCCACGCCGACACCAGCAGACCGACGACCAGGATTCCCATGCAAGCGTGCCGAGCAATGAGGTAGAGGTAGAGCCAGTAGCTCGCCATCAACACGGCGAACGCAAGAGGATGAGAGTCTGGGTTGGCCCACCATTGGGAAAAATGTCCCAATGCGGGGGATGGCGACCCAAGCCCGCGGTAGATCCCCGAAGCCGAGGTGACCACGGCAAGCAGGACGACGCCGATCGAGGCGATGCCCACCGCAGCCAACTCCCAGAGGGGGGAGTTGAACCGGGATTCGTGCTTTGCCAGGATCGCCTCGAACGTGCGCTTCTTGTGAAGAGAGGGGCAGAGAAGCCTGGCATCTCGTAGCCGTGACGGAAGGGAGTTGATCCTGTGCCACTGGTGAACCATGTGAGCGGTGTGGGCCGACATCAGGAGCACAATCGCAATGTCAACGTAGTCCCTGAGCCAAGGCACTCTGGTGTCGGCGCTGGTCAGACCTTGCTGTCCGAGCAGAATCGCCCGCAGGTCTCCGAAGAGATCGCCCGCTGGACCAAATGTACCCTCGGTGATCGTCACTGCGAGTCGCGGAACGATCAAGATCGCGACGACGACTAGGAATGTCACCCAGTGCCGTTCTGACCATTTGGAGGCGACCAGCAGCAGGGGTTGGTTGCGGTAGATGCAGAAGTCGGTCGCTTTCTTGCCTGTAAGGGCCTTCAGTCGTGTGGTCACTTGATGGTCCCGGCGTTGGCGCCCGACAGCACCCACTGGGTCACTTCGGCGATTACTGCCGGTCCGTGGACCCGATCCCAGATCAGGCCGTGCTCCGCCCCGGGAACAACGCGAAGGGACTTGTCGCGACTGCCAATTAGCTTCAGCAGAAATCGGGATCCGAGCGGACTTAGCAGCCGATCCCGAGCACCGTGCCAGATACGCACGCTTCCTCGCACTTGCCGAGCGCCGACGAGAACCCCTCGGAAGCCGGCGCGCAGCACGGCCCCGACGTATCGGCGGTCCGCCACGAGACGCGTCCAAGGATCGGCCCGACGTGCTGCGAGGAACGCCGGGTCAGAAGAGACCGACTCAAGACGCCATGTGTCCAAGCGTAGTCGGCCCCGAAACAACAGGCCCAAACCATCCCCGATGGCTCGCGGAGAAATAATTTGGCCAAAGCGTGGCAGAACGCCGGGCGCCAGCAATGCCAGCCGCTCGTCCCCCAGTTCGCCTCCCAGGGACAAAACGAAGTCCGCACCGGCACTCTCGGCTACAACTACCAGCGGGACATCCGCTTCCTTCCGGCAGATCTCCAATGCCATCCTGAGGGCTGACATCGCACTCGAGTAGGTGAAGTCACGCAGCTCACTATCCGGGCCATGACCAGGCAGGTTGATAGCCACGCAATAGGCGCCCGCCTGCGCCAGTGACGCGCACAGTCCGTCATATGGACCGGCGTGCATGCCCCATCCATGTACGACCAACACCGTGACGAGCGGTGCGCGGGGGGGCTGCCAAATCCGCAGGCGGAGACCACCGATCTCCTGGTCCAGGCCCTCCATCACGAGTCGTGACTCCAGCCGTCGATGGCTCAACCATTCCCCGGTTGGGCTCCGCGCAAGTGTAAGCCTCCAACAGCTTGTCACGTCACACGATCGCAGGATCGTGATCAACGGCCAACCGCGCAGCGGCTCCTTGGGAAAGACTGGGCAAGGCCGCACGGCAAAGCCTGTCGGACGCACACCGCAGGCCCGCTGGATCAACGCCACCGAACGCCCGCGACTCGTGTTGTCGTCTCATGCCATCACGGCGCCCCCAGCGAAGAGGGCATAACGGGCCGCGACGCTGTCACCGAGCGCACCGATCGGTCGAGCACCTTGTGCTCGGCACCCTGCCCGACGCCCCCTCATCCACCGGGCAGTCCTAGGTGGGCTGGGCGCTCGGCTCTGTTGGCGAGGGAATGAGGGAGGGCGGGACCGTGACCGGCGGGTGAGGATGGAGAGTGTCGATCACGATCGTGATGGGACTGGGCAGGGCGGTGAGGTGATCGCCCTCGACCTGCAGCGAGAAGTCCCCCGTCGTGGACTGGAACCCTGAGATCCGTGGCCCGCACGTGAGGTCAGCGAAACCACCGTTCGCCTTGGTCGCGGCCAGGATGGCTGCGTTGGGCTTCAGGTGGACTGAGAACGAACCGTCCGTGGCGGACACGACGGCATCCAGGGTCACCAGTTGACAGGGCGCCGCCAGGCATTGCGTGGACTGAGGAGGAGAAGGAAAGAGGTCTACGTACAGCACAACTCCCGCGACGGGCTGTCCCTCGCTGTCGACCACGTGCCCTGTGGCGACGAGTTGGGAAGTGGGGTCATCGGTTGGGTAGCCCGGCAGGATCGACGGGTAGACGCCGGGCGCGCCTGCCGGTATCCCTCCGGCCGGATGCGACAGGAGAGGCATCGCGACCAGCGCGACCAGCGCGATCATGGCGATGCCAACCGCCAGGAGGGCACCGGCTCGCCTCAGCCAGGTCAAGCTTTGGACCACACCGGGGGTGCCCTGTATCGCCGAGTCGGGCACCTCGGCTATCAGCCGTCGCAGCCGTTCCGGCACGCCGGCAGGTGAGTCCTCGAGCAAGATCCCTCGAATCTGTCGCTCCATCAGCTCGTATCGATCGGAACTCATCGCTCTGACCCTCCCGTTCGTTCGGCGGCGTCCCAGGCAGCGCGCAACTGGCGCAGGGCATAGTGGAGGCGCGACTTCACGGTGCCCTCGCGCTGTCCCGTTCTGACCGCGATTGCCGGCACCGACAAGTCCTCGACGTAGCGCAGGACGACCACGGCGCGATGGTCGGGGTTTAGGGCGGCCAGCGCCCGGCGCAACCCATCGCGCTCCGCGGCCAGCTGGCCCGGTTCGTCGCGGGCCGCCGGATCGATGCCCAGCAGATCAATGGAGTTCGGAAGGCGCCGCCGGGTCCGATCCCGGCAGCAACTCACGACGATGCGGTCGAACCAGGCGTCGAACGCGGCCTGATCGCGCAGGTCGTCCCAGCGCTGCCACGCTCGAACCGCCGCGTCATGGACCGCGTCCTCGGCCTCCGATTGGTCACGGAGCAGGATGGAGGCGAGCCGATAGGCCCGCTCGAGTCGAGCCTGCGTCAGCCGCTGGAAGGCAGCCTCGCGCTCGGTCTCCGACTGCGCGGAATACCGCGGTCTCCTTACTGCAACTTCACCCATCTTCTCGATCACGCCACAAGATGCGCCGGAGCAGCCCAATCGTTCAATTCTGGATCTGCGGCCGGCTGCTCATCGGGAGATACATGGCGGACCGGCCGGCGCCGGGCCGGGGGTCGTCGGCGACTAGCGGAGCGGGGCCGGTAAATTGGCTACTCAGCGGTGCTTACCTGAGTCTGTACGTTGTGCTTATCGACGATCTGCTCATGGTGAGTGGCTGAGCGTTGCTGCGGTTTCGGCTACGGGCGATCCGCAAACAGCTCCGGCGCCAGATGTTGGCCGAGTTCCGTGTAGCTGGAGCGGGCTGCTTCCTGCGCCTTCAGGTAGCGATCCACTGGCTCAACCCAGGAGCGGAGAAGGTCGCGGGACTTGGGAATCGGAAGCACGACTTGGCGAAAGCGCGACCCCAGGTCTTCTCGGTTCATCTGGATCAGGACGGCGAAGTTGAACTGATCGTGGACTACGTGCAAGGACATCAGCGCCAGCAGTAGCGACGGGGAGAGCACCTTGGCGCCAGCCATCACCCGCCAAACGGCTATCTCGCGCGTCAGGATGACTTGCGTCTGCCACGGCATGACCACCCCAAAGAGCCCGATGTTCCCGGATGCCCGGGTCGGGGTGACTATGTCCCACGGTCTCAGTACCTTGGCTCGACGCAGCCGTTTCGCCTCAGCAGCAGGGATCTCATACGAAGGGTTCTCGTTGATCCGCCAGTTCTTGATGTCGACGACCTTGACATACGGGACATCGCCTTGTCCCTTGAAATGCGAGCTCGGACTGCCGTGTCCGTCTGTGACGCTCAGTTCCCCGTCGTCGATGAGCTGACCAATCGAGATCAAGTCGCAGTTGTTCTCTTTGGCGAACTCCTGCACGGCCTCCAAGTATGGCTTCCGCCACCAATACGAGGCGACCAGCACTCCGGCCGCAACCGCCTCGTCTTGCGGAAAGCGAAAGTGCAGGCGGCTGTCCACGGGGGCACGGGCACGCATGAGGGCAGCGGCTTCGCTCATTTGGTCATCAACTTCAGTCGTCTGCGTGCCGCCCGCGAATCTGAAACGAGTTCGGCCGTGTTTGTCCTCCCCATAGGTCTCGCAGACCGATCCGACGATCTGGTGGCCGGCCTCGGGCGGCCGCTTCTCGAGAACGATGACGCTCGTCTTGGCCCGGCAATGCGGCTCGAAAGCCTCGATGGGAACGTTGATGGAATGGGTGATTCGGTAGCGCCCAAGCCACGGGATCAGCTAGCCGTAACTGTCTGAGAACAGGTACGTGTCCGGCAGCACGATGGCCAAGCGCCCGTTGTCCGCGAGGAGGCGGAGGCATCTTTCGAGGAAGACGATCCCGATATCGCGCGGGACGTATTTGCCCGTTGTGAACCAGCGGCCCGACCGGTCACGCCGCCATTCCTGGCTGACTTCGTAGCCCTCGCGCCGTCCCACCTCAGCTGGAACTTTGAGCTTGGTGCCGAACGGCGGATTGGTTACGACGACATCGAAAGCACCATCCTGGATCTGCGCGGGCAGGGGGCCGATCCAGATGCTCGGGCGAATCGAGTCGCCCTTGAACACGTGCGTACTGCCATCTCCGAGCATGGATAGGTAGGCCTTCGACAGGCGGACGCTCACGGCATCCTTGTCCATGGCAAAGAGGTTGGCAGTGGACCAGTCGCGCCGTGCCAGGTTCTTGGATGATTGGTCAGCACCGTAGACCGACTCGAGGTGAGTTACGACGTTTGCGAGCGCGGCAGCCAAGAACGATCCGCTCCCGCAGGCTGGGTCAACCACCCTGTCCTCTGGGCGTGGGTCGATCGCCGCGATTGCCACGGCCACGACTGCGCTCGGCGTGAAGAACTGCCCCTCCTCGCCTTTGTAGGCCTTGCCGCGAACGACCTGAAAGGCCTTGGACACGGCGTCAGCGTCGTTGGACAAGAGCCGGAAGTTCTGGAGCGTCTCCACGACGAATTGGATGCTGTCGTCGTCTATCTGGAAACGGACTTCGCGCGGGCCAGCGGCGCCGAAGAGTCCCGGGTTCCGCTTAACTTCCGTCGCAAGCATCGCCGCCAGTCGTTTGGCCGTGCGGGCCGGAGTATCGTCTATCTGAAACCCAAGCGGCTTCGCCGGAGAAAAGGCGTGCTGCTGCTCATCAAGGATCTTGAGCAGCAACAGCAGTGATATGTCAGGCAGGATCTCCTCGTCGCGGTTGACATTAGTGTCTGCGCCCGCCAGACGATCTCGGATGCGACGAAAGGTGGGCACGAGCGACGGCGCCTTTCGCAGGTCGCCGAAGCACAAGACCTTCGCACCAATAGGCGCGAGAGGATCGTTCGGCCCCGGAATGGGTGTGCCAGCAGCCGCGATCTCGTAGCCAGATGTCGTCTTATAGACGACAGCGTGATCGGTTCCATTGAACCAGACGCCGACGCGTGCGTGAGGCTCCCGGTCGAGGTAGATCTTGAGTTGTTCTATCCCAGTCTTGACGTCAGGGCGCTTACATTCACAAAGGATGGTGATGTGAGCGGGATCGCGCACATTCTTCACATCGTCAAACAAGGCAACGTCGACCGGCCAGTCCCGCTTCGCGGACGGGCTTGCTGGTACTCGCCACTGGTGTGGTCGGGAGACGATCTGACCTGTCTGCCACCCGGCCTCGTCTACGAGCAGCTCGAGCAGCGGTTGGGTTGCGTCAGTCTCCTCAGGGCCGGCCGAGATGATTCGACCAGACACACGGTCGACCGTGACGGCGCCGGCTCCTGGCGCAGCTTTGCTCAACAGCGATCCCCTTTGCGAATGAGCCAAGTGTAGGGCCAGCGTTGCGTCGAATCGGCCGATCCATGACACGACGCGAACATCGTGGCCACCTAGACCGCATTGGAACTCGCTCGCCAGGGCCTCGACGATCCCTACGGTGAGACGAGGTCCCATGTCTGGCAAGCCTTCGTCGAGTCTGATGCCGTGCCTAGGTCCCAGACTTCGACCCTTCCGGAAAGGTCCCTCACGGCGCCAGTGCAGATGAGGTGTAGCCCATCAGTCGCGGTCGTTCCATCCACCGCCGAGAAGACCCCTATCGGGAGCAGAGCGTGCTTGGCGCTTGTGCAGGCACTCGTCCCACCGGCGTACACGACCACAGTCACGTCCGCGTCGTTCAGACGGATCGCGCAATCGCCGGGCCCAGCGGTCGCTTGGAAAGAAGCTATGTCGGCTGGTGTGGAGCCGGCGGGGGCCGCCGGCAGGGTCAACTTAAAGTAGTCAAGGATCGGCCCACAAAGATCGTGGTTGGCGGGACTGACTGTGCAAGTGATCTTGGCCGTCTCGACTTGCTGACCGCTGCCGTGATACCAGATGAGCCCATCCGCCTCGAATTCGCCTCCCGAGTTCCACCCGGCGCCCTGCACGTGCGGCGGGTCGGTGAACGAGACGAGTTCCGAAGTGACGGCTCGAACCAGCTCAGCCGCCGGCCGCACACAAAGCGAGTCGTCATATGAGTGCTGCATCTGTACCAAGGCAAACGCCTGGCACGCATTGAGTCCCAGCTCTGACGCGCCGGTTCGGTCGAATTGCAGACCAACGTGTTCAGTGCCATCTGGCGATGTCACTTCCACGATTCCATTGGCTGCGTCTTGTCCGCCGCACGCCCAACCAACCGGCGCCAGGAGCACATCGCGACTCGTGCCGTATGCCCCAAGTCGCCCCTGCAGCGAGACCGGGATCAAGGCCGATCCTACCGGCGGAGTGCCAACGGGAGCGGGAGTCACTGTGTCGGGTCGGACTCCGAACAGCTGCGGATGGCAGATCGACACGGCCACTGCCACGGTCTCCACTTTGGTCGGCGCCTGGGAGCAGCCGTACTGGGACGCGTCGACCATCATGACAACCAGGAAAGCCGCGATTCTGCGCACGATGCCCTTCTTCAGCCCGCTAACTCTCACCGCCCATTATGGGCTCCGCGACTGACCGCGTGATGACGGCCCTACATTCCGTGGCGACGGCATCGCTCAGGTCGTAGCAAGCAACCGCCCCGGGGACCCTACGCCCTGCCTCGACTGCCTCGATCCGCGCATAGAACGGAATTCCGCTGCCACGACCGGATTAGGATCTTGCTAGCCGTACCGATAGGCGCCCACAGCCCGGGCGGAAATCCGCCTTTCGCGTTATTCGGCCAGCGACGCGGGTAGCAGGATGAACAACGAGCTAGATCAACAGCAGAGCGCGAAGGTGGTTCCGATCGAGCGGCTGTCGCCCTTCGACTGGTCAGATCAGGCAGGCTATCTTGGCGACATCCTTCAGGAGGCCGCGCAGAGCCGGCTCGGGGCGTCTTCATTCTCGTCTGGGGCAGCCGAGGCATCGTCACCCGATTACGTCTTCAGGGCCGATGGGATAGGCGCTAGATCCCACTTGCTGCTTCAGCCACGAAAGGGCGAGTTACGGATCGCGGCCGTGGGCCCGCCCGACTTCGACGACGGTGAAGTTGCGCGCTGGACCGAGGTCGTGCAGGAGGCTCTTCGTCTTCTCCGCAGACCCCGCCTCCCTTGGCCGTGGTCAGCGATCATCGCGCCCGTGGGGCCCACGTCCGACCCGGGATTGTGCCTCGCAGGAACCACTACAGTCGGCGGCCTTACTGTGCGGCCAGCGTCTCGGCCGATCAAGAGGGCGCCGCGACCGATTCCGTGGAACCCCTCCCGACAGATCGCCTACTGCTGGCCAGCGGTGGTGGAAGGTTTGGGCTGGACATACGAATTGCACAACTCGCTGAGAGCCCAGCAGCGAGCGCGCGCACAGCTCCACCGACTCTGCGCGCTACTGACCGTGATGTTCGATGGCGTCCCATGGCGACTGGAGTGGGAACCAAACATGGCTCCCCCTGCTCCATTGTCGCTTGACGTACGCGACGAGTTGCTGGATACAACCGCAACTGACTTCCCAGTCGGCCGGATGCCGATCGAGATGTCCAGCTGGATCGGGCCCGCCGGGAGTGCGCTCGACTCGGACCCGGGCCTTGAACAGGCGCTGGCCCTCTACTACGAGGGGACCCAACTTAGGGGAGCGCACCCTTCGATAGCACTGATAGCCCTAGTCGGGAGTATCGAGTCTTTGGCGAGAACCAAGTTGGAGAGGTGCCAGTGCTGCGATCAGGTGAAGGGAAGCACCAAGCGGTTCAAAGCGGCGTTAGCTGAGGTGCTGACCGAGCAGGAGGCGGACGAGCTTGGGCGGCTGTACGGCAGCCGATCCCGGACGGCTCACGCGGGAGAACTCTTCGGGTTCGAGACGACCTTCAACGTCGGGGACCATAGCCACTTCATTCCCCGCGAAGGTCAGCTGGACTTCGTCTTCCGCCTCACCTACCAGGCTCAGCACGCTGCCGGGTTGCTACTAGTCCGCCGCTTCGAGGAGGAAATGGAAGGGCGGCGGGATGCCTAACGAGCTGTCATGGGAGCTCCCGGAAAGCCCACGGAGGCATGTTCGATCGCGGCGCGGTGCCTCCGGCGCGATGTGGTCATAGCGTTGCTTCCTAACAGTCGCGCGCGAGCCGACCAGCGAGTGACGTAGTCGCGTCCGGGCTGAGCGTCGGTTAGTTGGCGAGAGTCACTGCGGCTTCGCCTCCAACCGGCGCCGTGCCGACCGCCGGCAGGCTCAGCCCAAAGCCGACCAGCAACAGCGTCATGCCCACTAGGCCCATCAGGTTGTCTACCCAGATGATCGGGCCGAAGAAAGCGAGGTACACGTCCGGGGCCAATGCCCCAGACGCCTCCGCGAGGCCCAGGGCTGTCGACAGAATGATCAGACCGAACAGCACAGCCGAGCCAGCGAAAACCGACAACCAGAACCGGCGCGGCTCCTCCGAGGCCCGGACCGCCGAGAGGCTCGACCAGGCCAACGCGCCGACGGTCAGTACCCGCACCGGATCAAGTGCCACGCGGACGACGAACAGCGGGTCGCTAATGCCAAAGGCGACGCCCAGCCCGGTCCCCGAGAGGCTCTGAAAGTTCTCGTACTGGTTGATGGCGCTGCTCGCCGCATAGACGCACAGTGCAGCCGTGGCGATCAGGGCCAGCGCAACCAGTGCCCTGGGCCAGGTTGTCTCGGAATGTCTGCGTGGCAGCAACGCGATCGTGATAAGAGCCGGACCTGACAGGGAGGCAATCGCCGCCAGATCCCGGGCAATCTGTAGGCCGGAGAAGACGGACGCATCCGGCCACTGCCCAGGCGAGAGCCACTGCTGGCCCGACGAGATCGCGTCGACGGCGAATGGAATAGAGGTCCACACGATGGCCCCCAGGAGCAGCAACCGAGCCGACCGCCAGGCATCGCGACAGCCGATCAGGATCGCTGCCGGCAGGAGCGCCCCTGCAGCAACGTTCGCCAGGATCAACACGTCTGGCGATCCACTCGAAAGGAGTAGCTGTCCGTTGGCCACGACCACGAACACGGCCAGAAGGATGAAGGGCCAAGCCTCAGGCGGGATTCGCTGGCCTCGAGCCGCCAGCCAATCCTGTATTCGGGACCAGCCACGAGGGCCCGCGGGTTCGTAGTCGGTCTCGTTCACGTGTGCTCCCTCTCACGCATCTGGCCGGCTCCAGGCCGAGCTTCAGGCTCGACTGACGATGCCAGATGTTGTCACCCAGCGTGGAGTCGGGCCCGACGGCGAGCGGCCCATACGCAGGAAGTCGCCGCCGATCCGCCACAAGATAGACCACCGCGTGCATGCGCAGGTTCGCAATGGTCACATTGCCGACGAGCAGGATCGCCCAAATACCGTCTAAACGTTTCGTGTAGAGGTGCGTGGCACCACGATCAAGCCATCGTGTCGAGTCACAGGCTGTCAACCTCGCACCGCGATCCGGCATGATTGGTCGGAGGTCCTCCTCCTGACGCGACGCCGACCATATCCAACAGATGCCGTGAACCGGGCCAGAACGGCCGCCGCGAACGCGTGAGCGCGGCCCATCGGTCGCCCATCGATCTGCTGGCCCCCCCTCCGGACGGCCAGCTTCGCGTCCGCCAAGTCCCTCAACCGTGACCGAGACTCGCGCCGCGGCGCGCCCGACGGCCTCCGCGAGCAGCTCCGCCGTCGGCCACGCCGTCGACGCGGTTTCCGGGCCATTGGGTCCGTCGAGTCGGATGACCGCGTAGACGTGCACGACGCCCGTTCGATCAAGTTGGCCCGGGCACCGTTCCACTTTGTGACGAGTTTCTCTACTGCATCAAGCCCACCGCTCGTTTGGCCGCTATCAGCCTTACCTTCTGCATGGCGTTTAGCTTTCCCGCTCGAGAGAATGCCGCAAGTGCCTCAATCACCGGGGGCCACAATTCCTGGGGGTCGTCACGGTAGTATTTTGGATCGAGGGCATCAAGCAAGGGCCCGACCGCACGGGCGTCACCAATCCGGCCGAGCGCGACAGCAGCGGCTTCAAACTCAGTCGTGTTGGTATCCTTGAGTGCGGGTAATAGGGGCTCCACCGCGCGGGGTTCACCAATCAGGCCGAGTGCCTCGGCAGCGGCCGCCCAACGCATCGAATGTTGGACGCTGACAATTGAGATCAGGGGCTCAACCGCCGCGGCTCCGATCTCCACCAGAGCCAGCACCGCGCCGACGGTCATGTCCTCGCCGCGGCCATATAGGGCGCCGATGAGTGGCGTGACGGCAGGCCCGCCGACTTGGACGCATTTGTCCCATTCGCCGCGTGCCAGCCAGTATGCTGCCCCGTCCTCTGACCCGTCGGGGTGCCAACCGAGCCGGTCGAGTGCATTCAACGCGATCGTGCGCGTTTCCGGTGACGAGTTGAGATTGGCGATGAGCGTCGGAACGACCCGACGATCACCTAGCATGCCCAAAGATTCGAGAATCGCGTGGCGTACGTAACCGGGACAGTCGCCGTTGAGTGCCGCCAAGAGGGGCTCAACGGCGCGAGGGTCACCTATCTTCCCTAGGGCCTCAGCGACCCCCTGGCGTTCTATGGCGTGGTCCTCATAGGCCGCAAGGAGGGGCTCCACCGCCGGAATGCCGATTTCCACGCACTTGAACACTTCCCGCCGCGCCACCCAGTAGGTTGCCCCTAGCGCATCCCTGCCGGGCCTCCAGCCAACCGCTTCGAGCGCCACCGCGATGTCGAAACCTGCCTTTCCGTGCTCCTGGGTAAGGGCTGAGACCAGGTGTTTGGTGGCCCTGGGATCGCCGATCTTGCCCAGCGCCACGGCAGCATCTCGGCGCAACTGCTCATCTTCAGCCGTGAGCGCGATGGCTAGGGGCTCGACGCCACGCGGATCGCCGATCTTGCCAGCGCCACGGCAGCATATTCGCGCATGCTCTCATCCTCAGCCGTGAGCGCGATGGCTAGGGGCTCGACGCCACGCGGATCGCCGATCTTGCCCAGCGCCGCCGCAGCCAACCGCCGGATCATCAAGTCATTCACGTTGCTGTTCTTGTAATCGAGAGCTTTGATGAGCCCGGCGACGTCCCGTTTGGCTTCAAGCTCGGATATGCGCGGCGGTCCGAACAGTCCCATGGTGGAGTCTCCCTTCGCAGTGGACTGTCAGTCTGCCACACTCAAATTCCGCCTGGGACGAGATCGGCGGCAAGGCGGCGGGGACGTTCAGTTGTTTCAAGCTGCCAGGGACGATCGGTCGTGTCGTGGCGCCGACTAAGCAACCTGGGTCTGGATTCCTGCGGCCGACACGATTTCGTATCTCAGTTGGAAAGTGTGGCCGCCACTCCTCTCGCCCGCCGACCGACACGATCGGGTGATGGTGTCGAGTCAAAGCGTCAACCTCGCACCACAATCCGGCAGGTTCTGTCGGAGGTTCTACTCCGCCGAGGCCTCCGACCTCCGGGACCTAACAAGGTTCGGATCTCTCAGCTCGACACGTAGAGCCTGGCACGGAGTTATCGTCTTTGTGGGCCCAAACGAGAGGCCCTCGGGTCACCCCGAGGGCCTCTGCATTTTCGCGCTCAACTCTCTGCACTCGTCGCGCTGACTCACAATGCGAGGTCGTTGGCGGCCACGGGCCACGTTTCCATGCTGGGATCGTCCAGCACCGCTGCCACCAATGCTGCTGAGCCTCCGACTAGAGTCGAGTCTTGGTCCGGGTCGGTCGCGACAAACCAAGCTCGATCTGAGGGCCAGATCAGGGTGGGAAGCAACGACCCCACAATGCCGCCCGGGAGGCGCCAGGCGACGTCGACTCCTGTCCTTATGGAGCAACTCCGAACGAGGAAGGTCCTTTCTTCCAAGGCCAACTCCAGCGCGCCGTCAAGATCGGCGAACTGCACCGAGCCATCTCCGTCCCAGTAGCCCGCGTAGCACAGGTCTGCGGTCTTTGTGTACGGAGCGAGCAACTCGCAGAGCATCACGAGTTGTTGTTTGGGGAGGGCGCCAAGGCGAGGTGGCTGCACAAACGGAACCGGCCCGTGCGCAGTGTCGGTCGGTAGCGAGATGTTTTCCCATTGCGCAAGCGGGTGCATGACGCGACCTGACCAGCGCGAGACGATGTCCCAGCGAACCGGCACGTCTTGGGCCACCCAGGCGGGATGCAGGACTCGCGCATACGCCTCGAATACTGCTGGCACAAGCGACCCTACGGCGCCGGATGAGAAGAACAAGCGACCGTCTTTGATCCAGGCGCTGTTCTCTGCGCCAAGCGCTGGTCTATTGGCGTGCGTTGCTCGCCTATGCCGGTGGATCTTCATCTGCGAATTGTCCCAGCGACCGTGCTGCTCGTCGAGAGACGCGCCCCGAAGCAACTCAATAACCCCGCTCGCGTTTCTCGGGCTAGACCCGCCGCCGCTCTTCGTCAGGCCGTCGCTCGCCGCTGTCCAACTGTCGCTGACCCGCTCCGGATCTTCACCCGTATAGTGTCGGCTCGACTCCTCTCGCCCCGACCATTCGAGTATGTGGCCCCATCGAGGCGCCGATTCCTACGGCTCAGATGCCTGGTTCGCCGTGCGCTTGTGCGCCGGGAAGTCCCCACCCCTTCGGGGATGATCCAGAACCGGCCGACCTGAACGTCCCAATTCCGGGCCATCCCGTCGGCGCTGTGAGGGTCACCGTCGCGCTCGTCACGAGACCAGGGCGGCGCAGGCCGACACCGCTGCGGCAACGATGAAGTCAGTGAGGCACCATCGGTCAAGTCACGACTTCGCTGCGACCCCGACCGCTCAGCCGACCATTTCCAGCAGGAGCTCGCGACCCCGTTCCAGGAGCGCTCGTGCCTGCGTGCTTCGGCAGCTGAAGCTGTAGCGCATTTGTCCGGCGAAGGTGGACACTCCTACGATCCTGTGGTTCGGGCCGCTGGCCGGGAAGATCGGCGGCGAGATCGACTCGATCGCGAACGAGCCATACCGCGCGGGAATGCCGATCCGGCCGAGATTGCTGATCGAGACGTCGTATTCCGTCCTCCAGGGTCCGGGACGGGGGTTTCTGGGCTGTTCGGATAGCTGCATCGCGATGAACGGCGTCGCGAACAAGCGGTCTTCGCGCGTGGCCGCAGCCAGCGCCGTCGCAGCGTCACGCGCCAGCTCCCAGAGGCCGCGCCCCGGGCTACAGTCCACGTCCACGAGAGCGAGCGAGATCAGGTTGCCGTAGACATCTACACCCGCCGACAGGTATGGCCGAAGATCGACCGGGACTTCGGCACGCCTCACGGGCGTATCCGGGTTCTGCTCCGCGAACGGCATCAGGAATGCGGAGCACAGGGCGGCCTGCACGGTGACGCCTTCCTGGCGGCAGCGGTCGGCCAACGCGCTAGTCTGCTCCCAGCCCAGTTGGTGAACCGATATGTCGAGCGGCGGTCGAGCCGTCGCGCCAGGCTGGGCCGAATGCTCCGCGGGGTGTCCGTTTTCGGTCCCGCGTCCGCCGTCGGGCGGGCTGTGGACCGGGAAGTCGGCGACCCTCGAAGGTTCTTCAGCCGATCGCTCCGCTGCCATCTGGCGCAATCGCTCCATCACATCTGCGGGAACGAGGTCCGCGAGTCGACGTGGCATGACCGGCGGCAGGGTGATCGATGGATCAGCCAGCAGGGTCAAGAGATCGCGCAGGGCGTTCACCAGGGAGCGGCCATCGGCGGTCAGATGGTCGCCAATCAAGATCAGGTCCGAAGCGTCCGAGCTGCGCAGCCACAGGCATCGAAGCAGGGGACCTGCCAGATAGTCGGCCGGGTTCAGGATCTCACGGCGCAGTTCAGACAACCACTGCTCGTCGCTGGTTCGCCCAATAACGTGGAGTGAGATCGGGCCTACGCCTTCCGAGGTGAAGCAAGGACGATCGTCCTCGCCCACCGCAACACGCGTGGCCGCAAGTGGATGCCGCTCGGCGAGTCCCGCCAGGGCGTCTCGCAGCCGATCTTCGTCTATCGGGCCAGTGATCCGCGCCGCCAGAGCCCCGCTCAGGCTGGGGCCCGCCTGCGCGAGACCAATGGCCGCTAACGCAGATGGCATCTCGATTCTCACGCAAACGAGCATATTCGAAATGGGTGACGGTCCGGCACGCTGTCAGGCCCGTGGGAGTCAAAAACCCAGATTCGCGACCATCCGCATCCTAGAATGCGCCGATGCTGTTCCTCCTGGACCTGATCATTCGAGCACTATCCCGTCTCTTGGTTGACTCCCACGGCGACGATGGTTCCAAGGATCTCGAGATCCTCGTCCTTCGACACGAGCTCCGGGTGCTCCGCCGAAAGACCGGCCCGCCCAAGCTCCGGGCCATCGATCGAGTGCTTCTCGCCGCTGCAAGTCGGTCGATCTCGCGCGAACGGTGGTCCTGCTTTCTGGTCACCCCGGCCACCCTGCTTCGATGGCACCGGGAGCTCGTGAGGAAGAAGTGGACCTACGGTAAGAGAGGTCTGCCTGGACGGCCGCCGATCGACCCGGAGGTTCGCGAACTCGTCCTGCGGATCCCTTTACGTATCTCGTCGTGCAGACCTCTACGACGCACGAAGGCGTCTACGTCGGCGTGACGTTCAACTTCATCTGGCCTAACCCCGCCGTCGGCTATTGGTGCGGCTGCTATTGATCGCGCCACTCTAGCGAGCCACAGTAGACCATGGCCGGTTGGCACATGCCACGCGGCCATGGTCTACTGTCACCGTGCTGTCGTGCTATAAGCAGGAGCGCTCTCATGAGCGAGTCAACCGCAAGCTTCCGTTCCCTATCCCGATTGGCCTACATGCTTAGCTTCGGCGCCTTATGGGGCTATGCAACGTTCGGCTACACCATCAAGCACAGCGACGGGTCGACTGACACCGGCCTGCTTTACCTTTGGGTAATCGCGGCTCTCGTTGGCTCACTGTTGATCGGACTCAAGAACCATCGCATCCGCGATGAGCATCTGAGGGCGCGGATCTACCTCACCGATTTGGCCGTGCTGGCGGGCGCATTAGTGCTCATCGCAGTGCTGCCAGGCTTCATGGGCTTGGTGAAGGGGCTTGTTCTGCTGGTGCTGTTCGTTGCCTATGAGATGTGGTATTTCAGGTCTGTGGGAACGCTCCAATCCGCCTGAACCAGACAGCAAGGGCTGGAAGCGGCTGGGCGACGGGGTCAGCGTCGTCCGTCCTGAGGGTGCCCCTCAGTGCACATTCCAGAGGCAGGTAGCTCTTGGCCAGGCTGCGGCTCGTTGCCACGGCGAGTTAGTTCTCCAGCGGCAGGGCGGGCTCGCTCGTTATCTCGGCGTCGGGCCGCTGCAAGAACGCCGACCAGTACCGGCGAGCAACGCTTCACGTGGAGTCACGTCTGCTGGCTACGTCACTATGCCGCGATCGTGTTGCGTTCGCCGGCCACCCCAGTGAGTCATGGGGACGACCAGCAGCCTAATTCCTACGCCGGGAGTCCGGTGCGGCAGCCAACTGTGAGGACTTCTTGATGGGTGGCAGCCTTCACCCGCATGAGGAGCTGACATTGCGAGGTGTCAGCGGTCTCCTCGCCACGAGGGCCCATCCGAGGAGCGTGATGCCGACGGCTATCTCGACGAGCCACACGACGAGCGGACCCTTAGCGAAGCCGTCATAGACGCGCCACGCGACCGGCTCCACGATGAACGGCAGTCCGATCGCAACGCCGGCAACAATCGAGCGAGACTGGCCCCACCACCCGCCCAGCAGGCCATAGAGAACACCCGCCCCGATCGCGACGGCCACCCAGGGGGCGATGAACCACAGCCACTGAGAGAGACTGGTCTCGATGAGCGTGAGTCCTGTCGGGGGCGGTAGACCGAGCCGCCTTGGATCGACGATAGGGCCGACGAGGAACTGGCCATAGAAACCAACCACGATCGCAACTTCCGCGGCCACCCCGCCGATGGCGGCCCAAAGCCTGGACCGTTGCGCCCAACCCGCACCGAAGGCGAGGACTGCCCATGGAGCTGAGAAGTTGCCGACCCAGAACGTCCCGATATCGGACGGTGCCGGGAGCGACGACATGACCAAGCCCAACAGCGCGCCAGCCAGCGCAGACAAGACCAGCAGCACCCACGAACGGCTCACGTGTTCAAGTCTATGGCTTGGCGGTTGACCTTGCACCGTCCGGTAGCGAGGCCGGCCCGCCGCCAGGCCTGACGGCCACCGCCGAGTGGCGCCGTTATCAAACGCGAAACCCACAGGGAGAATGCCCCGTGCCCAGACAAGGCCGTGGAACCTGACGACACCCAGACGCGATTTGGTCATGGTGTTGCTTTCCGATGCCGCTTGAGTGAGTCATGTGGGCGACCACCCCGTACCCGAGGCACTCACCATGACCGCTCAGCCCTTGCCCGCCCTGACCAGCGGCGACCCTTCCGCCTGGGACCAGGCCCTGTATGCCTTCCTCGTCGAGAAGGGCAACCGCTCGGGTTCGCGCCGGACCGTCGAGAGCTACTCCCGGATGCTCTGGCCGTTCTTCGCTGAGCGCAGCTTGACGCCGGATCGAGTCAAGCCAGGCGACGTGCTCGGCTGGGTCCATGGCATCGGCCGCTCGGGGCGGGCACCGTCGTCGACTACGGTCGGGGCCAGGATCGCCTGCCTGTCCTCCTTCTACCGCTTCCTGATCCGGATGGGCCTGGTGGTCTCCAACCCATGCGATGCCGTCGAGCGACCGAGGAGCGTCCAGTCGGTGGCCCGCGGGTACAGCGCCGACGAGGTCCGCCGACTGCTCGCGGTCGTACCGGCGGATACGGTCCCCGGCCGGCGCGACCGGGCGATCCTCCTGACGCTCGTGCTCACTGGCCGACGCCGGGCTGAGGTGATCGGCCTGCGGGCCGGAGACCTGAGCATCGAGGGCGAGACGTGCTTCTACGCCTATCGGGGCAAGGGTGGCAAGCGAGGTCGGCGGGAACTCCCCCACCCCGCCTACGAAGCGATATGCGCGACGCTGGCAGACGCAGGCAAGGAAGTGGTGGCGATGGCTCCCGACGAGTCACTCTGGCAAGCCGCTGCCCGGCCCGAGGGAGTCACGAGCGGGACGTTCTACGCCCGCTTCCGTCGATACCTGGTGGCGGCCGGCATGGCACCGACCGGCATCCACGTCCTACGACACACGGCTGCGAAGCTGCGACGCGATGCTGGCGAGTCGATCGAGTCGGTAAGCCAGTTCCTCGACCACAGTTCGCTCGCGGTCACGAGCGTCTACTTGCGCAGGCTGGAGGGCCAGGAGGATCTGACCTGGCGCGAGGTGGCCGAGGCGATCGGGGTGTAGCGAGGGAGGTGCCGTCGCCGCGGCCGACGGGCCGCGAGGTCAGACCCGTGCAGGTCCCACGGGTGGAGTATCCGCCGTTCGCGGATCTGACCTAACGGCCGCGACGCCGTAGTGGCGGAAGTCCGCTCCCGTGAGTCTCGTCCGCTTCCAGAATGGGAACAAGTTAGACCCACGGAGATCGCGTCGAATAGCGTCGAGCATGTTGCCAGCGGCGAGGAGTCGCTGTTCGGAGTTGCTTGAAGAACCCGTGGACACTAGGTCAATGAATGCATATCCGCGTCGGATGACCGCGTCCGGGCAGTACAGCCAGCAGAGGTTCAGCTCGACCAAGAAGGCCTCACGCTTGTGCGCGTCCTCGCCGGATTCGTAGAAGCCCCGCAGGGCCTTCACCAGTCTTTGGTACCGCTTCTCACGACGGACGAAGCTCTCTGCCTCGCGTCGCTCGTATTCGTTGAAGACCCACGTTGTGCCTGCAACAACGATGGCAAACAGTCCGGCAATCAGTGCCTCTGACATTGTCCACACCTCCGTCTTGAAGACCCAGTCTACGGCCCGTATAAGCGGGCTTGTGCCTATCCGGTTGTCTCCGGTGACCGCTACATGTAGTGTTGGACCTGTAGGGTCTGGCTCTTGGTGAGCCGCTCGCGGCAGCCGGCAGGAGGATGACGAGATGGACCACCTACAGAGCACGATCGGCCCGAACCCCGCCCGATCTACTGCGGGGGACACCGGCAATCCGGGGCATGGATTCATCATCCTGCGATGGGCGAGACACTGGCCGTATGCCACCGCCTCCCTGATCGGCCTCGCGGTCTGGTTCGCGACGGCCGCCATCCTGGCCGAGATGGCCCCGGCGGCTTCGCCAATGATCGGATGGTATGGCCTCCTCGTGGGCGTGGCTATCGGCACCCCGCTGGCTGGTCTGAAGGGGAGCCGTGGTTGGGTCGTCGTCCCGGTGATCACCCTCGCCCTCGGGTGCATCGTCGGAGGGATCCTCACGATCTCCGGCGTGTGGCCCTGACCTCTGCGGGGATTCCGTCTCCACCTTACTCACCCCAGCCCTCGGACGGGGATGGGTTATCAACCGGGTACAACGGATAGTGGTCACCGGAGGCAACCGGATAGGCACAAGCGGGAGATAAGCGGCGACTGCTAGGGTCGGGCCGGGTCGGGCTCCGCTCTGCGGCCGAGCCAGAGCCGGACGACAGTCGAGCGAGCCGGTGAGGCGGTTGCCGCAGGCGTCCCGACCCGATTGGATCACGAGCAACGATTGTGACCATTCGATCCCGGCGCGCGCCGACTATCCTCGCGACGTGAAGTACACGACCTGGACGACTCTCGTCTTCGACGCACTCGCCCGTACCGGGGATGGCTCAAACGGTGGCGTCGGGCTACCGGCGGTCGCCGCCACGCTCGGGTTCGACGGAGTGGCCGGGGACGACTTCGCGAGACATGAGGGGATGCCGACCGCCCTCATGACGGCGATGCAAGATCTGGCCCGGCTCGGCCTCGTCACGTTCGAGAATATCGACTGGGGCAACGAGCTCACGACACTCGGGCGCGACGTCGTCGATGCCGGCCTCGACTCGATCTGGACAGAGCTAGCCAAGATCCATCTCTCGGCTCAGCAGAGGGCGTTTCTATCGAAGCTGTACGAGGCGTCCGCCGTCGAGGAGGAACGCTGGGCGGACTTACTGTTCGTCGACGTGGACGAAGTGGCCGGGCTTAGCGGAGTCCCGGGCGGCGACTCCGCCGGCCTGATCCGCCGCATAGATTTCCTCGGCGATCTGGAGCGCAAGGGGCTCCTCGAGGCCGGGCCGCGCTTTGGTGGCGGCCCTGTCATAGACCGGCCGACGTACATCGCTGCCGTTCTCCTGACGGAAGACGTCGAGGCAACTCCCGCGCGTGTGTCCGTTTCGAGTGACGCAGTCGTGTCGGCACCCTTGGACTCCCTCGACCGCCACCAGCTGCCCGGCACGCCCGATCTTGCCGAGACGATCCCAGAGGGCGAACACGCGCACCTCCCTGAACCCGGGCCGGGTCGGTCCAAGGGGCCTGCCTACATCCTGACTCGAGCCGACATCGAAGGCCCGTACCGGGACCTGTGGGCCCAGCACGGCCATCGCCCCTCCTGGAATGAGGTGGCTCGTGCGCTGCGTCTTGATGAGCGGACGCTGCGACGAGCCCGCGGCAGGTTAGGCATGAACGCGAGTCCGATAACCCAAACGCCGAAATAGGCGGACGTTACTTGTCCGTTCTATGTCTGTTTGTGTCCGGTGGAGCTGGTCCATCGTTTGAGCCATGCCCAAGATCGCGAGGCCAACAAGCGCGGACGCTCGTCGCTCTCAGCCGGGTCTCGGCAGCCTGGTCCGCCCAATTGCTGCGTCGACAGCCCGTCGACTTGCACGACCCCTCGAGATAGAGCGTGTATGGACGCCTGACACGCAGGCGATGGTCGCTGCCCTTCGGGTGGTGCTGGATCTCCCGAGGCAGCTTCCGGACCGCGGTCAGGGAGGTGTCCGATGACCGTGGCGACAGGAGTTCGGCGGGTGGCGACCTACGAGCGGGTGAGCTCAGAGGACCAGCGTGAGCGCGAGACCATCAAGACCCAGACCGATCTGCTCGATCGTTGGCTTGAACGCGAGCCCGACATCGAAGTGATCTATCGGTTCAGCGATGACGGCATCTCGGGCACCCTGCCCCTCGTCAAGCGACCAGGCGGACAAGCGCTTCTCGCGGCGGCCGAGGCAGGCCAGATCGACGAGCTGTGGCTCTACAAGCTCGATCGCCTCGGTCGCAACCTCGCCGATACCGCGGCAACGGGCCGGCGTCTTGAACAGCTCAATGTCTCCGTGGTCACGCTCAGAGAGGGCCGCCTCACGCCGTTCATGTTCGACCTCTTCGCCACCCTGGCGCAGAACGAGCACCGCGTCTTCCACGAGCGCACGGCCGACGGCATCGACCGCTGCGCCCGCGCGGGCCAGTACCTAGGTGGCGTCGTCGCTCTCGGCTACCGACCAGAGGGAGAGAAGGGGTCAGCCCGCCTCGTCCCCGACGAGAGCGAGATGTGGGCTGGCCTCTCTGCTGCCGGTGTCGTCCGCCAGATCTACGAGAGACTGGCACTGCGGGGCCAAAGCTGCCGCGCGATCGCCGCCGACTTCAACGCTCTCGGTATCCCAACCGACTATGAACGCGACGGACGACTGGTCGCCAAGGTGAAGGGGCAGCGCAGGGAACGAACCCAGAACCTCTGGCGAGCCGGGCGTATCCGAAACCTGGTCGTGAACCGTACTTACCGGGGCGAGCTGCAGTACGGGCGTCGCGTGGGGAAGGGCAAACCTGCTCGCGAGGTCATCACTGCTCCGGTCGAGCCGTTGGTGTCCCCTGCCCTATGGGACGAAGCTCAAGCCACCCTCGCCCGCAACCGCTGCTGCACCAAGAACACCCACAGGGTCTATCTCCTCAAGGGCGCGATGACCTGTGGTGTGTGCGGCCTCAAGTACGTCGGCTCCTGGTCCAAGGACATCGGCTGGTATCGATGCGGCGGGCAGCTCGTCGAACGCGGCCCAGTCCCTGGTCGCTGTCTGGGTACGTCCTTACGGAACGACGCCATCGAGCCTCCGGTCTGGAATGACATCGAGGCATGGCTACGCAACCCGGGTGATGTCCTCGATGCCCTCGACGGAGCCAGCGAGCGAGAGGCGCAAGGTGCCATCGCCGAGGCTGAGTCGATCACACTGGCGCGAACACTCAAGTCCCTCGATGACCAGAAGGCTCGGATGGTCAAGTCGGTACGGATGGGCGTCCTCACCGACGCCGAGGTCAGAGCGGAACTCAGTGAGATCGCAAGCCAACGAGCCACCCTAGAAGCTCGTGTGGCCGCCGCACAGGCCACTGTCGACGAGATCGTGCCCCAAGTGGTCCACGACCTCCTCGCCGAGATCCGGGCCCGCCTCGACGCGGGACTCACCGAGCAACAGCGGCAAGAGATCGTTCGCCTGCTTGCGAGCGTGGTCATCCACACGACAGTGGGTGAAGACGGGAAGAAGACTGCTAAGGCCCTCGTGACCTACCGGTTTCCCTGTGTACTTAATGTCTTCACGGCCACGGGTTCATGGCGGCGATCAACTGGAAGCGCGACGGAAAGACGGCTGCTCGCCCCACCCGGGAAATTGCCACCTGACCATCCTCCAGTGGCTGGCGCAGCGACTCCAACGTCGCCCGGTCGAACTCCGGAAGTTCGTCCAAAAAAAGGATGCCATTGTGGGCCAAGGTCACCTCGCCCGGCGACAAATGTGGCCCGCCCCCGACCATGGCCGCATATGAGATCGTATGGTGGGGCGCCCGAAACGGGCGCTTCCTAACCAGCCCCCGTACTGGTCCGGCCCCCGCGACAGAGGCGATGATCGTGGCCATGCGCGCCTCGTCGTCGCCCAGGGGTGGCAGCAGACTCGGCACCGTACGCGCCAGGAGCGTCTTGCCCGACCCGGGAGGACCGATCATCACGAGGCAATGGCCGCCGGCCAGCGCTATCTCAATTCCCCGGCGAGCCTCCAACTGGCCTCTTACCTCCTCGAGGTCAGGCCCGCCGCCACTGCCAGCCTTAGATGCTGCAGCCGTGCCCGGGTCACTCTGCTCGTCGGCGAGGTTCTCGGCCAACTCAACGCGCGGAGGCCGGTGCCTCGCTCCACCTCGGCGGCTTTCCCTGAGCAACATGGCTGCATCGGCCAGTGTCGCGGCCCCCACCACGTCCACGCCACCGGCCAGACGCGCCTCAACCAGCCCATCCGCGGGCACGATGATGCGTCTCACTCGCCGTCCAGCCAAAGCCACGACCATGGGTAGAAGCCCGGGAACAGGCCTTAATTCGCCGCCCAGCGACAGTTCGCCCAGGACGGCCCAGCGGCCGTCCGCCTTGACCTGCTCCGAACCGACCAGAATCCCCAGGGCAATGGCCAGGTCCAAAGAGGCGCCGCTCTTGCGCAGCTCGGCAGGGGCAAGATTCACGGTGATGCGACGGGGCGGGTACTCGTAACCGCTGTTGCGGATTGCTCCGCGAACTCGCTCGCGAGCCTCCTGCAATGCTGTGTCCGCCAGGCCGACGATGGTGAAGCCCGGCAATCCGGGCGCGACGTCCACCTCGACGCGAATGAGCCGACCCTCCAGGCCGTGGAGCGTGGCTGAGAGAAGTGAAGCAAGCACAGCGCCGCGCTACGTGGAGCCGATCATCTGCGGCTTATCTGGCGCTTGCGAGGCTCACGTCATTCGTCGGTCGGGACTTTGCATCTGCCGATTGGGCGACCGGCAATCACGTGCCCAGATCGGCACGCGACTAGCGCCCGGAACGTCCCGCCGGCCGTTCCATGTGGTCCTTGTCCAGGGCCTTAACGAAATCCATGACGTCCTTGCCCAGAGCAGAGTCAGATTTCGTGTACATGAACGGCGCGCCGCTATTCAAGGCGCCGATCGCTGAGCGGTATTCATTGATGATCTGGAAATCGACCTTGCGCTTCAGCGCGCTCTCGGCATTCTTGATATTGATGCCGGTGAACGCATTCGAGCGGTTCAGGATGAGCTTCACCTTGTCATCCGAGTAGCCAAGGTGACCGATCGTCTCGAGGACGAGCCGAACGTTCTTGAGACATGGCAGATCGGCCGTCATGACCACGTAGATGGTATCGGCGACGTCCATGATTTTAAGATTGACTTCGTCCAGTCGCTTGTCGATATCGATGACGATGTAGTCGAAGTCGTTCTTCATCAGGCCGATGAGGCTGGGCAGGAGATCGGGCGTCACCAGTTCGGCCATCTCCGGCGACGGCGGCGCAAGGAGCAGTTCGATGCCCGACTCGTGATTAACGAGGACCTGGTGAATGAGATCGATATCGACGGTCGGGGCAGCTGCCAGATCAACCACGCTCATCCGATCCAGCCCGAGATCCAGGAAAACCCGGTGGTCGCCGAATTGGAGACTGGCGTCGATCAGGCAGACCCGCCGCCCAAGATCCTTGTGCAAGGCTATCGCCGTGTTGATGGCGATCGTCGTGGTACCTACGCCACCCTTGGCACCGTAGAAGAGGATGACCTGAGCTGGCATCTGCTTCTTTGTGACAGGCGCAACAGCCGGCCGAATGACAGAGGCGATGCTTCGAGTCGGCGGGACATGTTCGTCGGGCTTATACCGGGCTAGCAGGCTGCGCATGCGCGCCATCAACTCGGCCGGATGGAAAGGCTTGGTCAGGTAGTCGTCGGCGCCGGATCGGAGAGCCTTGCTGCGCGCCTCAGCGTCGTTCTCGGGCAGAAGCAGGATCACCGGCGTGTGCGTCGAAGGGCCGTCTTCCATACGCAAACGCGCAACGACGGTGAAGCCGTCCACGCCGGGAAGGTTCGCTGCAATCAGAACCAGAGCCGGCCGGTCCGATCGGGCCATCCGCAGTGCTTCCGGGCCTTCGCCTGACGAGGAGACTTCAAACCCGGCTTGCGACAAAGCATTCCCGAGTGCGCGTTGCACGGTCGGGTCGGCATCGACTACCAGGATCCTGACGGCCATGACCTACCTTGCTTGGCGGATTCGACCGCTCGTCGTGCCCAGACGGCAAGCAGCCGCCTTGCATACGTACTTATTGCTGGGACGTACGGCTAGATTATATGCAGCCCAACGCGCCGGAGGCCTCGGCTACGGCGCCAAATACCTTCAGCACGTCACGGCCGACCTGGGTTTGGAATTCGTCAGGTCCTCGATTCGCCTTGCCGCCTCACAGGCGGCCGATCGTCACGACTTGGCACCAGGGGCTTTGTTCATGGCACTATCGATCATCGAACTGATGGGGCCGACCAGTTGCGTGAATTCCAAGGGAATGACGAACTTCGTCGCGGGACCGGCACCGAGAGCCTTTAGGGCGTCAAGGTACTGCAGGGCCATTGTCTTGGAATCGATCCCCTTGGCCGCCTCGAAGATCGTCTGTAGGGCGTTGCTGAACCCTTGGGCCCGCAGAATTGCCGCCTGGCGGTCGCCCTCGGCACGCAGAATCGCAGACTGCTTGTCGCCCTCGGCCACGTTGATGGTGGCCTGGCGCGTACCTTCCGACTCGGTGATAACGGCGCGGCGGGTTCGCTCGGCCGAAAGCTGGCGATTCATCGCGTCCTGAACCGCCGGCGGCGGCAGGATCTCGCGGATCTCGACGGTTGTGACCTTGCCACCCCAACGCTCGGTAACTTCATCGAGCTTAGTGCGCAATGTGTCATTGATCTTCTCCCGCTGCGACAGGACGTCGTCAAGTGGGATGTCGCCGATGACGGAGCGGAGCGAGGTGGCCGCTACGCCCTGCAGGGCGCCTGCAAAGTTAAGGACGTTTATCTGGCTCATGAGAGGATCGACGATCTTCCAGTAGATCAGGAAGTCGACGCCGAGCGGGGCATTGTCCTTAGTGATCGCGGTCTGGCGCGGAACCTCGATGAACTGTTCGCGCAGGTCAACGATGAAGCCCTTGTCGGCGACCGGAATCAGGAACCGAAGACCTGCGGTACGGACCAGAGTCGGTCCAGTCTGGCCCCAGCGGTAGACCACCATGTTGGCCCACTGAGGCACGATCCTCACCGATAGAGCGACCAGAACTATCAGAAGCCCGGCCACTATCGCGACAGCCACAAGCACCGCGCCGCCACCGTCCATATCCGTACCTCCTATATGCCGCTGCCGTAAGCAGCCCACCTAACGACCGACTCGGTCGTGTTTTCGGTCCGCCGGACCGCTATTCCACTTTCTCGACGATGAGCGTCAGGCCCTCCTGGCCGACGACTAGGACCTTCGTGTTCCGCCCAACTGCACTGCCGTCCCTCGTCCGGGCCGACCAGGACTCGCGGCCAACGTAGACTGTGCCCAAGGGAGACAGATCGGCACGCACCTCCCCAATGAGTCCAACGACCGTATCTATGCCGACGAGCCCGGCACCCACCGGCACCGGCTGCCGTCTCATGCGCATGAGCGTCCCAACGAGCAGCACCCCGTACGCGGCCGCGGATGCGGTCATGACCGCAATGATCGGCCAGGCCACGGCCACGGTTGGCAGATACGGACCCGGCGAACCATAGTAGGCCACCGCCCCCACGACAAAGACGGCTATGCCACCAACCGTCAGCAGGCCATGACTTGGGATGGTCGTCTCAAGGATGAGCATTCCGATTCCCAGAACCACGAGAAACACGCCCAGGACATTGAGTGGCAGGCTCCCGGAACCATAGAACGACAGAGCCAAAGAGATGGCTCCGAGGAGCCCCATCAGCAGCGTGGGGTGGAAGAACTCGACGGCCACGAACAGCACGCCGATAACGAGCAGGATGAAGGCGATGTTGGGATCGTCCAGCGTGTGCAGGAAGCCCTGGACCAGATCCTCGCTGACGCTGACGGTGGTCGCACCCTTGCTGTGGAGAACGACCTGGCCGCTCGTCGTAGTGACCGTCAGGCCATCGGCTTGAGCTAGGACGTCATCGATGCTACCGGCGGAACCGTTGATCGCCTTGGCCGTGAGCGCCTCTTGCATCGTGTACGACTGGGCATGCTCGACAGTGGAAACGGCCCATGCGACCGCCTCCGGATGACGTTCCTGAGCGATGCCCCGGATCGTGGCGATGGCATCGTTCATCACCTTGTCGGCCTCGGTCTGGCCGTATGTGGCCGCGATGTCGCCACCCCCGGCCGCCACGGGAGAGGCCGCCCCTATATTGGTACTCGTAGCCATGTAGGCTAGGTTCGCCGAGAGCGTGATGAAGGTGCCGGCGCTGGCTGCCTTGGCTCCCGACGGCCCAACCCACACGATCGTCGGGATCTTCGAGTGCAGCGCCGCGTCAATGCGGAGCATCGACGATTCGGAGCCACCCAGAGTGTCCAGTTGGATCACCACGGCTGCGGCGCCGTCGGTCTCCGCTCGCCTGACTGCCCCACTCACGTAGTCGGCCATCACGTCGTCCACCACGCCGTTCGCCTTCACCACGTAGACCTTGGGAGCGTCCGGTGCGGCCACCACGCCAGACGGCCGCGCAGTTGGCTGGGGCGCGATGATGTAGTCGGAGCCCGTCCCGCCCGTGCGAGTGTGGCTCGCCACCAGCAGGAAGGTTCCGGCCACCGCCAGCGTGGCACCCAGACGAACGAACGAGAAGGCCGCCCGCCTCAGCCCTTCTACCGCTCTCAGCCCAGGCGTGAGTGAGAGCAGACTGGCGCGCGGCGATTGGTGCTGGACCGTCCACGGCAATGCCACCGTCTCGTCTGGCAGCGCTGGAGTCCGACTGTCTCGCGCGAACTCCCGAACCAGCCGGTCCATCTCGACATCGGAATCGTCGAGCGGTTCAGGGCGATTCATCTCGCAACCCTCTCCGCCGGCTCTATCCGGCGCCGCAGCGCCTTGAGCGCGGCGTGGTGTCTCGACTTGACGGTACCGATCGGGATCTTCAAACGATCGGCAATCTCAGCCAGGGAAAGCTCTCCCCAGTAGCGGAGCACGACGACCATTCGCAATTCATTGCTCAGGACCGACAGGGCGCGTCCGACGGCATCCCGAGCGAGGGAGGCACGGAACGGGTCGCCGCTCTCGAGGTCCATATCGTCCACGTCGAGCGTCCGACGCTTGCTCAGCTGGCGAAGCCGCGTACGGCACACGTTTACGAGTATCTGGCTAAACCAGGCATGAAAGCGGTCTCTCTCGCTAAGGTCTTTCCAGGCTCGCCAGGCCCGGACCGAGGCCTCCTGAACTACATCCTGAGCCTCAGCCGAGTCCGCCATCAGGTAACCGGCCAGGCGGTAGGCCATGGACAGTTCCGCCTCGAGCGCCGTGACAAAGGCCCTGTCGAAGGCGATTTCTCTTACCGCTGCCGCTTGCACGGGCGTCCGGACGATTTCGGCGCTCAGGTAGGCTTCCTTCGCGAACATGCCAAGCTCCGATGGCGGCCCGGATGGGTCGCTCATGGGTGTGACTCGCCATTTGGTTGCAGGGTTCGCTCGAGAATCCCGTGTTCCGGATGGCTACCCGGCAGCGACGGCACCGTTGTGGCGCCCACGACTGCATCCATGGCCAGCTGGCTCCAGGTCTCCATCCTGTCGTAGACGTCCCTGAGGACGTCGATCGGCTGGAACGAGCCGCTGAGCTTGTGCGTTTCGCGGACGCCCACCTCTCGACCGGCAGCGTCGGCCAGGTAGACGACGCCCAGGTGATGGACGCCGACATCAACGGTGTCGTCGTTTAGCAGCCCCAAGAACACGAACTCGGGCAGGAAGTCCGCCTCCAGCTCCTCTCGCCACTCGCGAGCCAGCCCTCCGAGGATCGAGTAGTCGCCTGGGTTCAGGTGGCCACCCACGCCGATCGTGTAGTGGTCATGCAGTCGGGCATCCCCCCCGGCCTTGGTTCTCTTCATCAGGAAGATGCGATCGCCATCCCGCAGCACCAGATAGGGAATGATCTGCTTGAGGGATCGGTCCGACTCCGCCGCGGGCCGCGGGAAATACCGGCCTCTGGTTCGGGCTCGATCCAGGATCTCGGCGACGCCATCGCATTTCATCCCCAACCAGGCTGCGACATCGCCCAGCAGCACGTCCCGTGGAACGGCATAGACGAGTTCCGGGGCCACGTCGCGCTCTCTCATTCCGGGTCCGGATTCGCGAGTCGTCGCCGAGCGGAGGCAAAACGCGCAAGCAGCGCCTCAGAGTCAGGCCCGCCTTCGCGCTCCAGTTCGGCGATCCACTCGTCGATGGCGGCCCGAACATCGCGCAGCCGGGCCGCGATAGCCACCGAGTTCGTCGCGGCGATGCCGGCTCCCATCGCCGGGTCGCCTCGGGCGAGCCGCGTCATGCCCGCCCAACCCGTGGCCGCCAGCGCTTCGGCCGCCCGCCAGTCCGCGTGCTCGTACTCGAGGGGGCCGCCCGCCACCGCCTCCGCCAGCGCCGCGGAAACGATGAGTGGCATGTGGCTAATGGCCGCGACCGCGTTGTCATGGGCAAGGGCGTCCATCGGCACCTGGATCGCACCGCAGGCCTCGACCAATTCGCCGATCCGCTCGCCGTCGCAGAGCCGCGCGTATCGGCCGATAACCGTGACCCAAGGCCGGTCGACGAATAAGTCGGGCATCGCTGCGCCGTAGCCGCTAGCTTCGCGGCCGGCCATGGGATGCCCGCCGATAAAGGGCAGCCCGACGGCGTCGGCACGGGCCACGATCCTCGCTTTAGCGCTGGCCACATCGGTCACGGTGCAATCCTCGGAGATCACGCCGCGCATGGGGCCGCTGAGCTGATCAACCAGATCCAGGCACGTCAGCGGTGGCGCGGCCAGGATCACAATCTCGGCATCGCGGATCGCATCTTCGAGAGTTGCCGCGGCCGTGTCGATCGCGCCGTCCGCAAGAGCCTGACGCAACGGCACCGCACTCCGACTCCAGGCAGTTATGTGCCACCGTCCGGGCCCATTCCGTTCCTGGAGGGCCCGAGCGATGGAGCCGCCGATCAGTCCCAATCCAACAATCGATACTCGCACGGGCCAATTATGGCCGGGCCGAGGGCGGTTGGTAACCTCGTCGGAGTCAAAATGGGCAATCTGGGCTGTGCCGCTGCAACGGTAGGTGGCGGCCCTGAGGTCGTGGGCCGACGGTCCGGCGCGGTCAACGCCCCGTGAACAGCCTGCGGCACTCAAATGGACTAGTGTGCACTCGCTAGATCGTCGACTAGAATGCAATTCGGCCTTAGATCGAGACGGGCAGGCCAGGTGCCCGGCGCTCTGCCTCAAGGGAGCAAGATGACCGAATCGTACGGTGAGACACGACCCATTCGAGTCCTTCTCGTCGACGACCACCAGCTACTAACCGGAGCTCTGTCGCAGATGCTCGCCCGCGAACCGGACATCATCGTGGCCGGAGTTGCAGGCAGCGTCGCAGAGGCCAAGGCCATGGCCCGCGAGCGTCTGGATGTCGTCCTGATGGACTATCGGCTGCCCGACGGCACCGGCGCCGAAGCGACTCGCGCCATCAAGGCTCGTTGGCCCGCCGCGCGGGTCGTGATGCTGACCGCCCTAACTGACGACGAGACGGTCCTGGAATCAATCCAGGCCGGGGCAGACGGCTACCTGACGAAGGATCGGGCCATTGATGAAGTGGTCAGTGCGGTGCGGGCCGCCTACGCCGGCGAGACGCTGCTGCCACGGTCGGTAATCGTCGGCATCGCGCAGCGTGTGGCTGCGGCCCGCGAGCGGGGCACCGAACGACGTCAGATCGAACCCCTCACCCCCCGCGAGATGGAAGTGCTCAAGGCGCTGACCGAGGGTCTAGCCACGCCCGAGATTTGCGAGCGCCTCTACATTGCGCCGAACACACTCCGAACTCATGTCCAGAACATCATGGGTAAGCTGCGGGTCCACTCCAAGCTCGAGGCGGTCGCTTTCGCACTGCGCCACCGCCTGGTCGAGCCGCCCAAGTCGGACGACAGCCTCTTCTAGTCGCTCCGCGCGACAAAGCCCAGTTCCCCTGCCCAATTCTCGCGGAGGACTCCCTTAGGAGAGCTGGCGACTAGGAGAGCTGGCGACGACCTTCTGTGCGACGCTGAAGACCGCGGCGTTCGTCGCCAGTCGGAGAGGCACTTGTCGGCACAACGCGCCGCGAGAACGTCCGACGTTCCGAAATTCGCCGGTCATCGTGAAGCGACTTGCCACACCTGGGACATTGCCGCTCTTCGGCGAACAGACTAGCCAGCGGAACTGTCGCCCAGATAGTACGTGCACATGAGAAGCAGGCGAGTCGTGGCATGACACTGATGCTATAGCACCGCCGGTCGCAATCAATCCGCCATCTGTGGCCGATTCCGGGGCTCCGATCGAGGCAGCGTGAATACGTTGGATGCACGATGCCCGATTTGCCTACCTCGACAATGACTGTTTTTGTTCGCCGTCAATGGCGATACGACGATGACTTGGGCAAGTGATCGTATCGGCGGGTCGCTTCTCTCCCCCGGGTAGACCCGCAACGAACTTTCCTTTTCGCTCTTTCCCGCCGATTGCTATTTCCTCCTCCAGCGATCGGCTTTGCTGCAGACGATCGCTCGTGATCGGCTTCCCTGCAGACGATCGCTCGTGATCGGCTGGCCTCTTTGCCCCATCTGCAGCCACAACACTGAGAGGCCGCGTCCATCGACGCGGCCTCTCAGTTCCCAGAACCACGTGCGAGTTACGCCTCGACGGCCTCGAGAGCGTGCTTGACCTCTTCCGCCGGATACTCGTAGTCCTCGAGCTGGCCGGAGAGATAGCGCTGGTAAGACGTCATGTCGAAATAGCCGTGGCCCGAGAGGTTGAAGAGGATGACCTTCTTTTCGCCGGTTTCCTTGGCCACCAGCGCCTCGTCGATCGCCGCCCGAATGGCGTGGTTCGACTCGGGCGCCGGGATCAGGCCTTCGGTTCGGGCGAACTGGATGCCCGCCTCGAAGCAGGGTCGCTGATGGACGCTGCGGGCCTCGATGAAACCTTCGTGCTTGAGCAGGCTGACCTGGGGCGACATGCCGTGGTAGCGGAGGCCGCCGGCGTGGATCGGCTCGGGGATGAAGTCATGGCCGAGGGTGTACATCTTGACCATCGGGGCCATCTTGGCGGTGTCGCCGTAGTCGTAGGCGTAGCGGCCGCGCGTCATGCTCGGCGCAGCCTCAGGCTCGACCGCGATGACCCGATACTTGCGACCGCCGCGGAAGGTCTGGCCTAGCCACGGGAAGCTCAGGCCGGCGAAGTTCGAGCCGCCGCCGGCGCAGGCGATGATGATGTCCGGCTCCTCGCCGGCCATCTCCATCTGCTTGATCGACTCGAGGCCGATGATCGTCTGGTGAAGCATGACGTGGTTGAGGACGGAGCCCAGCGAGTAGTGGGTGTCCTCGCGCATCACCGTGTCCTCGACGGCCTCGCTGATCGCGATGCCCAGGGAGCCGGTGCTGTCCGGGTGCTCGGCCAGGATGGCACGGCCGGCTGCCGTGTCCATGCTCGGGCTGGCGACGACGCTGGC
>CABDYL010000055.1_pt1 | contig 36242 bp, 41 predicted proteins | sample 3131931 | NCBI WGS metagenome assembly CABDYL01 (sample SAMEA5534337, study PRJEB31848) | metagenome | biome: tundra; feature: field; material: soil | place: USA | collected 2013-05 | depth 0.45 m
GGTTCTGGACGATACGACGGGTTCGATCGGCCTCCTGGACGAGCAGGCCGGCATCGTGTTTCATGTCCTCGGGCAGTCGTGTGTCGCTGCGGAGCAATTGGCTGAAGGCGATGATCGCGGCCAGCGGGTTGTTTAGCTCATGGGCCACGCCTGAGACCAGCTGGCCGATGGCCTCCATCTTCTGTGCCTGCAGCAGCTCGCGCTGGAGCTTCTCCTGGTCGGACAGGTCCCGTACCAGCTGCAGGAAGCGGCGCTGGCCACCCAGCTCGACCACGCGGACCTCGATCTCGACTGAGAATTCGGAGCCATCCGACCGTCGCCCGCGGTCGCTGAACGTGCCGCGGCCCTGAACCCAGACGATCTGGCGACGGCGCGCCATCTCACGTTCATCGGCTGAGATTAGCTGGCCAAAGTAGCGGCCCAGGATCTCGCTGCGGCTGACCTTGTACAGCCGGACAGCCGCCTCATTCGCCTCCAGAACCGTGCCGTCTAGAGCGGACACGAGCAACGCGTCGGGCGACTCCTCGAACAACGTCCGATACCGCTCCTCAGACGAGACCAGGCGCTCGCGCAGGCGGTAGTTGGCCAGGGCGATGCTGGCGATGCGGGCAACCGAGTCCAGGGCTGCTTCGTCGAGCGGCAGCATCTCCGCCCGTGGCTCAAAGAGGCAGAGGAGGGCACCGGCCAGCTCCTCTCCCGTACGGATCGGGATTGCGCCGAACGACTGGAAGCCGGCCGCTCTTGCTAGCGGCAGGACCCGCTCGCTGACATGGCTGGCGTCGAAGCTACCGAGGACGCTGCTTCCGCCCGAAAGGAGCTGCGACCCTCCCGGCGCGTCCTTGGCCGGCACGCCCTCGAGCCACAGCCGGAAGGCTCCGGTTTCGCCGTCCACGGCGTATGTCTCAAAATGGTGGCCGGGCTCTATGAGCAGGTAGCAGACGCCACTTGCGTCAAGCGCCTCACGGACCAGGCTAACCGTCCGGTGGGCGAGTTCATCGAAGGAGCTGGCCTCTTCACCGATACGAGTCAGTTCATCGAGGGTGTCGAGGCGGTGGCCCAGGGCTCGCTGCGCCGCGGCTCTCTGAAGCAACTCGGCGCGGAGCCGGAAGTTGGCCAGGGAGATGGAGCAGATGCGGGCGATTGGCTCAAGGAAGTGGACGTCGTACTGGTCACGTGGTGGCGCCTCGGTCCATTCGAGATGCAGGACGCCCGCCAATCGATCATCCACGCGCAGCGGCAGGACGGCCTGAGCGCCCGTGGCCACACCACCTTCGACATCTGGCGTCAGCTCGGGCAACCACACACTCCGATCTGCCTGCAGCTGGGTGATGGACGGCCAGTTAGGCGGCGCCAGCGGGGTCTCACCTTCGAGCCCCCAGTTTCGGCTGGGCTGCCCAACCCAGACGACCGGGTCAACTCTGGAGGCTGATGGATCGACGAGGATGTACCCGCCGCCGGATGCGCCTGTGGCCGAGACGACCTCCTCTATCGTCTCCTGCGCCAGCCTCGTCAGATCGTCGGTTGTCGCGCCAAGGAGGGTCAGCTCCTGCAGGGCTCGGAGTTCGGAGGTGAGCCGTCGCTCGTGTACGGCCGCCTCCGCCAGGCTCTCGCTCATACGTACGTTCGAGTAGGCGATCGAGATGATTCGACCGACCGCTTCTATGTTCCGCTCATCGGCCTGACTGACCGTGTCCGTGCTCGAGAAGTAGCACAGAAACGCGCCGACGAAACGATCGCCCTCTCGGATGGGAAAAACGGCGATGGAAGCGAATGGCCGATTGTATGGAGCGAAATCCCGGTCCGTCACGGTGGCTTCGCTCATTGGCACCCGAAATGCGCTGCCGTCCGGGCGAGCCAGTAGGCTCCGCCAGAAGTGGAATGCGTTGGCGGGATGCGCCTCGAACGCACCAGCAACGCCCGGTGGCACCTTGTGTTGGGCCACTACGCGGAATCGGTTCCCGTTCTCGCGCAGGACGCAGCCGCTGTCGGCGCCGAGGGCGCTGCCGATGCGTTCGAGCAACAGCTCGGCCACGGCCTTTTCGCTCACGTTGCCCTGGGGCAGGAGCGTCAGGCTCATCAGAGTCTCGAGTTGGGCGGTCAGGTGTCGCTCTTGTTCGAGGCCCATCTCCAGGCGTTCCATGAGGCGGGCGTCGTCTACTTCCACCGTATGCGCCGCGTCCGCCGTGGGCGCCGTATCTGCCCAGAAGACCGCCACGACGCCGGGCTTCTCGTCGCCCGGGGCGAGCTTGAGGCTCTGGACGTGCGCTCTGACCCAGACGTCGCGCGTGTCGGAGATGCGGAGCTGGATCGGGCCGTGCCAGTCGAGGGGCAGAGCGGCGGCCTGGCGCACCTGGTGGTCGGCGACGTTGCCGCCGCGTACGACGGCGACGAAGTCGGCCCATCGTCGGCCGATGGCATCGGCGGCGGACAGACCGAGAATGCGCTCGGCATGCGCGTTCCAGCGCACGACGACGCCTGCGCCATCCATGACCACGATTCCAGCTTCCAGCTGATCTAGCAGCTGGATGTCCTCACTTGCCAACACTTGAACCACGCGTTTCCGCCGGAGTGCGATGGATCCTCCGACTTCCTGTCGGGGTCTCCTGTCGCCGACCGCTATCGTATCCCCCGGTGGGCTCTCGCTAAAGCTGTATGCAGTCCCCGTCCGGACTACTCCAATCGGCTTAGGGCAGCCCGGCGGGCTGATCGGCGCGGCCGCCCGATCGCCGAGCCCGGGCAGATCGCCCGAGCCTGACCGGAATCGCATACATATCCGACTCCGAAGGCTCCGCGGGGTTCCTGGTGCTCAGGTGGTGGTCACATTTGACACGAACCTACCCCAAAACCCTCGTTCACGCCGAATCTGCTCACCCTGTGAGCAAACGCGATCGGATCTGCCTGCGGCGGACGAGTGTCCGGTCTGGGACGTCAAACCGGTGTCTCGAGTTGGGCGGATTCGACTGGCCCAGTGAAACCTCGAGCGCACCGACGTCGCTTGTGCTCATCAGGTGAGCAGGCCGAGCAAGACTCAGTCCAGTTTGGTCGACTCCGTATCGCCATCAGGACAGCGCAGCGGCCGATGAGCCTGGCGCCCGTCGCCAGCCTGTCGGTGAGACTAGCCAGCGCGGCCGAGGCCGCCTCCCGCCCGTCGCTAGGACCAGCAACGCCCTAGCCCAAGCCGATGCTGGACCGGACCAGCCGCGTTACCGCGTGTTGTTGTATTCTTCGCGCTCGTGGGCCGGTAGCTCAATGGTAGAGCAGCAGACTCTTAATCTGCGTGTTGAGGGTTCGAGCCCCTCCCGGCTCACCAAATCTCGTGCATGAAACCCCTCCGCGGCTTTCCCGGAGGGGCTTTTCCGTTATTCCGCAAGGCGTCAGGCGGGTTCGGCGATTTCGATGCGATTCCGGCCCGCTTGCTTGGCCTGGTAGAGGGCGCCGTCGGCGCGCGCGAAGATCGTCTCGGCCGAGTCATCGGGTTGAGCCAGCGTGCCACCGACGGATACCAGGATGCTCTGCGACGTCCCGGCCAAACGCACTTCCGACTGGCCCACGAGGGCGCAGAGGCGCTCGGCAGCGTCGATCAGGTCGGCGCCGTTGGGGGCTTCAACTAGAACCACGAATTCGTCACCGCCCCAGCGCGCCAACACGTCGCCGGCTCGCACGGCGCCGCGAAGCGTGGCGGCGACGCCGCTGAGAACCGCGTCTCCGAAGACGTGACCGAGTGCGTCGTTGACCGCCTTGAAGTGGTCGATGTCAACGATCAAAAGGCCGAAACCCCAGCCGTATCGGACCAGGTTCTCCAATCGCCCGGCCAGAGCTGCGTCGAAGAGTCGGCGGTTCGGTAGGCCCGTGAGTTCGTCAGTCAGAGCATCGCGGCGGGCGCGAGCCGCGTCTTCCTCAGCCCGTAAGACGGCCGAGTCGTCCGAGAAGATCTCCACGCCCCCGATGATCTGCCCGGAGGCGTCGCGGACCGGCGCGGTGCGGACTCGCACGGGCTCTCGATGCCCATCCGCGTGCTTCAGCCAGGTGGACACCTCTCGCGGAGCTCCGTCGTCCATCGTCTGAGCAAGTGGGCAGGCCGAATGGCAGACTGAGTTTCCCTGTGCGTCTACGTGGCCCAGGATGTTGTCGTAGCAGCGATGCCCGACGACGTCCTGGGAGCAGTAGCCTGAAATTCGTTCCGCGCCCCGATTCCAGTACGTGATCTTCCGGTCGCGATCCACGAGGTAGACGCCGTCGGCGAGGTTCTCGACGATCGTCTTGTGGAGGTCGTTGTCGGTTAGGACGATATCGGACAAGGGTCAGGCTCCCAGCAGCTCCCAGCGACCTCGATCCGGGGAACACTAGAACCCGGGGCGCTCTGGCACTGTACTCCGCCGGCTGCGGCTCGCCGGATGTTCGCCCAAGCAGCCATCTGACGCAACCACGTGCCTTCGCCAGAGCGGTTAGGTGGGGTTTGGATTAGATGGGCAAGCCGGTGCGTGGCCGGGGACCGGCCCGGTCGGGGCCGCCCGGCCACGAGCTATTCGCGGAGACTCGGCCGAGCGCCCCAGCGGGCAGGAATGGTAACGTCAGCCGGACATTAATGGGACCATTCGACAATCCCGGAACGAGCCTGGTCATGGCTGGTCCGGCGTTGTCACGCGGCCATCAGGGACGCAGCCTGCGTCCTGCGGTGGGGTAAGTCCAGAGGAGAGTCGTGCGCTACGGTCACTTCGACGATGAGGCGCGCGAGTATGTGATCACTCGGCCCGACACGCCATTGCCATGGATCAACTACCTGGGCAACGAGGCCTATTTCGGGATCATCTCGAATACCGCCGGCGGCTACTCCTTCTATCGCGACGCCCGCCTCCGCCGCATCAGCCGCTACCGCTATAACAATGCCCCGCTGGACGTGGGCGGCCGCTACGTCTACCTCCGCGACGATGAGTCGGGCGAGTACTGGAGCCCCTCCTGGCAGCCGACCCAGCGCGAGGTGGAGGACTACAGCTGCCGCCACGGGCTGGGCTACTCGATCATCGGCTCGCGCTACAAGGGCATCCGCGCCGAAACGCTCTATTTCGTGCCGCTCGGCGAGAACCTCGAGGTCTGGCGGATCCGCGTCACCAACGAGCGCACTACTCCGGCCGAGATGTCGCTGTTCGACTCGATCGAGTTCTGCCTGTGGGAAGCGAACGAGGACGCCACCAACTTCCAGCGCAACTTCTCCACCGGCCAGGTCGAGGTAGAGGCCGGGGTCATCTACCACAAGACCGAGTACCGCGAGCGGCGGGACCACTTCGCTTTCTTCGCCTGCTCGGCCCCGCTGGCGGGCTTCGACACGCAGCGCGACAATTTCCTGGGTCCGTACCGCGGCTGGGATCGGCCGATTGTCGTGGAGCAGGGCCAGGCCACCGATTCGATCGCCCACGGCTGGCAGCCGATGGGATCGCACCACGTCAAGCTTGACCTTGCGCCCGGCGAGACCCGCGAGGTTATCGTTCTCCTCGGCTACGGGGAGAACCCGGTGGACGACAAGTTCGATCCGCCCGGCAGCCAGACGATCAACAAGAAGCGCGTCAAGCCGGTCATCGCCCGCTACCTGCAGCCTGCCGTGGTTGAGAGGGCCTTCACCGAGCTGCGCGAGTACTGGACCAGGGTGCTTGGCATCCTCCATGTCGAGACGGGCAGCGAGCATGTCGATCGCATGGTCAATATCTGGAACGCCTACCAGTGCATGGTGACGTTCAACCTGTCCCGCTCCGCCTCGTCGTTCGAGTCTGGGATCGGGCGCGGCATGGGCTTCCGCGACTCCAGCCAGGACCTGTTGGGCTTCGTCCACATGATCCCGGCTCGGGCACGCGAGCGACTCCTCGACATCGCCGCGACCCAACTGCCCACCGGCGGCGCCTACCACCAATACCAGCCCCTGACCAAGCGCGGCAACAACGAGGTCGGCGGCGGTTTCAACGACGACCCCGCCTGGCTGGTCCTGGGCGTGGCCGCCTACCTGAAGGAAACAGGCGACCTCGCGATCCTCGATGAGCCAGTGGCGTACGACAATGTCGACGGCAGCGAGAAGCCGCTCTATGACCACATTCAGCGTTCGCTCCAGTACACCCTTGATCGCCTGGGCCCCAACGGGCTGCCGCTGATCGGTCGGGCGGACTGGAACGACTGCCTGAACCTCAACTGCTTCTCGGAGACTCCGGGCGAGTCGTTCCAGACGACCGAGAACAAGGGCGGCGGCGTCGCCGAGTCCGTCTTCATCGGCGGCCTCTTCGTGCTCGCGGCAAAGGAGATGACCGAGATCGCGGCCAAGCGCGGCGATGCGGCCGAGGTCAGGCGCTCAACCGAAGCTGCCGCGGCCATGACCAGGGTCGTCGAGACGGCCGGCTGGGACGGCGATTGGTTCCGCCGCGCCTACGACTACTTCGGCAAGGTCATCGGGTCAAAGGAGAATGCCGAGGGTCAGATCTTCATCGAGCCGCAGGGTATGTGCATCGTGGCCGGGATCGGCCTTGACAACGGCATGGCCGATAAGGCGCTCGCCTCCGTTCGTGAGCGGCTGGCCACGCCCCACGGCATCGTCCTGAACCAGCCCGCGTACACCTACTACCACGTCGAGCTAGGCGAGATTTCCACGTATCCCGAGGGCTACAAGGAGAACGCCGGCGTTTTCTGCCACACCAACCCGTGGCTGATGATCGCCGAGGCCATGGCCGGCAACGGCGAGGGCGCGCTTGATTACTACATGCGCATCAACCCCTCGGCCCGTGAGGAGATCTCCGAGATCCACCGCTGTGAGCCCTACGTCTACGCCCAAATGATCGCCGGCAAGGACGCCCCCACGCACGGCGAGGCAAAGAACTCGTGGCTCAGCGGCACTGCTGCCTGGAACTTCGTGGCCATCAGCCAGTGGATCCTGGGCATTCGCGCCGAGCATGAGGGGCTGCGTGTAGACCCTGTTCTGCCCGCCGACTGGGCCGACTTCAAGGTCACTCGACGGTTCCGCGGCGCCACCTTCAACATCACCGTTCGCAAGGCCAAGGGGACCACCGGCCGAGTGGCCCGACTCACCCTCGATGGCCGCGCGGTCGGCGGCAACCTGGTCCCGCTGCCGACGCGTCCGGGCCAGTCTTTCGATGTCGAGGCGTTCGTCGAGTGATGCCGGCCGAGGCACGACCGGCCGAGGCACGACCGGCCGAGGCACGACCGGCCGAGGCACGACCGGCCGAGGCACGACCGGGCGCCAATGAGTACGGCTACTTCGACGAGGCTGCGCGCGAGTACGTCATTACGCGGCCGGATACGCCAACGCCGTGGCTCAACTACCTGGGTGAAGGCCGATACGGCGGCATCGTCTCCAACACCGGCGGCGGCTACTCATTCGACCGCGATCCGCGCAATCGCCGCGTGACCCGCTACCGCTACAACGCCGTTCCAGACGATCAACCGGGCCGATATATCTACTTGCGCGACCAGGAGACGGGCGAGTACTGGAGCCCCACCTCGCGGCCCACGGATGTGAGGCTCGACACTTACGAGTGCCGCCACGGCACGGCCTACACCCGCATCGCGAGTACGTTCAAGGGCATCGCGGCCGAAGTCACGTACTTCGTGCCGCTCAGCCCGGTCGATGAGCCGGCACCGTGCGAGTTGTGGGTCCTCAAGGTTCGAAACACTGGGTCTGGCCAGCGCCGCTTGCGCTCGTTCAGCTACGCCGAGTTCAGCTTCGCCGACGCGTTCAACGACCTGACCAACCTGGACTGGGCCCAGCACATCGTCTTCAGCAACTGCGAGGACGGGGTCATCCGGGTAGGGACCAAGTTCAAGCCGCTGACGTACTTCTTCGGCAGCAGCGAGGTACCGGCCGGCTACACCTGCGACCGCGAGGATTTCGTGGGCCGCGGGCGGGACCTGGCGAACCCGCTTGTCGTCGAGACGGGCAGGCCGTCGAACGCCCCGTCGCCGCGCGGCAACAGCGTTGGCTCGCTGACCCACGACATCGAGCTTGCCCCGGGCGAGGAGCGCCAGATCGTCTTCATCATGGGCGCGACCGATAAGGCCGCGGAGGTCGGCCGAGTCGTGGCTCGCTTCTCCCGCGCGTCGGAGGTTGCCGCCGCCTTCCAGGCACTTCGGGACGACTGGACCACCTATCTGTCTCGCTTCACCGTCGAGACGCCCGACGCCGACACGAACGCGATGATCAACTTCTGGAATCAGGTCCAGTGCCGGACCACGCTGTATTGGTCGCGCTTTGTGTCTGGCTACGAGAGTGGCCTGGGCCGCGGCATGGGCACACGCGATAGCGGCCAGGACACGCTCGGCACCATGCACACGGTTCCGGATCACGCCCGCCGGATGTTGACCACTATCTGGCAGATGCAGTTCGCCGACGGCCACACCTGGCACCAGTTCTTCCCGCTCACCCTGGAGGGCGGCCCCGGTCTCGCCGCGGAGTATCCGAACTGGCCACAGTGGTTCAGCGACGACCACCTCTGGCTGATCATCTCGGTCTGCGCCTACCTCCGCGAGACCGGCGATTTCGACTACCTCGACCAGAAGGTCCCGTATGTGGACCACGCCGAGGAGACGGTCTGGGAGCACATGCTCCGGGCAGTCGACTTCACGCTCCAGCATCTCGGGCCGCACGGCCTGCCCCGCTCCGGCTTCTCCGACTGGAACGACACGCTCAACGTCGATCACGGATCGGGCAAAGCGGAGAGCGTCTGGACGGGCATGCAGTTCTGCCGGGTCGTGGGCGATCTCGAGGAGCTGTGCGAGCAGCTAGACCGAAGGGTCGATGCCAGTCGCTTCGGCGGGCTCCACGCCGCGATGGCTGACGCGGTCAACAAATACGCCTGGGACGGGGCCTGGTATTTGCGCGCCTTCGACGACGACGGGCTGCCCATCGGCGTGTCCGGGGCCGCCCACCACGCCATAGACCTGATTACCCAGAGCTGGAGCGTCCTGGGCGAGGTTGCGCCGCCGGAGCGGGCCGAGCAGGCGATGCGCTCCGCCGATGAGAAGCTCAACACTAAGTACGGCATCGCCCTCATTTGGCCGCCATACGACGGCTTCGATCCGCGGGTTTGCGGCACCTCGACCTACGTGCCGGGGGCAAAGGAGAACGGCGGCATCTTCTGCCACGCCAACACCTGGTCCATCGTGGCCGCGGCAATGCTCGGCCACGGCGACGAGGCGTACAAGTACTACCGCCAGATCCTACCGCTCGCCCGGACGGACTCCGACCTCTACAAGGTGGAGCCGTACACTTACCCGCAGAACATCTGCGGGCCCACGCATCCGTCATTCGGCATGGCCCGCAACGCCTGGCTGACCGGAACCGCGTCCTGGACTTTCGTCGCCGCGACGCAGTGGATCCTGGGCATCCGGCCCACGTATAAGGGCCTGCGAGTGGCGCCGGCCATCCCCGCGGCGTGGCCCGGCTACACGGCCCATCGCGAGTTCCGTGGCACGGCCTACGAGATCTCAGTCACGCGCCAAGGTCCCGGCAACGAGGTTTCGATGGTTGTTGACGGAACGGCGATGCTCGGTGACGTTGTGCCGCTGCCGGCGCCTGGAACGGCCACGGTCAAAGTTGAGGTAATCCTGCGATGAGCGAAGTTACGGCGTTGGTTCCGGGTGGGCGCGGAGTCCCGGGCACGCCCGGAGAATATTACGGCCGCCCGACGCTCCGACTGGAGAGCGCCCATTGCTGGATCGACGTTCTGGCGGTCGGCGGGCCACGCATCGTGGGCTTTGGTTTGGCGGGCGGTGGCAACGTCCTGGGCGAGTCGCCACAGGCCAGCTGGGATCACGGCCACGGGCTGTACGAGTTGTTGGGCGGGCATCGGCTCTGGTTTGCGCCGGAGACGCGGGAATGCAGCGTACCCGACTCGACCGGCCTGACCGTCGCCCAGATCGCGGACGCGGCTGGTCCGGCGGTTCGTTTGATTGGCGCCGTCGAAGCTCCCACTGGCGTTCGCAAGGCTGTCGAGGTTCGGCTCGATCCCGAGTCGGCCGCCGTGTCGCTACGTCACACCATCGCCAATGAAGGCTCGCGCACACTCGAGTTGTCGCCCTGGCCGATTACCCGGTTGCCGCTCGGCGGCGTCGCTACCGTGGAGCTGCCTGCGCCCACGGCTGAGCACGTCGTCACGCCGAACCAGCTGCTCGTGCTGTGGCCCTATGCCACATGGTGGGACGATCGGCTGGCAATGGGCGAGCGTTCGCTGACGGTCACGGCCACGCCCGGCGCGCCTTTCAAAATCGGCTGCCTGAGCACTGCGGGCGCGGTTAGCTACCTGCGTGAGGGCGTGCTCTTCAGCAAGTATTTCGACCCAGCAGTGGCCGCGCCGCACTCCGACATGGGCTGCAACCTGGAAATCTATTGCGACCAGGGGACCATCGAGTTGGAGTCGCTGGGCCCCCTTGTGCGCCTCGCCCCGGGCGACTCGGTCACTCACGACGAGCGCTGGGAGTTGCGCCGGGTCTAGTCGAGCTCGTAGTCCAGCAGGTATCTGACCACGGGACCGCCCGGAGCTTCGAAAGATCCCTCACCGCTGACGCCGACGAGTTCGCCCGTGCCGGAGCCGGCGATTACGCGCCAGTGGCCCGCGGACTGCCTACCGTCGTGGTCGCCGCTGGACTCCATGACCAGGCTGCCACTCCGTCCATCGATCGAGCCTTCGATCCGCTGGACGCCGACGAACCTGGCCGAGCGGTCCGGCCGGTAGCAGAACAGCCACTCGACCGATCCCTCGCCCACGATCGCGCCCTCGAATCGCTGCGTTCCGGCGACGCGGGTCAGCTTGACCTCGTTCGGGGCTTCGCGGATCGTCTGCTCGCTGCCGCCGGTGACGGTGAACGCTCCCGTCGCCCTCGTCACGCCAGCTCGAGCCCGGCAGGATCGTCATCGCCGGCCTCTTCGGCGCGTTCGCCGTCGTCGGCTCCGCCGGACGCTTCGGACCCAGGGATTTCTCGGTCGTAGTGGGCCGTGTAGTCGGGGACAGTTCGCTCGTATGAGCTGGTCATCAGGGGCGAGGAAATCATGAAGTCGGCCGAGGCCCGGTCGCAGGCGACCGGTATGTTCCACACCACAGCGATGCGCAGCAGCGACTTAACGTCCGTGTCGTGAGGCTGCGGCTCGAGCGGATCCCAGAAGAAGACCAGGAAGTCGATGCTGCCGTCGGCAACCATCGCCCCAACCTGAAGGTCACCGCCGAGCGGTCCGGACTGGAGGCAGGTTACGGGCAGATCCAACTCGCGCCCGAGCATGGTGCCGGTGGTGCCGGTCGCGACCAGATCATGCTGCGCGAGCATGCCTCGGTTGAAGCGCGCCCACTCGATCAGGTCCAGCTTCTTGTTGTCGTGAGCTACGAGCCCGATTCGTTTGCGAGGCTTGAGCCCCATCATCATTGGTCATCCTCCTCTGGCTGAGCCTTCGTTGCGGTGCCAGCCTGAGCCAGCATGGCAGATGAAGCGTCGACGCGGTTTAGTTCGCGGCCGCCCGCCGGTAGGCCATCCCCTGGCCGTTCTCTGCGACCGTCAGCACGCCGTCGGCAACCCATGCATCGCTGGCTCGATCCCGACCCTCTCCGCTGGCATGCAGCCGTCCGTCCTGGCCGATCGACCAGCGCTCGCGCTGTTGGTGACCACCCGGCGCCGGTCGTTCCGCTGGATGGCGCGAGCCCGTTGACGCCTGCCACAAGCCGATGCGGCGCGTAGGCTCATCGAGCTTCGATTGGGTTGGTCCCCCAACCCCGCGTTGCACCAACTGGAGGAAGTCAATGGCGCTTATGGCGGTGGCATTTCCGATTGTGCCCGGGAAGACCGACGACTGGCGGAAGTTCATCGGCGAGTTGAACGGCTCCAGACGCGCGGAGTTCGTCGCGTCGCGAAAGACGGTCGGAGTCCGCGAGCGAACCTTTCTGCAGCCTACGCCCATGGGAGACATGGTAATCGTGACGCTTGAGGGCGACGATCCAGGGAGGTCCTTCGGCCAGTTCGTGTCCTCGACCGACCCGTTCACTCGCTGGTTCCTTGAGCAGGTGAAGGAGATCCACGGCGTCGACCTGACGCAGGCCACCTCTGGCCCGATGCCGGAGCAGGTCATCGACACGGGTTCATAGACCGTCCCGTACCGCGCAGTGACCGGGTCCGGCTGGCATCGAGCGAGCCGCCGGGCCGGTCGCCCGATCGAACTAACCCAGCGCCTCGAAGCGTTCGAGCGTGTAGCGATCGACCACTGACTCGTCGAGAGAGACGACGGCCGGGACCGCCATTCGGCCTTTCTCGATAGGTAGCGGCACGCTGAGGAGGTCGTGCAGGAGAAGGCCGGCGGTGGCCAGGCCGTGGGCCGGCTCGGGGGCGGTGGCGTGGCCGTTGTCGTTTATGGCCGCCGCCACACGGAGCGCCGCCGCCACACGGAGCGCCGCCGCGATCCCCACGCCCGTCTCGAAGTATGTGCCCAGAACCACCGTGGCTCCGGCGCCGGCAGCCGCGTCAACGATGCGCCTGGTCGCCGCCATCCCACCGACGCGAGCGGGCTTGACGATGATCACATCGGCCGCGCCCTCGGCCAGGGCGGCACGCGCGGCGCCCTCGGAGTCGATGCTCTCGTCGAGGGCAATGGGCATGTCGACACGCTCCCGGAGCGCGGCATGGCCGATCAGGTCCCAGGCCGCAAGTGGTTGTTCCACGTACTCGATCCGGAATGGCTCGACCGCCGCGAGCCGCTCTGTGGCGGTCTCGAGATCCCAGGCGCCGCCGGCGTCGATCCGGAGTCGCGGCTCCGGGCCAACGGCCACGCGCACCGCCCGAATCCGGGCCACGAGCTGGTCCGTCACGCGCTCGAAGCCCGCCCTCAACGTGAGCGTGCCAAATCCCAGCTGCACTGCCTGGGCCGCTGCCTCAGCGCCGGCGTCAGGCCCGCCGAAGCGGATGGCGGCACTGACTGCGATGGAAGCCACGGCAGCGCCGCTGGCCATGCCGCCACCCTCGCGGCCGGCCGCGCCGCCGCCCGCACCCCGCGCCGCAGCGAGCGCCGCAATCGCGCCGTCGACGGCCGCCATGGCAGCCCGGCCGGGCTCGCCCTCGCGCCCCAGTTCCGTCCATGCCGGTGTCCGTCCCGCCGCGAGTTCTGGCACGATCTCGCGTATTAGCATCGCCAGAGCCGCGGTGGTGACGTCCTCCGCGATCGGGTGGAGTGCCGCTTCGCCCAACCCTTCGGCCCCATCTTCATCCACGATGCGCAGGAGCCACGACCGCCGATGCGTGTATTCGCCGGTCGCGTCCAGTATCGGCCGCCGAAAAGGCACTCGGACGTGGATCGCCTCGACCCGGGCGAGACGCGGCAGAGCTGGGGAGTCGGAGGCGGGGTTGGGCTGCGTGGGCTGCCGCATCAGCGGCCGGGTCTGTGCATGTGGCTCCATTCTACTGGCCACCCCCGCGCAGATCGGCCAAGTGCGACCAGTTCGCCGGGTCCGCCCAGCGCGACTGGCTCGTAAAGTACTGGCTCCTGACGCAACCGGCACGGCCGCCGCTACTCTCAACCTGCAGTGGTTGACGCTGCGGTAGCCGGCCCGACGCTAGCCGAGACTCGGCGGTGGGGCCGGCCCGTCGAGTACCTGGCGTACCAGGGCCAGAAGGGCATCGGCCGTGAAGGGCTTGGACAGGTATGGCAGCGGAGACCTCACTGCGCCGCCTCGGAACACGGCGGCGTCCGTGTAGCCGGAGGCGCAGATCGTTCGCAGCTCCGGTCTCTCGGTCGTGAGCGCCTCGACCAGCTCGGGTCCGCCCACGCCCGGCATCACCATGTCTGTGAAGAGCAGATCCAGGCGATCGAGCGTGTGCGCCAGCCGCAGCGCTTCCTCACCGTTGGCTGCCGTGTGGACTCGATAGCCGGCCCTGCTGAGGACCCGTTCGACGAAAGCCCGGACCGCGGGCTCGTCCTCCGCGACCAGGATCGTCTCGTTTCCGATGGGGGAGTTCGGCCCACGCCCGGCAGTCTGGCCTTCCTCGGATGGCGCTTCGACGCGAGGCAGGTAGATCCGGAAGGCCGCCCCGTGGCCGGGCTCGCTGTGGACATCGATTGACCCGCCGCTCTGGGCCACGATGCCTATCACCGTGGAGAGTCCCAAGCCGGTTCCTTTGCCCTGCGCTTTGGTTGTGAAGAACGGCTCAAAGGCGTGGTTCAGGACCTGCGCGGCCATGCCGACGCCGGTGTCGTAGACCGCGAGCATCACGTGCGGCCCGGCCTTCGCACCCACGTGGGTTCGGGTGTACCGCTCGTCCAGATCGACGTTTGCAGTCTCGATCGTCAGCGTGCCGCCGCCCGGCATTGCGTCGCGGGCGTTTACCGCAAGGTTCATGACCACTTGCTCGAACAGGCCCCTGTCCGCCATCGTGTGCGCCAGCGTCGGATCGGTTCGGACCGCGAGTTCCACGTCCTCGCCGATCAGCCGGCCCAGCATTGGTGATATGCCGATCACTACCTCATTGAGGTCGAGCACGCTCGGCTGCATGACCTGTCGGCGGCTGAAGGCCAGGAGGGCCTGGGTTAGGGCCGCCGCTCGGTCTGACGCCCGCAGAATCTGGGCCAGGTCCTCCGCCACGGGGTGATCGTCGGGGAGTTCAGCGGCCGCCAGCTCTGCGAAGCCGCTGATCGCAGTCAGGATGTTGTTGAAGTCGTGGGCGATGCCGCCGGCGAGCCGGCCGATCGCCTCCATTCGCTGGGCGTCGGCCAACTGGGCTTCCAGTGCGGTCTCGCGTGAGATATCGCGGGCGACCTCGACCGATCCGACGACGGTACCGGAGATATCCCGAAGCGGCGAGACGGCCAGGTCTACGTCCACCGGCGCGCCGTCCTTGTGTTGGTAGCGCAGTCGGCCGCCCCAGACTTCGCCGCGAGCCAATGCGGCGCGGATCTCCCCAAGGCGCTCTGGACCGGCGGCATCCTCAGTCAGGAAGGCTGCGTGTCGACCCACGGCCTCCACCGACAGGTAGCCGGTGATACGTGTGAAGGCCGGGTTGACGTAGGTGATCATGCCGTCGGCGTCTGACATCAAGATTGACTCCGAGACCTGATGCACGGCCGTGGCCAGCCGCTCGTGCTCAGCCGTGGCCAGACCGGCGTTCTGCCAGGCCGTGACCCCCAGGCGGGCGACGACGAAGGCAATGAGGAGACCGGTGGCCGGAATGTGCTGTCGAAGTAGCTCGAGATCGTCCCAGTCGCGCACGGCCGGGGCCAGGAATGCGACGGCCACGGCAAAGTAGGGCAGCCACCCGAAGGGGTATGCGGGGGCGTGGGCCTTGACGCGGCGCGGCCCTACGTCCGGGCGGGACTGGAGATAGGCGGCCAGGGCGAAGCCGAGCCAGGCTGTCGAATACAGGACGCCGGAGAGACCTCCGGGCTTGTACTGGAGCTGGAGCGACTCGATGCCCGAGATCGTGTCACCCGCAAAGGCCAGAAGGAGCGCCGCCAGGATCAGGACAAAGGCGTTCTGGCTGCTCGGGCGCAGTCCACGCATCAAAATGGCCACAACGGCGAAGACGAACGAGAGATCCGCGACCGGATACGCGGCGGCCACGACCACGGTGATCGGCTGGGCCCCGGCCTCACGCGCGATCGGGTAGAAGAGGAAGTGCCACAAGAGAATCGCAGCGCTCCAGGCCACGATCGAGACATCCAGCCCGAAGACGACCGCATCCGATCTAGAGCGCCACGCCTTGGGCAACAGCGTCAGACCGACGGCTGCGAGGCAGTAGGCCGCGATCTGCAGAACCGGCGCGAGATAGGTGAGGAAGGACGCATCCGGAATGGCCGCCCCTGTCACGTTGCAGATGGCTCCCGCGAGGTAGCTGGAGAAGGCCAGGCCGAGGACGGTCCAGCCCTGGCGAGTCTGGTCATCGAGCCAGTTCGACCGACGCAATCGAACGGCGAGAGCAATTGTCAGGAGGCTCGCTGGGACGACAACGAGGCCGGTCAATCGACCGACAAGGTCGGGATCTCCCAGCCTCGCGGCCCAGAGCGCCACGTTTGTGAGCAGGACAACCGCCAGCACGGCGAGCAGCCAGATGACAGGCTCGCGCCGAAATGGCCTTGCCAACACCGAATTTCTCCCTTGACCCGCCCCGTCAAGGGAGACGCCAGTGGACACGTCCGTCGACGCTCCGCCTTCGCGATGCCCCATCTACCCCGCCAAAAGATTCCCCCGAATGTCCAATCCTACGCCTTAGAAATGCCGATTGACAGCGACTTTCGGCGGAGGCAGTCGGCACATTTGGGCGGCGGCCCCGCGACGGCCACCGTCACCCTCGGAAGCACGGCGGTCCAGCTGACCAGCGGTTGGTGTGAAACGAACGCCGCGGGCTATTCGGTCGCGATCGGTACGCAACTCTTCGGGTCACCAAGTCCGGCGCAGGAGCCCGACATGTTGAATATCCTCGCGAACCCGACGACCGGGAGCGGTTCAATCGGCGGCGTGGTAGGCCACAAGCACTGGTTGCTAATCGGTCGGTCGGTGGCGTTCGGGGCCGGCAAGATGAGTGGGACCTTCACGGGCTCGGACATTTCGGGAGCCGCTGTTAACGGCAGTTTCACCTGCTGATAGGCGAGACGAGCGCGGCGAAGCGGCCGGTCTGGGCCGACAATGGGCGCAGTCGGAATCGGCACGCGTCGCCGTTTGCTTTCGTGGGGGAGCGGGCGCATGCTTTGAGACTGTCCGACCTCCGTACCGATGCCTCGGCCCCGAGACTGCGACAGGCCGGCAGCCGGAACGAATTCATACCTCCCATGAGCACGTCGCTGTGCGCCCTGGCCGGGGCGATTTTGCGAGGAGCCGAATGAATACACCACAGACCACCGGCGTGTGGATCTCGGCCGCGTCGGCCACGATCTTGCGGTGGGGCCCCGACGGGGTCACCATCCGCGAGCGGATCGACTCTCTGGTTCCGGGTCGGCACCGCTCCACAGGGCGTCCGCCGACCGAAGAGCACCCGGCCGGCGAGGGTCACCGCGACGAACACATGCGAGCGTTCTTCGCCCAAATCACCGCCACCGTGCCGACTGACGACGACCTTCTGCTCGTGGGCGACGGAGAGGTCGTCGAACACTTCGCGCATCAGATTCAAGACCACGATCGCAGCCGAAGCACCGCTCGGCGCGTCGAGGTGGAGAAGAGGGGGCCCATGACCGAGCCTCAGCTGCTCGCCCGGATTCGCGCTTTTGCCGGCTCACCGGCGAAACGTAACCTACCGGCTTGAGCGAGAAGGACCACCCCATGACACGAACCAAGGACAAGGCCCCCGCGCCACGGTCCGAGGCCAACGACGAACTGAACGAGCGGTTCCACACGCTTCTGCGGGAGGCTGCTGAGAAGCGGGAGGAGAGGGCGCTGGTGCAGTCGACCGCGAACGGGGTCGCAGCTGAGCAGGAATCGGCCGATCTTCTCGCCCTCGCCAGAAACCAGGGCCTCCGGCACCTGCCCGCGGAGCGCTGACCTCGTCCGTGGTGTTCGGGCTGTAGGCTTTGCCAATGCCCGACCTGTATGAGGTGCTCCAGGTCCATCCCCGGGCGGAGGCGGAGGTTCTCCGGGCCGCATACCGCGTTCTCGCGCGCAAGTACCATCCCGACCATGGCGGCGATTCCCGCCGCATGATCACGCTGAACGACGCCTGGGATGTGCTCGGCGATCCGGTGAGGCGGGCGGCCTACGACGCCTCCAGGGCGGCGCCGGCCAGTCAGCTCGGGCCCGAACATCAATCGGCCACGGCGCCCATGGCCACGCCTACTGCCACAGCCGCCACTGCGCAACGCACGACCGACGTGGCCCATGCCGGTCCGCCGCCGGGGCGTCCCTCAGGCACCGTCATGGACTTCGGCCGATACGCCGGCTGGTCCCTCGGTGAGATCGGCCGACACGACTTGGACTACCTGGAGTGGCTCCAGCGGTCCACTTTGGGGCGCGGACTGCGAGCCGAGATCGAGGCGCTCCTCGCGCCACGCCGTGGGTCCGCCGCCGGGCGCGCCACCTCCAGCCGGCCGTGGGGCCGAGAACGCTAGGCTGCCGCCCGACGGCATCGCGGAGTGGCGCGGACTCACCCGCGAGTTATCAGGCGTGCTGGCCGCGCTTCGCGGGCGAGGGCAGCGGTGTCGTCGAGCAGATCCGCCACGACCCTGACAGCGGATCCGTGAGCATCAATGTCTCGCAGCGGTTCACGGGCGTGCCACGGGATGCCTGGACCTGGGGGATGGGCTTCCGTCCTCTTGAGCACTTCCTGACGGACCGCAAGGGCCAGCGTCTTGACGGTGAGCAGATCGCACTCTTCCAGGGAGCGACCACCGCTGTGCGAGAGTCGATCGCCTTGGCCCCTGAACTCGACGTCGCCCTTACCGACGTGCTTGCCGACACCCTCGATCTCCGATTGGGAGCATCCCCGATGAGGGCGGCAGAGGACGCGCAGAATCCTGGCTCTGACTGAAAGCCACGCTGAGATCCCGGTCGACCGGCAATAGGTCGGTGCCCTCCTGTACGGAGCCTTCGTGCTAACCTACGGCCAACCTTTCCAGCCGGCCGTGAGACCGGCTCCCGGTCCTGTGAGGCTGGCGTACCGGTCCAGAGAGACCGGGAAGGAGATGAATGGGCACCCACACGCTGAACCACCGCGCCCCTGAGGCCGGTGGCTTTTTTGTCGGCGCGGGCCGCCACGCCGCCAGCTCACTCGGCCGCGCGGCGTGAAGCAGCCGCCGTTTCCACGATCCAGCGCCGTCGTCGATCCCAGGGTCGGTGACTACGGGCCGGCCCTGCTGGCCCTCGAAGATGGCCGGCTCTTCCCGGGTATCGCCTTTGGTTCGCAGCGGAGCGGTGAGGGCGATCTGGTCGTGAACACCAGCCAGACCGGCTACCAGGAGATCGCGACCGATCCGAGCTACGCCGGCCAGCTCGTGGTCATGACCTACCCGCTCATCGGCAACTACGGCCGCGTTCGCGCCGACGACCAATCAGAGCGCCCCTGGCTGCGCGGCCTGATCGTGGCCAATGCCACTGCCGCTGTACTCGATGACGCCCGCCAGCTCGCGACGATGCTGCGCGAGGCCGATATCCCGGCCATCGCCGGCGTCGACACGCGAGCCCTGGCTCGACACCTCCGCTCGAACGGCTGCCTGCGAGCCATCGTGACCGCCCCCGGCCAGACAGACCCGGAAGAAGCTCGCGCGCTTGCGCGAGGCGTGCCGCGCTGGGAGGACCAGGACTTCGTGGCTCGTGTTTCTCCGGCGGGCGCGCGCGACGTGGGTGACCCGTCTGAGGGCGGGCCGCTAGTGGTCATCCTGGACTTCGGCCTCAAGACGAACATCGTGCGCAGCCTCCGCCGGCGCGGTGCCCGGGTGCGGATCCTGCCCCACACGGCTACTGCCGCGGAAGCTCTGGCGCCCGATGTGGACGGCGTGGTCTTCTCCCCGGGTCCAGGCGATCCGGCCCGACTGGACGGACCGGTGGCGCTGGCTCGGGCCGTGATCGAGGATGGGCGGCCACTGCTGGGCATCTGCCTGGGCCACCAGATCATCGGTCGGGCGGCAGGGGCGGGGACGCGGCGCCTGCCGTTTGGCCACCACGCCGCGAACCATCCGGTGCAGGACCTCGAGACGGGCCTGGTCCAGGTCACGGCCCAGAACCACGAGGTCACGGTCATCGGCGAGACGCTACCGGCGGCGAGCGGCTTTGTCGTAAGCCAGATCGACCTCAACGACGGCTCGGTCGAGGGGCTTCGCCACCGTGAGAAGCCGATCGAGACGGTCCAATACCACCCCGAGGGCGGCCCGGGCCCATTGGACGCTCTGGCGGTCTTCGACCGGTTCGTCTCGGCCGCGCGGGCGCGCCACGGCGGCGCCCAGCCCGAACCAACAGTCGGGGCGGTGGAGCCATTCCACCTGGACACCGCGGAGATGCAGAAGCGGCTTCGCGGGATGGACTGACCGAGGCGGAGGCACGGCGCCCGATACGCGCCCGTGCAGTCGGCAGCATCGGCAAGGGTCGGTTGAGTCGAAGTCTACAATCACTTCACGGCGCGTGATGATGAAGGGCTTCGCAGGTTATGAGCGTTGTTTGCGGCGCGAGCCTGCCTTCTGAATGTATGAGGGAAGAATGGAAGCTTTGGAAGCGATTCGCAGACGGAGAAGTACTCGCCGATACACCGGGGACGCAGTCCCCAAGTCGGATCTGGAGACCATCGTCGATGCCGGCCGCTTGGCAGCGACAGGGAGCAACCGGCAACCGTGGGACTTCGTCGTGGTCACAGATCGGGCAACGATCGAGAAGTTCAGGGTGGTCGGCGCGTGGATGGAGAAGGCTGGAGCCGTGGTCGCCGTAGTCATGGATCCGGCATCGCGCTGGTGGGTGGAAGATGGTTCAGCGGCCATCGAGAACATGCTGCTGGCGAGCGTCGCCCTGGGCTATGGAGCGTGCTGGGTGGAAGGCGACGCCCTGCCCCGTGAAGAGCAGTTCAAGGCCCTCCTGGGGGTGCCGGCGGAGAGGCGACTGATGGCATTGATCCCAATTGGCGTTGCGGCAGAGACGCCGACAGTGAAGAAGAAGCCGCTGGCCAAGGTACTTCATTGGGAGAGGTACTGAGCATTCGGCAGAGACTCGAACGGCAACACGGCACGGCCTGGTGGACGCCGAACCGACCTTCCTTCGGCTGAAAGGACGGTCGGCCGCCGTTGGACCGCCATCTGCGCGCCATCCTCCACGGTCCTTGGAGTGAGTCCCGGAGACATCGAGGGCGCGTGGCGAGACATGGTACTCAATGGCAGAGGGGCCCCTGGGGGAATGACCCCATGCCCCGACTGTGACGCGAAGGCCAAGCCCTTCAAGCAGCCTGCGCCCGATGACCGACTTCCTGTCGCGAGTACCTCGCCAGGTCGCGACGCTGGGTGGGCGTCGGAAGCGGCCCTGGTGGAAGATCCGGAGCTGAAGCGCCGGTCAAGGCAGTGTGGCGTGACGGTGCTGCCGGGCGTGCGGAAGCTCGATGCATCGAACGAGCGCGGAGCTCTGCATAACATGCGGATCGAGACGGACAAGCCGCCGCGCCAGGAAGACTCGGGCTGAAGCGGATGGCGAGGCGGCTTGCCGCTCATCCGCATCAACGGTAGGCGGCTTGTATGCGAACTGCAGGAGTAATAAGTGTGGCAACTCTTCATTTGATGGTTGGATTGCCTTGTTCAGGAAAAACAACGCTTGCACAAGAGCTTGAGAGTGAGCAATCAGCGCTTCGGCTGACACCCGATGAATGGCAGGTGCGCCTTTTTGGTCAAGATGCAGAAGAGCCAGAACATGACGTCAGACATACCCTGATCGAGACCATGCTTTGGAACATTGCAAGTAGGGTACTTGCATTGGGAACGAATGTAATTCTCGATTTCGGCTTCTGGGCACGGGAAGAACGCGAAGACTTCCGGTTGCGAGCAAAGCAGCTTGGAGCTAGTAGTGAAGTACACTTTCTCGATGTGTCGGAGGATGAACTCATGCGACGGCTTGCGGAACGGAATTCAAAGCTTTCGAAGGAAAGCTTCCACATTCCCGAAGACACGATGAAGCCATGGATAGCATTCTTCCAGAGACCAACACCCGACGAACTTGAGCGCAGAGAATAGAGAAAATTGGAGAAGACCATAACGCCGCCTAACACCGGCTCCAGCGGACGGGCGGGATGCTCCCGCCCAAAGGGATGCTGCCCGCAATCTTGATTGTGAAGCCTCACGAGTCTCGCCCACCGCCCGCCGCTGATCCAATCCGTTGGGCACCGGAAATTCGATCTCGAACATAGGGGAGCTCGACAATGTTTCATGATATGCGCACATCGATTCTCCAGCGTATGAAAGAACTGGAGGAAATCGATACCGCCGATCGCGGCGATGGCACGCCGCGCATGCAACGACTGAGGCAAATTCCGCCCGACACCGGGAAGTTCATCGCTCTCTTGGCAGCAACTGCACCGGCCGGAACGTACATTGAAGTTGGGACTAGCGCAGGTTACTCCAGTCTCTGGTTGGCCTTAGCGTGCGAGAAGCTTGGACGGCACCTCATCACTTTTGAAGTCTTACCGGAAAAAGCTCGACTTGCCCGCGAAACATTCTCGCGGGCGGGGGTCGAAAAGTCGGTACAGCTCATTGAAGCAGACGCTCGGCGACAAGTCCATGCATACGAGGACATCGCGTTCTGCTTTCTCGACGCTGAAAAGGAGGTGTACGCGGAATGCTACGAATTGATCATTCCACGAATGGTGTCCGGCGGCATTCTTGTGGCGGACAACGCGATCAACCATCGGGAAACTCTTGAGCCGATGCTCCAAAACGCTCTGAATGACAGAAGGGTCGACGCATTAATTGTCCCAATTGGCAAGGGCGAGCTAGTCTGCCGAAAGCTGTGACAGCCTTCTCGCACACGCCCGTAGCGGCAACAAGCGCCACGCAGCATCAGCAGCTCTCCCAAGTCATGTGCATGAGGGAACCGTCGCCCAACACGTCGGCCGAGGGGACCGTCCGTCATAGCCGCTGCGCGGCTCTGCCGGCCGGCCCCTCACCGCTACGTTAGGCGTTACCCATGGCCCAATACATGAAGCTCGTCAGTCCTTCCCACGAACACCTCGCAAGTTGCATGGCCGCGCTTCGACGGGGCTGGTCGATGACTGGGGGAGCCGAAGCCGCCGAAGAAGAGTTAGGCGAGATCGAAGACAATTCTTCCCTATTCCTCGCCCGCAAGGAAGATCGTGAGGCTCTTAGCGCGCCTATCACGCTTCCGGATGGCAGTAGCGTTCCGAGGCTCCCCGGTTTCCACAGATGGCTCTGGGATGGCGGGTTCTGCGGGACTATCAGCTTCAGGTGGCAACCCGGGACAACCGAGCTTCCGCCTCACTGTCTCGGTCATATCGGTTATGCAGTCGTTCCCTGGAAACAAGGTCTAGGTTATGCGACCGAAGCGCTCAGACAGATGCTTCCGGAGGCCATGGCACTCGGCATGCCTTTCATCGAGGTGACGACCGACCCCACAAATACCGCCTCGCAAAAGGTCATTGAGCGAAACGGCGGGGTATTGTTCGAAACCTTCATCAAGCCCATTCAGTTCGGCTCCAAACCCGGTCTGCGCTACCGAATCTACCTGTCTCACGGAAGCGCCTAACCTATCGTTCAACCCGGACGCTGCCTCCACTGGCAACCTCCCTCCTCCACTCGTTCGGATTTCTCGTGTCCTCCCAGCGCGCCGCAGTCGGCAGCGCCGGTCAACTCCATACGTTGTGCGGACGATCGAGGTGGAACTGTGATCCGTATTGGACTTCTTGGCGCTGACGATGCCCCAGAACTCTTCGAGGCCATCGTCCGTAGCCGTGCTCTCCATAAGCCGTGGATCACACCAGTGGCCACAGAAGCGGAGATTCGGGAGTGCCTGAGCCAGCCACCGGACGTCCGTATCAGCTATGGCATCCGTGAAGACTCGGGCCAGTTGGCAGGCGTGGTCAACATCAACTCGGTCATCCATGGCGCCTTCCAGAATGGGTTCCTCGGCTACTATGCGATCTCGCCGTATGAGGGACACGGCTTCATGAGGGCGGGCCTGATCGCGGTATTGGATCGGGCGTTCGGCGAACACGGCTCCACAGAGTCGAGGCGAACATCCAGCCTGATAACGTCCGCTCGGTTCGCCTCGTACGGAGTCTGGGCCTTTCGCTTGGAGGGCCACTCTCCGCGATACCTGCGGATCAACGGCGAGTGGAAGGACCATGATCGGTATGCGCTGACGGTGGAGGAATGGCAGGTTTCCGGCGGCCGCCCAACAAGCGAATCAACCTGACAAACTTCGGCAAGGAAGCGTACGCCTCCTCCGAGGCCTTTCGGTCTCGGTTTGCAGGTTATTCGTCGGAAATCCCCTCGACCTCGGACAGTGGCGGTTCTACGTGTGTCCGGCACCTCTTCTAGAGGCGAGAACCCGGAGCCAACACTCCATCACGCTGAAATCGCTTGAAGCGTTGGCTGGCCCGCCGATCGCGTACTGGCGTATCAAGGAAGCGGTGGAACATGTTGCGAGAACGCTGACTCGCTAACTTCAGCGTTCAGCGGTCGCCGAGGCGGCGCGGCTGACGCCCGACGTTGGGCTGAACGTCATCGGCGGCTCGTAGACGGACGAGAATGGCATCGATAGACTCTCCGTTGTACGATACCGTTATCGATAGGGAGAGAGTCATGACTACCCTCACCATTTCGCCCAAGTACCAGGTCGTGATCCCCAAGGAGATCCGCGAGAAGCTCGATCTACGTCCGGGTCAGCGGGTCCAGGCCATCCAGTACGCCGGCCGCGTCGAGCTTGTCCCAGTGCGCGCGATGGTAAGCATGCGCGGGTTTCTCACGGGCATCGAGACGACCGTCGATCGCGACAAGGACCGCCTGTGAACGTCGTCGACTCCTCCGGTTGGCTCGAGTACTTCGCTGCCGGCCCCAACGCCGGTTTCTTCGCACCCGCGCTCGAGGCGGTCGACGACCTCGTCGTTCCAACGGTGAGCGTCTGCGAGGTTTTCAAGCGCGTCCTCCAACAGCGCGGTGAGGGCGACGCGCTCCAGGCGGTGGCTCTCATGCAGCAGGGCGACATGGTCGACCTGTCGGTGCCCCTCGCGCTCGACGCTGCCCGCTTGAGTGTCGAGCTACAGATCCCGATGGCAGACGCCATCATCCTGACCACCGCACGTGCAAACGGCGCGACGCTTTGGACTCAAGACTCCCATTTCGAGGGGATGACAGGCGTCGAGTACGTCCCTGTGGCGTCGGATTGACAAGCCCATCGAGCGGACGTAGCGAGCGCTGGACCTTACGCGGCGGAACCGCGCCCCTGACGGCAGTGCGTTGTGCCATTGACCGGGGCCATGGCCGTACCCGGCACTGAATTTCCATCGGCAGGTCTTCGGAGTTATACTTCTGGTATGAAGACGGCCATCTCCATTCCCGATGACGTGTTCCGCGACGCCGATGCCCTGGCACACAAGTTGAAGAAGTCGCGGAGTGAGCTCTACAGCCGCGCTGTGCGCGAGTACGTGGCTCGATACTCCACGGACGGGGTAACTGAGGCCTTGGACCGCCTGTGGGCGGAGGGTGCCGCGGTGGACGGATTCTCGACGGCGGCTGCGCGTCGGACCCTTCGGCGATCGGAGTGGTGATCGCCCAGGGGGAGATTTGGTGGGCCGATCTCGGGGAGCCGCTGGGCTCAGAGCCGGGCTTCCGGCGGCCGGTCATTGTGGTTCAGGGCGACTCGTTCAACCGCAGCCGAATCGCCACCGTGGTCTGCGTTCCTCTGACCAGCAATCTGCGCTGGGCTGATGCCCCGGGCAACGTCGCCCTGGGCGCCGATATCACCGGGCTCCCCAAGGATTCGGTCGCCAGCGTGTCGCAGCTCGTGACTCTCGACAAGACTTCACTCACCGAGCGGGCGGGCCTGGTGCCAGACGCGAAGATCGAGTTGATCCTCGCGGGAATCGACCTCGTCCTGGGCCGCGACTAGGGGCCGGGCGGCCAGGGGTGGGGAGTGTCGCAGAAGATGGGGATTCCTTCTGGCACGCGGTCGGTCTTGGTCGGTCCGAGGTGGCTCCGTCTCCCGCGCCCTTGACCCGTGTCACGTGACACAGTACATTCTGTCGGTGATCAGGTCGTTCGCGGACAAGCAAACCGAGCAGTTCTGGGTGACCGGCACGCTGGGCCGCTTGCCGCCCGATATCGAGAGACGGGCTCTTCGGAAGCTGTCGGCCATCGATGCGACAGACCAGCTCGAGTCCCTTCGTGTGCCCCCAGGTAACCGCCTCCATGCGCTGGAGGGCGACCGCACCGGCCAGCACTCGATATCGGTCAATGACCAATGGCGCGTCTGTTTTCGGTTCGAAGATGGCGACGCGTTCGATGTCGAAATCTGCGACTACCATTAGCTGCGAAATGAGCGAACGATGAGCATCCCCAACAGCAGACCACTGGAGCGCCGCCCCATCCACCCGGGCGAGATCGTGCGCGAGGACTTCATGCCCGACTATGGCCTGACGGTCAGCACGCTTGCGTCCGCGCTCGGAGTCTCACGCCAGTCCATCAACGAACTCGTCCGCGAGCGCCGAGCTGTGAGTCCCGAGATGGCGCTCCGACTCGGCCGCCTCTTCGGCAACTCCGCCGAATTCTGGCTCAACCTTCAGCGCTCGATCGATCTGTTTGACGCACAGGCGACAGCCGGCGCCGAGGTGGAGCACATCAAGCCGTTGCGGGTCGATCATGAAGGCTGACGAGTTCGACAAGAGGTTTGAAGCGGGCGAGGGCATCTCGGGCGACCTCGACCTCTTGGGTGCCCGTCGGCCCCTTCAGGAGGCCACGACGCATCTCGCCGCGGGCGAAATCCCGCCCATCGATTCTGGTGAGGACTTGCCCGGCACCCAGACTACGCCTCGGGTTCGATCGCTCATTGGGTCTCTCAAGGGCGCGACCACGACGGAAGAGGACTATCGCCGGCACCTCGAGGACAAGCATCGGTGAAGGTCCTTTTCGCGCAGTAAGTTCGCGCCTCGTCGTTCGTTCGGCAGTCGAGGCAGACATCGCCGACGCGGCCATCGAGTGACACGCACGGACAGACCCGTGGTGCTGGAGTTGAGGTGTACGCGCTGAGACTCCTGGCCCAGGAGCTTGACGAGACCTACGCCTCCGAGCCCTCCTGGGAGAGCCCTAACGGCTTCATTCTGCCGCCGCGCACGGACGGCGTAGTATCGTTCTAGCCAATGCTTTGGGAGGCCATATGTCCGTCCGCTTTCGGATCGAGCTCGAACAAGAGACTGACGGCCGCTGGATAGCGGAGGTCGTCGAACTGCCGGGCGTGCTCGCCTACGGTTCCACCCAGGACGAGGCGATCGCCCACGTCCAGGCGCTTGCCCTGCGGGTCGTGGCCGACCGCCTCGATCACGATGAGGCCGGGCGCGAGTTCCTGGACATCACCTTCAAGGCCGCGTGAGCGACTGGCCCAGCACTGGCGCCACTGCGGTACTGGCGGCGCTGCTGCGGATAGGCTGGACCGTCAAGCGCCAGACCGGCTTCCATCGCATCCTCTCCCGTCCCGGCTGGCCCGACCTGGTCTTCGCATTCCACGACCGCGACGAAATCGGGCCCCACATGCTCGCCCGCCTCGCCAAACGCAGTGGCCTGCGCCCCGAGGACCTTTAGGCGCGAGGATCTGGCCGCGGATAGGAGGTCACCTTATCTTCGACTGCTCTGGACGATCCGCAACGCCGTCGTCGGCGGAAGGGAGTGAACTGAGATGGATAAGAACAAGAAGGATCGCCTCGAAGGTGCCGGCTGGCGCGTCGGGACCCCCGAAGACTTCCTTGAGCTCACCCCAGAGGAGGCGGCGTTCGTCGAGCTCAAGCTTGCCCTCGCCCGCTTCCTGCGTGACGTGCGCGTGCAGCAGGGGTGGACGCAGGCGCAGACGGCGAAGCGCCTCGGGTCGAGCCAATCGCGATTCGCCAAGATGGAGGCAGCGGACGCGTCCGTCTCCGTCGATCTACTCGTCAAGTCACTGCTGGGGCTTGGAGCGACGCGAGAGCAGGTTGGCCAGGTAATCGCGCGAGCGGCATAGCGCTGGTCCCTGGCCAGCACACGTCGGGTGCGCCGATCTACCCGCACGAGACGCTCGACTTCGCTACGACGCTGTCGACCTTCCTCGCGGAGTCATCGAGATCCAACCTATTCGAGCCTGCGAGTGTCCAAGTTTCTTGACGCGGGACACCGCCAAGCTATGCCGGCGTCAGTCTGACGCCGTGCATGAGAACGGCCAGGCGTTCCGCCAACCCCTGCGAGCTGAACGCATCTCTCTGAGGCGGCTTACCGAATGGGGGGCTCGACGGGCAAACGCATCGTGGAGCCGGTGGCCTCGCGGGCAGCCGCGCCTTCGGCGTGGTCGTTCCGGATCGCGCGTCTCATCAAATGGGCCCCCGACTAAGTCTAGACGCCCGGCTTCGGCTTCTCCACGATCAGCAGCGTCACAGATTCGGCCGCTAGCGTGATGCTGCCATCGCCGAGCGGGGCCGTCCCGATCTTCTCGGCCTTGTGAGCCTGGTCGAAGAGCCACTCTTCCGCGGACGTGCCCCACCAACCGAGGATCGTCATTCGCTTCGTCTGAGTCGTCGCCGACAGGTTGACGATCATGACGGCGAGCGTGCCGTCCGAACGCTTGGAGGCGTAGATGCTCACCAGGGGATCGTCAGATGCCGATCGAACCAGCTCCGTCCTAAACTGCTGATACATGAGGTAGTCGTAGTAGATCGGGTTGACAGCATGGCTGCCGACGATGCCGTATTGGGACGCCAGGGCGAATTGGTCGACCATGTCGACCTTCTGCTCGATCAGCCGGCCGAGAACGTCCGCGAACCAGATCGCGTTCATGTGTGAGTCCATCGACCAGTCGGTGCCGGCGTTGGCGACCCAGCTCGAGTTGATCTCGGTGACGGCGACCGGCAGGTCCTTGCCCGTCTGGGCCTTGATCAATGTTCGGAGGGCCGGAATGATCTGATCCCACTCCTTGCCGCCGGCCCGCAGGTCGTCGACCGTGATGGGGGTCTGGGTGTCCTTGGGCAAGGGGTAGCGATGGATCGACACGATGTCGACCAGGTCGCCGTTGGCCTTCAGGAACGACGACAGCCAGGCGACCCGGGCCTTCATATACGTGTCGGTGGGATTGGCGGTGAACTGGCTCACGTCGGGGCCGATCAGCTTGATTGCGGGGTCTACTGCACGCATTGCCTGGGCGAACTCGCGCCAGTCGGCGTTGTACTTGTCCACGGTGTAGTCCGGGACGTCGCCGTTGGCGTAGAGATCCGCCTCGTTGCCGATGCCCCAGTACTTGACGGCGTAGCCCATGGTCACGTTCACGTACTTGACCAAATCTGCGGCCTTCGCCGAGGTGCTGCCCTTCAGTCGGACGACGATGCGCGGCTCTGCGCCGAGCGTGCGGCAGTAGGCGATGAACTGATCGACCTGGTAGTTCTGGAGGTCGTACTGGTCGCCGTAGTTGCCGCCCGGGAAGGTGAGCGTGGTCAACTTCGCGGCCTGGACCTGGGGCTGGAGGGCGAGCGGCACCGCCAGCCACGGGCCGTCATTGGTGCCGTAGACCAGTGGGCTGATCGGGCCCTGGTCCGAGCCCGCGTCCACGAAGAGTCCAGCGGTCGGCGTGGGCACCGCGGTCGGCACCGGCGGGGGCGTGGGAGCTGGCGTCGCCGACGAGCCGCCGCATGCGGACACGAGCGCCGCGATCGCGAGTCCTGCGGCCGCACCGCGCCAGGTTTGGGTCTCAGTCGACATTCCACGCTCCATGGTCCGGGAGGTTCAACCCCTTTTGGCTACGACGAACCGATCGTGCGAGATCGACCGATCTCGCACGATCATCTCACGACGGTCTCAACCCCCACTGCCGTCATCGAGCCGCGCCTGTGCCTGGGTGCCGCTGCCGTCGCGGGCGCCTTCCTCCTCAACGGCGTCGCGTTTGGCGCCTGGGCGGCGCGGATCCCAGCGGTCCAGGCTCAGAGTCATCTCGATGAGGCGGCCCTCGGCTTTGCGTTGCTGGGGACAACAGGCGTTGGTGCTGTGCTGACGATGACCGTCGGCGGTTGGCTGGGTGGGCGCTTCGGGACTCACATCGTCACGCCGGGTGACCACGCTCGCCTGCGGCGCGATGCTGCCCATCATCGCCTCGTCGTGGGACTTCGCCAGCCTGCTCGTGGCCTTGTTCGTCTTCGGCATATAGCAGGGCACCATGGACGTGTGCATGAACGCCAACGGCCTGGCGGTCGAGCGAGCAGGCGTGGGGCCGATCATGTCGCGACTCCACGCCGCATGCGCGCGAGAATCGAGGCTAAGAAGTGGCGCGCCCGGAGGGATTCGAACCCCCGACCACCTGATCCGAAGTCAGCCCGAGTGCGTCCGCGGGGGTCTGCCAGGGTCCGCCAAGCGTTCTATTTCACGAGGGTATGGCGTTCTAAACTTCTCCTGCCGTCCGGTGACGTCCGGGGCTGTCCGCAGGCGATCTGCTGCCAGATCTGCTGCCAGGCGTCTAGCAGCTAGACCCCGATCGCCTTGGCCACGTCGCGCCAGGCGTGATCCTCCTGGCCTTCCAAACGCCTCAGGTACACCGTGGTGACCGCCAGGCTTGAGTGGTCGAGGAACGCGCTGACCTCCTCGATCGACTCGCCGGCATCCCGGCGGAGCTTGGCCGCGGTATGCCGCAAGACGTGTATCCCAGTCGGCGCCAGGCCGGCCGCCACCAGATACCGTCGGAAGCGGGCGTAGAACGTCCCGCTCGTGACTCCACCCCGCCGGGCGCCGGCCTGCCACAGGGATTCCGCGGGCGCCATCGCCGCCAGCTCCTTGCCGGCGTCAGCCAGCGTGACGCAGATGGCCTCGAAGGCCGGCCAAGGGAGTTCCCTCCGGCCGGTCTTGTGACCCGGCGGCAGGGAGGAAGTCAGCCATGGCGACGGCAAGACCAACTGGGCGACTAACCGTCATTGCCACTCTTGCCACCCTGGCAGCTCTGATCGTCGGCGGATGTGTGTCGTCCGCGTCGTTTCCGTCCCCCACGGTGCCACCGCCAGGCTTGCCCACGGTCGTGCCACTCACCTCGGTCCCGCCGTCCATCTCGACGATCCTCGACTCATGGCCCAAGGTAGGGGTGGCGTGCGGTGAGCCGCAGGTAGGGATGCCTGAAGGCCCAGGCGAACCCCAATGGAGCTGCCAGGGGACGCTGCGGGGCGTTCGGATCAACATTGCCTTCTCCGCGGACGCCGCGGGGTTAGCGGACATGACGGCCCAAGTCCCTGCGGCGACGAAGGCGCAGACCGCCGTAGGCGTCTTCGACGATCTGATGGCCGCAACGCCGGCGTTCTCAAGTGCCATGCCTTCCATCCGGGAGTGGATCAAAGGTTGGAACGGGTCGCAGGGCCTCGTCTCGACACAGATCCCGAGCGTGCGCCTCAGCATTGAGTCGGATGCGATCTGGATCACTCTTTCTATGGCCCGGGTGCCGCGCTTCGGCTCGCCGACGCCGGGTGGTTCCGATTAGGTTGCCCTTACGAAGCTCGCCGGAACCGAGTGAGCCGAGGGCGACCGGAACGGGGCTGGCTCAGTAGCTCATTGCACGGTCGGAGGCTAGTCGGGTGTCGGACACGCGCTAACAGCCTATCGCATGCCAATCGAGGGCCGCGATGAGTGGATCGCCGCGGCCAGGCGGCTGGCATGAGGGAGGGGTACCTGCGCGGCTCCCTTGCCCGGCCCGCGACTCAGCGCCAGATGGACGTGTTGGCAGCCTTCGTCACTGCTGGCGGATCCGTCCAGGAGGCGGCCGAGCTCGTGGGCATCAGGTCCAGCACGGTGAAACGTCACCTCGCCGACCTGCGTTCGAGGTCTGCTCTCACGACCGTCGAGCTCATCTACGCCGGACGCGCTGCCGGCTGGCTCATCGTCCCGAGTCTGAAGCCCGGCTGAGATCCCATCCAATGCTGGCAGGCTCGGCGCGGCCGGCCCGCTGGGCCAGTCGCGCCGGCTTCGAACTTCCAGTCAGGTGGGGAGACGACGGCGCTGCTAGTCGATCGTCGTCGGGCCCGGCGCCCGCGCGACCGTCCGCGTGCGAAGGCTGATCGGCGTAGTTGACGGCCGGCGAGGCCGTCCGCTCTAACTAACGCCGCTCGTTGTTCGCGCGGAGCCAGTCCATGGCCACGGGACAGGAATCGAGAATCGAGATGTGGCCGTCGTCGGGCCGGAGCCAAAGCTGGGAGCGTGGACAGGTGCGCAGCAACCATTCGGCGTGCGCGGGCGGCACGACTCGATCCTGACCCCCCTGGACAAGCAGGACGGGCGCGGTGATCTGCATCAGGTCGAAGCCCCATGGAGAGACGAAGGCGATGTCATCGTCGATCAACCCGTCGGGACCGGCGTCGTTGGCCCGGCCCGCATCAGCTCCCAGTGATGACCAGACGCCTGACAATGCCGCCCAGTCAGCCGGGGTGAAGCTGCTGGGATCGAACTCGTCAGATGCTGCGAATTCCTCGCGTGCTTCTCGCCCCGCGATGGCCGCCTGCAGCCCCCCAGCGGACGCCATGCCGGCGTTCCAATCGAAGTCCTCGGTGAAGGGAGCCAGACTTGCAAGGCAGACCACGCCCGTCACTCGATCCGGGAGAAGCGCGGCGCAGGCCAGGGCGTGCGGGCCACCGCCCGATGCGCCCATCACGGCGAAGTCGGCGATGCCGAACGCGTCGGCGATCTGCGCCACATCGGCCGCCGCGGACGCCACATCCCTACCCGGACGAGGGCTCGACCCACCGTAGCCGGGCCGGCCGTACGACAGCAGCCGGATGGCCCGCGCCGCCGCGGCCGACACGAGCGGCTCGAGTAGAGCGCCCGTCTGTGGCGATCCGTGGTGCCAGAACACCGCGAACTCATCCACCGCAGCCGCGCCAGTGTCGAACACCCGCAACGTGCGGCCGTCCTCCAGCCGCACGTCTCGCTCCGAAACCATGTTCGAAGTCTATGTCGACAGCGCCGATCGATGCGCGTGGGGAGGAGGGCGCAGGCGAACTCGCCGCCGACCGGCCTTCCCTTGGGAACGTGCTCCGGCATCCGGCGCTGCCGGAGGAGGTAGCAATGGCGCGCCCGACAGGAGTAGAACCTCCGACAGAACCTGCCGGATCGTGGTGCGAGGTTGACGGCCTCTGATTCGACAACATCACCCGATCGTGAGGGAACGGTCGGGGCAACAGGGCTGGGCCCGAAAGTGTGCGGGTGAACGTGCGGAGCGGAGGCATGATGGCCGGGTAGCGTCATCCCTCGGCCTCGCGTAAGCCACAGTACGGCCCGGAGGGTTTTCATCCTCGCGGCGAGCGCCAGATCCAGCCTAATGTGAGTGATGCGGCGCTGTCGGGATACCACACTGGTATTGCTTCTCGCACCCCCGATGGAGCACAATTCGGGCTCAAGTCGAACGAGGAGATCCCACATGTCGAATGCAGCATTGATCATCGTCGCGATCGTGATCGTCGCGATCTTGATCGTGGCCGCACGGTCGTACTCAATGCGACAGCGGAGCGCGAAGCTCCGGGAGCGGTTCGGGCCTGAGTACGAGCGGACCGTGGCCGAGAAGGGTGACACCCGCGGCGCGGAAGACGACCTGACGGCCCGTCAGAAGCGCGTATCGCAGCTCGACATCAGGCCCCTCACGGCCGATGAAGGCCGGAGCTTCAACGACGAGTGGCGGGCTGTGCAGGCGCGCTTTGTCGACGATCCCTCCACCGCCGTTCGCGATGCCGACGCGCTGGTCGGGCGAGTCATGGAGGCCCGGGGCTACCCGGTGGGCGATTTCGAGCAGCGCTCCGCCGATGTGTCGGTGGACCATCCGACGGTCGTCGAGCACTACCGCGCCGCGCACGATATCGCGCTCCGCCACGCCCAGGGTCAGGCAAGTACCGAGGATCTACGCCAGGCCATGGTCAACTACCACGCGTTGTTCACTGAGCTCCTCGAGGAGCCGCAGACCGTTGAGACTCGCCCAGATACCTCAGCTAAGGCGGAATCCTGATGATTGAAGGTCAACCGATCGATGAACCGATGAACGAAAGCGACAATCAGTCGAGGCCGGACACGTATGGCGATCGGTCTTGGGGAGACCTGAGCACAGCGGACGTCGCCGTCGCCGAGAGCGCGACATGAGATCCGATTCGTTTTCGTCCATCGCCGGCATCATCTATCTCGTCATTGGCCTGATCGTGGCGTCGGGTCACGCGTTCTTCACGAATCTCAACCAGGTGATGCCGATCGTCTCGGCAATCCTCGCCGTGCTGCTGTGGCCGCTCGTCCTCTTGGGTGTCGACCTACACCTCAAGTAGCAGGCCGCCGGTCGTCGCGGTAGCACCCCGCCCCGGCCGCCGGTCGTCGGCGGAAGGCTGGCCGTCGACCTCGGGCCTGCCCACGATGTTGTCGCAGGTGACCAACTCGGCTAGCGTCTGTTGGAGGTGTGGGCCGCGCAGCTCGTGCCAGGCGGCTGCTCCACGTACGGGCCCCGCCGGACCAATGCCCCGAGCCCCAGTCTCCGAGCCCCGCAGGGCCGCGGACGGGCCCGCCAGGCCAGCGCCAGACGAACGATAAGAGGAGCACTCCGCTCTTTGCGGCCGGTCCAGCCGAGTCCTTCCGGTCTCGGTGGCTGGACATTCAGACGAGCTTCGTCGACGAGCCCGGACGCGCGGTCGAGCAGGCCGACCGTCTGGTCGCCGAGGTCATGCAGCAGCTCGCCAAGACATTCGCCGATGAACGCTCGAACCTCGAACCGCAGTTGGTCCAAGGCGAGGACATCTCGACCGAGGATCTGCGGATGGCTCTGCTGGCCAAGGAAGCGATCTCGACCGGCTGGGACTGCCCGCGCGCTGAGGTTCTCTACTCCGAGCGGCCCGCGAAGGACGCAACGCATATCGCCCAGATCATCGGGCGGATAGTCCGCCAGCCCCTCGCGCACCGCATCGCCACCGATGACGCGCTCAACTCGGTCACGTGTTACCTGCCACTGTTCGACCAGAAGGCACTCACGACGATCAAGGACGAACTGGAAGGCAAGGGCGCTGACAACGGACAGAACCGCGTGGGCGCAACGGTCGTGCGGGCGCCGATGGTGTTCGAGCGGAACGCGTTGCTCGATCCCGCGGTGTTCGCATACATCGACGCGTTGCCCAGCATCCCGACCCCTGACCGGACGGCGAGCCCACTGCGACGGGCGCGCACACTCGCGCGGTTGCTCGCGGACGACGCTGGCGGCGCGCCGCTGCTCGCAGATGCCGGGGCGGAGCTGACGAAGCGACTGGACCTCCGGCTTGACGGGCTGGCCGCTGAGCACGCCGCAGAGGTCGAGGAGAACGTCCAGGACTTGCTGACCACGGCGGTCGCGCGCACGCGGATCAACACGGTCGGGGAGGACCTCGGGGCGGGACCCGTGGTCGTCGAGGTCGCAACGCACGCCCGGGATGTCGCTCGCGACGCCCAGCGGATCATCGACTCGATCCGGGAAGGTGTGGGGAAGGCGTGGTTCGCCCACCGACTGGCCGCGGAGCCCGGTGCCGACCGCGACGCGGTCCGAGTCCGGTGCGCGGCGCTGCTGCGCGTGGAGAAGGTCCGCACGATGATCGAGGCGACCGCCACCGACTGGGTTAGGGAGCGGCTCGATCAGTTCCGGGTGCAAATCCTCAACACGGTCGGTGCCACGCGCGACGCATATACGCGTGCTCAGGAGCAGACCACGGTGCCAGAGGCCGTGACGGTGCAGTTGCGCCACAACGAGCGGGCCGCGACGAAGGACGCGAAGGGTGACGACCTGCCGCGATTCCACGGCCACGTGTTCGCGGACGCGGACGGGACGTTCCCGGTCGTCCTCAACGACTGGGAACGCACGGTCGTCGAGGCAGAACTCGCCCGGGACGGGTTCGAGGCGTGGTATCGGAACCCGGGGAATGCCACGCCGGCCTCGCTCCGGATCGCCTACCAGAACGACGAGGATGTGTGGGCGTCACTCCAACCCGACTTCATCGTCGTGTCGCGACGCTCGGATGGGACCCTCGGCGCGTCGATCGTCGACCCGCACGGCGACCACCTTGCCGATGCACGAGCGAAGATTCGGGCGCTCGCGGCGTTCGCCGAGCAGTTTGGCGACCGGTTCGTGCGCGTCGAGTCGGGAGCCCAGGTGGAAGATGGGAGTCTGCGGGTGCTGGACCTCGGTGATCCGGCTGTGCGGGCCGAAGTACTCGCGTTCCAGGGTGGGCAGGTGACAGCGCTCTATCAGTCAGAGCATTCGCGGCCGTACGTCTAGCCCACGTCGCTCCGGATCGTTGCGGTTGACGTCGTCATTAGGTGTTCCAGGATTGGGCTCTGCCTGCGGATCCTGTTCGCGCCGCGGAATCGGCGCGCGTAACTCGCCAAGCACATGTCCCGCGTTTGCGCGGGAGCACGAACAGGTGCCTGAGGCCGTTTGCCCCGAACTGTTGCAGGCGGCAAGCCGTCGCGACTCGGCTTCGCTGCTCGGCCTGTCCCTGCTCCGCCCGTTTCTCCGTGGTACCCTTCGCCCAGCCCTTGTGCCGGTCCTGTGAGGCTGGCGTACCGGTCCAGAGAGGCCGGGAAGGAGACCAATGGGTACCTGCAAGCTGAACCACCGCGCCCCTGAGGCCGGTGGCTT
>CABDYL010000058.1_pt1 | contig 36019 bp, 36 predicted proteins | sample 3131931 | NCBI WGS metagenome assembly CABDYL01 (sample SAMEA5534337, study PRJEB31848) | metagenome | biome: tundra; feature: field; material: soil | place: USA | collected 2013-05 | depth 0.45 m
GTGTCTGGCCCGGCGCCAGGGTCCGTTGCGGCGTCGGCAACGGCGTCGGAGTCGGTACAATGGCCGGTTTCGTGGACCCGACGACCACGGCGGGACCGCCCGCGCTGACTCCGCCTGGGGCCGGTGGTTCCGTTGCCAGCGCGGGAGCCCACGACGCTGCGGCCAGGACCAACGCCGCAGCCCCGGCAACCGAAGCCATCGTCCTGCGGTTGATCACCGATCTCCCTCCCGTCGAGAAACCTGTCGCCACGTTCCCGCGAGCCTAGAGCCCGCCATCGGACGAAGTTCTGGCGAGTGTACCTCACGACCACCTCATCCAAGCCTGAGGGGCGTCCAGCCCTCGCGGATTGTCAGCCTAGGAGCCCATTGTCAGTTGCTCAGTTTCGGCGGCGGAGCCTGTCCACCCTGACCAGACCCACCGTCTCGGGAAGTCCCTGCAGGAAGCGGAGGCTAGCCTTGCGTTTGTCCGGTATCTCGGCGATCCGGCGCGCCACCGTCCCAACCCTGGGTCAGCATGACTTCCTCCTCCCCGGACGCGATCACCCCGAGGATCGCCTCGGCCACAGACTCCGCCGAATGAGGCTTGACCGACCAGGAACCGCCGCCGACCCGGCCGCCTGCAGCCAGCGACTGGTGGAACTCCGTGGCGGTTACAGCCGGGTACACGATCGACACCACGATGCCGTCGGGCGCGAGCTCTCGACGGGCAACCTGCGAGAGCATGTTCAGCGCCGACTTCGTGGCCGAGTATCCGCCGACGCCTGGGAGCACCATGCGGGACGTCATCGAACTCACATTCACGATGGCACCACCGCCCTGCCTGCGCATCGTCGGGATCACCGCCTGCATCGCGAGTAGGGGCGCATAAAAGTTGAGCTCGGTGATCGCCCGCAGGTCGTCGAGCCGAACCTGCTCGACCGGCACGTGTAGGCCCTGACCGGCGTTGTTGACCAGCACGTCCACGCGTCCGAAGGCTTTCAGGGTCGCGTCCACCAGCCGGACGATCTGAGCCGGGTCCCGCAGATCAGTGGCCACCCAAAGCGCGTCCGGCAGTTCGGACGCCAGATCCTTGATCCGGTCCTTGCGCCGGGCGGCCAGCACCACTTTTGCCCCGCGTCCGGCCGCCAGTCGGGCGGTTGCCGCGCCGATGCCTGACGAGGCCCCAGTGACGATGACGATCGCGCCGTCGAGATCCATCTGGCGATCCTTTCTGGTGCTCATTAGCCGGGGTCCGGTCGCTTTCCGGCCCCTACTCCCCTAGCAGGATCCGCCGGATGAGCGGGATCGGCGGCGAGCCGTGGGCGATGACCGATTCCAGGTGCTCCTTGTAGGAGAAGCCCGGCGTCTCACCGAAGCCGCCTACGACGCGCGGCGCAGGAACGGCCGCCGCGCCGCGCGGATCGCCGGAAGCCACGGCCGCCCGGATCCGCCGCTCGCGCTCGAGGTTCCACATCTCCATCGAGCCGACGAAGTACGTGGACAGCTGGGTGGAGCTGAGCCGCGCCCGGTCCCACTTCTTGCGGGCCTCGGACTCTTCCTGGAAGCCGCCCGTGACCATCAGATCCATCGCCTCCTGCTCGGTCATCGAGCCGGCGTGGATGCCGATGTCAATCATCGCATTGGTGATCGCCCGCAGATAGAACTTCCAGTGGATCAGCATCAGGGCGGGATCGTCGGCGTGGAAGCCGGCGTCCATCATTACCTGCGTCACGTAGACCGCCCAGCCCTCGACGAAAACGCCGCTGCCGAAGACCGCGCGCGCCAGCGACGGGCAGCGGTTCGAGTACACCAGCTGGAGGTAGTGGCCGGGCGAGCCTTCGTGGATTGTCGTCAGGTCGATTTGCCGGTCGTTCTCCTCGGCTAGATAAGAGTCCACCTGTTCCGGCGTCCAGTCCTCCGGCGGCGGGGTCATGAAGTAGAAAGTCTTCTGCCCCTTGTCGAGCGGGCCCGGCGAGTCGAGCATAGCGCCGGCGAACTCGCGCAGGAACGGCGGAGTCCAGTCGATCTCGAGCGGTTCGTCCGGGACGGTGATCAGGTCACGGGCCCGGCAGAAGTCGACGATGCCGCGGTAGCTCTCGCGGCAGTACTCGACGAGCTGATCGGCCGGGTGGTGGGCCCGCCCGATCGCCGCGGTCACAGAAGCAACGGTCCGCTGGTCGGCCGCGTCCGGGCTGCCGTCGCGCTCGGCTGTGGGTAGTGGCTCGCTGGGAACCCACTGGCTCCAGATCCCGCGAGCGATGCGGATCATCTCGGCCCGGACGGCGGCGTACTCGACACGGGCCTGGGCCAGGATCTGGTCCGCGGTCAGGTCCGAACGGAAGGTGTGGCGCAGTTTGGCCGCGAACAGGTCGGCGCCGAGCCGGCCCTCGCCTGAGGAACGCGCCAGCAGATCGTCGCGCAGGAATACCTCGAACTCGCCGACGGCCACGACGGCCACGACGGCAGCGGCCCGCAGCCGCGGCAGAATCTCTGCCACTCCCGGCTGATCCACGGCGGCATCGGCCCTGGCCACGGCATCCTCAATCAGGGCCACGATCCCCGGCAGCTGCTTGATCGCCACCTCCGTGTGCAGCCGCGCCGGCGGCCGCCCCGCCAGGCTGCCGAGTTCCGCCCTGGCAGCCGCGAGCACCGCGGGTACGCCCTCCAACCGCGAGGCCACGGACGCCAGCCGCGTAGCCAATGGCCCAAACTCGCGAGCCAGCAGCGGGAAGATGCCGCCGCCCAACAGGTAGACGTAGCCCAGGGCATCCCAGGCCGACTCGCGCAGCTCCGTCTCGTCGAAGCACAGGGCCGCCAGCTCGGAGAGGAGCAGGTCGCGGTCGATGCGCTCGTCGGGCGTCAGGACCGCTTCGGCGAACCCGCTCAGCTTCGAGTCCCAGCGGTCCGCAAAGGCCAGGCGCGCCGCGCGGCCGGCGTCGCTCAGGTCGGGCCACTCGCCGTCCACGGCGTGCATGCCGGTGGAGGTCGCCGCCACGGGGAAGAGGTGGAAGAACTCGTCCAGGAATACGTCGACGCGGCCAGCGAACTGCGGCATTTTTCTCCTCGACTGATGGTGCGGCGAGTCTAGTCTCCTGCTGGAAGAGTGCCGGATACCGCGCCGACGGCATGCGCGAGAACAACCAACGCCAACTCCCGGCAGCGGCTCGACACGGGCGCTAGCATCCTCGCATGCGACGCCGCATTTGTCGGCGCTCAGTCCTGGGAGGAACCGCTCATGATCGACCTGGCCATCAAGGTCGCCGTGAACGCAGTAGCGCTGCTCGCGGCGGCCAACTTCGTGCCCGAATTCAAGCTCGTCTACCGCAACAACCCCGAGGACTGGCTGAAGATCGCCCTCATCGCCCTCGTGTTCGCCCTCGTCAACAGCTACATCAAGCCGATCGTGAAGGCTCTGGCCATGCCGATCGGCGTGCTCACGATGGGCCTGGTGGCCTTCGTCATCAATGCGGCGATGCTGCTCGGGACGGCCTGGATCGTAAGCCAGGCCGGGGGCGCCTTGAACATCGGGCTCACGCTTGGTGGCTACCCGCCACACTGGAGCTACGAGGCCATCGGCTGCGCGGTAGTCGCTTCAATCGTGATAAGCATCGTGAGCACCGCACTCAGCCTCGTTCTGGTCCCGCGCAAGATGTTCGGGCTTTAGTCCGCGCCCGCCGCACCAGGCAGTCTTGCAGGCATGCCCACGCTCGAAACCTCCTCGTTCGCCAGCCTTTTCTTCGCGTCCGCGACAGGCGATGCTGCTGCGACCGAGCCCGGCGCCCTAACTGATCGCGAGCGATTCCGGATCCGCCTGCGGCGTCGGCCGCTGCTCCTCGACGGCGCGATGGGCACGCTGTTGTACAGCCGCGGCATACCGCAGCGGCAGTGCCTTGACGAGCTGGTCCTGACGCGACCGGAGCTTGTGTCGACGATCCACCGCGAGTACATCGAGGCTGGTGCCGACGTCATCGAGACGAACACTTTCGGCGCCAATCGGTTCCGTCTGGCCGAGTTTGGCCTCGAGAAGTTGGCCGGACGGCTGAACCGCAAGGCAGCCCAGCTCGCTCGGGAGGCGCGCGAGACGTCCGGCCGCGAAGTTCTGATCGGCGGTTCAATCGGCCCACTCGGCCCAACCGGTCGAATGCCGAGCCGCCCCCATCCCGGCATAGCCCGAGCTGCCTTCCGCGAGCAGATCGAGGGGCTGCTCGAAGGCGGGGCCGACCTCTTGATCCTGGAGACGTTCGACCGCCTCGAAACCATTCTCCTGGCGATCGAAGAGGCGCGCCGAGCCTGCGACCTGCCGGTCATCGCTCAGATGACCTTCGGCGAAGACATGGCCCTCAACGATGGCTCGACGCCCGAGTCGGCCGCGATAGCCCTGATTGAGGCGGGCGTCGACGCGGTGGGCGTCAACTGCGGCGCCGGTCCGCTCGTCTGCCTGGAGGCGCTCGTCCGAACCGGGCCGCCAAGCGCCACTGTGGCCCGATCCATCGCCCCCAACGCGGGGCTCCCGCAACGCATCGAAGGTCAGTTCATCTACTCGGCCGGGCCTGCGTACTTCGGCGACATGGTTCCGCAAATGCTCGCGGCGGGAGCGCGGATCATAGGCGGCTGCTGCGGCACCACGCCGCAACACACGGCTGCGATGCGCGCCGCAATCGACGCCCTCGCCGCCGACGTGCATGGCGCCCGTGCGGTCGTAGCGCCACCACCGGGCGACCGTGACCCCGGCGCCGCTGACGTCCAGGACGCGGCCGCGGCTGCCGCCCCACGCACCCCACGCATCGAGACCACGAGCGAGGTCGACGCCACTCCCCCATCCGGCCTGGCAGTCACGTAACCGGCACATACATCATTCCGAGCTTCGGCCGCTACGAGCTGGCCGCCGAACTGGTCCGCCGGCTGCGCATCCGGCAGGCCGCCCGATGAGGGGTCGCGGGCGACCGAGTGGAACTGCGGCGCCACAAGGCTTTCGGCGGAGTCAGCTAAACTGTCGACATGGGTGCAGTCGATACGATGGAGCAGTTCTTTGAGCTGCTGAACTCCGGTGATCGCGAGGGCGCGGTCGCTCTAATGGACGAGAAGGCGGAACTTCGCGTCCACGTCGCCGGCAATGCCAGAACGCTGCGCGGTCTGCGGGAAGTTGGCGGCTGGTTCCTTCGCGCCGAGCCGGGCTTCCGGATGATGCCGGGCGACGTCCGTGACATGGGCAGTACCTACCAGGCCAACCTGCTGGTGGTCAAGCCGGGCGCACCCACGCAGCAGCTCGATGCCAGTTTCCGGGTAGAGGCCGGCAAGATTACGGCCATCAACCTGACCCCTCGCTGACCCCAGCCGGCGTGGACACGTCGGTGGCACCGCCAGAGCTTGCACGCCTAGGGCTATCGCCACCCCGGAACCACTCAGGACGGGACGGGAGTCACGGGTGCCAATGTGCCGTAGTAGCCGGCCGGCGGGATGTTCAGAACCTGGCCGGAGACGATGTAGTTTGGATTGCTCTGCACCACGGGGTTCGCCATGATTAGTTCCCACTGCTGGAGGTTGTACCTCGTAGCAATGTCCAGCAGTGAGTCGTTCGGCTGGACCGTGTACTTCTGGAAGCCGAAGCTGGCCGAGGCGGACGGCACTGTGCCTTGAGACGGCGAGGCTCCGGAGCCCTGAGTGGCGCCCGAGCCAACCGGCGCCTGCCCACCAGAGGCCGTCGCGCCGCGGTTGGAGCTGAATACAAACGGGTACAGGACCAGCGCAACCATGATGGCCGTTATGAATACCGCGACGATGAAAAGAGGCTGATTGGCCCGCCGATCGTCGCGGCTGCGGAGCCGTGGAAAGGTCTCGAGCCGGGGCGGATTCTCCCAGCCCGGGTGCGTCGGGCCTCGGCGAGCCATAGCCACGGCCGGCGCGCCCAAGGAGGATGGCGGCGGCGGCGCGGCCGGACCCGGAGTGCGCTTAGATTCGGCGTCATAGCTCCACAAACCGGCGCTTGCATCGCCCGTACGCTTCCCTGCGGCATTGGCATCTGCGACGGCCGTGGATCGTGGCCGGGAGGCCAGGAAGGCCGGACCATCGTCTGCGTCAGCGATGTCATCGACGGCCGCGCTCGCGGCAATGACCGCGGGGGCGGCGACGGCCTTTACGCCGGCAGCCTCCTGGCGGGCCCAATCGAGGAAGATCGGGCACCCGGCAAAGGCGTCTGAGAGGCAGTACCTCTCCTGGTGCGGAAAGGCCCGCGGCTCGGGCTCGGGAGCGGCGAAGCAGCGGTGTCGATAATCGGGCGCGTCGGAGCGATGGTCCCGGTCGTCCTCGAATGCGACGAAGGGACAGGCGCTCGGGCCACCGTCGAACGAGTTGGTCGGCTCCTCAATCACGCCTAGATGATACCCGGGCCGACTGCTGTTGTGCCAATCTGGCTTTGATGCGAGCGTGATACCGCCCCCTGAGTCGCTCTCGCCTGACGAACGCACGCCCCAAAGGCAGGGCGCACAATCTCCTGGTCAGAGTCGCTCGAGGGCAATGAGATGCGCCGGATTCCCAATGCGGAGGGCCGTGGCAGCCTCGTTTCAGCCCCCTTCGCCGCCAGTGCATTCGCACTCGTCATAGCCGTGGTGGCCGCGTGCGGAACGAGCCCGGCCACACCCGCGGCGTCAGGCAGCGGCTTCGTATCGATCGCACCTCCTGCCACCGCCACGGCCACCGCGCTCGCCACCGCACCGACGGCGACTGCTACGCCGATGGCCAGCCCCACGGCGGCCGCGGCGGCCGCACCAACGCCACTCGCCGTTGTCTCGATCAGTCTCAGCCCCGTGGCCTCCGGGTTCGCGAATGCCATCGGCGTCTCCAGCGCCCCCGGCGACGCGCGACTATTCGTGATCCGGCAGACCGGCCAGGTGGTAGTCGTCAGCGGCGGCAAGGCCGTCGGGACGTTCCTGGACATCTCGGCGCGCCTGTCGTGCTGCGGAGAGCGCGGGCTGTTGGGACTCGCCTTCCATCCCCAGTACGCCACCAACGGCCGCTTCTTCGTCCGCTATACGACTCCGGCCGGCGACGTGCGCGTCTCGGAGTTCCACGTCTCGACTGACTCGAACAAGGCCGACGCCGCGTCCGAGAAAGTCATCCTGACGATCCCCCACCCGAGCTTCGGAAACCATAACGGCGGCCGGATCGAGTTCGGGCCGGATGGATACCTGTACATCGGCACCGGCGACGGCGGCAGCGGCGGAGATCCCAACAACCACGGCCAGGATCTCAACACGTTGCTTGGGAAGATGCTGCGGCTCGATGTCGACCACGCCGCCGGAGGCCTGCCCTACGCGATCCCGGGCAGCAACCCATTCGTGGGCCAGACTGGCAAGCGCGGCGAGATATGGTCGTACGGGCTTCGCAACCCATACACATTCAGCTTCGATCGAGAGACACACGACCTCTGGATCGCGGACGTGGGCCAGGACGCCTACGAGGAGGTGGATCGGGCCACGGCAGCCAGCGGGGGCGGCAATGGCGTCAACTATGGCTGGAGCGTCAGGGAGGGAAACCACTGCTACAAGCCAGCCGCGGGCTGCACCACCGACGGGCTGACAGCCCCACTGGCTGAATACGCCCATGGCAGCGGCGACTCGATCGGCTGCTCCATCATCGGCGGATACGTCTACCGGGGCAGCGCCCAGCCGCAACTCTACGGCCGCTACTTCTTCGGCGACTATTGCTCCGGCCGGATCTGGGACGTGGCGGCGGCAGGCTCAGCCCAACAGACGCCCCAGGAGCTGCTCCAGAGCGGATTCCAGATCACCGGCTGGGGCCAGGACGCCAACGGCGAGCTGTACCTGGCCGCCACGAACGGCGTCCTCTACCGACTCGGCTGAGCGGAGCCGCTCGGGGGGCTCGGGGGCTCAGGGATTCGGCAGCGGCCCTGTCGCGGGCTGCCCCGTTCCGACCCCGGCCCGTTTACGCCTTCGCCTGGTCGAGCGCCGACTGAAGCGATTGCATGTAGCCCTCGCTGGTATAAGTCGCGCCTGAGATCGTGTCGACCTGCGCGCTCTGCGCCTGCAGAACCTCGCTGCGAAGCTGAGGGCCGGCGTACGAGCTGACTTGCTGCGTGTGGCCGCGTCCTGTCGGCAACTGCAGCGCCTGGACGTCGGTGATCGTCCCGTTCTGCATGGTCACCTGGACCTGGACGGTGCCGAAGGGCGTCTGAACGGCCGACCCCGTGTACTGGCCGCTGGACGTGCCCTTTGTGCCAGCCGTCTGTGCCGCGCCGCCATTCCCGCCATTGCCGCCATTGCCGGCAGTTACGACATTAGCGCCGCTGCCGACATTAGCGCCGCTGCCGGTGCCGCCGTTAGCGACCGAAGTGGGGGCAATGTATGGCGTCTTGAAGGTGAGAAGCAAGACAAGCCCTGCGGTGGTCAGCAATGTTGCTACCAGAGGTCGTTTCCACATCGTCGTTTCTCCTCGAAGCCTCTAGAAGGCGAAGCGTTCATAGTGGATTTGCTTGTCAGGGATCCTGAGCCAGCGTAGGCCGCTCAGTACGCGGGTCATCATGCCGGTCGGGCCGCAGACGTAGATGTCGCGGTCGCCGATGTCCGGCACGAGCCGTCTCAGGGCACGCGGGTCCAGCGGATCGGAAGGCATCTCGCGCGACCCACGCCGCCCCACGAGGTAGTGGACAGTTGCCCCGCGCAGGCTGGCCAGCTCGTCGAGCTCGCGCTTGAAGATCACCTCATCTGGGCCGCTCGCTCGGTACACGAGCGTCAGGTTTCCGCGCGACGCGGGCAGTTCCTCCAGCAGGGCGCGGAGTGGCGTGATGCCGATGCCACCGGCCACGAGCAGGATGCGAGCTTTGGTTCGTGTCGCGCCGGTCATGATCCCGTGCGGACCCTCGACAAAGACGGGGGTGCCAACCTTCATGAGCTGAAGCTTCCCGGTGTAGTCGCCCAAGTCCTTGATCGTGAAGCGAAGGTACTTGCCGTTCGGCGCGGCCGAGATGGAGAACGGATGGGCCCTGAACCAGCCGTCGCTCGTCAGGAAACGGAGGCGGAACCACTGGCCGGCCCGGACCGGGAGCCGGTCGAGATCGCGGCCGGAGAGGTAGAGCGACGCGACCCCGGGCCCTTCCTGGACCACGTTGGCGACACGGAACCGGTGCCGCCACGAGACCGCAATCGGCTGGCCGAAACGGAAGACGGCCAGCGTGCCGAACGCGATTACATACAGAGCGATCCAGAAAAGGCTGGCGACCTGATCGGTCGTGAAGTCCACGCCAACGGCCAGCTGGTGCAGAAAGCCAAGCGCGATGGCGAGATACGTGTACAGGTGAATGGCGTACCAGGTTTCATACGACGCCCTGCGGCGAACGGCTCGCACGGAGCTGATGGCAACCAAGATGAAAAGGCCGAGCGAGACGGCCGACCAGAGCACGTACGGGTACGTCAGCAACAGGGAAATGAACTGGTCCACCACCGAACTACGGGCAGTCATCGAGTAGCCTACCGTTGTCAGAATGCCGTGGGCCACGAGGAGCCAGATGGCAGAGAAGCCGACCCAGCGGTGAGCATCAGTGATGCGGTCCTGGCCGAAGACCTGGTCAAGCCAGGGGCTCCGCGACATCAGGATCAGCTGGAGAAGGACCAGGTACGTTCCGTAGAGGGCGCTGATCTCGCCGGCCGCGGTGACGATGCCTCCCGGCGTGCTCAACTCGTTGAGCCCACCGTGGCGGATCCACATCCCGAGGATCAGCAGGGCGACGCCGCCAAGAATGGCGTAGAAATCGTTCGCCGTGACCGGCCAGACACGCGGCGCCGGCACGCGGCGGGCCTTGCGGGCCGGCGCGTTCGCCAGAGCTCTGTTTCTGGTGGTGTAGTTGTCGTTCATGGAGTCGAAGATGTCCCGCCTCTGCCTGGCGTAATTGCTTGCGTCGGCGCTGATTGGTCGGGCGCCGCCACGGCCAGTCCATGGCGGCGTCCACGACGCAGATGATCGATCCGCTTTCTGGAACGCGGCTGAAAGGACCGCGAGGCCAGCGTGGAGTTCACGTGGAGACTCCGTGGAGGCCGAGACCACCCGAGCAGCGCCGCAGCGGCGCCCAGGCGTCGCGAACCTGAACTATGGACGCATAGAGCGGCCGGGGCGCGTCGGCCGCGTCCGAACATGGTCGTGTTTGACACGCGGGCCGGTGACTCCAACACTTGAACACGGTCGAGGCCCAACGAAGCTGCCTGCTCGTTGTCGCCTCGCGTGACGTCCCGCGACGGGAGGAGATCGATGACTCGACTGACCCGCTGGCTACGACCCAGCACGACCGCATATGCGCACTGCGACGTTCCTTGCGGCATCTACGATCCCCACCAGGCCGAACTTGCGGCTCGAACCGTCGCCCGCATGGTAGAGCTGATCGGCCAGCTGCCCAAGGAAAACCCGACGGAAGCAGACCGAGCCAAGTTCGTCCGCTGCATTGCGATCAAGGAGCAGCACGCCGAGATCGTCAAGCGCGAGATCCAGGTTATCTGGAGCGACTACTTCAAGCCCGAGCATCTGGAGCGCTATCCAGACCTCCACGATCGAACCTGGAAGATCCTCAAGCTGGCCGGCAAGAACAAGCAGAATATCGATGCCCAGGCGGCTGCCGAGCTTGAAGCCTCGGTCAAAGAGTTCGCCGACATCTTCTGGTCGACCAAGAAGTAATGTCCGTTCGGCCCGCAGGGGTTACGGACGAAGAAGACGCCGGAGGCAGCGCCTCCGGCGCTTCTGTGTCCGACCGGCCGGGGCCGTTCGAGAGTCGGTGGCGGCCCGCCCGCTACGGGGTGTGGCGTGTTGCCGTGGCCGAGGCGAGCATGGCCCCCGCATTGGTTCCAGGCGATTGGCTGCTGCTGGATCCAACGACCCGAAGCTGGCCTCGGCGTGGCAGCATCGTCGTATTTCGCGAGCCGGACAGCGGCATCGTGGTCATCAAGCGAGTGGCAGCTGGGCCCCGGGATCGGGTCCGGATCCCGGCCGGAATCCTGCACCTCGGCCCGGGCGAGGCCTGGCTGCTCGGCGACAACGCCGCCGTAGCCATCGATTCGCGCCGCTACGGCCCGGTCACGCTAGACGCGCTGATTGGTCGCGTCTGGTTCCGCTACGCGCCGATCAGGCGAATCGGGCCGATGCCGGGCCGACCAGCCGTCACACGCGGCCGATAAGCTCGCGGGCAATCAGCTCGATCATGGCGTGGTCGCGAGGCAGCATGTCCTGCAGCATGATCCGATCCACGCCCGTGGCGGCGAACCGAGCGGCCGCGGCCCGGGCCTGATCGGGCAGCCCGACGATCCAACTCGGCCGGTGCTCATCCAGCCAGGCCGCCGCGTCGGCACCCGCCTCTCCGACCATCGCCAGCAGGTCCTTTACCCGCCCATCGAACTCGGCCTGGTTAGCCCCGACGAGAAAGCCGACCATCACGGACTTGCGCATCGTCGAGGGATCGCGGCCGATCTTGCGACACTCGGCGTCCAGCAGGGCAAACGTCTCGACGCACTGGTCCGGGGCGCCGACCGACAGGTTGAACTCGTCGGCGTAGCGGGCGGCCAGACGCAGCGATCGGGGTCTGCCTTCGCCGCCCACGATGATCGGCGGATGCGGCCGCTGGACCGGTTTGGGATTGAACGAGGCCGACTGGATGCGAACCTGCTTGCCCTGGAACGACCAGCCTTCCGGCTCCTCCCAAAGGCCGTGCAGAATGGCCAGCTCGTCCTCCAACAGGTCGGCACGTTCGCCGATCTCCGGGAAATGGAGGCCCAACTGACTGTGCTCGGGGTCGTTCCAACCCGCCCCAACGCCAACGTCGACGCGGCCGCCGCTCATCTCGTCAACGGTCGTCACGACCTTTGCGAAAGATCCCGGATGGCGGAACGTCACCGGCGACACGAGCGTCCCGAGGCGGATGGTTGTCGTCTCACGCGCGAGGCCGGCCAGGACGGCCCAGGCGTCGGTCGTTGGTTTGTGTGCCGGACCGGGGAAGCTGCGGTAGTGGTCCGACCTGAAGAACGCCTCGAAACCAAGCCGTTCCGCCAGCAGCGCGATCTCGAGCTGTTCGGCATAGCTGAGCCCTTGCTGGGGCTCGGTCATCAGCGCGAAACGCATCGGCGTCCTCCAGGCGGCTGGTTGTTGCAGGCATGAATGACTCAGCAATCTCACCAACTCAGATCATGCATCTTGACCGAAGTGCGCGCATACTTGCTGCAGAAAGTTTCGCTGGGGGCTAGACTTTCGGAGTTCTCGTCGGTTAGGGGCCGATGGGGTCCCATCGACGTCTGATGGTTCTGTTGCATTCACCTAGGCGGGCCGGCCCCCCCTCACCGGCCCGCCTTCCTTTGTTTTGCCGCTCCCGCGGCAGCGGCACCGCCGGTCGGCATTTCCTCGCACACCTGCGGCATACTCTCGCCATGTCCCACGCGTTGACTCCCCCGGATCCGCCGCTCAGCGACGGCGTCGTCACTCTCCGGCCGTTCCGCGCAGATGATGCCCCGGCCATCGCGGTTGCCTGCCAGGACCTCGAGATCCAGCGCTGGATTCCGATCATCCCCGTGCCCTACACCGAGGCCGACGCCCGACGCTTCATCCTCATGACGCTCCAGGCCTGGCATGACGGAAGCAGCTACGAGTTTGCCATCGCCGATGCGACGACCGACGACTACGTCGGCTCGATCGGGCTCCACCTCGGCCCCAACGCTCGACGCCACGCCGTCGGCTACCTCGTGGCACCAAAGGCCCGCGGTCGGGGCGTGGCGGTCAGGGCCCTGCGGCTGATCACGCGCTGGGGTTTCGCAGATTTAGGGATCGAACGTCTCGCCCTCTGGACCCTTCCGGGCAACGTCGCCTCTCAGAAAGTCGCCGAAAGGGCAGGCTTCCGCTTCGAGGCGCTGACCCGCAACTGGGAGGCGGACCGCGACGATCGACCGCTTGATGCCGTCATGTTCTCGCTGACGCCCGAGGATCTGGCCGAGGCGGAGGCGACGGCGGCAGCGGCCCAGGCCGCGCCGATAGGCGTCCTCATCGCCGACGTGCCGCGTGAGCTTCGTGCCGCCGGAACGCGAGTGGCAGCGTTCGTGGAGATAGCCACGGTCGCTGACCTCGCGCCCGGGGGGCTGCGTCGCGTGACCATCGCGGGCCTGGATCTTCTGGTGGCCTGGACAGATGGCGGGATCGTGGTCACAGACGACCGCTGCCCGCACATGGCGGCGCCACTCAGCGTGGGGGAGATGAGGGGGTGTGTGGTCTCATGCCCGCTGCACGAGGGCCGCTTCGATCTCATGACCGGAGAGACGGTCCAGATGCCGACGACCGGCGGGCTCGACGCGGACGGCAACTACCACTCCCCGTGGTCGACGTCCGGGGCAGTGCCCAAGCCTGAGCCACCGAGCAAGAAACTCGAAGCGCGGCGCCTGACCAGAGTCAATCGCCTGCGCTACTACCCAGCCCGCATCCGAGACGGCCTCCTGGAGGCCCAGTTACCCATCCTGCCCGAGTAGCAAATGCCGCGCCTGGACTCGACACGCGCCGCGACCAGGTCTCCAGCGGCTCGCCAGTCTAGGGGCGGGCCGGCGGGCCTTCGGCTGCCCGGGCTGCCTTTTCATCCTCCTTGGCCCTCGCCCTGGAAGCCGCGGTAAGCAATGCACAGGCCTCTTCCATGTCGTCGGTGACTTGGATCAGATCCAGATCTTCCGGCGAGACGGCACCGTGACCGACGGCCGCCTTGCGAATCCAGTCGAGCAGGCCGGTCCAGTATTCCTTGCCGATCAGGACCACCGGGAAATGTCGGATCTTGCCCGTTTGGATGAGCGTCAGCGACTCGAACAGCTCGTCTAGCGTGCCAAAGCCGCCGGGGAAGATGGCAAATCCGTCCGCGTACTTCACGAACATCGTCTTGCGGGCGAAGAAGTATCGAAATTCGACTCCGAGGTCGACGTAAGCATTGACCGACTGCTCGTGCGGCAGCTCGACATTGCAGCCGATCGAAAGCCCGCCGGCCTCGTGACAGCCGCGATTGGCGGCCTCCATGATGCCGGGGCCACCGCCCGTAATTACGGCGAAGCCTTCCTTGGCCAGAAGACCCGCCAACTCCCGGGCCTTGGAGTAGTAGGGATCGCCTTCGTGGAGGCGGGCCGATCCAAAGATCGTGACCGCTTTTCCCACAGCCCCCAGGGCATCGAATCCTTCAACGAACTCGGCCAGGATGCGCAGCGCTCGCCAGGGGTCGGAGTCCAGGAAGGCCGGCCGGGCATTCGACGCGAGAAGGCGTTCGTCTTCCGTTCGGGCGTGAACGGTCAGCATTTCGGATGCCTTGGGGCGGTAGGTCACCCGACCGCTGCGACGCCGCTCGTGGTCATTACCGTTGGCGTCGCTGGTCACCGGCGGGGGCGGCTGGGTAGCCTCGGTCTTGACGGCCGTCTGGCCCTTCGCCTTCAACGGCTTCGAGCCGCCCTTGCTCTTGGGTTGTGAATGAGGCATTCGAATCTCCTGAGTCATGCCGTCAGAGGATGCCACGAAGGACACCACACTGTTGGGAAGACTGAGTAGAACGGCGTTGACGCGCCGGAGCCCAACGCCCCTACCCGGTTATCTCAACGCGATTCGAGAAGAGCGCGGCGACGAATAGTGATCCCACGAGCCACAGCGCCACCAGAACGAGCGCCTGGTCGGCCGGCAGAGAGGCGATGGCTCCACCGCCGCCGCCGAACCCCTGACCCGATCCCGTAGACACCGCCGCATTGGCAGCATTGAACGGCATGTACTTCACGACGTCCGGCAGAAAGATACTGGCGAAGTTCTCGCCGAAGTAAAAGGCGATTCCGGCGCCTATGCCGGCCAGCTGGCTGCGCGCCAGAGTGGCTATGGTGAACCCGAGCGCCGCCTCCTCAGCGACAACGAACCAACCCTTGAGGAGCCGCTCCGGCAGGTGGCCGAGCGTGGCAGTGTCGCCCAGCCCGCTTGTCGAGACTCCGGCCAGGTGAGCCCCGGCGATGGCCGCAACAATAGCGATCCCGAAGGCGATGACAACGCCGATACCGATCATCATAGATATCGAGGCGAACGTCACGAGCATGTAGCGCACACGGCTCTCACCGCGAGCCACAGCCGACTTCAGCGTTCCCCAGCTCCACTCGGAGCCGGCGATCGCCGCACCGTAGATCATCGCGAACAGGCCGCCGAGGCCAATGATGAACCCCAGCATGTGGTCGTAGGCGCCGGGGAACGTGACCAGCAGTTTGGCCGCGGCGCCACGTTCGCTCTGGCCGACGCCACCACCCATGTTGCTGTTGGCCGTGGCGCCAACCGCAAGAACGATCAGCACCAGCAGTCCGATGAGCAGCCCGAAGGTCACGAAGGTCGCCGGTCGGCGACTGAGCTTTCTAAGTCCCGAGACGAACAGCCTCATGCCGCGGTCCCCTTTGCGGCGGAGGCGCCGCCTTCTTGCCCGCCGTTGGGCCCACTCAGGCCGACAAAGGTTCCCTCGCCACTCGGTGGTCCGGTGCCGCCCGTCAGCTCCAGGAAGAGCATCTCCAGGTCAGCGCCCGACTCAAGCCCGGAGGCGTAGATCCCCGCGCCAGCCAGCGTCTGGTTGACGTCCTCTGCCCTCTCGGCCGCGATGTGAACCGAGAGCCAGCCCTCGTCGCGGTCCGTTTCAGTGAGCCGTTCGGTCGGGGCGAGGGGAGCCAGCGTCTCGATCGCGGCATCCAACAGATTCGGCCGGACGCGAACCTTGACGACTCCCTCCATTGACAGCAGTTCCTTTAGCGGGCCCTCACGGACCACCTTTCCCGCGGCGATGATGCCCACCACGTCGGCCATGACTTGGACTTCGGCCAGGAGGTGGCTTGAGATGAAGACGGTCTTGCCTTGGGCTGCGAGTGCCTTGAGCGTGTCGCGCATGGCGACAATGCCGGCCGGGTCGAGACCGTTCGCCGGTTCGTCGAGCAGCAGCAGCTTCGGATCGCTGAGCAGAGCCGCGGCGATGCCGAGCCGCTGCTTCATGCCGAGCGAGTAGCCCTGGACCTTGTCGTTGGCGCGATCGCGCAGGCCGACGAGATCGAGCAATTCCTCGATACGCTTCTGGGGCACCGGAGCGCCGGAAGCAGCCAGGGCGCGGAGGTTGGCGCGGGCAGAGAGGTACGGGTAGAAGGTCGGCGATTCGACGAGCGCCCCCACGTCGAACAGGCGGCGCCTGTCACCGCGCTTGAAGGGCTTGCCGAGCAACTCGACCGTGCCGCCATCGGAGTGGATGAGCCCCGTCAGGACTCGCATTGTCGTCGTCTTGCCGGCGCCGTTGGGCCCGAGGAAGCCGTACACGACGCCAGTCGGGACCGATAGGTCGAGGCCGTCGAGCGCGAGCCGGGAGCCGTACTTCTTGCGCAGGCCGCGAGTCGCGAGGGCGAGGCCATCCATGCCGCTCATGCCGGTCCTCCGCCGGCGCCCCGGGCCGGGCTCGTGGGTGGCGTTCCAGAGTCCACGTCAGTCTCTCCTTGTGTCGAATTCGGCGGTGTTGGTGCGGCCGATATACGTTCGGCCACGATCACGAATAGGCGGTCGAGGTCGGCGAGCTCTTCGGGCGTCAGGACCGCCAGCGCGCGCCGCATGCCCGCTCGCCGAGCGCCGCCTATCTCGGCCAGCAGGCCAGCGCCCTCGTCGCTGAGCCGGCAGTCGACCACGCGCCGGTCGTCGGCGCGGTGACTGCGGACGACAAGTCCGCGCCGCTCCACGCGATCGACAAACTCGGAGGCGGTGGCGTCAGTCACGCCCAGCATGGCGGCAAGCTGGCCGATGGAAAGGGGCCCGGATTGGCCGAGCGTGAACAGGAGCCGCAGCTGACCGAACGTCATGTCGTGGTGGGCCCAGCCGGGCGGGCCCTTAGCCGTCAGATCGAACAGCGCCTGAACATGAGTCTCGATGTCGTCGAACGTGACGGCATGTCTTGATGTTTCGGGCATGCCCATATCTTATGGCATGACCCTGAAGAAGTCCTGAAGGCTGCCGGTTTCGCCCGTTCGGATCAAGCCGTGGCGGCGCGAGCCGTGGCGGCGCGAGCCGTGGCCGCGCGGCTACTTGGGCGGGCCGGCCAGCCAGCTCTTCCAGGTTGCGTCGGCCGGGCCGGCGGTGAAGGCGTTGCCGAAACGGACAAGCGGCAGTCGCAGCAGCCCGTTATTGGCCAGCAGCCGCTCCACGATCTCGTCGTCGATGAGGGGCATATAGACCAGACCAAGGTCCTTGTACTGGCGCCCCTCGGCGTCGAGCAGCGCGGCCGCGCCCAGCCGCTCCGCGAACCGACGCAACTCCCCGAGCGCGATGGGCTTGCGCCGCAGGTCCACGAACGTGACGTCTACGCGACGCTCCTTGAAGAAGCGGAGGGCGGCCTGAGTGGGGCGCGAATCGGCGAGGCCGAACATCTGAACAGTTGGACCGGCGAGTACTGGCATTTCGGTAGGTTAGCGAAGCTGCCGGAGAGCCGCTACGTTCGTGCCAATCGGCCCGCGCCCCTCCCCCGGAGCGGCGGCGCCAGGTACCATCAACGTAGGAGGTGCCGCGTGATCTGGTTCACAGTTGAGTTGAGCGACAAGCCTGGGTCCCTTGCGAAGATGGCGGCCGCGCTCGGCGATCGCGGTATCAACATCAGCGCCATCGTTGGCATCGCCGAGGACACGGACGGCGCCCTGATGCTCGCCACGAGCGACGCCGCCGGCACGCGCAAAGCGTTCGCCGACCTTAGCCTCGCCTTCGAGGAGCACGACGCGGAGGAGGGCCTGGAGATCGGCGACCATCCGCGCGTGGCCCAGGGCCTCGCGGATCGCGGCATGGGCGTGGGCTGACCATGTCTCGAACGGACCGCACCGCCCCCACAGTCGCCGTCCGGCTCGACTATGTCGATCGGCCGGAAGCCCTTGCCGAGATCATCGCCCAGGTCGCGGCGAACGGGGGGAGCCTTCGAACCCTGAGCACGGTCCGGCGCTGGACGGGCGAGTCGGATGGCGCAATGGTCGAAGTCGAGCTGGAAGTCGAAGGCCTGGCCGAAGGGCAGGTCACCGGCATCCTGGATCGACTCGTAATCATCCGCGGCTGCCGGCTGACGAAGTCACTCGACAAGGTCTTCGGCAAGCGGCTCATCGTTATCGGGGGCGGGGCTCAGATCGCCCAAGCCGTGCTCGGCGCCGTCAGTGAGGCCGACCGCCACAACATCCGCGGCGAGAAGATCTCCGTCGACACCATACCTCTCGTCGGCGAGGAGAACCTGGCGGCGGCCGTCCGCGCCGTTGCCGACCTCGACCGGGCTCGCGCCCTCCTGCTGGCCGGCTCGATCATGGGCGGCGACATCACCAGGGCCGTCGTTGAGATCCAGCAACTCGGCATCCCGGTCATCGCGCTCAACATGGTCGGCTCAGTGACGGACGTCGCCGATCTCGTGGTCACGGATCCGGTCCAGGCCGGCACGATGGCCGTGATGGGCATCGCCGACACAGCCACATTCGACTTCGCCCGCCAGAAGGGCCGGCGCTACTAGCCCGCGGTAGGCCCGGCGATTCGGAGGCGCGAATGCGCATCGCAACCTGGAACGTCAACTCCCTCAAGGCCCGCATGGAGCGGGTCGAGGAGTGGCTCTCCCAGCGGGCACCGGACGTTCTGCTGATGCAAGAGACGAAGCTCGCCGACGAAGCCGCGCCGGCGATGCCCTTCAGCATGGCCGGCTACGACCTGCTCCACCACGGAGAAGGGCGCTGGAACGGAGTCGCCATTGCGAGCCGGGTCGGGATCTCGGACGTGGTCACCAACTTCGGCGACGGGCCGGTGGGCCGCTCCCCCGGCGCGGACGCAATCGCCGAGGCCATCGAGGCCGAGGCCTCGGAGGCGTCGGCAGACGAGGCCCGGATGGTCTCGGCGGTTTGCGGCGGAGTCCGAGTCGTCAGCATCTACGCGCCGAACGGTCGGGCGCTCGACACGCCGTTCTACCGAGCCAAGCTGGCCTGGTTCGAGCGCCTGAACCGCTGGCTGCGCGAGACTCAGGATCCGGCCCAACAGCTCGTCATCGGCGGCGACTTCAACGTTGCGCCCGATGATGCGGACGTCTACGACATGGCCGCTTTCGACGGCGCCACGCACGTCTCAGCGCCCGAGCGGGCTGCCGTCAAGGCGCTCCGCGACTGGGGCTTGGTCGACGCCTACCGGCTCCACCACCCTGAGCCGGGGAAGTTCTCGTGGTGGGATTACCGCGCCGGCAACTTCCACAAGGGCCTCGGCATGCGTATCGACCACCTGTACGTGACCGCGACTGTGGCCGCCCGCTGCACCGTCGCCGAGATAGACCGCGACGCCCGCAAGGGCACGCTGCCGTCGGACCACGCGCCGGTCTACATCGACCTGGCGGACTGACGTCGGACTTCCTAAGGGGCCACCGGCGAGGCGGCGGCCGAGGCAGTCGGCGTGGCGGTCGGCGATGCACCCTGAGGCGGCGGCGTGAGCTGGCCAGGCCGCGGGATGTTGAGGTACGTGTTCAGTCGGACGGCGTACTTAGGGGCCGTGATCTGCGGGTTGGCCAGCAGGAGTTCCCACCTCTGCAGGTGGAACTTGGCCGCGATCTTGATCGCGGTATCGTTGGCTTGGACCTTGTACTGCTGGTAGCTCGCGAACGGTGCCGGCGTGCCCCCGCTGCTTTCGACTGGCTGGGACGGTGTGGCGCTCTGCAATGGCTCGTTCGAGACGCTTGCAGTGGCCGACGATGAGCCAGTGGCCGACGACGAGCCAGTGGCAACTTGAGCGTTCTTCCCGCGGCCGAGAAAAGCCGGGAAGAACACCACCGCGCCCAGAATCAGGGCCACGCCAATGGCGGAGAAGATGAGAGGCTTCATAGTCTGCCGCTTCTCCTGGCCGCGGAGCCGCGGATAAAGGTACGGACTCGGCGCTTTCTCCCAGGAAGGATGACTCGGGACGTTGCGGTTCAATACGCCGGACGGCACTTTGAGCGGGGACATTTGATCGGTCGGAGGCTGCCAGGCGCCCGCCCCTGTGCGCGGCCGCGACGGCAACTCAGGGCGACGGACATTCTCTTGGGAGTCCGGGGCAACCGGAGGCTCGGAACCGACCTCCTCGTCAACCGGCGGACGCTTCAGCGTTGGCTCGACTTCTTCGTCTCGATTCACGGTTCATCCTCGTCGTGGAGGCGCGGCCACAGGTTCCCGAGGCCCAATGTCGGCGGCCCATCTTCCACCGACCATGATCCCAGGAACGGTGACGATCCGCCCGTGGTGCGCGGCACCCCGAGCGAACGCGAGCGCGAAGCCCGAAAACAAACCCGTCTGCCGGCCGCAGTCTACATCTACCCGGCCGACTAGAGCGCTGTCACCAGCCTACCAGGAGTCCGCACGCTAGGACGACGCGGGCGCCGCAGTCTGCTGCGAGAGCTGGCCGGGACTCGGGATGCGAAGAAGCTGGCCGACCTACAGACGCGCGGAGCACCCCAAACGCTCGGGCGAATTGCCCGACCCCTTCGCGGCGGGCGCGCAGCCAAACCGGCGTCGTGTCAGTATGCGCGAATGGAAATACGCTTCCTCGGCGCTGCCAATACCGTCACCGGATCCCAGTTCCTGCTCATCACCGAGCGGGCCAAGATTCTCATCGACTGCGGCATGTTTCAAGGCGGGCCGCACGAGGAGATGCGCAACCGAGTTCCCCTCGCCTACGACCCCACCAGCCTTGACGCGATCATCCTGACCCACGCCCATCTGGACCACTGCGGCCTCATCCCCCACATCGTGGCCGACGGCTTCAACGGGCCCATCTACGCCACCCGGGGCACGATCGAACTGGCCTCGCTGGTGCTGCTTGACTCGGGCAAGCTCCAGGAGGAGTTCGCCAAGCGGCACCGCCACTGGGCCGTCAGAAACCCTGACAAGGCCGCCCGCGAGGACCAACGGGACGAGGCCGAACTCCTGGCCCAGGAGCAAGTCGCCGCGCAAGAGGACGCCGTCAGTACAGGCGCCGGCATGGGCGCAGGCGCGAGCACCGGCACCCCAATTGGAGCGCATGTCCGCGACCTGACGCCCGATGGCCACGTCATCACCTCCGGCATGGACGAGCTGGCCCTTCGAGACGAGCAGGGCCTCGGCCCTCGCATGGGCTACCAGACCGTCGGCCACCCCGATAGCGTCGCCGCGGCGGCCGGCAGCCCCGCCAGCCCGGCCAGCTCGACCCTAGACCTCGGAGAGCCGGTCTACGACCTGGCCCAGGCCCAGACCTCGCTGACGCACTTCCGCGCCACGGACTACGAGAAGCCGCTCGAAGTCGCCCCCGGCATCACCGCCGTCTTCCACGATGCCGGCCACATCCTCGGGTCCGCGATCGTGGAGTTGCGCGTCGCCGCCCAGAAGGACGTCCCAGCCCGGACGCTCATCTTCTCCGGCGACCTCGGCCGAGCCGTTGCGCCAATCCTGCGCGACCCGGCCATCATCTCCGCGGCCGACTACGTCCTGATCGAGTCCACCTACGGCGGCCGCACACACGAGCCGGAAGAGGAGTCGCTGACGGCGCTCGCGCAGGCCGTCAATGACGTTATTGCCACGCAGGGCGTCCTGCTCATTCCTTCGTTCGCGATCGGCCGAACGCAAGAGGTCGTTTGGGCCCTCGAACACCTTCTCGACGCCGACCGGATCCCGAAGATCAAGCTCTACCTCGACTCGCCGATGGCCTCGAAGGCTTCGACGATCTACCGCGAGCACACCGACTACTACGACGCCGAAACGGCGGCCCTGCTGAACCGCGGCGAAGGCCCGATCGACTTCCCGGGCCAGCAGGAGACTCCTGCGGCGGCGCAATCCGAGGCCATCGAGCGCTCCAGGCGGCCATACGTGCTGGTCGCCTCGAACGGCATGCTCACCGGCGGACGAGTCCTGAATCACCTTCGATCACTCATCGGCGACCCGAAGGCGATGATCCTGTTCGTGGGCTATCAGGGCGAAATGACGCTCGGAGCCCGCCTTCAGGCAGGCGCCAAGGTCGCCCGGGTGGACGGCCAGGAATACCAGGTCCGGTGCGCCATTCGGTCGATCACCGGGTTCTCGGCCCACGCCGACGAGCCCGGGCTGCTGTCCTGGCTGGGCAACTTCATCGCGGGCCGCAAGGCCGGTGATCCGGGCGTGCCGAGGCGCGTCTTTATCGTCCACGGCGACCCCGACGCACAGATCGCACTTGAGCCCAAGATCCAGGCCCTCGGCCTCCCGACCATGGCCCCGCACTGGCACCAGCACGTCACTCTCGACTGACGGGCGCCTTCCTCAGACTAAGAGCCTGTGAATGAAGAAATCGGGCGCGTCAAGGTTGTTGTGCTCCGAGCGACTTGACCATAGTTAGCCGGTCACCGTCGCGGGCGACGACCTGGAAACCTGCGCGTTCGTAGAGCCGAAGAGCAGGGTTCTTCGAATCCACCGTCAGGCTGACGGCCGTGTTGCCGACTTCGAACGCTGCCCTGGCGAGACCATCAAGCAGACGCGCTCCGACGCCGTGCGCCTGATGGTCTGGCGCGACCGCTATCGCCAGTTCCGGGAGCGGACGGCCCTCCGCGTCTCGGGCCAGCAGGTCGGCGAGAACCCGACACCACGCCGCGCCAAGACGCTCGCCGTCGTGCCACGCGATCACCCCGGCGTCACCCGGACGTCCCCAATCCGCTAACCACCGCGTGACGCGCGGCATCTCCGAGGCACCTTCGGGGAGCGGGCCGGGCGGAAAGGCAGCCAGCAGAGTCATCTCGCCGAGAAAGGTCAGGTCAGCAATCGAGACGGGACGTAGTTCAATCATCGGAGTCCCTTCGGCTCTGGTCGGCTTCGCGCGAAGCATCCCGGCCCCCTTTTTGGCTACCCCGCGGCCGTGCCCGTGCTACCTGGGGCATGGAGCGGCAGCCCAGCCTTGCAGGCCGGGCATGTTTCGGGGCCCGGCTCGTACGTCGGCAATTGCAGCTGCCACAGCGGCCGAAGCGGGTAGCTGCGGCCCGTCTTCGGTGAGCTGAGAGAGGCAAGGCCGCCGGAGCGGTCGGCGAGAACGGCACACGTCACGATCTCCCCGCCGAACTCCTCCACGGCGGGCAACATAGCCAGCAGCGATCCGCCCGTCGTCAGGATGTCGTCCACGAGCAGAACGCGCTCACCGGCAGCGATGGTGAAGCCGCGCCGGAACACACGCCGCGAGGTGCCGTCGGGTTCCATCACCTCTTCGGCGAAGATGCTGCGCACGCCGAGCTGGCGGGCAGTCTCAAAGGCGAGGACGACGCCGCCGGTTGTGGGACCGGCCACGACATCGACGAGCGGCGTGCCGTCCGGTGCCCGGTGCCGCGCCGCCCAGAATGCGCACAGCTCGCTGGTTGCGGCCGGATCCTGGAGCACCAGGAACTTCTCGAGATATCGCTCCGAGTGTTTGCCGCTCTTGAGCAGGAAGTGGCCTTCCTTGAGCGCCCCGGACTTGCGGAATAGGTCCTCGGTCCGCGAGGCGATCACCCGCGCGGCAGCAAGTTCGACCTCGGATCGAATCGTCGTCATCGTCGGCTCTCCCCGCTGGTCACGGTCGATACTCCGCGCCCTTGGCCGACGGCGCGCCGATCCGCTTGGGCAGCGCGGTACCGACGAGCGGCTTGTATGAAGTGAGGCCGCGGCGCAGGCACTCCGCCCGCAGCTCGTCACCGAGTCGGACCGGCAGCTCCGGGTCGGCGAAGATCGCCGTGCCCACCTGGACCGCGACCGCGCCGCAAGCGAGGAAGTCCAGCACGTCGTCCAGACAGGTAACGCCGCCGATGGCCACGATCGGGATCGAGACGACCTGGGCCACCTCGTACACTATCCGCAGAGCCACGGGCTTGATGGCCGGCCCGGACAGGCCGCCGTACGTGTTGCCGAGGAACGGCCGTGTCCGATCGGCCGAAACGGCCAGGCCGGAGAGCGTGTTGATGGCGCAGATCGCATCGGCGCCAGCCTCCTCGATCGCCTTGGCGATGGGCCGGACATCCGACACGTTGGGCGAGAGCTTGACCAGCAGCGGCAGTTCCGTGGCGCGCCGCACGGCCGCCGTGACCGCTTGGGCAGCGTCGCGGTCGATGGCGAACTGCAGCCCTCCCTTGCCCACGTTCGGGCAACTGATGTTGAGTTCGATCCCGGCCACACCCGGCACGCCATCGAGCCGGTGAGCGACTTCGACGTAGTCCTCGATCGATTCGCCGGCAATGTTGACGATGACCGGCACCTGCCAGCCCTGCCAGATCGGGCCGTACTTCTCGATTACGGCAGCTACGCCGGGGTTCTGCAGGCCGATGGAGTTGAGCATCCCGCCCGGCGTTTCGGTGACCCGCGGCGGCGGATTGCCGGCCCGTGGCCGCAGCGTCGTGCCCTTGCAGCAGATGGCGCCGAGGCGCTGGACGTCCACGACCTCGCCGTACTCGACGCCGTAGCCGAACGTGCCCGAGGCGACGATTATGGGGTTCGACAGGAGCAGACCGCGCTGCGGGGCGATGTCTATCGAGAGATCGATGCGATCGAGCGCTTCACGCTGGGACATGGTCGGCCTGGCGACGACGGGCGCGCCGAGGTCCGCAATGGCCGCCGATCCAGTTTCTACGCGGGGCCGACCCACGCCGGGCTTGGACGCCATCGGACGGCGTTCCTCCGACGAGGTCACGACCTTCTTCCTGGCCTTCATGAAATCGACTCCCAGGCGATCTCATCTGCCGCGAACACGGGGCCCTCACGGCAGACCCGCTGCGGGCCGTTGACCCCGACGACGATGCAGCCCAGGCATGCGCCAACCGCGCAACCCATTGTCTGTTCCATCGAAACCTGCAGGAAGGCTTTGCGGCGAGCAGCGGTGGAGCCGAGAGGATCGGTGGGGCGACCGCGCTTCCGGCCCAACTTGGCCACTCCTAGCCGATCACGCCGGCCGGCGGCCAGCGCTGCCAGCCGCTTGAGCATCGGGTGCGGCCCGCAGGCGAAGGCCTGATCGGCCCAGGCCTCGTAATCGAGCACGAGTTCCGTCACGAAACCGTGGTGGCCCAGCGAGCCGTCGTCCGTGGCCACGATGTACTCCACTTCGTCTGGCAGAAGGCTTGAAGGGTAGACGTGGCCCGCGCTGAGTGCCCCGAAGAGGAGCGTTACCTTCCGGCCGTCCCGGACCGCCTCATCGGCCAGCATCCGGACGCCGGCCATGCCCAACCCGCCGGCTACCAGGAGCAGATTGTGGCTGCGCGGGTCCACCTCGAATGGCCGTCCCAGCGGGCCGAGCATGTCGATACGCTCGCCCTCGCGGACGCGCGTTAGCCACTCAGTCCCGCGGCCGACGGTACGGAAGTGGAGCGTAACGATGCCCGTCGCCGGGTCGGCGGTATTGATCGAGAACGGGCGTCGCAGGACGAGCCCTGAGTAGTCGCCCGTCCTCACATGAACGAATTGGCCGGCCCGAGATCCGGTGGCAAGCTCTGGCGCATGGAACGACTGGATCCACTGACCAGGCAGGATCTGCCTGCTCTCGACCAGCTCAGCCGCGACGAGGCGCATCGTCACCGGCGGTCGTGGCCCTCCTCGCCCTTGACGTCTTCGATGTCCTCCACGTCTTCGACATCTTCCACGTCCTCGACGTCCTCCTTGCCTTCTTCGGCCGCGTGGCTTCCTTCGGCCTCCCCGGCTCCACCATCGGGCCCGCCCAGGCTCGGGAAGGCCTCGGCCAGAGCGTCGGCCAGGTCGCCGAAGACATCGGTCGGGTCGTAGAACTCCACGATGTCGTCCGGACCGTCGAGCTTGCGCCAGGTTCCGGACTCGGCCTCGTCCTCGGGCACGACCTCAGCCGCGAACGTACCGGAGGCGCGAAGCGTCAGCCGCTCGTCGACGTCATCGACGATGACGAGGTCGCCCAGGACGGAGGTCAGTGACGCGGCTGCCGTCTCGAACTGCTCGAGAAGGTGAGCCTCGGTCTGCTGGCTGCGCTCCTGGAAGGCGAGGGCCAGATCGTACAGACGAGCTGCCGCTTCTTCCTCGCCGTCGGGAGCCTCTTCGTATTCCTGGGCGGCCGCCCAGTCATCAGCGGCTGCGGCGTAGGGGTTCTCGCCGCCGACACCGATCTCATTCCCGGGCGCTATGTCGGCAGTCTCGGCCAGACCGCCCTCAGCGGCCGACTCCTCTCCCGCTTCGGCGTCGGCCTTGGCATCGGAGAAGGCGGCAAAGATATCGGCCGGGTTGTACAGCTCGACGAGTTCCGAGGGGTTCTCGATGATCTCAGTCTCGCTGACCCACTTGCCGGTGGCCTCGTCGAGGTAGCGGCTGCGACTGCGGAAGCTCAGATCCGCGGCGACGGCCAAGTAGTCAACCTCGTCGTCGATCAGCACCAGCCCGCCCAAATCTGAAATCCGCTCCGAGTTGGCATCGAGGAACCTGCGCAGCTGTGCTGAGGCTTGAACCAGGAAATCGGATCGCTCGAGGGCGGCGTCCGCCGCGAGTTCGCCGAGCTGGTCATTGCGGCTCGTATCCATCGCTTTGGCTCCTAACCCTTGAACTTGAGATCCGGGCCGATTCTCTCCCGGAGGAACATCGAGTGGTGGCGTTCGAACATCCACTCCCCGGCGCGGTGACCCAGGGCGCGAGTGGCCTCGTCTTTTTCGAGCTTGTCGAGCGTGCCGTAGTCCGGCAGGTCGAGCATGATCACGTTGTCGAAGTCCCACCCGTGCGCGACGTTGAACCAGCCCACGAACTTGATCCCGAACTTCGATTCGTATTCCCTCATCTGCTTCTCGAAAAGCGTCTTCATAAAGAACTTGAAGAACGGGTCTCGCCCTCGACGGACGGTGAAGAATGTCGCTAGGACTGGCACTGGCTCTGCGGTCTCCTGACTGATGGCGATGGCGGTCGCCCGGCTGGCCGAGGCGCGCCTTCGCGCGGCCCATATTCTCGCACGCCGAGAGGTAGGACCGAAACCCGGAGCGTCAAGGCCGAGCCGACTACTCGGGAGTGCCGCTACTCGGCGTCGCCCGCCAGCGGATCCTCGTAGGCCAGGCGGCCGGCCGAGATCGTCAGGAGGACACGGCCGGGCAGCTCGCGGCCCAGGAGCGGTGAGTTCTTGCCCTTGGAGAGGAGTGTCTCCGGCGTGACCTTCCAGGTGTCGCCACGGTCAAAAACCACGAGGTTGGCTAACGCGCCCTCGGTCAGGCCGCGGGGGCGAGCGGCTGGGATACCCGCGCTGCCGAGTGCGGCAGCCGCGACGCTCGCCGGTCCGGTTGTCAGAGCGGCTATGGCGCGGGCCAGGGGCAGCTTGCCGGCATCGACAAGCGCGAGGAGCACGCCCAGGGCCGTCTCGATGCCACTGACACCGTTGGCGGCCCGGCCGAACTCCACCTCCTTGTCCACGACGGTGTGGGGGGCGTGGTCCGTGCCAACGGCATCGGCCGTGCCGTCGAGCAACGCGGCCAGGCAGGCCGCCGCGTCGGTGGCGGTTCCGAGAGGCGGGTTGACACGCAGCGACGTGTTGTACGGCCAGGCTGAGAGCGCCGCGTCGGCCCAGGGATCACGCGGCGTGCCGTCGGCAGCCAGCGCCTCCCAGGCCCAGCGGCGCGCGCCGGCGATCCACTCGTCGGTGAGGGCGAGGTGGTGCGGGGTCACGTCGCAGGTGACCGGCAACCCCGAGGCCTTGGCCCGGCGGACCAGGTCCAGCGCCGCGGCCGTGGAGACGTGCGTCAGGTGGAGGCGCGCCCGCGGCTCGTCGCGAAGGGCATCGGCGAGAACGGCCAGATCGCGCGCAACGGCGTTGACCTCGGCTGCGACGGGCCAGCCGGCCAGGCCCATCACCGAGGCCACGTAGCCCTCGTGCGCTTCCGCGCCGCCTGTCAGTTCCGCGTCTTCGGGGTGGTCCACAACGGGCAGGCCGAGCATTCCGGCATACAGCAGCGCACTCCGCAGCAACTTGGCCGTCTTGACCGGCGAACCGTCGTCCGAGTAGCCGATCACTCCGGCGTCTGCCAACTCGCCCATGGCCGACAACTGCTCCCCTGCCCGCCCGGCGGATACCGCGCCGAAAGCCAGAACCTCAACCGGCGAGCCACTCGCCCGAGCAGCAGCCTGAATGCGCGCCAAAACGCCCGGATCGTCCAGGGCAGGCTGGGTATTCGGCATGACGGCCACGGTCGTGTAGCCACCATGAGCAGCCGCGGCCGAACCCGTGGCCACGGTCTCGGCATCTTCGAAACCAGGTTCGCGGAAATGGGCATGCAGATCGAAGAAGCCGGGCGCAACCACGACTCCTCGGTCGGTCACGCCGGCGGCCTCGTCACCCGCCAGCCAGACCACCGATTCGAGAACGCCATCAATGACGACGATCTCGCCCGGACCCTCGCGACCGGAAACGGGATCGACCAGCCAGGCCTTCTCCAACTCGAGCCGCTCGACTATCTCGCCGACGGCTGGACCGAGAGCGGCGTCCGGCGGGCTGCCTTGGTTTGCGCTCATCGGGCCGGCTCACCGGGGCTGGCTTCGTGCGCTCCCGCCAGGAGGTACAGGAGCGCCATTCGGACCGCGACGCCGTTGGCCACCTGGTCGGTGATGACGGAGCGGCCACTGATGGCCACGTCCGGCGCAATCTCGACGCCCTCGTTCATGGGGCCGGGGTGCATGACGATCGCCTCAGGCTTGGCGAGGCGGAGGCGCGCCGCGTTGAGCTGGAATCTGGCCGCGTATTCGCGCATTGAAGGCAGCAGGCCGCCCTGCATGCGTTCGCGCTGGATCCGCAGGCCCATCACCACGTCGGCGTCGCGCAGGGCCGCCTCGATGTCCGTGGTGACGTTGAACCGGCCGTGGCCGGGCACCGCGCCGCCGCTCCAGGCCGCCGCCCAGCGGTCCATGCCGCGCAGAAGCGTGGCCGGGCCGCACAGCCACAGGTCCGCGCCGGCCGCGGTCAGCGACCAGATGTTGGACCGCGCCACTCGTGAATGGAGGATGTCGCCCACGATCACGACCTTGCGGCCCCGTAGATCGCCACCGGGCAGGTTCTCGCGCATGGTGTAGAGGTCGAGCAAGGCCTGGGTGGGGTGGGCGTGCCAGCCATCGCCGCCGTTGAGAACGTGCCCGCCGAAAACCTCGGCCGCAAGATACGGCGCTCCCGAAACGCCGTGGCGCATGACCAGAATTTCGGCCCCGAGAGCCTCAAGCGTGCGGATCGTGTCCACGAGCGACTCGCCCTTGGTGACCGAAGACGTGGCGGTGGAGATGCTGACCACGTCAGCCGAGAGGTTCCGGGCGGCGGTCTCGAACGAGACGCGTGTCCGGGTGGAGGCCTCGTAGAAGAGCGTCGTGACCCGACGGCCGTTCAGAGCTGGAACCTTGCGGATCGGGCGGGCCAGGATGCCCTTCATCTCGTCCGTGGTCCGCATGATCAGCTCGATCTCGGCCCAGGAGAGGACGTCGACGTCGATAAGGTGACGGTGATGCCAGGCGCCGAGCTTGGTGCCCGTGGCGGTTAGCGTGCCGATCGCCGCTGGGGCCACGGTCGTCATCAGCTGCCCGCCACGATCGCTTCTGGCGCGCGCACCTGCCGAGTGATCGTGACCTCGTCCTCGCCGTCGACCTCGACGAGGCGGACGTGGACGATCTCCTCGCGCGAGGTGGGCACGTTCTTCCCGACGTGATCCGCCCGGATCGGCAGCTCGCGGTGGCCGCGGTCGATCAGGACCGCCAGACGAATTGCCCGTGGCCGCCCGAAGTCGATCAGGGCGTCCATTGCCGCCCGAATTGTCCGGCCGGTGTAGAGCACGTCGTCGACGAGAACGACCGTGGCTCCGTTCAGATCAAACGGCAGGTCCGTGCCCTTGACTATCGGCTGCTCGGCCACGAGCGAAAGGTCGTCTCGGTAGAAGGTGATATCGAGCGCACCGACCGGGAGCCTGACGCCTTCGTGCTCCTCGATCGCCTCGGCCACCCGCTGCGCGAGCGGGACGCCGCGCCGCTGGATGCCGACGAGGGCCAAGCCTTGCGTGCCGGCCTGCTTCTCGACGATCTCATGGGATATCCGAACGATGGCTCGCCGGATTTCGTCCCCCGTCATGATCTGCCGGTCGGTCATCGGTTCTCGCTGGCCAGCAAGGCGTGGTCCTCCTTCCCGGCCTCACGGTGCCGGTCATTAAAGGTCAAGCGAAGAATACAGCGCCGACGCCTCGGCCGCCGGATGGGCTCAGGCTGGGATCCGGCTGAAAGCACGACAGCTCGCCGGTTCGACACGGCACCAGACAAGCCTGGCTATGGGCAGCTAAAGCCAAGCAAGCTTGGCTTTAGCTACCGGGCCGATCCGTGGCTGGAGCGGACGCCGCAGCGGGCAACGCGCCGGACGGCAACTGGCCGGGCATAGTGGGCACGGGGGTTGAGGCATTCGAAGGCGGCACGGCCGGCACGGACTGCATGTAGGTCTTGCCGTCCACGGCTGACGTGTAGACGAGAGTCGAGTCGTCGAACGAGACTGACGAGAGAACCTTCTCGGCAGCCAATCGCGGCTCGTTGACGTTCACCAAGCCTGACCGGCTGTCAATCGAGAAAAGGGTCAGCCGGCCGATCTTGTCGCTGCTCGGGTTGGCTACCCATATGGCCACGAACTGACCGGACCGATCCCATCGCACGACCCAATCGGAGACGGCTGCTGGGCCGGACGCAACCGGCAGAAGCCGGGGCAGGCTCTGCGGAGCCGGGGTCTGCGTCGAGGACGCAAGCGGAGTGGCTACCTGGTTGACGGCGAGGGGGCTTGGCGCCTCTGTTACCAAGAGGCTGGCTTGTGCAGTCGAGCTTGCGAGCGTGGCGGCCTCGCTGGGCGAGGCCGTGGCCGTGGTGGCGGTAGCCGACGGACCGGCCGTTGGCCCAGGGTCGGGCCCGAGGAACGCCGGATCCAGCCTCAGGTTGGACCAGGCGTCCAAGTACAACTCGCCACTACCAGGTTGCCACAGCCCAGAAACCGGATCGAACTGGACAGTGCCGGCCCAGTAGACCAGGAAGCGGCCCGTGGGATCGACAGCCGGCAGCAGCATGGGCCGGTTGATTGCCTGGCAAATGCCCGTGGCCGGGTCGAACAGGTACGAGGCCGCGCCAAAGGCATCGGCGGCGCCGGCAGCCGTCGGCGAGACCACCGCGGAGGGACTGGGCGCGGCTGTGGCACCTCCACCCGCCTGTCGCCCGGACGAGATCTCGCTGATGAGCAACTGCCCACCAAACCAGCCGGCGAAGAGAGCCGAGTGGTGGAACGTGACCGGCCGGGCTTGCTCCTGGCCAGACTGCCAGACAAAAACGTCGGGGCCCGTGGTGTGATCGACTGGCCGGGCCGCGAAGGCAACCATGGTGCCGTCGGCGGAGAACTCAGGATCGCGCCCCACGACCTGATACCCGGACAGAATCGCGACCGACCCGCCGGCGGCGGGCGCGATCGTCGGCGTGGGCGTGGCAGGAGCCGCGGACGCGCTCTCGGCGGCGGAAGGCCGCGGCGTGGCGGCGGCGGACTGTGTTGGCGCCGCCGTCGAGGTGGGCGTGGCGGTGGCGGTGGCGGTGGGCGCGGCGGTTGCCACAACGATCGGCCTCGGCGTAAGCAGATCCAGAACGACAGTCTGCGACTGGGCGCCGAGCGGCATGACCGCGATTTTGTCGGCCGTCCAGACAGCCGCCTGCTTGGCGTCCGGCGCGATCACGGCCAACACGGTCGAGTCGCTGGAGATCGAGCCAAGAGTCTGGCCCGTCTCGCTGCCCACTGTGCAGCCACCGCTGCCGGTCGTGCACTGGGCCACGCCACCCTTGATCTGGTAGACACCGTCGCCTGCGGACATCCAGTAGCTCCTGCCGTCGACCACGGCCAGGGGCGCGAGGGGCGTCGGCGAGGCCAGGCTCGCGGAGGCGGCGACAACGGCAATGCCACCCGGAGCCGTGGAGGCGGGTCCGGGGTTGACTATCGGGCTTTGCGACATCACCGAGACAGCCGCCGCCACCAGCACCAAACCGACAGCAAATGCCGTGCCAAACAGCGGGCGGCGGCTGGCCTGCCGGCCCAAGGTTCGGCCGCGAGCTCGCTTGCCGGAGGCGGCGTCGATAACATCAAGGGCGGCGGCCGTGCGGGCCCACAGGTCCCGGGGCGGTTCGGGCCGCGCGAGCGACCGCAGCTCAGCGTGGATCTCGCGGTACTCATCTGCTATGGAGCGGCAGTCCGGGCATGAGTTCAGGTGGCCGTCAAGCCATTCGGTATCCTGCGGCCCGAGTTCGACATCGACGACTTCGGCCGCCAGAATCCGAGCCCGCTCGTGCGGTAGCTCCTCGGCGCGCGGCGGAATCATCTCGGGGCTCATGGCGGCGTCCCGGTCGTGGTGTCGTCCGTTCGTCGCCGCGCGTCGGCGGCGCGGGTGCGCTCGGCGAATGAGATATCGATTGCCGCCTCGCGCTCCTGCTCCTGGCGCTTCTCGTCGGCGAGGGCGACGCGGAGGCTCTCGCGGGCACGAGTCAGGAGGGCCCGGGCCGCTACATGACTGATGCCCAGCGCGTCGGCCAACTCGAGGCCCGTCAAGTCGTTGACTTCGGCGAGGAGCAGGGCCGCTCGCTGCCGCTCGGGAATGCGTGCCAGTGCCCGCGCGAGCGGACCGGAAAGGCGCATCTCCATGGCCAGATGTTCGGCCGAAGGGGCGGCGCCGTGGCTCTCGCCCGTCCACGGCAGAAATCGGACGATACGGCGGCGGCGCATCTCATCGAGAACGATGCGGTGGGCTATCTGGTACAGCCAGGCTCGGGCCTTGGCGCGGTCTTCGAGGGAGTCCTGGGCCTTGTAAGCCTTGATGAAAGTGTCCTGGGCGAAGTCGGCGGCAACGTCGGCGTCGCGCACCATCCTGTAGATGTAGGCGTAGATCTCGCCGTGATGGAGGGCAAAGAGCTGCTCGATGAAGGTCCGGTCGTCGGAACCCTCCGACACCACGCTCACGCCGCGCTCCAAACGCCAGGTAGTTGCGATGATTGACACTCTCTCGCCGCTGTCTTACGGGTCAACAGCCGTGTTTGCGCCAGTGCACCCCAGGCAGTAACGACGACACGAAGGCCCGCACTGTGACGCCACGATCCGTGTCGGTCTGAATTCATCGCGTGTCTTGGGCTCCCTCATCAGGCTTGTGGCGCGTCAACTCCTCGACGGCCTCCTCTGGCGAGACCGGGTTGACGGGAAGACCCGTGCCGATTTCGAGACCCGCGATCTCACGCAATCGCGGGTGGATCTCCCAATGCCAATGGTACGTGGCGTCGACGCGCTCTCGTAACGGAGCGGCGTGCAGGACCAGGTTGTGAGGCGGACCATCCAGCCAGGCCAGACGGCCCAGGACCTGGCGCAGTGCTTCAGCCGTGGAGGCGATGTCGGCGTCTGTCGTGGTCGCGAAGTCGGCGGCGTGGCGGCGTGGCACGACCCAGACCTCGAACGGCGAGCGCGAGGCGAAGGGCGCGAAGGCGACGCTGGCCTCGTCCTCCCAGATCATCCGAGTCCCATTCCTCGGCTCCTCGCGGGCGAGCCTGCAATACGCACACTCGCCCTCGCGAATCAGATAGCGAGCGGCGCCGCCGATCTCCTCGGCAACTCGATGCGGTATCTGGGGCAGGTCGTACAGGTCGAGACAAAGGTGGTTGGTCCGAGCGCCTGCCTGAGCTCCCCAGTTCTGGACGACCTGGAGATACTCGGTCTGGCCGACCTTCTGGGCATCTACAAACGCCTTCCGGACGACTGTAAGCATTGTGCGCAGCATTTCGCTGCCGACGGCCTGGAGGGGCCGGTGCTCGCCCGGCGGCGCGACGATAGTTCGCCAGCTGCCGGCCGAGCGAGCCTGCGACATGGCGACCTGAGCCAGACTTCGCTCCATCTCACGAGCCTCGTCCTGGGCACCAACTACGTGAAAAGCGAAGTCCTTGAGGGTGCGCATGCGGACTCCCCCGCCCGGCGGCTGCGCACAGTTCTGGCAGGCATCTTCGTCGTCCACGGCCGCGGCCGCAATTGAGAATCGGCCGCGCTGGAACTGGCGATCGACGACGGTGGCCACCCACCAGCCGGTGATGGCATCGCGGCGCAACTCGAAGAGGCCGGCGCCCATCAGCTGGTCCCAGTGGCGAAGGAGTTGGGTCCGGCCGGGGTCGCGGCCAGAAGAGCTTCCAGCTCGGCCCGGGCCACGCCCGAGTCGGCATGGGGCGGCAGTGATCCATGGAGGGGAGCGACGATCTCATCCGCCATGGCGACCGCGAAGGCCGCGGCCGCTCGAGCGACCGAATCAGTGGTTGGCTGGGCGGCCTTGCCGAGTTCGCGAGCGATCGAAGTCGATTCGACGCCGGGCATGCCGCAGGCATCGAGCAGCTCGAAGTCGGAGAGCCTCACCGTTACGTTGAGGGCGATGCCGTGGTAGCTGACGCCGCGTTCGATGCGCAGCCCGACGGCCCCGATCTTGCGGCTGCCGTTATCGCACCAGCAGCCCGGAAGGCCCTCACGGGGGCTCGCCTCGACGCCGAAGTCCGCACAGGTCTTTGCCAATGCTGCCTCGAGCGCTCGAACGAGCGGCCGGACCAAGAGCTTCCGATCCGCCAGCTTGACGATCACATAGGCGGTCAGTTGGCCCGGGCCATGGTAGGTCACCTCGCCGCCGCGCTCCGTCTCGATGACCTCGATCTCGCGCGCCGCGAGTTCGGCCGGAGTCGCCAGCACGTGGCTGGGGTCGCTATGCCGCCCCAGTGTCAGCACCGGATCATGCTCGAGCAGGAGCAGCTGGTCTCCGATTCTGCCCGCGTACCGAGCCGCGACCAGGCGATGCTGCAGGTCCCAGGCATCGCGATATGCGGTCCGGCCGAGCCACCACGCCGAGATTGGCGGCGACGCGGCGCCTCGACCCACGGCGGAGCCGGCGGCGGGCTGGGGCGGAGAGTCTTCCATGAAATGATTCATCGGAGCCACGATATCAAACGCCGCTGGCCTGACCCTTCACCTAGGTAAAAGGTACCGATTCGACGGCCCGAATAGTTGATTTCGGCGGATTGCCACGAGCATAGACTGGGCACAGTCACACGGTTGGCGTTCACCCTGATACGCCGTCGCCCTCTCACACGGAGTACCGATGGAAAACTCGCCCGGCAGCAGGTCTCGCGTGGCCAGCCCAACGGGGGGATTGCTTTGATGAGCGACTACGGCGAGGAGTCCGCTGCCGACCTGATGCTCCGGGCCTGGAACGTGGTGCCGGTGATCGTGGCGGATCTGAACGGCTGCTTCGTGATGGTTTCGCCGGCCGTTCTGTCTATGTTCGGTTGGGAACGGGAGGAGGACCTGGTCGGCCACTTGGTCACCGATTACGTGGCGTCTGAGGACAGGGACCGCGCCGCCGCCAACGTCGCCCGCATAATTTCCGGCGAAATGATGGGCTCGGTTGAATACCGTGTCCTCGGCAAGAACGGAGTCGCCGTTGCGACAGAGGTGAGCAGCGAACTCATTCGGGGCGTTGACGGGATGCCGACGGGTCTCGTGCTCCTCGTCCGCGCGATGACCGAGCGGCAGCGGGCGGAGGCGGACCTGATCCAGGAGCGGTCCTTTCTGAAGGCGCTCATGGACAACACCCCGGATCACGTGTACTTCAAGGATGCCGACGGGCACTTCCTCATGATCAGCAGGGCCGAAGGCGAGTCTTTCGGCATGAGCGACCCCTCGCAAGCGGTTGGCAAGACGGATTTCGATTTCTTCACGAAAGAGCATGCCGGGCCTGCGTTTGAGAATGAACTAGAAATCATGAGAACCGGGCTGCCGATGGTTGATCTTGAGGAGAAAGAGACACGCCTCGACGGCCGCGAGACATGGGCGTCGACGACGAAACTGGCCCGTGTCGACGAGGGAGGGAGGACACTCGGAACCTTCGGCATCTCCCGGGACATTACCAGGCGCAAGCAGGCCGAAGAAGAGCTCGCGGGGACCTACCGCGCCCTCGAGGCAGCGACCATCCGCGCCGAGTCCGCCAACAAGGCCAAGAGCGAGTTCCTGGCCAACATGAGCCACGAGATCC